>ERZ773069.15-NODE-15-length-116744-cov-43.999357_pt1 | contig 116744 bp, 113 predicted proteins | sample MGYA00580619_ERZ773069 | MGnify/ENA primary metagenome ERZ773069 (study PRJEB29015, sample SAMEA2738007) | human oral metagenome | biome: human oral; feature: human-associated habitat; material: dental | place: China | collected 2108 ...
ACCGATGAATGGAGTTTATGATGGCTTTTCGCTATTCTCGTTCGGCTATGACCGGTGCTGCTATTTTCACTCTTGCGGGTGTGACGGTTCTTCCGCTCGCGCAGGCAAATGCAGCGCCTGCAAGCCCTCAGGATGAGGCACGTTCTGGAGCCACACAGGGCCAGCCAAATTCTGCGGCGCAGAACGGTCAGGATCAGGGCCAGCAGCAGGGTGCCAATGCTAACGGTCAGGGCCAGGGTGCAAGCTCCGCATCCCAGAGTGGTCAAGGACAGCAGCAGGGCCAGCCTAGTGCATCTCAGGATCAGCAGCAGGGCGCCAGTGCTAATGCTCAGGGTCAGGGTGCACCCGCATCCCAGAGCAGCTCAAACTCGAATTCTGCGTCACAGAATAATCAGAGCCGTCAGAGCCAGCCCTCCGCACCCGCGAAGCAGAGCTCCGGCTATGCTAAAATCACCTCTGTCGATGGATTCATTGACCCGCAGAAGACTGATAACTCTCTGTCTGTAGGGATTACCGGGGTCGATAATACCCACCGTATAATATCCGACCTGCGTGTTCAGGAGCTCGATGAGTTCGGGAACATCGTTAATGATGACGTTAACACCGTCGGCGGCGCGTCTAGCAATGATTCGGAGGGGAACCTCGGGATATCCGTGGTTGTTGATGGCACTAAGATTAACCCGAACCACCAGTACCGGCTTTACCTGGACGTGTTTGATCAGGATACCTTAACGAGGAGTTACGCGTACTACCCCGTCGTGGTTTGGAACCGTACCTACATTCCGGTTGTTCCTCTGTCGGCAGCACAGTAGTTAATACACTGTATTATTTGTTTAGTGTATTAGATTTCTGAAAATAAAATATATTTTCGGCTCAAGGGTCTTCGGGGGCATGTTTTAGTGATATGCATGCTGTTGAAGACCCTTTGGGTTGTGCTGGCACATTAGCGGGTATATTTTCCATAAATAAATATCAAGAAATAATGTTAAAAATTCTATAATTAAATCTAGTAATATATTACATTTACCAGTATCCCATTCGCCGGTGAATAGAATACATTGAACTGTCCAGAGCTATTAATCCGCTATAGCCTATATCGGTGTAAAAAAGTTCGTTCTCAGAATAATTATTGTGATGATTCTTCGATATCTCTTGTATCTCGGTCCTCAATTATGTTTAGGGTTGAATTGTTCATGTCACCGATGAATGGAGTTTATGATGGCTTTTCGCTATTCTCGTTCGGCTATGACCGGAGCTGCTATTTTCACCCTTGCAGGTGTGACGGTTCTTCCGCTTGCGCAGGCAAACGCAGCGCCTGTCAGTCCTCAAGGTGAGGGCGCAAGCTCTGCATCCCAGAATGCACAGGGGCAGCAGCAGAGTACTAATGGTCAGGGTCAGCAGGCTCAGGGTGGTGCTACGCAGGTTGCATCTGACGGCTCATCTCAGAGCCAGCAGCAAGGCGCTAACGCTTCTCAAAACGACTCGAATTCTGCATCGCAAAATGGTCAGAGGCAGGTAAGCCAGCCTAGTGCTCCTGTAGAGAGCATCTTTGTTGTGATCGACTCTGTTGACGGATTCATTGACCCGCAGAAAACTGACAATGCTCTGAATGTGCGAGGTGTCTGGTACGATAATAACCCCAGTTTTAATTATTCTCTGACTGTTCAGGAGCTTGATGAGTTCGGGAACGTCGTTGATGATGACGTTAGCACCAGTGCAGGCGGGTCTAGCATTAGTAGTGATGGACACTTTGATCTGCATGTGAACGTTGATGGCACTAAGATTAACCCGAGCCACAAGTACCAGGTTCACCTTACTGCATACGATCAGGGCGACATGACGACGAGTGAGGCTTCTTATCCTGTCGTGATCTGGAACCATACCCATATCCCGGTTTTTCCTCTGTTAGCAGCACGGTAACTAGTGTACCTTTAGCATGGTATTATCTTTTGCATTTTATTTAATGCATTAGATTTCTAAAAATAAAATATATTTTCGACTCAAGGGTCTTCGGGGGCATGTTTTAGCAATAGGCATGCTGTCGAAGACCCTTGAGTCATGTTGGTACATTAGTGGATATATCTACCACAAAAATAAATATCAAGAAATAATGTAAAAAACGCTAGAAATAAACCTAACTATGTAAGTCATGTATCAGTCTCATAACCGGTAGAGGTCGAAACCCATTGGGTATTTCGCAACCGCTCACAAGGCTAAATCGGTTGCAGATAGACCCGATCGGGTCGAGTAACAGAGCCTTTATTCCAGCCCTGCTTTATCCAGACCCATCATTTTGTCAGCACTTCCGGGAATGGCGGCGTATGCCACGCCCAGACGATTCCAAGCATTAATAGCGGTGATCACGAAGGTGAGCTCTGCCAGTTCTTTGTCATCAAAGTATTGGCGAACCTCCTGATAATCTGCATCGGTCACATGTCCGCCATCCAGGCGAGTTAGTTTTTCGGCCCACTCCAAGGCTGCACGTTCCTTCTCAGTAAAGAGATTGGACTCCCGCCAAACTGGCACATGGTACAGCCGCAGCTCCCGCTCACCGTTGAGTTTGGCCTCCTTGGCGTGCATATCGGTGCAGAAAGCGCATCCGTTAATCTGTGAGACGCGCAGTTTGACGAGCTCTTTGAGAGCGGTTTCCAGGGTGAGAGTACCTTCTAACGCCATCATTGCCTTGTAGGACTCGGGGGCGAGTTCGGGGTAGTTTGCGCGCATCATGTACTCCTTCCATTAGGTTTAGTTCCGTAGTAGGCGACTATACGCGGTGCATAAGTCCGGTTCAAATGTTTGTGTAATTACAATCGTGAAGTCTATCGGGCGGCTTAAATAACCGCCCATTGCACGATAACTCGCCGAATAGAAAACCAGGCTAAGCCGAAAGTATCACCCATTCCGCAGCAGATGCAGTACGGCCTGCACGCGGCGGGCGTTACTGTTCGTATCGGGCAGGTCGAGCTTCGCGAAAAGGGTGTTAATGTGCTTCGCCACGGTCTTTTCTGCCACGAACAACTTCTCAGCGATATCGCCGTTTGACAGGCCCTCCGCCATGAGGGTCAACACCTCAAGCTCGCGGGAAGTCAGCCGCTCCAAGCGCTGCTGCACCGCCCGATGCTCCATCAACTCCTTGAGGGTCTCCGGGTCTACCACCACGCCACCCGCGGCAACCGCCTTGACCGAGCGCACAAACCCGGCATCGTCAAACACCCTGTCTTTGAGCAGGTAACCGGTGCCCAAACCGCCGTCCATATGCAGCTCGTCCACATACAGGCGCTCCACATACTGCGAAAGAATCAGCACCGGCTGCCCCGGAATCTGCTTGCGAATCTGAACCGCCGCGCGCAAACCCTCATCCGTGAAGGTCGGCGGCATGCGAATGTCGATCAGCGCAACATCCGGGCGGTGGGTGAGCACCGCATCCGTGAGCGACGGCCCATCATCCACGGCGGCAACAACCTCAAAACCGTGGCGGGTAAACAGGTTCTCAAGCCCCTGCCGGAGCAAAAACTGATCTTCGGCTATGACGATGCGCATCCGCCCTCCGATACAACGTTGCGGAAAAAGGTGGTGCCAGCACCCATGACGGAGCCAGCTCTTCGGTGACACTATTAATTATATGGAAACGCAACCACACCACCACGGATTACCGACAGGAGGCGGCACGATGCCCACCGAAAACGTCGCCGAACCGATCCTGCGGCTATACACCGACCCGCAGTCGAGTTCCAAACCTCAGCCCGGTTCCGCGCCCACACGCTCGGAGCCAACCAACCCGGATTCAATCAGCTCACGACCTTCCTATCTCAAGCCGCTGAGCACTCAGAATTCTGGGCGGGACTACAATCCGCCCGGGCGCGGGCAAACCATTCTCCTTATGGCGGGTGTTTTCATTCGTGCCATCTATGAGGTCTATGTTTTCGCTCTGTTCTGCGTCGTCATCAGCCTGTGCCTGGTGGGGATTGGCTTCCTGATCCTGCCGTTCATGCTGAACTGGATGAAGTTCAATGCAGAGGCAGAGCGCAATACCGCACGCCATCGTGCCGGAGTTGAGGTGATCGGCGGGTACAAACCCGTAGAGGGCGGTAAATACTCGATTAACCCCCGCAAAAGCCTTGCCCGGCTGGGCGATAGTCTGGTGCTGCGCGATATTCTCTGGCACTTTGTAAATGTCTTCGTGGGTACATTCCTCGGGATTTTACCAATCTCGCTATTCCTCAGCGGTGTGTGGGGTATTGCGCTCATGATGGGGCAGCATTATTTCGCCCCTTTGTTTGACATTGATCCCGGCGGACCACACTACATGTTCCTTGATATGACCACCCCCAATGCGTACTGGTATGCCGGAATCATGGGTATTATCCAGATCCCGCTGGCTTTCATCATCGCCCGGCCTCTGCTGAAGGCCTACGGCTACTGGGTTCAGCCTGTGCTGGGGCGCCCCTCCGAACTGGTGCTGCGTGAGCGTATCAGCCACCTGACCGACACTCGTAACGACGCCCTGGATTTTCAGCAGGACGAAATCTCACGCATCGAACGTGACCTTCACGACGGGGTTCAGGCGCACCTAGTCTCCATGGGCATGACCCTCAACGAGGTTGCCGCGCTCATGAAAGAAGACCCCGAACGCGCCCAGCAGATGCTCTCCCAAGCACAGAACAGCTCGGTGACAGCCCTGCAGGAGCTGCGCGGACTGGTGCGGGGTATTCGCCCGCCGCTGCTGGCGGACCGCGGACTGAATGAGGCAGTGCGCTCGCTGTGCGCCAGCACCTCGGTACCGACCACGTTCACGAGCACGCTGACCGGGCGCCTGCCCGAACCGCTGGAGACTGCGCTGTATTTCGCGGCGGCGGAGTTGGTAACGAACGCCGTCAAACACGCGAACGCCCAAAATATTACCGTGAGTATCACGCAGGGTAAATCGCTCATTATGTTGGAAGTGCAAGATGACGGCACCGGTGGTATCCCACAGGATGCGCTGGGCAGCAAAGCATCCGGCGGGTTGGAAGGCGTTCGCCGCAGGCTCGCCACCTTCGATGGGGAAATGTTCGTCAGCAGCCCTGCGGAAGGACCAACGTCGGTGCGCACGATCGTGCCATATGCCGCACCTACGGCGGAGCAAAATTCGTAATAGCGCTATCGCGTCAGGCACAACCACTAGCCACCGCGATAAGCGCATGCTATAAAGCTTACCCACCCGGGCGGACTCCTCCTCCACGCCCGGGTGGGTATTTTACGCCCCGACAATTACACGCGGCCCAACACCACATTTTCGTGCCCCACAAGGCATGAAGAAATACCCGTCAATGCCCTAGAATATATGCGGTACCGGGGCAAAGATACACCCCGGCGATGTTTCAGTCCCTAAGGAGCCCGCGCCCATGAGCACCATCAAAAACCCGGACGTTATCACCATCCTGGCAACCGGCGGAACTATCGATAAGTTCTACTCGGTGGCGGGCACCCTCGATATCGGCAAGCCTGCCGCGCACGATGTGCTGTCGAGAGTGCTCACCGACATTCGTTTTGATATTCGCGCGCTCATCGGCAAAGACAGCCTGGATATGACCGACGAGGACCGTGCCGAACTCGTTGCAGCCCTCAACGCGGTTGAACACGACCAGGTTCTTATCACCCACGGGACCGACATGATGAGCGAATCCGCCCGATATATCGCCGAGCACGCCGAGCTGGGGTCAAAGGTCGTGGTGCTGACCGGTGCCATGCAGCCAGCAGTCATGGCACATTCGGATGCGGGGTTCAACTTAGGGGCTGCGATTTCCGCGCTTAACCTGCTGGAACCGGGCGTTTACATCAGCATGAGCGGCCGAATTTTCCCGGCGCACACCGTGCGTAAGGATCGTGCCCGCGGGATTTTCGAGGGATAAACTCTGAAATTTTTGCTGCGTTCTGCAAGCTCTTGGTGACGCTTCAGTAAATAGGGCGTAAATTTCAGCGTTATCTCAGTTTCATCTCGTACCGTAGTATTGAGTGCTTTCTCGATGGCGCCTCCGGCAGTGCTCCACAATGCCAGCGGCAGACAGGGTACCTATGAGCGAACAATATAACCCGGGTTTTTGGGATCAGGCTTGTTCCACGCCGCCACCCGTGCGGCGCCTGTACCTTGTCCGCATGCTTTTCCTCGTGGTGCCTGCACTGACGCTGGTGTATTTTTTCGAGGCTATCGGGCTTGACCCCATCGGCGCGGTTCCCCTCATGTACCTGTCTCTGCACGGCTGGTTTGCGGTCGCATATGCGCGTAATAAATCTATGGGTCTCGTCATGGTGGGAAACCTGCTCAGCGCTTTGGCGGCGTCCGTCATCACCGGATTTTTCGCCTATATTTTGGTGTTTATTCACGGGCCAAGAACCCTGTGGAAACTCCTGGGAGGCTCGTACCCCATTCTGACCATTTGGATTATGGCGTCCTTCGTGATCGAGATTTTATGCTCCCTCATATTCGTATTCCTGATCTTCCGCAGGTTCCCCTCCCGTGCCGAACGTGAAGCCCAAGAGACTCGCGAACTGTCAGAAGAGTCTTCCCTGTCTGAAGACCAGGCAGTCAACGACCATACGCTGACTAAGGCCGAAGCACAGAGTACACACCGCTCAGACTCTGATATACCGTAATGAGTTCCTGAGCTCATCCGCTCCCCAACGTGCCATGATTGCAGCCGTTACTCCCTGCGAGCGTGATAGTGTATGACATAACCCAACGTTGGTGTAGCGAGGCACCCGCGCGCCGGGCTACACAGAAATTACCGGTAATGAGGATGTATATATGAGCACAGACCCCATGAAAAACGATGATTCTTCCCGTCAGCCCGAGGAACCTAGAACTACGCCGCAGGAATCTTCGGCAACGTCGCATGTAGACGATCATTCGGGGGACAGCACCGCACATAAGACCGAAGGAACCGGTGGCGCATCGCAGCACGAACATAGCGAGCACACCGCGAAGTCGGATCCCTCACCCGAGGATAAACAAAACCCCAACAACTCCGGCAACACCCAGAACCAACAGACTCCTCCGTCAGCGCCAGGGTATGTCGGGTTACAGCCGGGCTATCCTGCGCCGAGTCCCTCGACGCCTCCAAATCCCTATGCGAATCCGCATGTCGTACCCGGATATTCGGGATATGCAGTGCCGAGCCCAACCGCATACCCGTACACTGCATATCCGGCAAACCCGCACGATGAGATTGTCCGCAAACGTTCGCTGATGTACCTGCTGCGCCTGTGTATTGTGGGTGCTCTTATTGCGATCGGTATTGTTGCGACGACTTTCAACCTTATCGGTGCGATCATCGAACTTAGCGACTGCGGAACCGGCAGCTACTCATGGAGTGAATACTCGCAGCGAGTATGCCGTGAGGATAACACCTCAGCAATCACGGGGGCGTCGATTTTCCTTGTCATTTTAATCGCGTACCCGATATGTCATATTTTTGGGCTGCTTGCCGTTAGGAAGAATCAGCACCATGTGAGGGTGCTTGTCATTAACATTATTGGCATTGTGCTTTCGTCTCTGGGGATTGTGCTTGCTGGTTTAATGCTCTTGGGCGGTATAGCCATGATAACGGCGTTTGGATCCTCGGGATTACTCGCCATTTTTATCATATTCCTCGTGGCTGGGGCAGTACCCGTGGCAGAGCTTATTTTCTCGATTATTTTCGTCCGGCATGCCTCGTGGATGAACCATAAGGACTACTTCACGAAACCCGGTGTATAACCACTGCGGGGTGCCACACCGTGCCCCGTTCGAGTTGTCTTGGCGTGAAAGGTAAAATGTGGCTCACGAGCCGGTAGAAAACGTATCTGGCAATAATTCTGATATACAGTCGACGGGTCGGGGTGCGGAACACCATGTGGCGCATCCTGCCCTGTCGGAGGGTTATACAGTGCAAGGTCAGCCTGGTGTGTCCGCTTATGCAGCACCCCAGAACCCCTATGCTGCCGGAGCCGCAGTGTACGGTGTGCCGGGTACCTTCGGGTACTCTGGTGCATTATCAACGGGTCCTGATAATTCCGAGATCAGAAAATATGCATCGATATATCTGGTGCGTCTAGGTGGCGTAGGCGCGCTTCTTGCCCTGTATGCGATGGGTATTATTTCAGGTATTAATGACACGTTTGATTCGTGCAAAGGGGCATTGGATCAGGATAAATGCCTTTCACGTGAACGTATAGTCGTTGCACCCGGGTATATTTTAGTAATATTTATCGCGGCCTTTATGATCTGCAATATTTTTGGCTGGTTAGCCGTTAAAAATAACCGCCATTATCTGATGGTGCGCGTTATCAACATTATTGGGATTGTACTTTCAGCCTTGGGAACTATGGGAGGAGCCCTAGTTTTACTCATAGCAGTTGGAAGTATGGCGACCTGGGGACATAACGGGGGTAGAGGGGCATTAGTCGCCCTCCTGGCGACGGTTGCACCTGCGGTTGATTTAGTTTTCTCGATCGTATTTGTTGTGTATGCATCGCGTATGAAACGAGGCATATATTCCCCGAAGAATACCTACCAACCGTGATAGGGTATGCGTAGATAAAAAAACTCACTCGGCTTCGGGAATTTATACGTCGGAAAAGCCGTATAAATCCTTAGGATTAGGATATATGGGGAGGAGGAAACTGCTGTGGATCACGAATCTCGTGCGCATGATGCCGATGCGGTTTCCCCTGCTCACATGAATGCCGAAGATTCTTCGCCTTTAGACGAAGCCTCGCAGGTCGGCCAGGATGCGGTGCCCACCCGCTACACGGCACCGATTCGCCACGCGGTTCCGGCAGCGCCGCCCGCATACGTCCTTGAGCATGCACGGCAGAATTCGGGGGAGCCGGAACCATCCCCACAGCCGCCGCAGCCCAAGAAACAGGGGGCGGTTCGTCAGGCGCTTCGGGCAGCTACGAAATCGAAAACTGCCGAGCCTCAGGCGCCTCAGGATGCGCCTGCCCCACGTTTTATTCCCGCCCCCACGCCGACGCCGCCAGCGCCTAGTTCTTCGGAAGTATCCGCTGCATCAAAACCTGCCCCATCACAAACCTCACAAGAGGTTGAGCAGGATGTATCGCCGCGACGGAATAGTATTCCACATCAAGCATATACGCCGAAGAACCCGGATCGCGCATTCTCTCAAATGCAGGCAGGCCTTGAAACAATAAATGCACGACGACGTTCTCTGAACATCACCATCGGTGTCCGGTTGGCAGTGCTTGCTCTCTTGGGGATTTTTGAAGGCGCTATTATTGCACGCTACACCACCAATATGGGGTGGGGGTTCTGGCTGATTATCACAATCTACGCTGTTGTTCAGGTATGGCCGTTAGCGCGTCCACCCAAAGACGCCTCGGACGCATCCGTATATTCCGTGTGGGGAATATTTTCGCTGATCTGCTTTATCGGTGTTGGACTAGTACTTTCACCCATCACATTCCTACTTCTCGTCTTGAACTGGGATGGTATTTCACTGGGTCTTGACCCCATGATTGTACTCTGCGCGCTGGGTGCTTTATGGCTTCTTGAAATCGCATTGCTGAGTGTAACCCTGTATAAGTTCAATACTCTGCGTGCGATACTTGCTCGCCCAACATTGAGTATTCGCTAGTCTTCGTAAACATCTGTACGGGACGCACCGTATGGTTGCGCGACATGATATGACATGCGCGGCGGTGTTGTATCTGTCTCTTGCTGGCAAACCTTGCTAATCTAACACTAGAAACCAGTACGAGAGGGGAAACCCGGGTGGAAAACCAGCCAGAGCATCCGCATGACGATCGGGCCACGGTATTAGTGTCGAAGATATCGGGCAAGCCTATAAGGCCCCTTCAAGTGTCTCTGGCAGCTCTCATCATGGCGATATTTATAGGGATGTGGGCGTACATTCTGATCTCGTATATCGTCTGGGTTGTTACGGTGCCGCTGCAGGGCGTATCGCTCTGGGAATCAGAAACATTTCTGACGCTCAAAGACCAGCTTCCCCTCGTATTTTTCATGATGGCTACCTTCGTGCTGATGGCGCTTCATGTGGTGGTGTTATTTGCGTATTTACGCGGGCATAGGTGGGCTGCGTATGTGCTGACTGCCTCCTTGCTGTTGGGAATGCTCTGTACCTTTATTGTGCTCTTGCTGGTGGGCGTTATCATGGCCGGTCTTAATGGGGCTCCTATGGAGGAAGTAGAGTTCCTCTTGGATTCCAACTCGTCGCCGCTTTATGTGCCTCTTTATGTGGGTATGCCGTATCTTGTGATGAGCGTTATTGCTCTTGGACTGATCTGGAGCCGTGCCGCCCGTGAATACATGCATGCGCGAAGCCTATGGCGTGCCGAGCAGCGTGAGGATTCCCTGATGTTCTAAACCACCCCACGGTATATTCTCTATTTGGAATATATACAGGTGAGAGAGTATTTTGAGGGTGCTGTGCTAGGTGTTTTCTGCTCTGGTGCAGTACCTTTTGTATATCGCAGAACACCTGCTGAGAAATATTCCACATATGGAATACGGGTGTAAATACTGCAAACCGCCCTTGAGGTCGGCTACTCTCAGAAATAAGTTCACAGTTCTATTGAGCTAAACCCTCAAGGAGAATCGCCGATGACCAACCACCCAAACCCTACTTCAGGAGACCCCTCACCCCAGCAACCTTCAAACCCTTATGTGCAGCATTTGCAGCAGCATATGGCGGTGGGGCAGGGGCAGAATCCTACAGTTCCCCTTCAGGCTGCCCCTCAGGGCACATATGACAATAACGCGGTTAAGATTGAAAAACCTGTACGAACATTCGTACTGACGCTGGTTCTTGTGGGTGCTTTGGCATGCATCGCGTTACGGATCATAGAGTATCTGGTCAGTGCATCGTTAATGAACGAGGCGGCACGCTGGGTAAGCTCCCAACAGTATGCAGAGAATATTGATCGCGAGGCCGTTGCGGTTCCCGCATTTTTACTCTCGGGCGCCCAGGCAGCCCTTTTGCTGGTATCTGTTTTCGTGTCTTCGTGTCTTTATTTGCTCTTCGGCTGTTTCGCATATGTGGGGCGGAATTGGGCGCGTATTATGCTGACAATTATTGCCGTTATCGGGATTATTGTGAGCGCCTTCAAATGCTGGGCTTTTAATACCGCACAGACAGGTATTGAGGGGATCTCACAAAATCCACAGGTACAGGGGTATATGGGGGTGCTCGTGATTCTATACGCTGCCCTCTGCGCGGTTAACCTGCTTACGATAATTTTGATGTGGCTTCGTCCGGCTAATCGTTATGTACGCAAACTCAAGGCATATCGGCTGGCGCGTTTAATGGAACAAACTCAATATCAGCAGGTATATGCATATCACGTTGTTCAGCCAGGTTACTATGCGGGGCAGCAACCCGGAGGCTACAACCCCAATACCGGGCGGCAGTATCCCGGGCAGCAATCGTAGACGGGTAGACCGCGATCGGCAGCTAGGGCAGCGTCAGAGTCTAAGCCGCCAAGGTTCAGCTCATAAGAGAACCACAATGCTGGTGTTCAAAGAACTTTTTAGTATGCTCAAAAGAGTATCCACGTAACACTATAAATTTCATAAAACCCGTGTAAGGACTGCACCATGACATATTCTGCCGCGCCCATGCCGGAAGACACGCCCTCGTATCAGCCTCATATGGCAGCATCGAATCCGGGAGGTCTCGCTGCCGCCTTTAAGGAGCCTAAAAGACCTACTTTTGTTTTTGTCTTCGCAATTTTTACCGCTACCGTGTGCCCAATCCTGCGTTTTGTGGAGTATGTCCTAACGTCTTCATATTTGAGCGAGGCTCTTAAATGGCATCAATCACGCACGCACGTACCTGCGTATGGTGATATATCTCTTGAGCAGATGAAATCTGGAATGTTTGCACAGGCGCAGCTAAACTCAACGCTCACATTCCATTTTCTTTCAGTGCTGACATCTGCTCTGCTTTATATTCTTTTTGGGCTTGTCGTGAGTAGTGGGAAAAACTGGGGTCGTATTCTGCTGACTATTCTTGCCTCCTTAGGCATGCTGATGAGCGGTATGAGCGCTTTGAGGCAGGCTTATACGATATCCGACCCAGAGGCGCCGGCTTTTGCGAATGCGCAGGGGTATTTAGGGGCTCTGGTGGCCGTATATATGTTACTTTTCCTGGCGAATATATGCCTGGTTGTTCTTGTGTGGATGCCGCCCGTGAACGTGTATATGCGGAACACTAAAGCCTACTGGAAAGCCAAAGAAGCGCTGGAGGCGGGTAGTAAGAGCTACGCCAACCGGTTTGAGGCTCAGACGGAATTAGCCTCGGAAGAGCAGACTAAAGGTACAAACTCATAACCTGGTTGTCATTAAATAAGCCCGAATGCTAGGTAGCGTGAGTACTTTCCGCTATTCTCGAAAAGAAGCCCAAAGCGGTGCTTCACCCCGTTATAACCGTAAGGACTATTGTCGATGAATGAATACCCCAAGCCCGCCAGTCCAGACCCCCGGCCACCGCAAGGTCCGCAGACATCAGGTGCATACTCAAACCAGCCGCAGAATCAGTATGGACAGAACCACCCTGTAAACCCGCAGATCTCGCAGCCGTATATGCAGAATCCGGCACACCAGGTGGCACCGTCACCATCCACGCCGCCGGAATCAGCCGCAAAACCGAAAATGTCGATTCTGCTGCTGTCTGTCCTCATCTTGGCGATCTTGATGCCCATCTTACGCGTCATCGAATACGGCGTTATGGCCTCTATGGTGAGTAGCCTGATGGAAGCGCTCCGTCAATCGTTGGGGGAGAGCGCTTATCAACAGTTTATTGCTAAACCGGAATTTTATGAACTTCGAGATATGCAGGTCGGTCTAGTAGGCCGTTTTATTTTTGGTATTTTCTTCAGCATCATCTACATTTTTTTCGGAATTTTTATTTTCCTGGGATACAACTGGGCGCGTATTGTTCTGACGGTTTTTACAGTGTTGAATACGCTCTTAGTCATGCTTTTCCTGATGGACTCGATCGTAGGCTACAACGAGTTTGCCAATTTTACGGATTTGGTGGATCTTCGAGGTCAAGCTTTCGGACTTGTCATCATCTATATCGCTATTTTGGTGGTGGGCCTTCTGCCCCTGATTCTGATGTGGCTGCCGCCTGCGAATAGGTATGTTCGCCAGCGTACTTCGGTGCGGCGGGCGCGAAACCAGGCCAATAGCCCCTACGGAATGCCGCAGCCCTATGCATATCCGGCACCCGCGCCGCATCCGGGGCAGGCACCGGGGAATCAGCCTCCTTCTGGAGGGCAGCAGCTTTAGCTCCCTGAGGATATAAGAGTTTTACTTCGTGAGGGTGCTGCGACATATATGAAATATATGTCGCAGCACCCTTTTTATAACTGATCTCGTTGCGCGTAAATAATTTCTTGTATGCCCATAAAGCCTTTATTTCTGGGCATCTGACCGATAAATAATGAAACTATAAGCGCCTTAAACCGACGCTTTTCTGACATTAAAACATAGTGCAAAAACCTAGAGATATTGTCATATTGCTTGATGAACCTGTAACGTGTGCTTTAAGGGTTGTGGAGGTTCTTCGTAACACTCAGCTAAGACCTTAGATACTTTCGTACAATGCCGCAGCCCTCTAGGAGGAATATTGCCGATGAGCTATGACAGTGCTGTACGCTCTGAATACTCCATAACAACACTGACCTCTGGGTATATGGGCGAAGAGAATATAGTGAATTATTCGCCCGTACCGAGAGCCTCTTTAGAGCGCCCCTATGTACCCTGTGCAGTGAAGGTAGCCGCATGCGCCAGCATGATGATTGCTATTCTTCGCACCATATATTTGACAGCATCATGGCATTTTGAAAATTTTGCTCTGGGGAATGCTCTGACTATTGCTAATGTTTTCTTGCACGTTATTCTAGGAATTTTTATTCTTCGGGGGTATGCGCTGGCGCGCGCTCTGCTGGTTTCACTCGCGCTGCTAACCTTGGGAACATCCCTGCTGACTCTGAGTTGGCTGCGCCCCGCCGTTCCCGATATTCCGGGGTCATATTTGTCGGTTGTGGTGCTGAGCATGGCGGCACTGACGCACTTGGTGCTGTTAGGATTTTTGATGTTCCCCGCCAGCGTTACCCTGTATATGCGTGAGAGCAACGCCTACCGTCAGACATGCGCGCACTGTTAGCCGTAGGTTTTGGAGCCTATGTACAAGACATATCCGGGCTATGCTCCTGAGTTAACGGCGGCGTGTCAGCTTTCTGAATTCGGGAGCGATGGTTTGTGGTCGCTGAAGGGTTTTTCCGAATAAAATTCGAGATCGGGCGTGTCCAAAAATTTGTCGTGTATGACGAAATATCAGGTTGAGCTCGGCGTGATTAAAAAATATTTCACGACATTGGTCAATAATGTATGACCTGAAACTAAGGCTCCGCTATGCTCATAATACAGCCGTTTAACACGGTAACCGAGAACAAAGGAGTACCACCGATGAGCGAGCAGCATAGACCTGACCCGGCTTTGCCTCAAAATCCCCAGCCTTCCGGAAACCAAGGCTACCCCCAACAACCCGCACCCGCCGGTCAGCCCATGTATGGGAACGCCCCCGCTCCCGCCGCTGAACTTCCTGAGAAGCCCGCGTACCGAGGAACCGTTGTCGCCGTTCTCATCGTGGGTATTATTGCGGCTCTTTTGCGGATTATTGATATTATTATGGGGCTTTACCTACATCCGCAGGCAAAAAATTTCGCCCAAGAATATAACATCAGCGAAAGCGAACTTGGAATTACTGATTCTAGTCCCCGAGGAATTATCTTTGGCATCGTAATTGCCCTTCTTTTCTTTACCCTAGCAAGAAATATGAAAAAAGGAGGTCTAGGTTCGGCTATCGGTCTTACTGCTGTAGCCGGTATCTTTACAGTGATCTATGCTAATGGAATGCCAGAGGCTCTGGATAACGTTAATAGCTTTGACGAAATTATAAGCGATCCCCTTTTCCCAGAGAAGTACAAAGGATTTTTCTCCGCTATAAAGTTTGGGGTTTATCTCGAACTAGCTTCTATCGTGATCCAGGTTCTTCTGATTATCCTGATCTGGCTGCCAACAACCCTCAAATATATGAGAAAGGCTCGGGAATATTACGGCGCGGTAGAAGCCCAGAAGCCCGAGAACCAGCCCGTCGATGCCAGCGCCCTCGCCGTGCCTGCATCCGAGGGACAGGCATCCGCTGCACAGCATAACGCCCAGCATGTTCAGAACGGGCAGCAGGGGTATGGATATGATCCGCAAGCTCCTCAGAATCCGCAGGCTCAGCAGAATAATGTGCCGCAAAACCCGCAAAATCCCCAAGACCATCAGGGTAATAGCGGGTACAATCTGAATTAGAGATTGAAAATTTCATAGGTTTGATGCACTTCGTGCATGCCTAACAATGTTCGTCGTGCACCTCAGGCGGGGGCACGACGAACATTCTTTTAAGGAACTCTCAACAATCGAAGTGAGAATTCCGCAGCCCAACCACAGAAAACATTGTTGAGGAGGAACCATGAGTCAAGATCCTTATGGTCAACAACCCCCATACCAGCCGCCGCATCCCAACGCGCCCATGCACCCAGCGATTCAATACGCACCCGTGCCAACGCAGAAACCCGAGCCCACTACCGTCGTCAAGATCGGCACCTACCTGATTTACGCCGTGGCGCTGTACATGATCATGCGAGCCATCGTTGGCTTGGATGATTTCGGGTTCCAGACATACCACACGGAGAACGGCAAGACGACCGAAGTAAACTCTTCGACGGGACTCGGCTATGTCATCAGTGCAATTTTTGCTGCGTTTACCATTCTCCTCGGATTCTTCTACTCTAAGGGCCACGGATGGGCGCGCATTACCGCCCTTGTCCTGGGGATTATCGGTACCATTCGCGATCTGCTCTACTTCTTGCTCACCCTTCTCGCCCAGTCGCTGGTACAGTCCGTTACATCTCAGATGGATGGGGCGCAGCAGGTATCTATAAGCCCTGCTGTATACATAGTTCTTATATTGGGCATTATTTTGCAGATTGCGGTAGTGGTTTTCATGCTTCGTGGTGATGCCGCTCGGTACACGAGCGATAGCCGCCTCTGGCGCAACTACCGGCAGGATCAGGGTCCGCAGCCCGTTCAACAGCCCACAGATTCCCAGCCTCAGCAAGGATTCGGTCAGGCTGCACAAAACCCGCAGGCACAGAATCCGCAATCACAACCAAACCCCGCACCGCAGAATCCTAATGACCGGTACGACGGTGGTGGCGATGGATACCGCCTGAACTAACCTACTGACACCCGGATGCGCCCTCAACAGCGCGGAAACGTTCGCCGTACACTACCATTGAAGTACGGCGAGCGTTTTGCGTTTTTGCACCATATAAAAGTGTTGCTGGAATGCATACGACCGCCGCAGACATAACACCGGTACACACGATAAGAGTCACCAGGACACATCATGAGCCAAAATCCCTATTATCAAGATCCGCAGTATCAGCCCTCATACGCCCAACAGCCTCAAGGACCTTATGGCCAGCCGTACCAGCCAGGGGCTTATATGCCTGTTCCAGAGAAAAAGCCCGAACCCAGCACGGTGGTAAAAACAGGTATTTATCTGATCTTTGGGTATGCGCTTTATGCCCTGGTATCAAGTATTTACAACTCGGTAACCCTTCGAGACAGGATGAATGCCCTGCTCGAACAGCAGAAGAACCAGTACTCTCCGTATGGGAACTACAGTAGCGTCAACTTTTCAGACTCGTTGATAACAACGAGTATTGTTGTTGGCATCCTGATAGCCGTCATCATAGTCGCTCTTACGGTCGTTATCGGTTATTTTTACGCCAAAGGGCACACTTGGGCGCGTATTACAGCTTTGGTCTTAAGTAGTATTGGTACTGCATTCGGTGTGATTACCCTGATCATGATCCTCATGGGTGCCGGCACAGGGTCGGTAAGTTATTCCCCGTATTCTACGATGAACGACCCTGTGTCAATTGGTATGACAATCTTCTCCACGGTTTTGCAGGGCACCATTATCGTGTTCATGGTGCTGCGTGATGCTACGCAGTACACCGCTCAAAGCCGCATCTGGCGTATGTACCAGCAGAATCAGAGTGGCGTAAATCCCTACCAGCAGCAGGGTAGCCAACCCTATAACCATTAGGGTATATGCTTCGATAAGAATATAAGCATATAGCAGGGGGCGGCGAATACAGACTGTATTCGCCGCCCCCTTATGCATATGCAGAAGTTTGAGATTTAGGCGCCCCCTACTCGGCTGCTTCGTTCTTGGCTTTGGAACGACCGCGCAGGTATTCAAAAGTCACGGGCAGAACCGAAACCAATACAATAATGACCGCAAGCATCTCAATATTGTTGTGGATGAACTCGACACCACCCAACAGCACGCCTGCCATGCCAATAGAACCAATCCACAGGACGGCACCCAGGATGTTCCAGAGGTTGAACCTACGGCGCGGATACGAAGAAATACCTGCCGCCAGCGAAACAAAGGTACGAACGATCGGTACGAAGCGACCTACAACAAGTGCGAAACCGCCTCGTTTAGCAAAAAATTCTTCCGCAGCGTGCAGGTTCTTGGTGCTCAGGATTTTTGCATCGTCTTTGAAAAGATTACGGCCATAGCGGGCACCCAACTGATACCCGACCTCGCCGCCAGCTACCGCTGCAATGATAAGAACCGGGAACGCCAACCAGAGCGACAGCCCCATGCGGTCATGGAGCATACCCAGAGCGAAGATCAAAGAGTCGCCCGGAAGCACCGGAAACAGCACACCCGATTCGATAAAAACGATGATGGCCGAAACCACCAGAACCCACGGACCGGTGCTGATCAGCACATCTTCAAGCTTGAAACCGAGGAGCCCCAGCGGAAGATGGGCAAGAAGTACGGGGATAAAAAAAGCCATAGAAAAATCCTGAAGTAGTCGAACACAAGGCACGCGCGGTGCTTGCACACAATCCTATGCGGTCTGCCTGAGAGACCACTAAGGCAAAAATATGTGGAAGCTATGAAGTGTCTCGCAATATTCTACCGGGATTCTTTGTGAGAAACGATTAAGAGTGTGAACCTGCCTCACGAGCTTGGCTAACTGATGGAATCATGGCGTTTATGCCCAATGAGGAATATAAGGATGGTGAAGCCCGTGCCCACATATTCCATGACCGCGATAGTATTCCCAAACCTGTATGCACGAGGTAACCGTACAGCATGTGCGGAGCCTTGAAATCTGCCATGATGGGAGAAACCCCTCACAAAGGAACCCCATGCCAACACTCCATGAAAACGCCCAAGTCCTGCTCAGAAAGCTCACCGCAAACCCAAATGCGAGCTTTCACCCCGGGCAGTTCGAGGCTATCGAGGCGCTTGTCACCGACCGCCGCCGCACCCTTGTGGTACAGCGTACAGGCTGGGGAAAATCTGCCGTGTATTTTATTTCGGCGCTTCTGATGCGTGCCCAAGGTTCCGGGGTTGCCCTTATTATCTCCCCGCTGCTTTCGCTCATGCGCGACCAGGTGCAGGCAGCCGAACGCGCCGGGGTTCGTGCCGCTATGGTGAACTCCGCTAACGTGACCGAATGGGAGGCAATACGCGCCCGCCTTGATGCAAACGAGTTGGACGTTCTCCTCATTGGACCCGAACGACTCAATAACCCCGCATTTCGTGAAGAATGGATGCCATATCTGCAGCCGCGGCTCGGCCTTCTGGTGGTCGATGAAGCGCACTGTATCTCCGATTGGGGGCACGATTTTCGCCCCGATTACCGGCGTATCGGGGCGCTTATTCGTGAGCTTGATACGAACGTTCCCGTACTCGCGACGACTGCAACCGCGAACGAACGTGTAAGCCGCGATATTGCCGAACAGCTTGCCGCAGGCGCCAGCCCCGAGGATGTTGTGGTGCTGCGCGGTTCGCTCACCCGCGATTCGCTGAGGCTGGGCGTGCTGCAGCTGCCCGACGAAGCGCAGCGTCTAGGCTGGCTGGTTGAATATCTTGATACGCTGCCGGGCTCAGGAATTATCTATACCCTGACAGTATCCGCCGCCGAAGATACCGCACGACTGCTGCAAACCGCCGGGCACAAGGTTCTTGCGTACACCGGAAAAACCGATCCCGATGAACGCCGCGAAGCCGAAGAAGCCCTCAAAACCAACCGAGTTAAGGCACTTGTTGCCACAAGTGCCCTCGGTATGGGATTCGACAAACCCGATCTGGGGTTTGTGGTGCATCTTGGGGCACCTTCTTCGGCGGTGAGCTACTACCAGCAAGTGGGCCGTGCCGGTCGCGGCACCGACTATGCGGATGTACTTCTGCTGCCCGGGCGCGAAGACCGCGCGATCTGGGAGTACTTTGCGACCGCATCCATGCCCGACGAACAGAACGCCTACGCCGTGTGTGAGGCGCTGGCGGATGAGCCTGATGGGCTTTCTATACCCGCACTAGAGGCACGTGTACGGTTACGCCGAACCACCTTAGAACTTCTGCTCAAAGTACTCGATGTTGAGGATGCGGTGCGCAAGATCGGCTCACGCTGGTACTCCACAGGTGCTCCCTGGAGCTACGATGCGCCGCGATACCGTGCCGTGGCGCAGGCGCGCGTTCGGGAGCAAGAGGCCATGCTCGCCTACGAGAGTACCGAAGGGTGCCGCATGGTCTTTCTGGCACGCGAGCTGGACGATACCACGGCGGCTCCGTGCGGAAAATGCGATAGGTGCGCGGGCCCCTGGTACCCCGAACAGGTCTCTGAGCGCGCCGTGCAGCAGGCCCAAGGAACACTCAACGCGGTCGGCGTAGAAATATCCCCGCGCGGCATGTGGCCTACCGGGCTGCAGGAGCTCGCGGGAGAGAACGCGCCGAAGGGTAAGATTCCGGTGTCAGAGCGCGCCGAACCGGGTTACGCGCTGGCACGCCTCAGCGATGTGGGGTGGGGCAGCCGTGTGCGTGAACTTTTGGCGACCGACGAATCCGGAGAACCTCTCGATACGCCCGTTCCCCAAGCCCTCGGGCAGGCATGCGTGCGGGTTCTTGCGGCATGGGACTGGGGTGAAACCGGGCGCCCCGAAACTGTACTCACGGTACCGTCTCCGGTGCGTCCCACGTTAGCGCGCTCGTTGGGGGAGGGGCTGGCCCGTATCGGCAAACTCGTGTATTTGGGCGAGGCTGAGCTGGCCGCCGAACCGCGTTTCTTCGGCGGTAACAGTGTTTTCCGATGCGCCGATGTCATGCGTTCCTACCAGATTCCGCCTGAGGTGATCGAGAGGCTGCGTGAGCATCCGGGGCCTGTACTTTTGGTGAGCGATATTGTGGATTCTCGCTGGAGCATCACCGTGTTGGCGCAGCGGCTGCGGGCGAGCGGAGCATCCGCTGTATACCCCTTCGCGCTGGGTGTGACACACTGAGAATATGTATTTCTCATGAGGAATATACAGCTTTTGACAAGGACATATAGGCGATATGGAATATAACAATAGTGGTGCTCACGCCGGTGACGGTGAAGCTCTCAGCACCATTGCGACATTGGCTGAGCATGAACGCTGGATGCGCCTGGCTCTCGACGAAGGCAAGCGCGCAGCATGCGCCGGTGAGATACCTATCGGCGCAGTGGTGGTAAATGCCGAAGGCGAAATTATTGGCTCGGGGCACAATAGCCGCGAACACGATCATGACCCCACCGGGCACGCTGAGATTCACGCGATTCGCCAGGCGGCGCAGCATCTTAAGACCTGGCGATTGGAAGAGTGCACGCTCGTAGTGACCGTTGAACCATGCCTCATGTGCGCCGGGGCGATTCTGATGGCGCGCATCCCCACGGTGGTGATGGGTGCTTGGGAAGAAAAAACGGGTGCGGTGGGGAGTCAATATGATGTACTCCGTGACCGTCGTTTAGGGCTTGATGTGCAGGTTTACGCCGGGGTGCTGCGCGAGGAATGTGCTGGGCTGATGCGCACATTTTTTGAAGCCCGCCGCCCGCAGCAAGGGGTCTAAGCCGCTGGGTATTTTTGCCTAAAATCCTTGTGCCCTCATAAAAGGCTCGTGATGTGATCAAACGGTTATTCACATCACGAACCTTTTGTTCGGAGAAGACAAGGAGGACGATAGGGGAGAGAGGAAGCGAAAGGGACCGGTACGACTTCCCCCCCCCCCTTATTTGAACGAAAATCGCTTTTTCTTTGAAAAATAATCCATAAATTTCAAAAATAATATCGGAAATTGTCAAAAAATGGTCATGTGCACTGTTTCTGCGGATCTACGATAGATGAGGTAATTCAGGGTCCTGCGTGCCACATAAAGCGGGGATGCGCCAAGAATCCTGACACGTATTCATTTAAAGGTTCAGCATACATGTTAACCGCAGACGATATTTGGGCTCGGGGCCGCCATAAGGCACTCTTCGGCCGTACCAGCTTCACGGTGGAACGCGGCGAGGTCATCCTGATACAGGCCGACAGTCAGATTGAACGCACTTCCCTGAGCTTAGCCCTTACAGGGCGGCTGAAGCTCAGCGGCGGAACTCTCAGCTGGGATCACCGAAGCCCTGTCAGTTTGCGCCACCTGCGCAGTATCTCTGACATTATTGATTCCCCAGAAGTTACCGCCCCCGAAGTGCATATGCGCGTGCATGATTACGTCTCCGAAATGCTCTCGTACTCTCTGCCGTTCTTTGGCCGACCCCGGGCGAGTCACTGGCTGGAGCAGAACGATTTAGGCGAGCTCGACAGGCTCTGGACCGAACAGCTTACAGGTGAGCAGAATATCCGTCTGATGAGCGCTTTAGCGGCGCATACCCGCTCCGATCTTCTAGTATTTGATACTCCGTCACGGCATCTGGACCACACCCGCATGTGGCTGCCGTATCTACAGGAACTCGCCGAAAACGAAGAGGATCCGTGTGCCGTGATCGCCGTAGTTCCGCATATTTCCGAAAGCTGGGATGGCAAAACTGCCGTGGTTGGTGATGCTCACGAAGACCTTGAAGAAACCCCGCAGGATGCGCGCGAGAGTATCCGCCTTACCGTCGCGCGGGAGGAAACCGAATCGTCCCTGGATGACCTGCTCAGCGGCGACCACAACGAGGATCACGGTGACCCGAACGACCGCGAGACGCTAGAGAGCGAAGATCCCGACGAGAAGGTACAGACCGTCCGGTCACCGCAGGAAGACTCGGCGGCGAACGCATCCGAAGTATCCGAGCCTCTCCTCGAAGACCACGAAGAACAGCTCGAAGAATTATCAAACCCGAAGAATCCAGCAGAGAAGGAACAGTAACTGTGAGTGTAGTTCGTGTTGCGCTCGTCGAACTTAAGCGTCTAACCTCCGGAGTGCTTCCGGTACTGGTGCTTCTTGCTATGTCGTGTATTCCGCTGCTGTACGGTTCACTGTACCTGTACGGCAACTGGGATGCTTACGGGAATGTGAACGGTATTGTGGGGGCGCTCGTGGTGGAAGACGAGGGCGCGAAAGATGCCTCCGGTAACGATCTGAACACCGGTGCGGATGTCAAAAAGAGCCTGCTGGATGCGGGAACCTTCGACTGGAAGAGCGTAGAGACCCGTGATAAGGCCGTCCAAGGCGTGAGCGACGGAACCTATGATTTTGCGCTCGTGATTCCGAAAGACTTCTCGGCCAGGCTCGTGAGTACCGGCTCGTTCAAACCCGATGAGAAAGGCAACACCGGTCCCATTAACCCGCAGGCCGCCGGGCTGGAAATTATCACGAACGACGCCAATAACTATGTGCTCACCAACATCGTGACGAAGGCGGGAACAGCCGTGCGGGATTCCGTGGCCTCCAAGGTGGGGGATAAGACGGCGAACACTCTGCTGGCAAGCTTCACGACCATTCACGGCAAAATGAATGAGGCAGCCGATGGCGCCGACAAAATCAACGCGAACACCGTCAAACTTTCCGATGCGATGACCCAACTCGCTGACGGAACCGGAACCCTCAACGACGGTGCCATAAAGCTCACTGACGGTTCCGGGCAGCTGGTGGATGGTTCCGGTAGGCTCATCGAAGGGCAGAATAAGCTCGCCGATGGTTCATCCCAGTTGGCTGACGGCGCGGGCACCCTCAACCAAGGTGCCGGAAAAGTCAATGACGGTGCCGTCAAGCTCGCGGACGGATCATCAACCCTGGCCAACGGTGCCTCTGACGCGCATAACGGCGCTTCCCAGCTGGCGGATGGCTCGGCAGCCCTCGCAAACGGCACCGGCAGCCTTAAGAAAGGTGCGAACGACCTCGCCCAAGGTGCCCAGCAGGTCGCCGACGGAACGCATTCGCTCAAGAATGCGCTGGATCAGTACGGGGTGCGTCAACTTCCCGGAACGCTCACCGCCATGTGCCAAAACCTGAACTCAATCGACACCTCCGCCCCAAGCGGGGATTTTGGCACAGATCTGTCAAATACGGTGGTGTCTAAGGTTGCCGAAGATACCCGGCAGAAACTAGCGCCTCTCGTCGAATCCGGCTCCATCAGCCAGGAAACTGCCGATGAGATCGTCGCCAACATCAACTCCGAACAGACGAAATCGGCTGTAGCATCAGCGAACGATCAGGCACTCAAAAACCATCTGGCGCAGCACGGACAAGCCGGTTCAGATGTGTTGGCGAAGCTGCAAACCCTCAAAAACGACAACTGTGTGGCCACCGGGGAATCCGCTGCAGCGCAAAAACTCAGTGCCCTGATTGACGGGGTGGATAAGCTCGATTCCGGCGCCACGGCGGTAGCGCAGGGTGCCGGAACACTGCGCGACGGCATCACCAAACTCGATTCCGGGGCAGCCACCCTGGCGGACGGTTCAGCTAAACTCGCCGACGGCACCAGGAAAGTTGCCGATGGCGCCTCCACCCTCAATAACGGAGCATCCCAGCTGGCCGACGGCACTGGCGAACTCAAAAACGGTACCGGAAACCTGCACAACGGCGCACAGCAGCTTGCCGATGGCGAAAAAGAAGCCGTAGACGGCCAAAACAAACTGCACGAGGGCGCAACCACACTGCAGGACGGGTCGTCCCAGCTTGCCGACGGCACCGGAAAACTCAACAGCAGCACCGGCCAAATCGCCGACGGCACGGGACAGCTCAAAGACGGAACCGGGCAGCTCTCCACCGGACTGCAAAAAGGCACCCGCCAAATCCCCAACCTGAACGAAGAACAGCAAAAAGACGTAGCCTCCGTCATGTCCTCACCCGTGGACCTCGAACACAGTTCCCTAGCCAACGGGCGTAATTACGGCGAGGGAATGGGACCGTTCTTCATGTGCCTAGCCCTTTGGATCGGCGGCCTGATGCTCGTGCAAACCCTGCGCCCGCTCAACAACCGTGCACTGGCCTCAAAGGCACCGACGGCGCGCATCATCCTAGGAAGCTGGCTGCCGTTCGGACTGATCGGTATCGCCCAGGCAGTACTCATGTTCGCGGCAGTGAAATTCGGGCTCGGATTCCAGATGGCGCATCCGTGGCTTGCCTTCTTCTTCCTCTGCTTCGTCGCAACGATCTTCACCCTGTTCATTCACGGCGTGGTGGTGCTCTTCGGCTCGCCCGGCAAGCTCATAGCCCTGATTATTATGATCCTGCAGCTCATCACGGCGGGCGGCACCATGCCCTACGAAACCCTGCCGCACGCCATGAGGTGGATGCACGACTTCTTCCCCATGGGCTACGCCGTTACCGGTATGCGCAGGCTTAGCTACGGCATCAACGAATCCAGCCTGATGCCGATCATGATGTACCTGCTGCTGTGGGGTGCCGTCGGTCTGGTGCTGGGGTACCTGGGAACCCGCCGTGACCGCATCTGGTCCCTGAAAAAACTAATCCCCGAAATCACGGTGTAGGGCCTTAGTATGGAGAGAACAGCAACCGCCACGAAGGGAACCATCCCCATGCCCGATACGCCGAACCCCGCACGCCGACCGGGCCGCACCGGCAAAACCCAACGCAAACTCTTCACCGCCACGATGGAGATCATGGAGCGTCGGGGAAGCGCTCACGTGAGCATTGAAGAGGTCGCCCAACGCGCCGGGGTCTCCAAAGGCACCGTGTACTACAACTTCGGGTCGAAGAAAACCATGATCGACCGGCTTCTGCAATACGGCACGCACCTGCTCGTGGAGAGCATGAGCGAAGCTTCCGCCGCTCAGAGCGACCCGCGTGAAGGGCTGCGCAAAAGCATCTCCACGGCGCTCACCTATCTGCACGAACACCGAGGGTTCACCAGGCTCTGGGTGAGCGAAGTGTGGAAGGGGCTGGATGCCTGGACTGACTCAATGGTGGACAACCGCCAAGAAATCCTGGATTTCATAGAGTCGCAGGTACGCGCCCTGCGCAGCCGCTACACGATCGATACCGCCCAGGATACACGTGCGTTGGCGCTTTCTATTTTTGGTGCTACTTTTATGCTGGCGATGGACCGGGAGATACACGGGGTGCAGCGTAGCATCGAGGACTCCACCCGTGCGGTCATGCTGGTATTTGACGGCTATATTCGGCACTGACGGATGCGGCTTTCAGGCGATATTGGGGTGCACAGCCGCTATGGGTTCGCTCTTGACTGAAGGTCGATCCCCTGGGTGAGGAACTAAGTTCGGCAGGCAGAATAAGCGGTATGATGCGCTTGTCGCTAAGGATTTGAAGGGTGTCCCCAATACCTTGGATGGAACCGAGCAAGGGGGTGGAGTTTTTTGCCCCCTTGGGGCGGATGCGGTAGAATCATATCCTATTGGTGGTGTGTCCGAGCGGCCGAAGGTGCATCACTCGAAATGATGTTTGGTGTAACAGCCAACGAGGGTTCAAATCCCTCCACCACCGCATAGCTAAACCCGTCGGGTCTTAAGAATTTTAAGACCCGACGGGTTTTCTGCTGTGCACCTTGTGTATAGAAAGCTATAGGCTTAGGTGAGGACGAAGTTTGTGGTCCAGGTGAAATCCCCCGATACGCTCTGCCTAATACGAAACTCGGGCCCGAAATCAGGACCACCAACAGGCCTGTACTCTTCCCCGTACCCCTCGTGGGCTAACCCCGAAACAGTGGGCACCTCCAACAGACGCTGCACCCACAATTTTTCCCGAATATACTGCACAAGTATTTCAGCGTCCTGAGTATTGTTCGGATCAGCCCAATACCCATAATCCAACCGAAACGCCACCTGAGAACCCAGATACCGGCACGGTTCTATATGCGGTTTAAACCGATACACCACCCCTGCGGTATCGGTGAGCTCAAAGAGTCCGTTCTCATCCCCTAACAGAGTGAAATAACTAGAGTCAATCTGCCAGTAGTGCAGCACCTGCTTACGTCCTTGGTTATTGACCCTCATGAGTTTCTCGGGCAGGATTTCCCGGTACGAGACCCTGCACACCCACAAACCCCATACAGCACCAGGAAGCCCCAGAACCAAAAACGTGAAATTGATCCAAATGACCGGTATCTCAGGTGATCCACCAGAGAGGACACGGTCAAAGAAGGATACTTGCATCAAAAGAATCAAAATAAGCAGTACCCATAAGAGCATTTTGATGAACCACGAGGCTTGTAACCGCACCGACGTCAATACCCGCACCACAGCCCGAGGATCAGAAGTTTCTTCTACCACCTGCTGGGTTTTCTGCTCACGATCACGCCGGCGCCCTTCAAATACTGCTGAGAGCCAAAACGTCCCCACGACAAAGACTAGGCAGAAGAGACCAAAGATAAGTTCACTGCTCATCAGCAGCTACCGTCCCTGATGTGCCGGTCTGAAGAGTACTCCCGGGGGCTTCGGATTCCCCACGAGCATTTTTAATGGTGCCGCCATAGGTTTTCGCCCCAGCAGTACCAGCACTTTTGATCGTGTTAATTCCTACTTTCTGAATCATCTTCTGTGCCTTCTCCTTAAGGACTAGTGGACTAGCGGGTGCATGTACTCCTCTATCTTCTCGCACGGATGTTCCAGCAGGTATAGAACACCAGAATTAGAACCAAGCGAATCTTCCAGAATTTTGCGATCAATACTCGAATCCAGACGAGCCCAACGGCCCTCGGTGACACGAAAGGAAACGTAAAATAGGAGCTGTTGCAAAGACATTCCAACAGGACGTACCACGACTTTTTGTCCTGTACTGCTACGTAAAATAAAACGATCCTGGTAAGGCTTAAGATTGTACTCTGCAATATTCATATAAGGAATATATTTCTTTCTGCCCATAAAAACCTTATATGTAACACCTTCATCATCAATAGTGATATATGAATATCTATAATTACGAAAAATATGTATAATAATCATGATATATATTGCCAAAGGGATCCATATCGGCCATATGGTCACAAATTCCAGTCCAGCATACAAATAAAGAGTTATATAGATATATACTATAAAAACAAAAAATATATATGATATAACAGCAGCAATTTTATGCACTATTTTAAGGCGATATGTCACCACATCTCCAAGCTTATAATAGTTTATTTTAGTAATAACAAATTTAGAAGCTATTAATACCCCCAGCGAAGGTAGTACTGCAGCAACAAGAGGTATCATAAGCCTGATAATATCTGTCACTATTATCGCCTCCTTACCAGAATGTTTTTATTAATATTATTATTATGAGGTTCATCCTGTTTCTCTAAAAAGAATTTTACAGAGATGAGAGCATCCCCTGATAATACACCTTCTGCTATATTCTTTCCTCACTTTTGAAGGTAAGACCAGAGTGAGACATTACAAGGTCCTGTGTTTTCTCTGGATCGTCATAAAAACATTGGATTTTGTCTTGATCGTCTGAGTGATCATGCTGAGCCCAATACCCTGTTGTGAGACGGAAGGCAAGCTGAGGTATCAAAAGACCGGCATTAGTGAGTTTGGGATCGAAGCGTAATGTACCGTGCTGTGTTTTGAGTACCATCCAGGTCAGATCTCCCTCACGGGCGTAATACCGATATTTATGAATGTCTCGGTAGGTTGCTTGATATTTTTTACCCCATGTGTTCGACCATGAAAACCCTTCCGGGGTGGTCCACAGGTAGAAATTATTTCGACTCAGGTAATAATAAACACCAGAGTACCATCCTACATTCATGGCCGGTAAAAAAATAATTGTCCCAGGGTATTCTGGGATATAAATTCCTACGAGCGAAAGAATGATAACAGGGATAGACGATAGCAAAAGTATAATATTAGCGAGAATTCCTTGGAACCTATCTTTTGTACCCCGATACGGGTATTTCAAATTCCGATAATTCCAGTTCCGCTGAGCATATAGTAGAAATATACACGATATGCCGAAAAGAATGAGGCTTCCTACCCCAAGAACCTGAATCATTTCTTTCCTTAAGTTTCTCAAATACCTACCGTAGAGTCGTGTCTTTATTCTTCCGAAGGCCTTCTCGCAATAAAAGCTAGAATAATATAGCCTACAAAAAATATGATTGTTATCATCATGGCCCATCCTGCAATAGGGAATAACAAAGGCCGCCTCTGAACAATATTCGTAAAACTCTCCACAAACTCCTCGACATCCCTAGCAGGAACAGATTCAGGAGTTTCTCCCAAAGCATCAGAGCGCTCATTCTCATACACAGCACTTCCCTCAGCAGACGAGTCTTCTCCTGCCTTGCCGAATGTTGGCACACGATGCGAGGACGGTGTGGCACCCCAGCCCATGGTATACGCCGAGGTTATTTTCTGATAGTAGTTCTTTTGTTTTTTTCTCGCTTCGATACGAGAGGTAACTAAAGATAACGATGCCGCTAAAGATGAGGGAATAATAAATATAGTTTCCCATTGCTGTTACTCTCCAGGCCCCCTATACTCCTTATCCCTATTATTCCTACTTATCCCTATTATTCCTACCAATAACTTATGATTTCGACCTTTAAGTCAGGACTTCCCGTGAGTGAGTACAGCGCCTACACTGCCGGAGGTAGAAATCTAAACATCACCCCTTAAAGGTCAGGTTGGTTGTACTCGACCGGTGCATGTCCGTTCCCGTATATGCATGATTCGGCAACCGCCTCACACGCGAAGCAGCCCGACATGCCGCGCCTAAATGTACTGTTCATGACGAATATCCTTGACTAACCCTTATGTGAAGGTTAGGGTAAATATATCCTATACAGTGTTCTGTGACACTCACAAACATTAACTATATCTACGTTGATATAACTACAACCACACAAGGAGCAGCTATGCCGCACGTCCGCCCTGAACCTATCGCCCCTGAAAACAGCGGTTCACCAAGTTCTTTGGGCGGTAAGCCGGCGCCCATGTCTGACGTGTAAATTGATGATGGAATATCGGATAGCCTCAGAAAATGGGTATTGTGCTGATCTGAACAAGGTGGAGGATGTAGCAAAGTATGCTAAAGGATTTTAGAAGTGGATCAGATTTTTGGAGTTACTCTTCTTGCTCTTCAGCTTTTATCCTGTGTCTTGATATATAAGAGTGTAAAAAATAAAAATTATACTACTTATAAATTCCCTCGTTGTGGAAGAAGGGCATATATCTTTGAAAGATTTGCAAAATTTGGGCTAGTGTGTTGCTTTATTTTGACGTCTATAACGGTTCTTTTAATATTATTTGACCCAGAATTTGGTGGTGCATTTGTTATGTTGCCTTTAGGATTTTTGGGCTGGTATTTATGTTTGTTTATGTATTTGGATTGTAAAAATTTTTATTTGCAGACGACACCAGAGGGTATGATGTGGGCTAATTTCCTGACAATATCTCATCACGCGCCGTATAAAGATATTGTTAAATTTACCTATAATTCACGCAATAATGGAGATATCGATATTGATCTTACGTGGCTTGTGGTAAAAACAGCTCGTGGAGGTACTTTACGTTTTGACCCCATACTAACGGATGCCGGTTTGCTGATGGCGCAGCTGGCGTTCCGCCTCCAAAAAGGATACTGGGCACGGAGCGATAGTCCAGAAGACCAGCGGGAAATTCAGGAATATCTGGAAAACGACAAAGAGACATGTGAATATCTCTTTCAAATTTCTCGTTGCGTTATTGAACATGTTCCTGAAGAGAAGCCAGAGTAACAGGTCATGGCACTGACAGATTTGTTACGATTCTTTATCCCTATCTCCGCAATTATTGCCGTATTTTGGTGTGTTTCGTTCATCGCTCGAATTTCAGAACCTAAACCACTTGTTTCTGATGCAGATGATAATACAGAATTTAGGCTCCATTGGATATACAAAATTTCTGTAGTGGTCATTGATATTACTTGTTTACTGGTTGCTATATTCTTGATATGGGGATCGATAATGTTAGGTCCTAGGGTGCTTGTTGCTCCAATGTTTTGGGTTATCATAGCTGTTTTCTCTATTATTTTTATATACATTCACAAATCTTTCAGTGATGTGTATGTGTGCATAGACCCCCAAGGCATTACCGTGAGAAAATTTTATGGGCGTAGGAAGAATATACCCTATACAGATATTTCTGAGTACATCTTTAAACCACACAGCGATAAGCTCATCATTAAAGACTTTCGGGGCAGAAAAACTCTTATCCGCCCCTTAAAAACCTCTACGCAGTTATCCCTTTTCCACTTGGCTTTCCGCATGACTGAAAGGCGCTGGGCCCAATCCCATAGCAGTGATGACCGGCAAAAACTTGAGGAATCCATCGAAACCAATAGCGGAGTGCAGTATCTTCTCGACCATCCCCACGGCAAACTGTCGTAACCGGCAAACAGCACCCGCACTAGCAGGCAGAGTAAACTGAGAGTATGCGTATTAAGATTCTTGATCACCCACTGGTGGCGCACAAGATTAGTGTGCTCCGCGATAAAAACACTCCCTCACCCACGTTCCGCCAGCTCGTCGATGAACTCGTTACCCTGCTCGCCTATGAGGCTACCCGTGAGATTCGGGTTGAGCAGCGCCCTATCGAAACCCCGGTGGCGCGCACGCTGGGAACCGTTATCGCTAACCCGAAGCCTCTGGTTGTGCCGATTTTGCGCGCCGGGTTGGGCATGCTCGAAGGCATGACTCGTCTGGTACCAACTGCCGAAGTCGGGTTCTTGGGCATGGCCCGTAACGAAGAGACTCTCGATATTGTCACGTACGCCGAACGTCTGCCCGAAGACCTGACCGGTCGCCAGGTGTACCTGCTCGATCCTATGCTCGCTACCGGCGGCACCTTGATTGAGGCTATTAAATTCCTGCGCGAACGCGGCGCCGACTCCATCACCTGTGTCTGCCTGATTGCTGCCCCCGAAGGTATTGCGGCTCTCGAAAAGGGCGTTGAGGGTCTGCAGAATGTTGATCTGTTCCTCGCCGCCAAAGATGAGCGTCTGAACGAAAAGGCATATATAGTTCCCGGTTTGGGCGATGCAGGCGACCGTCTCTATGGGCTGGCGCAGTAGCGCATCCTTACGGGTCTGACGATCTGCGTGGGCGGTCTTAGACGTCGGGTGCCGCAAACATGTGCTTTGGCGGCTTGAATCTGAGATTGCGCGCGGAGCGTCGGCCCTTCAGGACCCCTTGATACTGCGGTTGCGCCCTTCACCATGTGCATCTGCGAGTGCGGCGAAAAACACTAGTAGTGCACGAGTCGCCGGTACCCTTGGGAGCCTCCGCTCCAGAACGTGGAAATTGCGCCCGGTTCGTATGCGGTCAGGGGCGCTGAGAGCGCGGCTTTTTGGGGTATCGGTTCCGAATCTCCATGTATAATATGAGGGAGAAACGGTGCTTGTCAGCGTCGTTTCCCGGCACTGAATCAAAGTTCACGAGGGTGTGAAGCTGCGAGCAGAACGTCGCAGATACCCCAAGTTGCTTGATTTATGAGTCAAATAATAGAAATATTGATAGCAAAGGAAACGCCGCCTTTACCGCGCGGCGTTTGAGCATTCCGCATTATGCAGAATCAAGGGACCCGTACGCAACAAATCTTGAGAGAAGGTTGAACAATGTCAGGTGCAGTACCTGGATACGTCCACATCTCCCAGCGTGGTCGTGCTGCAAAGCGTCAAGTGCCGCAGCAGAACCGCACACAAGGGTCCGCAGCTACTTTGCGCCCGATGACCTTCTCCTCCGGGGATCAGCAGGGCACCCAGAAGGCAGGAGCTCAGGAGAACGAGGCGCGCGGGTTTGTGCTGTATGTGGGGCTCAATGAAGAACTTGCCGCAGCCAACGGCACATCGCTGGTGCGTATTGTGCAGGATTTGCGAACCTATGCACACCATCTGGCACCTGAGGCCGAATCCTATGCCGCCGTTGCTTTGGCTCCCGTTCATGCGGAGGGCAGCGATCTTGAGGTTGTGCGCAATGCGCTTGGCGACCCGACTGCCGTGTTCTACCAGGCGGAGCTGCACAAGCAAGCGCGTGAAGCCGAACAGCCCGCAACTCCCAGTTCCAATGGCGTTCTGATCGATTTGGCACGTCGTGAGGTTTTCCTTGATGGGGAACAATTGATGCTCACCTTCAAAGAGTTTGAGCTTCTGGCGCATCTGGTTGAGAACTCCACCCGCACCGTGGGGCGCGATGAACTTTTGGAGTCGCTCTGGAGCGCCGGGGACGAGCATCCCCACGAACGCACCATTGACGTGCATATTCGGCGTCTGCGTTCGAAGTTGGGGCGTCTTTCGGGAACCGTGCGTACCGTGCGCGGTCAGGGGTACCGGTTCTTTGAGCATCCCGAAGTTGTGGTGTGGGCCGCCCCCGAATACTCCATCTAGTCTTTTTACGCTCGAAACCCCGCGTTCTTTCTTAAGAGCGCGGGGTTTTCACATGCCGTTTTGTGGCGCGCGCTCATGCGGCAACCCGGCGTATCGGGGCGCCTACGTTGTACTATGAAGGTATGGTTGAGAACTCACTCCGAGACGTTAAGCGCCTGATTATCATGCGTCATGCCGAAGCCGACTGGGGTATGGATGATTTCGATCGCCCACTGACTAAACGCGGGCATCGTCAGGCTGCAGATGCGGGCTCCTGGCTCAAGCAGAAGGGCTATATTCCCGAGCAGCTGATGTCTTCGGCGGCGCTGCGCACCCGGCAGACCACCACCTGGATTTCGGATGCGCTCGGCGAACAGGCACCCACCCCGCACTTGGACGAGGGTCTGTATGAGGTTCCTGCATCCCGGGTGCTGGCGCGCATTAACGGGGTTTCTGAGAGTGTGCGCACGCTTATGGTGGTGTCGCATCTGCCTGCGGTACAAGATGTGACCTTACAGCTTGCGAGCCCCGATTCTGACTACAATTCCCTGATGGACGCTTCCTATGGCTTTTCGCCTTCGTCCGTAGCGGTCTTTGAGGTGCCGGGGGAGTGGGCGCTTCTTGACGGTGCGGATGCGCGTCTCATCGACTTTATGAGCTTCTAAATCCTATCCGCAGTCGGCACGTTGCGCCCTCGCCCTTTCTTACTGAACCGCCGCTTTTTCGACTGGGAGGGCAAGGTTAGCCAGGCGGAAACCACTGCATAATAAGTACAGACTGCAAAAATCTGATGCCCTACGCACCTAGGACGCAGCGAACCCCCGCACCTTTTACGGTTCGGGGGTTCGTTCTATGGCGGAGACGGGGGGATTTGAACCCCCGGTCGAGTTCAACCCCGACCCTTCATTAGCAGTGAAGTCCATTCGGCCGCTCTGGCACGTCTCCACGGTGCACAAAACGAGTGCATCCCTATAAGAATATCGGGAGTAAGCAGACTGGTCAATTCGGAATTGCCGACCAAACTTCCCCCATGAGCGAAAAACAACGCGCTATAGTTAGAGTTATCGCCACGCCCATTCACGCAGGCTGAAAATGGTTCCCCAGATATTTCCTTACAGCAGGTAGACAGTGGGCAGGTCTAGTTGTCGCTTCTTGTCACCGAAAGGAATAGCTATGTCTGAGTATCCCGCGGGAGAACAACCGTCTCAGTCGCAAAACCCCCATCAGGGTGAGAACGCATACGAGAAAACTCGCCCTCTCTCTGACTCTCTGCCCGAATACACTAAGCTTTATCAGAACCAACAGCAGCCCGCTCCTAGACAGCAGGACTATCAGCAAACTGTTCCTCAGCAGTACTATCACCAGTCCGCCCCTCAACAGTATTACCAACAGCCTGCTCCTCAACACTACTATCAGCAGCCGGTATATGTGCAGCCCGTGCCCATGATGACGGTTGTCCCCAAAACCCCGCAGCAGATTGCCGGTGAGCAGGCGGCACAAACCTCTTTAGCGCTGGGCATTGTTGGTTTGGTGCTCGCCCTCTTCTGGGTCACGAGTGTGATTCCACTGGGTTTGGGGATCTGGGGCGCGGTTAAAGGTGCTCAGGCTTCACGCGCCGGAGTTCCCGCCGGAGGCGGCCTTGCCACCAGCTGGATTGCCCTGTCGCTGGGGGCGATTGAGACTCTGTTCTTCTTTATTCCGATGGTGGCGTTCGTGATAGCCGCTATAGCCAGCACTCGGTAGCAGCCGTGGAAGCCCCGCAGAATCCCGATGTCGGGAGGACAGCGGGGCTTTATCGTGCATGATCTGGGCGCTTTAACGCGTATGCCGTGTTGGTGCGGGGTTGTTAACACGGCATGTTGGAAAGCGTGTACTTATCTTTAACCCTGTACAGTAAATAAAGCCGATAATAAAACTGATCTTATGTCCGACGATAGGATCGTCTACCCCAAGATAGGATAGTAATGTCCGAAAACTATAACTTCCAGCCTCAGCAGAACCCGCAGGGCGGATACCCTCAGCAGGGTTACCAGCAGCCGTACCCGCCGACAATTGATCCTGAAGCAATCAAAGCAGAGAAAAACGCAAAAATCTATTCCATTACTTCCCTTGTTCTAGGTGCTGTCGGTATTGGGATTTTTACCATCGGTTTTGGGATTGTTGCCGTAGTTTCCTGTATTAGGGGTCTTATTGCTAATAAGGGAAAGAATGCTGGCTATACCGCTATGGCGCTTATCGGGGGTATCCTCGGTGTCTTTGATATTGTGCTGTGGTTCCTCTCAAGGTTGGTCTCGTAACCTGCAGATTCTACGCAGAAAACCCCGCGATGAACCTGAAAAGCTCAGGCGCATCGCGGGGTTTTAGTGTGCGGATGGTAAGGGATTTGAACCCTTGAGACGGGGTTACCGCCTACTGGTTTTCAAGACCAGCTCCTTCGGCCGCTCGGACAACCATCCCGGTATTTTCCGCCCTTGAGCGGAAAAGGTACCCGCCGATTATCTCATGTTCTATGCTTTTCTGTAAATCTGAACATTGCGGTATGCCCCCAGGAACACGTGCTACTCTCGGTGCAGAAAGACAGATGAGAAGGTTGTTGAGGCTACTATGCGCGCCATTGTCGAGAAAGAACATGGAGATCCAGAGGTTCTAACGCTCTCTGAGGTTCCGATTCCTGCCCCTGCACCCGGGCAGGTCTTGGTGCGGGTGCATGCCGCCGGGCTGAACCGGGCGGATTCCCTGCAGCGGCGCGGGCATTATCCGCCTCCCGCGGGGGCAAGCTCCATATACGGTCTTGAGATTGCGGGCGTGGTAGAGGCTGTGGGCGAGGGCGTTGATCCCGCTCTGGAGGGCGAGCGCGTCATGGCGCTTCTTGCTGGCGGCGGTTACGCCGAGTATGCGGCGGTAGATGTGCGCCATACCCTACCCGTTCCCAAAGGTATGAGCATGGTTGAGGCAGCGTGCATCCCGGAGGTCGCCGCGACGGTGTACTCGAATCTGGTGCTTCTGTGCGGAATGAGCCTTGATCCCGCGCAGAATAATCCGGCGGAAGGTGAGCAGACTTCGCTTCTGGTGCATGGCGGTACCGGGGGTGTGGGCATGCACGCCATTCAGCTGGCGCGCGCCGCCGGTGTGCGGGTCTTTGCGACGGTCGGTGATGACGAGAAGGCTCAGACTGTGCGGGCGTTGGGGGCGCATCCGATTAACTACCGCACGGAGTCTTTTCGTCAGGTGATTCAGCGTGAGAGTGCAGGTCACGGCGTGAATTATATTCTTGATGTGGTGGGCGCGAAATACCTGGAAGATAATCTGCGATCTTTAGCCGATGGTGGGCATCTGGCGACGATTGCTGTGCAGGGTGGCCGCCGCGCGGAACTTGATCTGGGTCTTATGCTGACGAAGCGCTTATCGGTGCACGGTACGTCTTTGCGGTCACGGTCTGCGGATGAGAAGGCAAAAATTATGGCAGGGGTACATGAGAACGTGTTACCGTTGCTTGAGCGCGGCGTTCTTTCGGCGAATTTTGATCGTGAATTTCCGTGGTGGCAGGCGTCGCAGGCCCATGAGTATTTTGATGCGGGTCAGCATCGCGGCAAGGTTGTTTTGCGTGTGATGTAAGTCGTGTTGTGCCGGTTTGGCCGGGCTAAATGAGTGAATTTTTCGAGAGCTTAATCCCACATCAACATTTTTTGTACGACATCCTGTCACCAAAACGAGATTTAGGGTACCCTAAGTGTATAGAACTTTCTAGACGCACGACCGGCTGAGCATGAGGAGGGGCTATGGGACTCAAAGATTTCCTGCAATCACGGCGTGATGATGCGGAACTTGGGCGTGGTCTCTGGCGTCGTGCGCACGACCGGTTTATTCGCGGTATTGATCGTTTTCATCAGGTTCTTGAACGCCTTGCCGATACCGAGATGATCGAACTTATCGTGCCGGATGCGAATACTCTTGCCGATCTTATTCCGCGGGTTCGTGCCGTCGCGATGGAGGCGCAGCGTATTGCCCCCAGTGATGGCATGGATATTCCTGCCTCCCCTGAGGGCACGTTCTCGGATCTGCATCGGGCCCTTTCGAAAGCTGGTAATGCGGTAGCCCTTTGCGCTGAGGCGCTGGCGATGGCGCGGTGCTTTGGCGAGTGCAGTGTGCAGTGCCACCGCAAGATTACGGTGGAACGCCGCGTGCAGAGTGTGGTTGAGCATGTCGAGAATGCGGAACGCCTGATCGCCCGTGCACGTGATGAAAAAGCTGCACAGGCGCGCAACGAAAACCCGGCTCTGCAGACAACCTCGGTTTAACGTCATAAACGTGAAACTAACGACGATGTGCGAATAGTTGTGTAGTCGCGGGCTCCGTATAATTTCCCCGATAATTTCGGGGGTTTAGTGTCTTTTGAGGGTTTCACGTCGTGAACTATCCAACATAAAACCATATAAATCCGCGTAAAATCCCACACGACATGAGGTAACTAGAACCTTAACTAAGGTTGAGCTTAGTATAACCATCATGGACCAGACACCTACACTAAAAGCTCGGACACCAGCACATCAGGGAAAAGACCAACCAATGCTCGAATTCCATCGCAATGAACGTGCACGCCAGCTACGCCCCAGTCTCTCTCGCTCCTGGCTTCTTGTACGTCCTAATTCCGCCGAAAAAGACTTTGAAGAAGCGTTCGCTAGTGAAGCAGACTCCATTATTCTAGACCTCGAAGACGGGTGCCCCGAAGACGAAAAAGACGAAGCCCGCAGTCGAGTCGTCAAAATGCTCAACTCCGGCGTGGTCGCATGGGTGCGCATCAACGCTATCACCACCGAGCACTGGTGGAAAGACGTTAAAGCCCTCAAAAACACCAAAGGTCTGCGCGGCGTTATGCTCGCCACCGCAGAGCATGCGACCGATATTGACCGCACCGCCTCCGAACTGCCCGCCGGAACGCCCATCATCGCGCTTATCGAGTCGGCTCTCGGGGTGCACAACGCCGTCGAAATCGCCAGCGCTATCGGAACCTTCCGCATCGCCTTCGGGGCAGGCGATTACCGCCGCGATACCGGTTCCAGCGACACCCCGATGGCGCTCGCTTATGTGCGCTCGCAACTCGTGATCGCTTCAACTTTGGGCGGTATTCCCGGTCCTATCGACGGACCATCCGTGGGTAAGTACAAGGCGGCGCTCACCGAGGCCTGCACCTACGCCACGGCCCACGGCATGACCGGAAAACTCACTCTTGACTCCGATCAGGCAGATACCATTAACCAGGCATTCTCGCCGAGTGACCACGAAATCGCCGAGGCGCACAAAATGCTTGATGTTCCCATCGACGGGCCGCACGACGGTTCATATCTGCCGCGTTACCTGCGTGCCAAGAAGGTTAAAGAACTTGCCAAAGTCTACGGGCTGTGGGGAAAGACCGAAAGCGACGCCCAGCGCGCCAACGTCTAAAGTCTTGGTACAAAAACGTGAGCCGCGCATCCTGCCTCTGAATCAGGATGCGCGGCTCACGTGTTCTCTATACGGTACGGCTTCGTCGTGAGCAGCTAGTTGTATGGGGTCCTGCCGCCGGTAAAGGCATAGGCGCAAATATAGGAGGTCACAACCCCCAGCACGATGGGAACGGCAATAATGGTATCTTCACCGAAAATCCATCGATAAAAGAACCACAGCGCACAACACGGTATCAGCAGAAGCACGAATACCAACCCAAAACGCTGGGTCTGTTTTTTATGACGCATGATGCCCCTCTCGAAGTGCAAGCAAAACGGTAAAAGTCTTTTCCTTATTGTACGGGTTTTCAAGGGTAATCGGGTTATAGGATATATTGTGTGTCTATCCTGGATATTCTCGCCCTACCAGGAGCAGGTGGCTATTTGATGGATGGACCAGTTGAGGTGCTCTAGCAAGAAAGTTTAGGAATCAGAAACCGATGATAACCATCAACTCTCAGACCGTCTGGCGTCAAACCACTTCACCCCTGCAAAACCGCCCCAGAAAAGGTAAAACGCCGCCCGAACACCTCCCAGCAAAGTTGGGGTTCGTGCTGAGTGGTTTCCTGATCAGCGGGAGTCAATATCGGCGGTCGAGACGTGGAGGACCTCATAGGAGGTGGTTTTCGGTTGTGCGTGGTCGGGGTTGGCACTGCTGAGTTCAACCTGGATGAGTTTCCAGGTTGTGACGTCGACTGCGGCCAGGCGGCAGAGCGTGTTAGCGTTCTGTCCGTTAAGGAAGTCCGCAGTCAGGGGCTCTATGATGTCAGACGGTGCGGCAAACTCGGGCAGGGTGACAGTTTGGATGTTAAGGCTGCGTGCTTGGGTGAGAGGTGTATTTCCTTTGAGGAGTTTGTGGACTGTCCAATCTTGGATGGGGTGACGGCCGAAATCGCGCACAATTGATGAGTACCCAGGCTCTCCCCAGCAGAAAGATCGCATTCCCTCTGTATCGTTCCAGACGTAAAACGGTGCGTAGCAGTTTTCCATGGCTCCTTTGGCTTTCTCCTGGATAAGGTACGCCTTGAATTCCAGTCCCGGATATCCATCCATCAAGTGCCCAGTGCGACGGACGCGGTCCCTGATGATCTCCATGTCGTAGTCCGTTGGAAGCTGGACACGGTACTGCATTGAATACATACGTCTTTCCCCATTTCTTCTTAGTCCATGCGGTCACTCACTCAGAATGATCCGACACCTCGGTAGTCAGAGGTACTGTGGCCTTGTGTAGGAGCGCAGCAGCCCCTTCAACCGCCGCATCAAAGGCATCCGTATCTCGTGTGGCGCGTGCTAGCACATAGCCTCCTTGCACTGTTGCTACCACTAGTGAAGCTAGATTGCGGGCATCAATGTCTGCTGCAAACTCGCCTTGGTCTCTGCCTCGCTCAAAAAGTGCTGTGAGAGCTTCGAGCAGCCACACAAACGTGCGTTTGACAGGTTCGATGAGTTCCGGGGTGTTCAAGACATCGGCATCGAATGTCATTCTTCCCATGCGGCACCCCTTCAGAACATCGCGCTGTCGACGCAGATAAGCTGTTGCTATTTCGTAAGCACTACCATCTGTCGCAAGCAGCTTTTCTGCGTCGTGACGCATGGATTGGGCGCTGCATTCTAGAGCTACCACTGCCAGTTCCTGCTTATTAGTGAAGTGGTGGTACATACTGCCCTGACCAGCACCTGATCGGCGCATGATATCTTTCGGGCTGGTTGCCGAATACCCCTGTTCCCACAGGAGATCTTGGGTTGCCTCCACAAGTCGAGTCCTGCTGTCCATAACCATAACTGTACATACTAGTAGTTACAATTTGCAAGCTTAGCGCTTTCACATTGGATTCCAGCTCACATATAGGTCTCAGCCAAACACCGTAAACCTTTTGATATGGGGTTGTCCCATTTGATGGCAACCGGCGACGAAGCCTCCCCTGACCCGATTGCCGTAGCTCGCGAAGGCACTCTCTGGGTCTCGGACGCTCGTAGGTCGGACCGCTGCCGACCGAGCATCCGAGCCTCGCAAAAACTGCGCCAGAACAGCAAAAAACGCCACCCTGGACACCTCCCGGCTGGACCGGGATTTCTTGTATCCAGAGTGACGTGCGAATGGAGCCCCCTGTGGGATTCGAACCCACGACCTTTTCTTTACGAGGGAAATGCTCTACCCCTGAGCTAAGGAGGCACACGATATACGACCTATATGGCGCGTATACCATCGCCAATATTAGCAGAGATTACAGGGCAGGGCGAATATGACCCATAACTCGAAAGGGGTGCGTTCCCCCGCAAGATATGGGAGGATAAAAAGCAAGTCTATTATCTTTACGGTAAAGGAACCCTCATGACATCTATGCTCAATCGCCGTACCGCGCTTTCGCTCGGGGTACCCGCTCTCGCAGTCGTATTCTCCGCATGCGCGAACACCACCTCAAATTCCGGGTCGAGCGCATCCGCAAGCGGTAGTTCAAGCTCTAACGCCAGCTCAAGCGGCTCAGCAAGCAGCGCTCCCTCGGGCGATGCTTCCGGCAGCGCTAGCGCCGGGGGAGAGGCAAGCGCATCCGGTTCGGCTTCGGCCTCCTCGGGTGACTCCGCCAAAATGACCGCTACCAAAGTTGGCGAGCGTGACGAGGTTGGATACCACCTCAACACCCCCAAGCAGGGTGCGCCCACCGTGACCCTGTACACCGACTATCAGTGCCCTTACTGCGCCAAGGCCGAACCCACCTATGAGAAGGTCGCCAAGGATCTTGAAGGCACCATGAATGTGACCGTGCGCAATATGCCGCTGTCCCAAATTCACAAGAATGCTATTGCCGCCGCGCAGGCCGTGCAGGCGGCAGAACTTCAGGATAAGCACCTGGAGATGGCGAATAAGCTTTTTGAAACTCAGGACAGCTGGAAGAATATTACCGAGCAGACCGAGTTTGCGGGAGTTCTCCTCAGCTATGCTCAGGAACTCGGGTTGGATGAGGAGAAATTCAAGACCGACATGACTGATCCAAAAACCATCGACTTGATCAAGGGCGATTTTGAGTACGGCCGAAAGATCGGCGTGAAGGGCACCCCCCAATTCGCGGTGAACGACAAGCCTCTTGAGAATGTGGATTCTTCGACCTCCGCTGAGGATATGGCCAAAGAATTCAAGAAAGCCGCAGGGCTGAGCTAATCTTTCGTGATGGATGAGAGACAGCGAGAGCGTGCCGCGCTGGGTGTTCACCTGAGTGTGAGCGGCCAGCGCGGTCGCATTCTTGAGGACGGATTCAGCGAGCACGGCTATGTGCTTGACATCGGTGGTGCCGAACAATCCCATGTTGATGCTGCCGATGCGACCGTCGTGTTTTACGAGTATTTGCGGCGCATCGCCAATGTGCTGGATGTACTTGCCCCTTCGCGCGAACCCGTGACGGCTCTTCACTTGGGGGCCGGGGCCCTCACGCTTGCCCGCTATGTGCAGGCCACGCGCCCGGGGTCGTCGCAAGTGGCCGTCGATTATGAGCCACAGCTGATGGGGTTTGTGACCGAGATACTGCCATTGCCCGCAGGTACTCGGTGCGAGTTCGTGGTTTCGGATGCGCGCGCCGTGCTCCCCGAGATTCCCACGCTTTTCGGCGCTCATGCCGCATCCGACGGCGGCGTTTTTCGCGGGATCGACGCCATTATTCTTGACATTTTTACGGGCATGGATGCGCCCGAACACCTTGCCAACGCCGGCTACTACGCCGAGCTGCGTGAGCTCCTGAGCGCTCGCGGGGTACTCGCCGTGAACGTTGGCGATGATGCCGGGCTGCCCTTCTTTCAGGGGCAGGCGCGCGCCCTATTAGACACGTTCGAGCATGTGTGGTGCCTGTGCGATTCTTCCATGCTGAGCGGTGAACACGAGGGGAACCTGGTGCTGATCGCAACCGCACGCGAACTCGACGAAGACACAGCCGATGCGCTGTTCGCGCGAGGGCCGCATCCGGCGGAGGTGCTGGGTACCGAAGAACTGTGGGATTTTCTGGGGTACCTGGCCGAGCAATAGCCGCCCACGTCGCCCGCCGCAGAAACGACCCGGCACGCAGCGTAGTATCCTGTGGCTTATTCCGGCAGCGGCAGGGGAGAGGTATGCTCGGGAGGCTCGTTCCTCCGGTAAGAATCCGAGGCCTCATCCGCAGGTGCCGAACCCCCGGTTGTCTGGGTAATTCCGATACTTGCCGTGATCAGCAGGATGATCGCAACCCAGCGCATCAGGCCGGTTTCCTGGCCCAACAGCGCCCATCCCGCGAGCGCCGCAATCGCCGGTTCCAGGCTGAGAAGCACACTGAAGACCTGTTCGGGAAGGTGCCGCAGGGCTGCCAACTCGCTGCTGTACGGTACGACCGATGCCAGCAGGGAGGTTCCGATGATGAAGAGCACCAGTTGGGTATCGTGCGTAACGCTCCAGAGCGCTACGGGGCCGGGGAAAAGCAGGGCTCCGGGGACCACACAGATGGCTCCCACGGCCATTGCTACGGCGAGTCCGCTTGCACCGGGCACGAGCTCGCCGACCGAGGCGCTTGAGCGAATGTAGAGCGCCCAGAATGCGCCCGCGATCAGGGCGTATAGTACGCCCAGCAGGTCTGTTTCCTGCCCGTGTACTGCCTCGAAGCCGAGTACCGCCATGCCTGCCGCCGCGCAGAATACCCACACCAGGTCGCGTTTACGCCGCGTGAGGATAGAAGCCAGCACGAGCGGACCGGTAAACTCGACCGCCACCGCCAGCCCGAGCGGGATGCGAGCCAGCGCATTGTAGAAGAATCCGTTCATGAGCCCGAGCGTGACACCAAAAATGAGCATGGCACGCCACTGACGGTAAGACCAGCCTAAGAACCCATCGGATGTTGTCGCGGGTACTGCCATATATGCGGTTTGTGCACCTGCCCGATGCGCTCGCCAGCGCCCGGCAATCCAGACCGCCGCACCCACCGTGAACGCGGCGAGAAGCAGGCGCAGAACTGTGACGAGCCACGGACCAAAAAGCGGGAAAAGGTGCACCGCGAAAGCCGCGCCGAATTGCAGAGAAAGGCACGAGATGATCACAAAAATAATGCCGACGGTGGGGCGCTTGCGGCGACTATGAGGGCTGAGGCTAGTCAAGAAAACCTCCTAGGGATCACATCGACAACAGGCGGCGGTACCACGTGAGACTAATGGTACCGCCGCCTGTGTACTGTTGTAACCTAGGACATACCCCAAATGTGAAGGATATTCTACCTTTGGGAGGAACCTCCTGACCGGGTTTCCTTAGCCTGCCGGTCGAGTTTGATCTGCTCGGTGGTGGGAAGGGTAATTACCCCGGTCTTCTGCACAAGGTCGGCGCCGATGCTGTCAACCGCACCAGGCAGGAAGTGCGTAATTGTCTCCGCTGTACCTTCCTCAAGGGCCCGGCGTTCCACCCGAGCGTGCGATATCGTAATCCCGATACTCGCCGTAATCAGCAGCGCAATTGCAATCCAACGCACCGCATCAGTGGGTTCTTGCAGAATAATAACACCCACCAGCGCCGCCGCTGCAGGCTCCAGCGAAAGCACCACGCTGTATACATTCGAGGGGAGCATGCGAAGCGCCGAAATCTCGCCCAGTGCGGGAAGCGCAGAGGCCAGAAGCCCCATCGCAAAACCAAGCGCCAGCAGGGCGGGGTCGGTGATGACTTTCCCTAAATGATTGCCCGTGATGAAGAAGGGGAAAGGGATAACCAAGAGTGTGGAGACAAGGTTGCCCATCACCATACCGCCCATCCCCGGAATTGTGGCGCCCACACGCTCTGTTGCCAGGATATAGGCGGCGCGAGAAGCGGCGGTGAGAATAGCGAAAAATATACCTATCAGTGCGAAATCTTCGGGCTTTGACTGCGACTCTGCCGTCAAAATAGCCATACCGGTAAAGGAAAGAAGAATCCAGATCAGGTCGAGTTTTCTTCGTGAAAGAACCGTTGCCAACACGAGCGGACCCATAAACTCGATAGCCACCGCGATCGCCAATGGAACCTGCTGAATTGCCACATAGAAGAAAGCGTTTGCGCCGAAAAGCGCAACCCCCAAGACGATCACGGCAAGCCACTGCGGGCGCGTCCACTGACGAACTTGCGGGCGGAAAAAGAGATACAGCAGAAGCGATGAGGTGATCATGCGCAGAGCCACCACGCCCCACGCACCCAGATCGCCCATCATCGTCTTAGCGAGCGCAGAACCGAACTGTGCCGAAATAATGGCGCCGATAGCATACGCCATACCGAGGCCCTGAGTCGCCAGTGGCGAGCGCGCCGAAGCAGGAGCAGACATATAGGTTCCTTACTGTATGAAGGCCGGTGTTAGTGCCATTGCTGAACACCGCAGAAGACGCGTCGGAGCGCCTGAGTGAACGAGTGTGTTGTGTAACCTAGCTCAATTCTAAGCCCTCGGGGCGAAAAGCCGAACTAAAACGTCATACCGTGAAATTTACTCCACCATTAAATCTATCGAAGGTAAGCAGCGGAAAGAGCTATGCCGCTTTAAGATACCAGGTCTGGGCTTGGGCGTATATACCGTACCGATGGGTTAGCGGGCAAGATTCATGTTATGCGTAGTGTGCACAGGTAGAGCCGTGGAAAGTAGTACCTGACGCACCAAAATTCCAGCCAGGAGCGTATCATGAACGCGGCGGAATACTCGCTGGGCGGAATAAGTACCGTTTCTGCAGGATGCGGTACCTACTTTGAGTCAAAACGTGCTTTACTGACATTATGCTAGACCCGAAAAAGTCACTTTTTGACGATAACGGCAATCCCCGCCCGGCACTCACCAAAACGCTTGATACCGTTCTGCGCGTTCAGCGCCCCCTAGCGCTGTCGATGGTGAAAAGTTTGCGGGCGGCGCATCCGGATGAAACCCCCGAAAAGATTCTGCGGCGCCTTGAACGCAACTATCTGCGTGACGTGACCGCGATCGGCGGGGTGACGGGCGCATCCGCCTTCGTGCCCGGAATCGGAACCGTGACCTCGATGAGTCTTTCGGCGCTCGCGGTTGGCGGGTACCTGGAAAGGACCGCGCTGTTCGCGCAGGCGGTGGCTGAGCTGCACGGCGTGCACGTGGAGAACCCCGAGGTTGCACGTTCGATGGTGATGGCGATTATGCTCGGCGAAGAAGGCTCTCAGCTGATGAATACCGTGTTGCTGCAGACCGGGAAGGCGAGCGGTGTTTCCAATCGGTGGGGTATGCTGCTGGGTGGTAAGTCGGCGGGCAAGACTTTTAGCGTGGAACGCACGATTCGCAATATGTTTATCAAGCGTTTCTTGACCCGCCAGAGCGGAGCCCTGCTGGGGCGTGCCCTGCCGTTCGGCGTGGGTGCGGTGGTTGGCGGCGGCGCAAACTTGGCGCTGGGGCGTGACGTGGTTAAGAGCGCCCGTAATGCGTTTGGTGATGCTCCCGCGTTTTTCCCGGCTGAGCTGATGCTTACCCCGCGCGCCCCCAAGTTCACGTCTGACGAGCAGAAAAACTCTCACGGACCCAAGGTTACGCGAGCACTGACCGGTAAGTTCAAGCGCACCAAGGCCGATACGAAGAACCACGATGCGCACGCTCACGGGCTGCAAAACCCTGGCGCGCAGCATCGCAAGACGATGGGGAACTAGAAGAAACTAGCCCCTTGCCCCTGCCCTCCGGTATTTTGCGGGTAAGAGTGCCCGTTTTGATGCGGTTTTCATGAGATATATACGGGAGAGTGTTAGATTAGCGGGGTGCTAATCTAACAGTTTTCCGTCAAAGTGCGAAAAGTTGTTAGATTAGAGCCTCCTTAATCTAACAACTTTTTGTGTTTTTAGGTAGACTTTGATGGTGACGTTGGCTAAGAAGAACACTCCAACTACCCTGAAACCTACTGTTGTGGAGACGGCATGATACTTTCAGAACGCAGGCGAGACCTTGAAAAACAGGTCGCCGAAATCCTTGCTTCGTATCGAGACGGGCAGCTTCACGCGAATCGGGAGAGCGCATCCATAGATTTTAAAGAGGAAGCAGGACGCCGAGGCGCTGGCGGTATTCTTCTGCCCGGCGAAACACGCAACGCTGAGGCAGCATCAAAACTTGCAGATGAAGTCGCGTGTTTTGCCAATACACCCGGCGGAGGCGCCCTGATCCTAGGCGTTGAAGACAGCCAAGGAACAGTACTGGGCACCGAGCTTGATACTGAATGGTTGCGCCAGCGTATTGATGAGGCGGTACAGGTCGCCCCCGATATTGTGGAACACCACCTTGGCGGAGCCCAGGGTCTGCGCGTGCTGGTTCTCTACGTACCCCAGGCCAAAGAGCCTGTGTATGATACCGGTAATAAGCTGCGGTGGCGCGTTGGGGATCACTGCAAGCCTATTGACCGCTCCGTCTGGTGGGAACACCGTGAAAATATGCGGGAATACGACGAAATGGCTCAAAGCACCCGCTACAGGCCTGAAGATATTCCACGCTCCACCATGAACTATGTGCGCGCACTGCTCGGAGCCGATACAGCCCTCACGGACCGCGAGGTCTTGCAGCGTTTGGGCGCACTGCGTTCCGATGGAAAGCTCTCGCAAGCCGCCGCGCTCACCCTGTGCCCCGCATCCCGAACCCTGCTTGAACTCACTATCTTCGACGTTCCCGCTGGGTCGATCCTCAATACTGTGCGGCCCGATGCCGACCTGTCTCTGCTGGAACAAATACGGCAGATCGAGCAGGCTCTGCAAAACGTGAATACACAAATTACGCTTCCCACCGGGTTTGCGCACCGCACAGTCCGGCAGGTTCCCGAAAATGCTGTGCGTGAGGCTATTCTCAACGGTATTATTCACCGCGATTGGAACAGCTCTGAACCTACCGATATCCGCTGGATTACACTCGATAATACCCTCGTGGTGCGAAGCCCAGGCGGATTTTACGGTGGAGTTACTGCGGATAATGTGCTCAGTAATCGTTCTGCACGATACCCCGCACTCGCCGATTTGTTCCGTGCCCTGACCCTTGTCGAGAAACAGGGGGTGGGGGTTGATCGGATGTACCAGTCCATGATGGTTCTTGGGCATCTGCCCCCTATCTTCGCGGAAGTGGCGGGTCCGCATATTGAATGTACGCTCGTGGGAGGAACACCAGTACTGCCTGTACTGGAAGTCGCCTCTGCGATTGTTCCTACCGCACGTCAGAAAGACGTGGGAATCGCTATTATTCTCAGCTATTTGATGCAGCACCCTTTTATCACATTGAAAACTTTGGCCGAACGTCTGCAATCTTCTGAAGAATCAGCGGCGCTCACGCTGCGGGCTGCCGAACAGACCGTTATTGAGGGTGTTCCGCTGGTAGCCCGTCTTAAAGAGCAACAGGTGTGGGTTCTGGGCGAAGGTGCGCTTAACCTTGCTCAGAATGCTCGGGGCGAGAACGACCACTATGTGCTGCCCTATCTGTCACGATCCGCGCAGGCTATGCACGATGTGATTCGGGCGTGGTGCGACCTCACCGGTGCAATCACAACGGGAGATTTGATGGAGCTGACGCATATAGCCCGCGGTACTGCCAAAAGGGCTTTAGACGCTCTAGTCGATGAAGGCACTCTAAGGCAGGAAGGACAGGGTCGTTCCACAAGGTACGTTATGGTTCATTAGGGGCGGTAATCTGCTGAATTTCTGTAGGTGGAGTAGTTGATGTTAGATTAGCGGGGCGCTAATCTAATAGTTTTCCGTCAAAGTGCGAAAAGTTGTTAGATTAGAGCATCCTTAATCTAACAACTTTTTGTGTTGAGAAGGAAAACTGGCGAATAAATGGGTGCTCTATAGCCCCTGTCGGAATCATAAAAAGGCTCTTTGTTCACATAAAGCATTGAAATTTATGTGAACAAAGAGCCTTTTTAGAACGTAAAGAGCGGGCGAAAGGAGTCGAAGGAGCTTTAGCCCTGCGCATCCTTCGCGTGATCCACCAGCTGCGCGGCGATGCCGTTGTAGGTATGCGGGGTCAAGTTCGACAGCCGCTCCTGCGCCTCGGCAGACAGACCCAGGGTGCCCACAAATTCTTTGAGGCGAACCGCATCCACCCGATGACCGCGCGTAAGCTCCTTCAGACGCTCATAGGGGTTCTCCATGTCGGGGGTGCCCGCGATTGCCTCCGCGCGCATAACCATCTGAATGGCCTCCGCCAGAACCTCCCAGTTGGACTCCAGGTCGGCGGCAATAACGTCGGCGGCAATATCGAGGCGCTGCAGACCCTTAATCACATTGGAAATCGCCAGCACCGAATGCCCAAACGCCACGCCAATATTGCGCTGCGCCGAAGAATCGGTCAAATCACGCTGCCAACGCGAAGTCACCAGCGTGGACGCCAGCGAATCGAAGATCGCATTGGAGAGTTCAAGATTAGCTTCCGCATTCTCAAAGCGGATCGGGTTCACCTTATGCGGCATCGTCGACGAGCCCGTTGCACCAGCCACTGGAATCTGGCGGAAGAAACCAATCGAAATATAGCTCCACACATCGGTGCACAGGTTATGCAGCACGCGGTTGAAATGCGCCACATCAGAGTACAGTTCCGCCTGCCAGTCATGCGATTCGATCTGCGTGGTCAGCGGGTTCCAGCTAAGCCCCAGATGCTCCACGAAACCCCGCGAAATAGCCTGCCAGTCAGCCCCCGGAACCGAGGCGTAATGCGCCGCATAGGTGCCCGTCGCGCCGTTAATCTTGCCCAAAAATTCGGTGGCGGCAACATGGGAAATCTGGCGTTTCAAACGGTATGCCAGCACAGCCATTTCCTTGCCCAGCGTGGTGGGGGTCGCGGGCTGGCCGTGCGTGCGAGAGAGCATCGGAACATCCCTGCCGGTCTCGGCGAGATCCAGCAAAACCTGCACCAGATCGCGGGCGGCGGGGAGCCATACATTCTCGACCGCGTCCTTAATACCCAGGGCGTAGGAGAGGTTATTAATGTCTTCGGAGGTGCACCCAAAATGCACGAGCGGAACCAAATGCCCCAGCCCCAGCGCTTCAAGGCGGCGACCGATATAGTACTCGACGGCCTTCACATCGTGAACAGTGACCGCCTCAATCTCGGCGAGTTCGGTGACGGAATCGGCGTTGAACTCGGTCACGATAGCGCGTAAACCGGACTTCTGCTCATCGGTGAGCGGCGTGAGCCCGGGAAGAACAGTATGCTCGCACAGGTATATGAACCATTCGACTTCCACATGGATGCGGTCGCGGTTCAGTGCGGCTTCGGAGAGATAGTTCGTTAACGGCGCGGTCACAGGGGCGTAACGCCCATCGAGAGGACCGAGCGCGAGATTACTGGTGCCCAGGTCGATTCTTCCCGAGGGCAGGAGCGTGTTTTCAGGGTGAGACATACCTCTATCTTCGCACGTTTTGGCGTAAAAGGTCAGATTGGGTGTCTTCTATGGCGGCTGGGGCGCCGTGTCTGTCTTGGGTGCGGCGTATTGCGGATTCTGGATGTTATTTTCTTTGTTCCGCTAAGGCGTTATTCCGGGGATGCGCGCTCTGCCACGCTTGTGCGGGCCCATGTCATATTCGGTCATGCGAGTGCGCGCATCCAACGAAATCGGGAGAAATAACCTGTGGATAATCAGCGAAAGTGTCCCACTACGGCAGGTTATCCACAGGGCAACGAGAGAGTGGGTAGTAACCTGTGCCGAGCCTTCTAGGGTGAAGGTAAACAGGTACAGCAGCCACAGCATCGGTCACGCGCACGGGTACTCAGGCGTACCCGTGCGGCCGCACACCGGGAGCCGCCCGCCGTACACAAAGAGCTAACGAGGAAGACATGACAGCCATCGCACCCGCACCAACGCCCCAGCCGCATACCGGCGATATTCCCCCGGGAGCGCATCCGCCCACGTCCGCAGATATTCTGCGTGCCGCCGGTGACATGGGGATCGGTACCAGCGCCGCAACCAGTTTTGCGGCGTCTTTGCAAGGGTTAGCGGGGCAGGCGCGCAGTAAGGGCCAGGAACTCGCCGCCAGCTTAGAACAGCATGCTGCGAGCATTCAGACGATGCTTCACAAAGCTCACGGTATGCGTGCCGAACACTGGAAATCTTCGGCCGGGAGAGCCTATCGAAACGCATTAGATCAGCACGAAAAAAGCCTGACCGAAACTCACCAGCAGGTACAGCACGCAGCCGAGGATGCCCGCCGCGCTGGCGAAGAAGTTGCCGCGGCCTTGGAATCTCAAGCAAACACTATTTTGGGTGCCGCCGCCGGATTAGACGGAATGCTCAAAGGCCTGCTGAACACCACCGCCGATGCCCTCGACAACCTGAACCCCGCAGACATCATCAAATCCTCCGGCGCGCTGAACGCTCAGCATGCCTTAGATCAGTTACTCAATTATTCGCAGGTTCCCACCGGGCTCTTACAGAGCTCGGGCATTCACTAATCGCTAGACAACAGGGAAGGACTCACGATGAACACTCCGGGACAACAGATAGCAGCCGGTGGGGACGATAAAACCATTAGCGTTCTGCTGGAAGAGCTGCCGCAGCTCGCACAGAATGTACACCAGCTAGGCGGCGATTGCGGGTCATTACCCCTGCCGATGGGCGGTATCGCGGCACAGCTCATGCTTTTTCTCGGCACCAACGAGCATGGGCGGCAAGCCTCGGTCATGACCACCTCTGCCGCGGCGACGTTGGGGGAGCGGGCCGTTAAGCTGGAGGCAACCGCCAGTGCAATAGACGCCTGCTCGAAAGGCTACCATCAGGCAGAAGAAGCCGCGAAGGGACTGTTCAACCGCATCGGGCTCACTCAGGACGGGAAGATGCCTAACGGCATGTCGCAGGAAGAGTGGATACGCAACGCGCTCATGCATCCGCAAGGCGCCTTCAACGACATGTGGTCTTGGGAAAAGTACGAGCTTGGATATAGTGCCGCAGAGAGCATTTTCGGGTGGGGTATGCGCAGCGGCAACCCCTATATTATGGGCTTTTCCGCACTGACGGCGATTACCCTCTTCGGGGCGACCGCCTACCAGGATATGCGTGCCAACCCAGAGATGGCGCGCAGACGTATAGCGCGAAGACTCGAAAAAATGGGTATTCCCCGTGAGATAGCCGAACGAATTGCGAATGGAAAAATGCCGTGGCTCGGGAAGAAAGAAAAGGACAACAAGAACCGCGGTGAACTCAAGAACTGGCATCGTGATAAGGCAGAACCGGTGGATAAAATGCCCCGCACCCGCGCCGAGATCGCCCAGAATATGGAGCGCGTGAGCAGGGGAGACCTCTCGAAAAAATACGAGGGCGAAGATAAAGACGGGAAGGGTTATTCGGGGATTGAGGTACAGGTATATCGAGACCCCCAAACCGGCCGCAAAATCGTATATGCCTATATCCCGGGGACGGACTTTTCCAATAAACCTGGCGAGCCCGACGGTATCCAAGGCACCCTGCAAATAGGCGCCGATACCCCGAATGCTTCCATACAAAACAGCCATATCATGATGCGCGCTCTAGACCGTGCGCTAAGAGACCAAGGCGTAACCTCAGCCGATGATGTGATTCTCGTAGGACATTCCCAAGGTGCGGCTATCGCCTATAACGCCGCCAATAACAACGAGTTTGCCTCACGCTACCACGTGAGCGATGTGTACACTTTTGGCGGCCCCGTACAAGCATTACCAGACCGAGGAAATAAGACCTTCCGCGTGCATCAAACCAAAGACAAAGGCGATCCTATCCCCGCAATCATTAGCGGCCAGACGTGGAAGGAACGCCCAGGTGACTCGACCGTGATTACTGATCGCAGAAGTTTTCGCCAGGGCGGAGATCCTAAACCACATGAAATGACTCACGATATGAGGTTTTATCGTGAATCATTAGAACGGGATGCTAACGCGCAGAAACCTATGGCGGCTGTCCCTCAAGGTAACTACACCTACGAAGGCGGAAATGTCTATAACGCTACCTCTGAGGGAGGACCTTCGTTATGGGAGAGCGGAGTTGCAACATTATCAAATGAGCGTGGTGTAAACCCTCAAGTAGCTGGAAATATGGGGATTGACTTGGCCCAAGATAAGGCACGGTCATGGACACCCGATTTTTTGAAACCCAGTATGGATGCGCTTGATCCACGAAAGCCCGTCGATTACACGGACCCGAAGATTTCGGGACTGCCCGCACCGGTGCAGAACCCCGGTACCGCAGATACCCAACATTCACCTGCAGCATGGCATGCGCCCGAGTCGCTGGAGAACATATCGGGGCCGAAACCCATGCCGTACAGCCATCACGGGGAAGGGATCATACCTTCCGGGGCAGGCTCCCACGCCGAACCGTATTATGCGCCGCGTCTGCTGGATGACCTGCACCTGCCCAAGCTCGACATACCCCACGGCACGGGCGGAGGCGAAAACCTGCTGCCGAACCTTGACCTGAAAACACAGGAAGGATACCTGCCGCCGCTGGGGGAGCACCTGCTGGGCAACCCCACCGAGGCACCGCACCTGCACATACCGCAGAATCAGCTGCAGCCTGATGGTGAGACCGTAACCCCTGCCGATACCGGCAGCCGTATGCCCACCAATACCCCAGACCCCGAGATGCGCACCTCACACGACCCCAGGCTCCTGGGCGCACCGGCATAAACACATGCGCGCCCGATCGGCAGAAACCCGCGTGACCTAGCGCGAAAATCCGGGGCGGGGAGGTTGGCGAGCACTATACTGTGGATATGAGTGAATCACACCAACCGCAGACATCACCGATTCCCCCGCGCCATATTTTTGCGAACCTTCCGGCCTACGTAGCAGGAAAACCCGCGCCGCAGGTTGCCGGGCTAACCCAGTACAAACTATCTTCCAACGAGAACCCTCTCGGACCCGTACCCAAGGTCGCCGAAATTCTCAGCACCTTCGATGCGGTACACCGCTACCCAGACCCGCTCTCAACGAAGCTGCGTGAAGCGCTCGCCAAGCGGTTCGACCTGGATGCTGAGAACATCGTGACCGGCGCCGGAAGCCTGGGTGCACTCAACCAGATTCTCAAAGCGTTTGCCGGAGTCGATGCCGACGGCGTGCAGGACGAAGTCATATACGCCTGGCGTTCCTTTGAGGCATACCCCATTCTGGTGGGGCTGCTGGGCGCAAAAAGCGTGCAGATTCCGAACCTGCCCAACGGCGCCCACGACCTGCAGGGAATGCTCGATGCGATCACCGACCGCACCCGTGTGATCCTGGTGTGCACCCCTAACAACCCCACCGGGCCCGCCGTCACCGAAAAACAAATCCGCGAGTTCCTAGCGCAGGTGCCCCCTCATATCGTGGTGGTGCTCGACGAAGCATATTTCGAGTTCTGCACGGTATCACCCGTACCCGACGGGGAAGATGCGCCGCTGGACGGTCTGCGCCTGTACCGTGAATACCCGAACGTGATCGTGCTCAGAACCTTCTCGAAAGCACAGGGACTTGCAGGGCTTCGTGTGGGGTACTCGGTATCGCATCCGCAGCTGACCCAGTATTTGCGGGTGAGCGCCACAACCTTCGCCGTTACCGCCGTGGCAGAGGCCGCCGCCGTCGCCTCCATAGAACATGAAGATCAGGTGATGGAACGTGTGCAACACCTGGTGTCCGAGCGTGAGCGCGTGGCCGCCCGGCTGCACGAGCTGGGGTACAACATTCCGCAAACCTACGCCAACTTCGTGTGGCTTCCTCTGGGAGAACACACCGCGGAATTTACCGAACTGGCGCGCGCTAACGCTCTGGCGGTGCGCGCTTTCGACTCCGAGGGCGTGCGGGTGAGCATTGGCGAAGACGAGGCAAATGACCGCTTCATCAGCATCTGCGAGCAGTTCCCGCGCAGAGTCTAAACTCCCTCAACTCGTGGGGTTGAGCTATGTTGCCGAGGGCTCGGGAAGAGACCGTGTGGGCTCTCGGCGACAACACTTAGAATGCTCCCCGCCCACGTAAGTATTCCGCGAACCAACATGCACACAGAAACGGTGCATTACGCCAGAAGGAAAGCATAGAAAACCGCACAATAAACCTTCACTTCGTTCTTAAGCGAGTAAAATAAGAGGAAATATGCCCAAGCCTTCCGCCTCGCGCCGAAACTCTCTGCGCACGCCCGGCGTGAAGGACAGCTCGTATCTGCGTGGAGGATTGATGCACGAGAACGAAAAATATCCGGGAGTACCCGAACGCATCCAACTGATGGATGAGAACGGCAAGGTACACGAGAACCCCACCTTCAGCTCTTATGTGCAGGACGTAGACGCAGAACAGCTTCGCGAAGCCTACCGCCTGATGTACATCACCCGCCGCATTGACGACGAAGGAACGGCACTTCAGAGGCAAGGGCAAATGGCTCTGTGGGTGCCCAGCCGCGGGCAGGAAGCGGCGCAGGTCGGCTCCGCACTGGCATTCGCCCCCAACGACTATATTTTTCCCTCCTACCGCGAACACGCGGTCGCCTTTGCCCGCGGCGTAGATTTCCGCGAACTCATCACGGTTTTCCGCGGTTCACACACCCACGGGTGGGACCCTAAAAAACATAACTTCCACGTCTACACCAAAGTGCTCGCCGCACAGATTCCGCACGCAGTCGGCTACGCTATGGGACTGAACTTTGATGCCGATATTGCGGCGGAAACCGGGCAGCTGCAGACAGGCCAAGGGCAGGCCACCAACCCCGATAACGACACCATGAAACCCGCCGTTGGCGTCTACTTCGGCGACGGTTCCTCCACTGAAGGCGAAGCCCACGAGGCCATGGCCTTCGCCGCATCCTACGATGCCCCCGTACTCTTCTTCGTGCAAAACAACCGCTGGGCTATTTCGGTACCCTTCGACGTGCAGTCGCGCGTGCCCATCTCAACCCGCGCCCAAGGCTACGGCTTTGAAGGGCTGCGCGTTGACGGCAATGATGTGCTCGGAACCCTCGCCGTCACCCGCTATGCGCTCGATAAAATCCGCCGCGGCGAAGGCCCCGTGCTGATCGAGGCGGAAACATACCGCCTGGGCCCGCATACCACCGCCGACGACCCCACCAAATACCGTGACGACGAAGAACTCCAGCAGCGTCTGAACGCAGACCCGCTGACTCGCCTGGAAAAATATCTGCGCAAGAACGGGCACGCAGATGATGCCTTCTTCGAAAAACTCGCCGAAGAAGCACAAGAACTTGCCAACGGGGTGCGAGAGGCGGCGATTGCCTCCGAACCCTATGAATTCGACCGATTCTTCGACCGCGCCTACGCCGAAGAACACCTTCAGGTAGAAGAAGAACGCGAGTTCTACCGCAACTACGTCGCAGGTTTCGAGGAGGACTAAGAATGAGCGAGCAGAATGCACAGGTTGAGCGCCTGACCCTGGCGAAAGCGATCACTCGCGGCCTCGACGACGCAATGGCAGATAACCGCAAAGTCGTGCTGATCGGCGAAGATATCGGCAAACTCGGCGGCGTATACCGCGTAACCGAAGGGCTTCTGGCGAAGCACGGGCAGAAGCGTGTGATGGATTCTCCCCTCGGAGAGGCCGGTATTGTGGGCACCTCCATCGGCATGGCGATGCGCGGCTATCGGCCCGTAGCCGAGATTCAGTTCGACGGGTTCGTCTTCCCCGCCTACAACCAGATCACCACCCAGCTCGCCAAAATCCACAACCGCAGCGACAAAAAATACATTGTTCCGGTTACGATACGTATTCCCTACGGCGGCGTAATCGGGGCGGTCGAGCATCACTCAGAATCACCTGAAGCACTGTTTGCGCACACCGCCGGGCTGCGCATCGTAACGCCGTCCTCACCGCATGATGCCTACTGGATGACCCGCAAATCTATTGAATGTGACGACCCGGTGATTATTTTCGAACCCAAACGCCGCTACTGGCTCAAGGGCGAGGTGAATTTTGCGGACACCGATTTTGACCCGTTCCAGGCGCAGGTGGTGCGCGAAGGCACAGACGCGACCATCGTGGCATACGGTCCGCTGGTGCCGGTAGCGCTTGCCGCCGCAGAGGCTGCCGTCGAAGATGGGCGCTCGATCGAAGTCATTGACCTGCGGTCGATCTCCCCGATGGATGTACCCACCGTCGCCGCATCCGTGGTGAAGACCGGGCGCCTGATTGTTGCCCACGAAGCGCCGACCTTCGGGGGCATGGGCGGCGAACTAGCCGCCGCGATCACCGAGCGCTGCTTCTACAGCCTGCAGGCCCCAGTGCTGCGCGTGGGCGGCTACTATATGCCGTACCCGGTACCGCGCACGGAGGACGAATACGTGCCCGATATTGACCGTATTCTTGAAGCCGTTGATCGCTCATTTGAATACTAAACCGTATATTCCATATTCCTTATATAACCCGCGAAGAATATTCCCGATAGGCTATATTCCCTAGCGAAAGGCATAAAATGTCCCAGATTTTTAATCTCCCCGATGTGGGTGAGGGTCTTACTGAAGCTGAGATCCTCACCTGGAAAGTCAGCGTTGGCAGCGAGGTCAGCATCAACGATGTTCTCGTTGAAATCGAGACCGCCAAATCCGTTGTGGAACTGCCCTCGCCCTACACCGGCACCGTGGAGAAGATTCTGGCGAGCGAGGGCGAGACGATCGAAGTCGGGACACCCATTATCGCGATCTCCGGCAGTGCCGCATCCACCGCAGACGAACCGCAGGATGCGCCCGCCGCATCCGCCGATGAGGGCGAGAGCGGTAACCAGGCACTCGTGGGTTCGGGACCCAAGGCCGATTCGGTGAAGCGCCGCGCCCGCAAGCGTCCCGCATCCGCAAGGGCCCAGAATGCCGCGCCGCAAGTCCAGGCTTCGCCCGCTCAGGAGATGCCGGTGGCGCATACCCCCTCGTCACCCGAGCCACGCAATCAGGGACTTTTCAGCGAGCTCGCCGAACGCGCCTCCAAATTCGTAGAGAACAGCCCGTTCAATACGGTGGTGCAGCGTTTCCAGGGTGGGGCTGAGGTACCCGTCGTAACCGCACAGCCGACGCAGGAGCCGGTGCCGCATCGTCCGTCGTTGGCGGCGCCGCCCGTGCGTTTGGCGGCAAAAGAGCTGGGCGTCGATCTGGCGAATGTGACCGCGACCGGCTCGCGCGGGCAGGTGACGAAACAAGACCTGTTGAACTATGTGGCGCATCTTAACGACGTGCAGGAGTCCACGAGCCAGCGTTTCTGGCAGTCCCCGTCCGCACAGGGCGATCGCATGCAGCATATTCCGGTGCGCGGGGTGCGCAAGGCAACCGCGAAGGCTATGGTTTCTTCGGCATTTAGCGCCCCGCATGTATCGATTTTCGTAGATGTTGATGCTTCGCGCACCATGGAATTTATCAAGCGTTTGAAGAAGTCGCGCCACTTCGAGGGCGTGAAGGTAACTCCGCTGCTGGTGCTTGCCGCCGCCGTGATTTGGGCGGCCGAACGGAACCCCCAGGTGAACGCTACGTGGACGGACAGCGAGATTCAGATCAAGCGCTTTATGAACTTGGGCATTGCGGCGGCGACCCCGCGCGGGCTGATGGTGCCGAATATCAAGGATGCGCAAGAGCTCTCTCTGCGTGAGCTGGCGATCGCCTTGAATAACCTGACGACTCGTGCTCGCGAAGGGAAGACCCAGCCCGCCGAGATGGCGAATGGAACCCTGACGATTACGAATATCGGTTCGCTTGGTATCGATACAGGCACCCCGATTATCAACCCCGGCGAGGTGGCGATTGTCGCCTTCGGTACGATTAAGCAGAAGCCCTGGGTGGTTGATGGTGAGGTTATTCCGCGCTGGGTAACCACGCTGGGTGGTTCTTTCGATCATCGTGTGGTAGATGGCGACCTCTCGGCGCGTTTTATGGCGGATGTTGCCGCGATTCTCGAAGAACCCGCTATGCTTCTGGATATGTAGCGCTTATAAGTGCAGTAACGCTCAAGGGCGCCGAAGGACTCTCTTCCTTCGGTGCCCTTGAGTATTTGGGGGGTCTCTAACCCGCCACTATATTCTGTTTCTGGAATATTCCCGAGTTGGCATATAGCCATATAGCGCGGCGAAGCATAAGGGGCAGGGTTCTCATGTAGTCACGAAACCCTGCCCCGATCGCTATATTCCCTATGGGTTATATGCCTGAAACGCTATAACTCCTGGTCCACATAGTTTTGTGCGTAGCGTTCCACACGACGGTGATAGAGACCGCCCAACAGGCCGCCCAGAACTGCGGCGATGAAGGTGATGCAGAGAACCAACGCAACCGAAAGAATAGCGCTTGCCGTACCGTGCTGCGTATACCACTGCACGGAAAGGTTTGCGGAGCCTCCCTGGAAAACCTGGGGCGTGAAATAGGTGAGCAGGCTTGCCGCAAACATGATCATGACCTGCCACAGCCACACCGAAATGCCCTGCTTTGCGCTGGAGAACCGCGCCATGCGACCAGCCACATACCCGCCGATGCAGTACGCCACCAGGTACGCTGCACCGGTTCCGATACCCTGCCAGAGAGCGAGCGCATCGTTCCCCGAGAATAACCCGCGCACAATAGGAGCCATGGAATCGTAGGGGGTGCCGTGATTAGCCTCGACCACAATCGCTGTAACCCAGAGCAAAAACTGCAAAACACCCATTGCGGCGAACCAGCCCATCAACCCGGGGATAACCTGAAGTCGTCCGTAGCGTGCTTTCTGAAGCTCGAACGCAGTTGCCGCCGTGAGAATGGGGGCGTGCTCGTCGGTATCTTCACCGTCTTCTATAAGGTAATTTTGCGCGGGGGAAGGAGCAGACACGGCCACAATGGCATCGCTGTCGCCGCCTTCCCTGGGCGTTGTGGGATGCTCGGGGAGCGGGGGAAGCGCCTCCGTACTGTAGGTAACCATGCTGCTGGGCACGGCGGGGCGCAACTGATCCACGGAGTCGCTGCCAGCAGACTCGTCGGAATCCTCTAACCAGCCAAAGGAAGAATCGCCATTGCGTGAACGATCCTTGGCGGTACCCGCATCAGTCTTCATCTGCGCATTGGCGGATGAAGAGCTTTCCTCAAGATATTTCTGCTGGTCGGCGGCAGAGAGAGGACGGGTTTTCTCTTCGGATATATCATCGACCGGTACATCCTTGGGGGAGAGCACGACAGTCGGGTCGTCGCTTTCAAAAGCGGCGTCCCATGCGTCATGAGAGCTCTCCCGAAGCTCACTCTGGTTCGTTTTATCCTTCGCGTGAGCGGTATTTTCTTCAGCAGGGGTATTGCGATGGGGACCTGAGGTATTCTTTGGGGTAGATGTCATGGTCTCCTCCATATCGGTGGTTGGCATCTGAGAATTTTTATCTATATATGCTCATAAAAACCGTGGCGCTTGTGGCGCTCAGTTTAAGGGTCGGAAGTTGAGCGATATTAAAAGTTATCAGCTTCAAAGCGCGCATAAAATTCCTGCGCCTGCGTCATTTCCTGTTCACTGTATTGGTGCGGATGCGCCGGTCGCTGTTGCGGGTCAATTGCGCGGATAACGCGCGCCGGATTACCGGCGACGATCGTGTTCTCGGGAACGTCTTTCGTGACCACAGATCCCGCCCCGATTACCGCGTTTTCGCCGATCGTGACGCCTCCAAGAATAATGGCTCCGCCGCCTATCCACACGTTATTGCCCACCGTGATCGGCAGGGCACCCTCCCAAAAATTGATGCGATCCTGAACATTAATCGGGTGGGTGGGGGTGAGGAACTGGCAGCCGGGACCGACGAATACATAGTCGCCGATGGTAATGGGGGCTACGTCTAGGAACGTGGTGTTGAAATTGAAGAAACAATACTTGCCGATATGGGTATTGACCCCAAAATCGAAGGCAACCGGCGGGCGCATCTGGGTATGCTCGCCCAGGCTGCCCAAGTAGTCGCGGAGCACATGCATGCCGTGGGCGTGCTCGCCGCGCGCATAGTACTGCTCGAAAAACTTGACCGCTTGGTAGATGGAATCGCCGACTTGCTTATTCTCCTCGGTAAAGCGGTAGGCTTTGCCCGCCGTCATGCGTTCAAAAGCCTCGCTGAGGTTCTGGCGGTTGGGCTTGCTCATGAGTGAGTCCCTCCCATCCAGAAGTACATGATGAGGATAATTGCTAAGCCGATGAGAATCACGATGCCGCCCAGAATGGCGAAGCGTTTCGAGATTTCTCGGAGCAGCTTTTTAAACTGCTCGTCGGTAATGTCATGCCTGTTGCTCATACACCTAGTATCTCAGAAAGGCCCCACCGGATGCAGGCTTACTGTATAGCGCCCTCAACTAGGGCTTGAACGCGGGGAACTGGACTAGGCGCTAGAGCTGAACTGTGCTCTGGCGGCGAGAAAATACACGCATGAGCACGATGATAAAGACAATGCAGAGCGTAAAGTCGATGAGGGTAACAGCCTGTCCGAGCCAGTAAGCAATTATATATACAGCGTTTGCACCTTCGAGATAATGACCGATACCGCCTGGGTGATACAGAAGCCCCAGGAAGATAAGCATGAAGAGGTCAAGCCCATGATGCAGCGCACCCACGATATTGGCTCCGAGGATAAACCCTAAATACCGTGACCGCAGATAAAATACTGTCGCGGTGATCTGCAGAGCCCAGTAGAGCACAGTAACGAGGATAGGTGAGGACGTATATACCGGAAATAATTGAGAGAACTCGGATAAAAGATGGCAAGAAAAGTCTGAGCTATGAGCGCAAGCGTTATACCTGCTAATCCCAAACGCATACCATAGAGTTTCCGGAGGGGAAGAGCCAGGCGTGCGGTGCCTGCTGCTGAGATCTGCGAGTTCGAATTCTGCTGTGTGGGATTATTGCCGAAAGACTTCTCACTCATATTTTCCACCGTAACATTGCGATGCGTGCTGATGCATGTGGTGTACGTCGTTGTATATCGAGGCCTCGCAAGTGGGAGCGAGTGTATGGTCGAAGAAACCTCGAATATCACCCGCGAGCAGATAGTATTTCGACGAGAAGATAGCAATCCGTTATCTTCTCGTCGAAATACTATCTGCTCGCGGAACGAACGCCGAATGGGAGCGCACAGCGCGTCGCGGGTTGAGCGAAACAGGTCTCAACAGGCACAATCGAAGCATGACTGACCCGCAATATCACGACTCGCATCCGCATGATGCCCAAGCCTCCGCGCAAGAGTCTCAAAGACCTGCACCCGCTCAAACTACGCCCGATGCCACTTCCGGGCAGAACCCGCTGGCGCATCGCCCCTGGCTCAAAAATTATTCACCCGGCGTCGCCGTAGACGTTCACCTGCCCGAAACCTCGCTGAGCCACCTGATTGACGATGCTGTCCGCGAGGTTCCCCACAAGGTCGCCCTCGAATTCTTCGGCGCAACCACCACCTACGCCGAACTCGGCAGTCAGATCGACCGCGCCGCCGAAGGGCTGCGCCTGGCCGGGGTGCAGGCGGGGGATCGTGTCGCCCTGATTCTGCCCAACTGCCCGCAGCATATTATTGCCTTCTACGCGATTCTGCGCCTGGGCGCGATCGTCGTGGAACACAACCCCCTCTACACCGGCGCCGAGCTGCGGCACATGTTCGAGGACCACGGCGCGAAGGCCGCTATCGTGTGGGATAAAATTTCCGGACGTATTACGGGCCTGCCCGCAGACATCAGACCGACGCATATTTACGCCGTGAACCTTATCAAAGCGATGCCAGCTCTCACCCGCGCGGCGCTCAAACTGCCGGTCAAAAAGGCGCGCGAATCCCGCGAAAAACTTGAAGGAGCCGCCCCCGGAACCACAAGCTGGGCGCATCTGCTCAAGAGCCCGCCGATCGATCCCGACTTTAAGCGGCCCACCGCTCACGACGTAGCGCTCTTGCAGTACACCTCCGGCACCACCGGACTGCCCAAGGGCGTGATGCTCACCCACCGCAACCTCGAATCGAACGGGCGCATGGGCGAAGCCTGGATTCAGCCCGGCGACGACGAAAGCATCTACTCGGTGCTGCCGCTCTTCCACGCCTACGGCATGACCTTGGGCGTGACGATCGCGGCGCTGTGCCGCGCCCGGCTGGTACTCTTCCCAACCGTCGATATGGGCCTGATTACTAAGGCGATGAAGAAGACCCGCCCCACGATTCTGCCCGCAGTACCGCCGGTCTACCGCCGCCTGATGGACGTCGCCAAAGAGCAGGGCATCTCGCTGCAGGGCGTTCGCTATGCGGTTTCGGGCGCCATGAACCTGCCGCCCGAGCTGGTGGCAGAGTGGGAGGACGCATCCGGCGGGTACATGGTTGAGGGATACGGGCTGACCGAATGTGCGCCGCTCGTCTCATGCAATCCGCTCAACGATACGCGCCGCGCCGGGTCAATCGGCATTCCCTTCCCCTCGACCGATATTCGCGTGGTAGACCCCGAAACTCTTCAGGATGTGCCGCTTGGCGAAGAGGGTGAGCTGTGGGTTCACGGCCCGCAGTGTTTCGCCGGGTACTGGAAACGTGAGGAAGACACGCAGAAAACCATTACGGCTGACGGCTGGCTGCGCACCGGCGATATTGTGCGCCTGGACGAAGACTACTTCATCCAGATCGTGGATCGCATTAAGGAAGTCATCATTACCGGCGGGTTCAACGTTTCGCCCACCGAAGTGGAAACCGCCCTGAAACAGCACGATTCCGTGGCGGATGCGGCGGTCGTTGGCATCCCGCAGGACAGTGGGGGAGAGATGGTAGTCGCCGCCGTGATTCCCGCCGAAGGGCACGCGGTTGATGAACATGCGCTGCGCGAGCACTGCTATGCGCGCGTGACCCGCTATAAGGTGCCGCGCAAGATTGTGGCGGTGGATGATCTGCCCCGGTCGATGCTCGGCAAGATTCTGCGCCGTAAGGTACGTGAACAGTTAATCGCCAGCGGGGAGTTTGATTAAAAACACACTCTGGCACAACTGCGAGTTCGAGCGTCAAGGCAGAAGACTGTCTGTTATACCTCTTGTATGACTCTGAATCCTTAGTTACGGTGGGGACCGGAACCTCTTAATGAAATCGTAATTATTCTTCAGAGGAGTTGATACCAATGCATCAGATATCACCTGAAGGAATTGCCTTCTTGGAAGAGAAGGAAGGGTTCAGGAACGACGCCTACTACGATGTGGCGGGTGTTCTCACGATTGGTTACGGGCATTCAGCCTATGCGCCCAGCATCGAGCAATACCCCGTCTATGAGGGGCAGCATATCACCGAAGAGGAAGGGGAGGAGATCCTTCGCGCAGATTTGAAGCCTACCGAAGCCGCTGTGAATTCTGCTGTTACTCGTGAGATTACTCAGAAGCAATACGATGCGCTCGTGTCATTCACCTTCAACGTGGGCGTAGGTGCCTTTAAGGCAAGTAAGGTTCTCAGCTACACGAACGAGGGAAACTATCAGGCCGCCGGTGATGCCTTTCTGGATTATTCTTATGCTGGCGGAGAGTTCATCCCGGGGCTGCGCAAGCGCAGGGAAGAGGAAAGGGCTATGTATCTTTCTTCGCTTCCCCAAGAATAAAGTTCAACGCGGTACAACGTCGGGGTCAGCTACCTTGACCGGTTCTTCAGGAAAAGCTCTAAAGCTTCCGAATCGGTGGAGACCCTGACTGGCTACTCAGCAGAATAGGTAGTGCGTAATCTGGTCTAACGGATACGCTCTACAAGACTACGAGGTTCCAGAAACACTCACTATGAGCTCATAGATTCTAGCGGGGGAGAAGCAGACTTTGGTTTGTTTCTCCCCCGTTTTGTGGTGCATAGCAGATGGGCACACCGAAAATTTTGGGGCGTAATGCATCCCAAACGCTGGGCAATCCTTGGATTTATGTGCCTTGCGCTCGTGGTGACGGGCCTAGATTCCCTGATTGTCGCGGCCACCACCCCCTTCGATGGGGAGGTAGGGCTGCAGGCCACCGGTGAGTAGCTGCAATGGTTTGTGGCGGCGTATTCACTCGCCTTCGCGGCACCGCTGCTTTTCTTTGGCTGGATTAGCCGACAGCGTTCGTGACTCTCACCCCACCGCAGAAGTCCTGGATCAAGCACTTATAGCCGACAGCTTTATCTATCGATTATGCTGCAGAGGGTCTTGCCTATGACCGTACGGTCGATTGCCGCAAAGTGCACCGGATTTAGGTGCATAAAGGTTTAGGCGAATTATATATGTAGTTATTACCCTAATAACGGGAATATATCTGTTATGGTTAAGTGGGTGGGTTGCCCACACCACATCTTTTCGTCTGTTACATTTTAGTGAGGAGACTAAACGAATGACTACCAAGCAGACCATTTTGGATTATTTTGCATCTATCCATGCCGGAAACTGGCAGGATTACATTAGTGATACTATGGCCTACGGCTTCAACACTACAGAGCAAAAACTCAATAAAGACGAATACTTTCAAAGTGCGGGAAGTTTCTATGATGCTACCACAAAAGTTGAGCTTTCTCAGCTTATTACCGAAGGAGATAAAGCAGCCGTCATAGCATGTTACACCGCGCAATCTCCTGCCGGTGCCACGCGAATTTTTGAGGTTCCTGAATTTTTTACCGTAAAAGATGGTGAAATTGTAGCGTCGACCATTTTCTTTGATGGTCCTGCATTTATGGCCTTCATGAAGGATGAATAATTAATTTATATTCAGGTGCTTCATATAGTATTAATATTTTTAATATAAGTTAAATATTTTTGAAAAGTAGGTTATCTCCACCTAAGTCTTTTAGGTAGGAGTAGCCTACTTTTGTATTTTAATATTTATAATGTGGATTATACATACTCCGACATGCACTGTTCTCCACTGTTCAAAGAGCGTTATTTATAAGGCTAGTCAGCACCTCTAACCACACATGAAAAACAAACGGCTCCTCATCAGCCGACGTATGATGGATCCTATAAAACCAACTAACCCATCAACACACCCTAGGAGAAACCGTTGCCTCCTTACCGTACCACCGGAGTAACCGCCTATAATTGGTCACCCTCTTAGCCTCCCTGACGAGCATAGGGTTGGGGTGGCTGAGAACTAAACCCATAAGCTCACCCTCACCAAGACTTTAGAAAGTCACCCTGCTGTATCTGAGGTAAAGCCACACCGAAGAAATTTGAGCTGAAGACTTCGGGGGCACCAAGACCGACAAGCGCCTAAACCGCTACATCAACCATCACCCGGTGGTCATTGAGAGCGGCAGCGGGGCGATCGGATGGTGCGTGATCTGGTCTAACGAATATGCTCTACAAAACTACGAGGTTCCAGAAACACTCACTATGCGCCCATAGATTCTAGCGAGGGAGGAACAGATTTCGGTCTGTTTCTCCCTCGTTTCGTGGTGCATAGCAGACGGACACACCGAAAATTTTGGGGCGTAACGCATCCCACACAAGGGGCTCTCATCGTGTGCTCGCATTCGCTGCAGACAGCGATCGGACCGTGATGACCGGGACGGGATTATGCTACACGCTCAACACAGCACGATAGGTTTATGCGATAATTGCCGGGGAATTTTGATGAAAGTATTTACAAGGAAAATATAAAAACTAAACCTTCACTCTCTCAATTCTTTTAATAATTTACAGCGACACTAAAATTATTTCTCGGGCGGCAATAAATGTGTGTGAATAATTGACGTGTAAATAGTGAAAATAAACGATTGACAGACCAAATTTGAACTGTATACTTGAGACATCACTGTTACATATAGCTATGTCTTCCAACCACTTCAAGGACCAAAATGAGCGTGACTACACCCCACCCCAAGCGCTGGGCCATCCTCGGGTTTATGTGCCTAGCGCTGGTTGTGACCGGGCTGGATTCGCTCATTGTCGCGGTCGCTATACCGTCTATGGAGACTGGATTACAGGCAACGGGTGAACAATTGCAATGGGTTGTTGCAGCCTATTCACTTGCATTTGCCGCACCGCTGCTTTTCTTTGGCGGTCTTGCCGACAGAATCGGACATAAACTAAGTTTTCTAGCCGGTATGTTTATTTTGCTGCTTGGTTCAATACTGGCGGCTTTCTCTATTAATGCAGAAGTACTTATTTTTTCACGAGTAATTATGGGTCTCGGATCAGCATTTATTATGCCTTCGACCCTAGCACTTATTCGTGATATTTTTCCAGACCATGAACGTGCTAAAGCTCTCGGAATTTGGGTAGGAATGTCCTCGCTGGGTATTCCGCTCGGTCCCATCGTGGGCGGACTGCTGCTCAAAAGTTTTTCGTGGGGATCCATTTTCCTGATCAACGTGCCTATTATTGCTGTGGCATTCCTGGCATGCCTGATGCTCGCCCCGGAATCCTCAAAAAAGCACTCTTCCCGCCTGGACTTCTTCGGGCTGATCCTCTCGATTTTCGGGCCTGCCCTGCTGGTGTACGGCATTATCGCCGCCCCGGAAGCAGGCTGGACCTCAAGCTTGACGCTGACCCTGCTGATTGCGGGTGTGGTGCTGAGCCTGATCTTCATCGTGTGGGAGCGCCGCAGCGCATCGCCCATGCTTAACCATGAGGTCTTCCGTAACCGCCGGTTCGGCGGACCGCTGCTGACGATCTCTTCGGTATTTTTTGGGGTCTTTGGCGGGCTGTTCATCATGACTCAGCATTTGCAGTTCGTCCTAGGGCTTGACCCTTTTATTTCCGGTCTGCATATGCTCGCCATGTGTTCGGCGGTTCTCGTGGCGCCGATCTCGCCCAAACTCGTCGAAAAGTTTGGGCTGGGTCCCGTCTCAGCTACCGGTCCTCTCATGGTCGCCCTCGGCATGGTGCTTCTGGCTATCAGCCCCTCGCCCAAGAGCGGGCAGGTTGTGGTAGCGCTCTTCACGTTCGGTCTGGGTGTGGGTTTTGGCGCCCCGGCCTCCGTGAACTCGATCATGGAATCGACCCCCAAGAAACAAACTGGCGCGGGCTCGGCGGTTGCTGATGTTGCTATGCAGCTCGGTGGCGCCCTGGGTATCGCGCTGATGGGAAGTATTGGAATCGCCACCGCAACGGCACAATCGCCCCGAGGCGTAACCGCTGCGTGCTGGGTAGGTGCGGCAGTCGGTCTTTTGGGCGCTGTTACCGTCTTCACCGTGCTTCCCAAAACTGGCGCACCCGCCGTCGAACGAGCGGTCGCGCCAGAACCAGAACCCGCAGCTAAGCTGCCCTAGGCCAGCTGCACATATTTTTCAACCAACCACAGACAGCCATCAGAACCTAACTCAAACTTCCGAAACGTTCCGATGGTATCTCCTACCCACACGGTAGGGATGAAAAAGGAATGAACGCTATGAACACCGACGAAATCAGCAGAATTCATAACAGACGCCAGATAACGCACGATGCGGTGCGCTGCCTGAGCACTCGAAGCCTTCCGACACTCAGATCCTCGCTGACCCAACCTCACGGGCAGCGGTGCACCCCCAGGTATATACCGGGATAGACAAACGCTGCGCTTTCGGTCTTTCGCAGCCCGCATCCATCGTGAATCCGCAGGAATATCAAGGGATTATCACACCTTCGCACCACAGTGACCGTACTTATATCTTTTTGATATTGAGAATCTTCACCATATTACCCGTATCCAGCGGCAGGGCATAACAACACCGATAACGCACACCCAAGGAGCTTACTCACCCGCACATGGTAAGCCCCACGGGACCCCGTAACCACGTGCAACATACACCAACCACAGCCAAAGGAGGAGGGCATATGACCCTCATATACGAGTCGGCACCAGAGCTCGATGAAACTATCACGATAGACCCGGATATAGAAGATCTGCACTATGACCGTACCGTCGATCGTCATAAGGTACACCGTGCGGCGGTTTCCGAAGTTTTTCTCACAGATATTCGCCAGCAGAGCGCGCAGCATGTGCTCGTGGCGGCGCAGCTGCCCTCATCGCACAGCTTCTTTCACGACAGCATCTACAACGATGCCGAAGGAACCCCCGATGCGCTCCTGCTGCTCGAAATTGCGCGGCAGGCGACAATCGCCAGCGCCCACGAAGTCGGTGTAGATGCCGAAAACACCCTGATCTCCAACGAGTTTGGGCTCACGATTTATCCGCACGAAATCGCCGCACTAAACCCCGAAGACACCAACCTGCTGATTCGCAACTACTTCGACTGGACCTCCATTCGGCGCGGCGCCCCGCGCTCCGGTCGGTGCTACCAGCAGCTCATCATGGGCAACCGGGTGATCGCCGAGCACTTCAGCGGCGGGCGCATCCTCACCAAAAACCAATTGCAGGCGCTGCGCAGCGAATACCGCGGCACCCCGCCGCCCACGACCGCGAACCTGCACGAGCTGACCTTCACAGACGTGCAGGATCCCATCGCCCCCGAGCGTGTGGGCAGGCGCAACCCCCTCAACGTGGTGATCTCGCAGCTGAACACCACCGAAACCCCGACGGCGCAGGTGACCCCGAAGGTGGCGAATAAGGCGCTTTTCGACCACGCCTACGACCACATCACCATGCAAATTTTGACCGAGGCGGCACGGCAGCTCTACCTGGCAACCCGCCCGGATAGCGAGCGCGCCCCCGAAATTTCCTCAATACGCGGGAACTTCCTGGCATTCGCGGAACTCGATTCACCCGTACAGATCCGTGCAACGGCACCCGGGGAATTCGTGGTTGAACAAGATAACCGGCAGATCGCGGATTTCGCGCTCAAAAGCTAGATGACAAGGACCTTTATGTCGCCCGACTACAACACCACGAAATATGTGTGGACGGATTTCGGCGGAGTACTCACCCCGCCGGTCAGCCACACGATGCGCGTCTTCTGCCAGAAATACGGGCTCACCGAGTCCCAGCTTCGCGCGGGATTTGAGGCGGTCGCCCGCAACCACAACCTCACCGACCCGCTGGAACTCGTCGATACGCCCCTGATGAGCGAAAAAGAGTGGCTGAGCGAAATTTCCGAACAGGTCGGCGGGGCATTCCAGCTCGACACCCTCGCCGACGACTGGTTCCGCGACCGCGAGCCCAACGCATCCTGGGTAGCGTATCTGCACGAGATCAAGGCGCACGGCGTGAAGGTAGGGCTGATCTCAAATATGGTGCCCACCTGGGATAACCACTGGCGCGCCATGCTCAACGAACCCGATCTTTTCGACGATATTGTGCTCTCCTTCGAGGTTGGATACCGCAAACCGCAGCGCGGTATCTACGAGTACGCCGCAAAACTTGCCGGGGTGAACCCGGCGCAGTGCATCCTCATTGACGACCTTGCGCGTAACTGCGAAGGCGCCCGTGCAGCCGGGTGGGATGCCATCGAATTCACCACAACCGAAGAGTGCGTGAAACAGCTGCACCCCCTGCTCTCACCGGCAGAGGAAACAGTTTAAACCCCGTGACCGGAAGGTCACCCAACGAAAGGAAAACCCATGGGTAAGTGGGGAAATATTATCGAAGACATGATGGCGCAGATGCCCGAAGACCTGCGCACCGTTGCCCTCGGCGTGGCTGAGATTTTCACGAACATGGATATCGAAACCGCCCGCAAGTACATTCACCCCGACTTCGTCGATCATGAGGCGAGCGAAGGCGTTGGCGGCGGCCCCGAAGGGTACCTGGCAACCGCGAAATACATGAACCAGGCGTTCTCCGATGCCTCGTGGAAGCCCCAGAAGATTGTGGCAAGCGCGGACGGTAAGCACTACACCATGGTGATCAAGTTCAGCGGCGTTCACACCGGTGAGTTCATGGGCGTTCCCGCCACCGGCAAGCCCTTCGAGATTCACCACCTGCACCTATTCCGTGTTGAAGACGGCAAGGCTATAGAGCACTGGGGCGGGCGCGATGAGCTCGGTCTGCTGCGCCAGATTGGTGTTCTCAACTCCGAGTATCCCACCCCCGCAGACGCCGGGCAGGCTGCCTTCGCCTAAAACGCGGGCGAAACACGCATTCACGCATCCCACGTAACGCCATTGAGCACCGCGCGGCGAACTACCACGGCACGCGATACGCCGTAAACCCGCCGCAGCATAAGAACCAAACCTAAGGAGTCAGATGACACACCAGAAGCGCCCAGGATGCGCCCTCGTCACCGGAGCGTCGGGAGATATTGGCGCACAAATCGCGCTCAGACTGGCGCAGGACGGATGGAATATAGCCGTCGGCTACGCCACCGGAATCGAGCGCGCCGAAGAGGTTGCCGGGCGCATCCGCGAATGCGGCGTGTCAGCGATGCCCATCAAAATTGACGTCACCAGCACCACCTCAGTTGATGACGCCTTTGATGCGCTCGAAGACTCGTTAGGGCAGGTCACCGGGCTGGTCAATAACGCCGGAATTCGTTCCGACGGGCTGGTTGCGGGGCTCAGCGACGACGAATGGGATGCGGCGATTTCGACGAACTTGAGCTCGGTTTTTCGTACCTCTCGGCGGGCGTTGGGGCCGATGATTCGCGCACGTTTTGGGCGAATCATCAACATTTCCTCGATTCTCGCCGGGAGGACGATCGCCGGAACCGGCAGCTATTCCGCCGCAAAAAGCGGAATTTTGGGAATAACCCGCGCGATGGCTATCGAGGTGGCACGACGCGGGGTGACCGTGAACGCGGTATGCCCCGGACTCGTTGAAACCTCAATGACCGAAGAAGTTGAAACCTTCACCCAGTCGGTGCAGCGCGCCGTGCCAATGGCTCGCCCCGCGCAGGCACGCGATATTGCCGAGTGCGTGGCGTTCCTCGCCAGCGACCGCGCCGACTACATTACCGGGCAGAGCATTGCGGTAGATGGCGGGCTGAGCGCTCAGGCGTTTTCGCTGAACTAGGTTCGCGCTCGCCCCGAGCAAGCCCGCCGTTTGCCGGATAAGTTCACGGGTATCCGCCGTGAACAACAGATAACCAACCACAGAAAACACCAGATAATCCGATCAGGAGAGAACCATGACTGAGACCCCCGTTAACACCGCATCCCTGGAAGAGTTCGTGACCCAGCAGGTGATCGACATGGGCGTGCCCGCCAGCACCGTCAAGCTCGATGCCAAAATCGATTCGATGGGGCTCGATTCCCTAGACGTTGTTGAGCTCACCCAGGCGGTCAAGAAGCAGCTGATGATTCCCGTCAAGCCCAAGGATTTTGAAAACGCCGCCACCCTGCAGGATGCCGTAGATATTATTCGTGAAAAGGCACAGGAGAAGTGAGTACGAGAGTAGTCATCACGGGGATCGGTGCCGTCACCCCGCTGGGTGTTGGCGCCGAGACGCTGCATGAGCGTGCCGTGGCGGGCCTGAGCGGGCTGAACGACGAAAATGAGAACGGGCTGGGCGGCAAAGTTGGGCGATGCCTCGACTTTGACGTGAAGAACCCGCTCAGTCGCCGCGAGATGCGCCGCATGGACCGGTACACCCAGCTTGCCGTGGCGGCAGCCGATGAGGCTATCGCGCAGGCAGGCTGGGGCGGCGGGCTGCCGTGCGATGCGCGGCGCATCACCTGCTATATCGGTACCGCTATCGGTGGGCTGGACACCCTCGAAACGCAGCATTTAGTGATGCACACCGAGGGCGCCGAGGAAGTCTCGCCGCTGACCGTGCCCATGATGATGGCGAACGCCGCGCCCGCGCATATTTCGATGCGCCACGGGCTGCACGGCGAAACAACCGCAATCGTCACGGCGTGCTCCTCGGGGGCGCAGGCGATTGTTGCCGGAGTGCGCAGTATTCTGCTGGGCGAGGCGGATGCGGCCGTCGTAGGCGGCGCAGAGGCGGGTACCACCCGGTTCACCCGTGCTATCTTCAACGCCGCCGGGGCGATCTCGCCCGACGGGAACTCGACCCCCTTCGATGAGGAGCGCAACGGCTTCAACCTGGGGGAGGGAGCCGGTATTCTCGTGCTCGAATCAGCCGAGAACGCCCGCGCCCGAGGCGCCGAGATACTGGGCGAAATCGCAGGGTATGGGCTCTCCTCGGATGCCCACCACATTACAGCGCCGAACCCGGACGGCATGTATGCGGCCTATGCGCTCAACCGCGCGCTTGAAACCGCGGGGGCAACCCCCGAACAGGTGTCGTACGTGAACGCCCACGGCACCGGAACCGAGCTGAACGATACGACCGAAGTGAACGTGCTGCGGCAGGCGCTCGGGGATACTCTTGAGGACATCCCGGTTTCCTCCACGAAATCGGCGATCGGGCACCTTTTCGGGGCTGCGGGCGCCGTCGAGACCATCGCCACGCTTCAGGCGCTTCGGCACGGGCAGGCACCGCCCACCCTGGGGCTGAAAAACCTGGATAAGCGACTGGGGCGGGTGCGCATCAGCGGCGAACCGCAGGATTTAGCGCCCGGTACGTTCAGCGCGGAGGACGGCACGCCTAAGAGGCTGGGGCTCTCAAATTCCCTGGGCTTCGGCGGGCACAACGTGACCCTGGCGATACGCGCATGAGTACCCGGCAGCCTCCTGAGGGTGCGCCACTGGCGGCGGGACGTGCATCCGCAGACCCGCGATACGCGGCGTTTCTCGGATGCGCCTACCACCCTGCCCCCGGAACGGCACCCGATGCGGACCTCACGCAAGCGGAAAAACCCGCCGCCGAAGACCCGGCGAACGACGGGGAATACCGCGTGTTCCTGCGGTACGATACGCGCATCGCCCCCGATGTGAGCGAGCCAGTCAAGATGAGCGTGACCGATGTGGAATACCTGCAAGACCTGCACCGCCAGGGGATCGAGGCGCTCGGGCGTGAGGCGCTCGGCGTGAAATCCGCTGACCATTTCGTGCTTCGCGGCGCAGGGCTGAGGTTCACCCCGCATGTTCTGGGCGGCGATGTTCGCGGCTCCGACACAACCGGCGCAGACGAGCCGATCGAGCTGAGCCTGCACGTTCCCGTGAGCACCATCCGCCGCAGGCGCGGGCAGCCATGCTATGCGATCAGCGGGGCGGTCACTCTCTGGGCGGGCGATACCTGCCTGGCTGAAAGCGACGGCGCGGCGCTCTTCCTCACCGCCGATACCTTCGAGGAACTGCGCGGTGAACTCGGGAACACCGCAGAAATCCAGGATACGGCTTCCGCCGGTGGCGCATCCGCCGAACCCCCGAAGGCCGTGCGCGTGTGGGGAACACCGTACGGGCACGTGCAGGCTGCCCCCGCGCACCTGTGCGGGGTGAGCGACGCATCCCAGGTTTTGATCGGAGACGTTCGCTATGACGATACGGCTTACTACGGTACCGAAACCGCCCAAGAACAGGGGGAAGAGCCGCGGGAGAAAACCTCGGAACGGCCTCCTCAGAGCTCGCCAGGAACCCCCGCACTAGCCCAATGCCGCATCGTGCCCACAGCCCCGCCACGGCATTTCGACCGCCCGCTGGACCACTATCCGGGGCTCATGATGGCAAGCGCAGCCCGGCAGTTTGCGGTGGCGGCGCTCGCGCATCGTACCGGGGCAGACCCCGCGAACCTGCGCGTGGCGGAAGAATCCCACGAGTTTTTCGAGTTCGTGGAGCTCACCGAGATTCCAACCCTCAACCTGCTGCGGTGCGAGAAACACCGCGATACCTATCAGACAGAGATCACCGTGAATCAGGGCGGTGCCGTTAAGGCACGCAGCCGATTCACCTTTATGTAGAAATTCAAGAAAGGCACCATGAGTGTGACAATTTCGGGCGTTGGCGCCGCCGTGCCCAATGACCCCATTCCAAACAGCGAATTCGCCGCGCTCGGCGTGGACGACGAATGGATTGCCAGTCGCACCGGAGTGCGCCAGCGCCACCACCTGCGCCAGGAGCAGACTCTCGCCGAGCTGGCGCTTGAAGCGAGCGAGAAGGCGCTTGCGGATGCCGGTATAAGCGCCGAAGAAATCGACTTTGTGCTTGCCGCAACCACAACCGCCGACCAGGTTTCGCCGGGGCTCGCGCCCGTCGTCGCCGCAGGTTTAGGCGCCCCGCAGGTGGGCGCGGTCGATTTGAACGCCGCCTGTTCCGGGTTCCTGTACGCCCTCGACTACGCCGCCTCAAAAATCGAGCAGGGCAGTATCGACCGGGCGCTCGTCATCGGTGCCGATGCAATGTCACGCCTGACCAACCCCGAGGATGCGGGCACGGCGGTACTCTTCGCCGACGGCGCCGGTGCCGCTATCGTACAGGCGGCCCCCGAGGTGAGCGAGGACGAATACCCCTATATGTGTTCGTTCGGTTCCGACGGCAGCCAGGCGCAGGCGCTGTATATTTCTGATTCCACGCAGCAGGTAGTGATGGACGGCGCCGAGGTCTATATGGCGGCGGTGGATGCGATGTCCGAGGAAATCACCTACGTGCTCGACTCGTGCGGTATCGACCCGGAGAGGATCGACCAGCTGGTCTGCCACCAGGCCAACGGAAGGATTATGGCGGCGGTCGCACGGCGGCTGCGCTGGGATTCCTCCAAAGTACTCTCATATATCGACCGGTACGGGAACACCTCTGCCGCCTCCATCCCGATTACCCTAGCCGTCGGGCAGCAGGAGGGGCACGTGAAACCGGGAGACTTGCTGGCGCTGACCGCCTTCGGGGCGGGATTCACCTGGGGCGCGGGCGTAATCGGGTTCAAAACCACCGCCTAAGTGCTGGCGGTCAGGGCGCATCCCGGTTGCGTGCAGCCAGAATCCGCCACCGTATTTCACTCTTATGCCACCCACACCCCTCATAAAAAGAGCCTTTTATGAGGGGATCGACAGATAGGCGTTAACATGCCCAACACACTACAATCCCCGCCGCAGCAGGTGCAGAACGGCGTGAGCGATGACCTGCTCATCACCGCCCACGCCGCCATGCTCGCGGGCAGGCACTTCAATCAGCAGGCGAGTAACCTCGCCAAACAGGGATATATGGGGGCGTACCCCTCATCCCTGGGGCAGGAGGCGTGCCAGGTTGCCGCCGCCCTCGCCTTAGAGCCCGCCGACTGGCTTTTCCCCACCTACCGCGATTCGGTCGCCGTCATGAGCCGGGGTATCGACCTTGCCGAAGTCCTCTCGCCCTTCCACGGGTCTTCGCACTGCGGGTATGCCCCCACGAAAACGCATACCGCCCCGGAGGCAACACCGCTCGCCACGCACACCGCCCACGCGGTCGGTCTGGCAATGGCGGCAAAATTCGCCGGTGATTCCACGGTAGCCCTCGCGATGTGCGGCGACGGTTCCACAAGCGAAGGCGACTTTCATGAGGCGCTTAACCTTGCCGCCGTCTTTGAGGCACCCGTCGTCTTCCTCGTGCAGAATAACGGGTACGCGATCTCAACCCCCGTATCCCGGCAGATGCGCGCGGCAAGTATCGCCGCGAAGGGTGAAGGGTACGGCATGCCCGCATATCGGGTTGACGGCAACGATTTTGAGCAGGTGTACCCCCGGCTGCACGAAGCCGTGGAGCGTGCTCGCGCCGGTGGCGGACCCACCCTGATTGAGGCGATGACCTACCGCATGGGGCCGCATACGACCTCCGACAACCCCGATCGGTACCGCAGCCGCGAAGAAGTCGAGCAGTGGCGCGGGCGTGACCCGCTCACCCGCATTCAGCATCAGATGTACCAGCGCCTGCCGAACGCGAAGGCCCATATCGAAAACGCAATCCTGGCCGCAGAAAAGATCGCCTCCGAGGCCCGCACCAGCATGATGCAGCTGCAGATGCCCGACCCACAGGACCTTTTCGCCCACGTGTATGCGAACCCACCGGCAACCCTGAGCGCCGTCGCCGAAGAGTACGCACAACAGCACGCCGCGCAGAACGGAGAAAACGCATGAGCCAGCAGGCAGCAGATACCCAGGTACGCGGCGCGAAGACCGCATCCGATACCGCACCTCAGGCGCCGGAATCGACCCAATCCCGCTCGGATGCGGTGCAGCGAACCTCAATGGTGGGCGCCCTCAACCTGGCCTTGGGACACGAAATGCAGCATAACGACCGCGTGGTGATGTTCGGCGTGGACGTAGGCACCCTCGGCGGTGTTTTCCGTGTGACTGACGGGCTGACCGAACGGTTTGGCGAGGAACGCTGCTTCGACACCCCCATTTCTGAGGCAGGGATTATGGGGGCCGCGATCGGCATGGCGATGTACGGGTTCCGCCCCGTGATCGAGATGCAGTTTGACGCTTTCGGTTACCCCGCCTTTGAACAGATGGTGAGCAACCTTGCGAAAATGCGCAACCGCACGCGCGGCGACCTCTCCATGCCCGTTGTGGTACGCATGCCCTACGGCGGCGGGGTGGGTGCCGTGGAGCATCACAGCGACAGTTCGGAGGGGTACGCCGCGCATACTCCCGGGCTGCATGTGTACACCCCCTCCAACCCTTCCGATGCCTACCATATGCTGCGCCAGGCGATTCGCAGTGACGACCCGGTGATTTTCTACGAACCTAAGCGTCTGTACTGGGAAGAGGGCGACCTTGATACCTCGGCGGATCCTCTGCCGATTGGGCAGGCACGAATTTGCCGCCCCGGCGAGGACGTAACCCTCATCAGCTACGGGCCGACGGTACCGATGGCGCTTGCCGCCGCCGAAACCGCCGCCGAATACGGGTACAGCGTTGAGGTGATCGATTTGCGCACTCTCACCCCGTTCGACGAACACACCGTATGCGAAAGCGTGATGCGCACCGGCCGCGCCGTCATGGTGCACGAGGCCCCGCAGACCGGCGGATTCGGCGCCGAGGTGGTGGCGCGCATTACCTCACGCTGTTTCGATTATCTGGAACGCCCCGTAGAGCGCGTGACCGGCCTGGACGTGCCCTATCCGCCGCCCGGGCTGGAACACCTGTACTTGCCGAACGAAGAGAAGATTCTGGGCGCTATCGCAACCCTCTACGCCGAGAACGACTAGGAGAAACACGCATGACTGATACACCGCACGCTTCATCCACCCCGAGCCCCGAACCCTTACCGCCCGAGGGTTCCGACGCTTCCGGCTACCCCTTCACCTTTTACCTGCCGGATTTGGGGGAGGGGCTTCGCTCGGGCGAGATTATCGAGTGGCTCATCAGCGAAGGGCAGCAGGTTGAGCTGGATCAGGTGCTCGTAGTAGTCGAAACCGCTAAATCCACGGTCGAAATCCCCTCGCCGGTCGCAGGCACCGTGGTGCGTCTGCTCGAACCGGTCGGTCAGGTTGTCGACGTGGATGCGCCCCTCATCGAGCTACGCACCCCCACCCCGCAAACCCAGGCACCCACGGCTGGTGCAGAAACCCCCGCGAAGGATTCAGCCGATAAGCTCCCCGCCAAACCCGGCGCGGGAGAGAGCAAACACCTGGTAGGCAGGGGCAAAATGCCCATCAAACCCGGCGGCGCCGGTACCGCGCTGCCGCCAAAATCCGCCAAAACTCAGGGTGGCAAGGCCCGTTCGGGTGCCAAAGTTTCACCCGCCGTGCGCAGGCTCGCCCGCTCCCTCGGAGTCGATCTGAAAACCGTCACCGGAACCGGCGCAGGCGGCGCTATCACCCCCGAAGACGTACAAACTGCTGCAGATCACGCCGCCGGAGGCGCATCATGACCGCAGAACGCACCGCCGACCTGAGCGCGCGCATCGGCGAACCCCTGGGCGAAACCCCCTGGATGCGCATCAGCCAACAGAACATCAACCGCTTTGGCGAGCTCACCGGTGACACCCAGTGGATTCACACAGACCCGTACCGCGCGGCGCACACCCCCTTCGGCGGCACCATCGTACACGGGGCGTATCTGCTGAGCCTCGCCATCACCTTCGCCGGGCAGCTGCTCCCCGCAGAGGGTACCTCTATGCTCGTAAACGCCGGGGTGAGTGCCGCCAGGTTCCGCAGCGCCGTGCCGGTGGACTCGCAGGTATGCGGCAGCGCATCAATCGTGAGCGCCGAAGATTTTGGGGATGCCACCCTCGCCGAAATTCGTGTTGCCGTGCATGTTAAAGGCCAGAGCAAACCCGCCACAACAGCCACAGTTCGGATGGTACTTCATGACTAACAACACCGCAGATAACCCCGCCGTACTCCTCGAACGCCGCGGCAGCATCGCGTATGTGACTCTGAATCAGCCCGAAAACCGCAACACTCTCAGCCGCCACCTGGCGACCGAGCTGCGCGAGGTGCTCAATCGGCTGCACGAGGACGATACGCTCAAAGCTGCCGTGCTCACCGGGGCCGGGCAGGATTTTAGTCTAGGCGGCAGCTACGACGACTTCGCCGAAGGCATGTCGCGCGAAAAAGAAGAATCCTTAGCGTACAGCCGCGAACTCGCGCGCCTGCTCGAAGACATTATTCTGGGTATCGTTGCCGCGCCCATCCCCTTTATCGCCGCCATTAACGGGCAGGCGGCGGGGGCGGGCATGTCCTTAGCGCTCGCATGCGATCTGCGCGTTGCCGAACCGCGCACCAAACTCAATATTGCCTACGGCATGATTGGGGCATCCACGGACGGCGGGATGAGCTGGTTCTTACCGCGTTACGCCGGGTTCAGTGCCGCTACCGAGCTGTTATATACCCAGCCTGTTCTGCGTGCTGCGCGTGCGCAGGAGCTTTCGCTGGTGCATCGGGTGTCAGAGCCGGGTGAGCTGAATGCATGCGCCGAACAGCTTGCGGAGCAGATTGCCGGTTCGGCCTCTCATACGGTGCGCGCCGCCAAGTCTATGCTGGCCGCGCGCTATGTTGTGGAACTTGAGGAACATATGCACGCCGAGCACGAGTTCTTCGCCCGCGGTGTGCTTACCGAAGATTTCCGCAATGCGGTGCACGCCATGCAGCGGGGCGAGATTCCGTCCTTTGACTAGGCACAATACCTCAGCGGATGCGGCGGTAATAGTATGGTGAACCGCGTGAACGCAGCGTTTGACGATATAAAGGGCTCCGAGAACACGGGCAGCATCGAAAATTCGCGGGAGTTTGAGCATATGAGCACCGCCGAGAACTCGGGCGAATCGCTGGTGCGAAGCCTGCTTCCGCCGGATATATGCGTGGCAGAGACTCGCGGCGATTTCGGGCACCTTCGCGATGCTGAACGGGAGTATTTCGCCAGCGCCGTCCCCAAGCGCGTGCGCGAGGCGACTACGGCACGCTCCTGCGCCCGGCTGGCGCTCAAGCGGCTGTACCTGCGGGAGTCTGATCTCACCGAACCGCCGACTGAGCCCGTGTTCGTGCCGCGCGCCGATGGTTCGCCCGCCTGGTCTGCCGGGGTTGTGGGGAGTATGACCCACTGCGCCGGGTATCGTGCGGCGGCGGTCGCCTCAGCAAAGCGCTATGCGGGCGTCGGGATCGATGTTGAACCCGCGGTGTCGCTCTCTGCCGCCGTGCAAGAGCTTATTGTGCGCGACGAAGAACAGTGGTTTGCCTTCGGGGTCTACTCGAAAGTGCTGTTTTCTGCAAAAGAGGCGGCGCTCAAAACCTGGTACCCCCTGGGTTTTCGAGGGTTTGACGTGAGCGATATTTCCATAGCCTGCGATGTCGAATCTGCGGCGGGGCGTGGGGGAGAGGATGCGCGCGGCACCTTCACGGCGCGCATCCCGACTATGCCGAATGCTCCGGTTCTGCACGGCGGCTGGGCTATCGGGGGCGGATTTGTGGCGACTGCCGCTTCCCTGTCGGTATCAAACCTACCCGCGAGCAGGTAGGATTTTCCTACCTTCTCGCCGAAACGTTAACGTCCCGGCAGCGTCCCAGCTCTCCGAAATGTTACGAAATATGACGAGGTTGACGGAGTGTGTCACAGTGGGGTCAAATAACTACCACCCACAGCCGGGGGCATGCTCTAATGGGTAAACACCCCCGGAAACCCGGGAACCACCCGCACAGGAGTTAAACCGTGCACGTGGTGGCGCATCGTAAACCCAAACAACAGAAAGTTTCATAGCCGTGAAAAAATTTGTTGCTGCACTGGCAGTTGTACCTCTCGTCTTCAGCCTCGCCGCCTGCGGTTCCTCCTCGAACGGTAACGGTAACAACAAGAAGGTCACCATCGGCGTGGTCGGCACCGAGAAAGCTAACGACGTGCTCAAGGAAGAAGCCGCCAAGCAGGGTATCGACATCGAATACCAGGAATTTACCGACTACAACCAGCCCAACCCCTCCGTGGAATCGGGCGATACCGACCTGAACCGCTTCCAGCACATCGCATACCTGGCGAGCTACAACGTGAACTCGGGTAAAGATCTGCAAATCGTCGGTTCAACCAATATTTACCCCATGGCTCTCTTCTCACAGAAGCACAAGAAGGTAGATGAAATTCCCCAGGACGGTACCATTGCTGTCCCGAATGACCCCGTGAACGAAGCGCGCGCCATTCTGCTGCTGAAGGCTCAGAACCTGGTAACCCTCAAGTCTGACGTGCACAGCCCCACCCACGACGATATTGACACCGAGAAGTCCAAGGTCAAGGTTACCCCCGTGGACGCATCGCAGACCGTGGTCTCCCTGGACTCCGTGGACGCTTCCGTCATCAATAACACCTTCTTGGCGGATGCGGGCCTGAACCCCTCGGACGCCCTCGCGCAGGACGACCCCAACAACCCCGACGCCCGCCGCTACGTGAACCTGTTCGTGGCGCAGAAAGATAAGGTAGACGACGAAACCTACAAGAAGGTCGTCGAAATCTTCCACACCCAGCCCGTGCAGGACGCCGTGAAGGAAGACTCCAAGAACACTGCGGTTGAGGTGAACCTCTCCCAGGACGAACTGAAGCAGGCGCTGCAGAAAGAAGAATCGGCGCTTCGCAAGTAAAACACACATGTGCATGAGTGCACACGGTAAATGCGGTAACCCGGCATTTCCCTGAAAACCAGGCGAAAACCGGCTTACCGCCTTTGCCGTTCCCGGGGTGAATACATGCGGATGCGCGCCGCCGAGCACGAGCGCATCCGGCGTATTCCGCCCTAGCCCTAAATCACACGAGAGCAAAGAGAGCGTACAGTGAGCGAACAGGCAGCCCCGTGGGCGAAGAACCCAGAGCCCGGCGCCACCACACCGAAGGGCACCAACACCCTCATCAGCACCGGCGCAGCGGACACCGGTGCCGAGCCCATGGTCACGATCGATAACGTCTCCAAAATTTTCGGCAAGGGCAAGAAAGAAGTTGCCGCCGTCAAAAACGTTTCCCTCACCGTCAAGAAGGGCGAGATCTTCGCAATTATCGGCTACTCGGGCGCAGGCAAATCCACCCTTGTGCGCCTGATCAACGGGCTGGAGAGCACCACCAGCGGTACCCTAACCGTGGATGGCTTCGAGATTTCCGGTAAACGTGACCTTGAGCTGCAAAAAGTCCGTACCAATATCGGCATGATCTTCCAGCAGTTCAACCTCATGAACTCGCGCACCGTAGCCCAAAACGTGGAATTCCCGCTCAAGGTCGCCGGGTGGAGCAAAGGAGAACGCACCAAACGCGTGCAGGAGATGCTCGAATTCGTGGGCTTGGCAGACCGCGCGAAATACTATCCAAGCCAGCTTTCCGGCGGGCAGAAACAGCGCGTGGGCATCGCCCGTGCGCTCGCTACGAAACCTTCCCTGCTGTTGGCGGATGAGGCAACTAGCGCCCTTGACCCGGAAACCACGCATGAGGTGCTTGAGCTGCTCAAAGAGGTCAATCGTGAGCTTGGGATTACGGTTATCGTGATTACCCACGAAATGGATGTTGTTTCCTCGATCGCCGATCGTGTGGCGGTCATGGAAGAAGGCCGCGTGGTCGAGACCGGAAGCGTGTACGAGGTTTTCTCGAATCCGCAGACCGAGGTTGCGCAACGATTCGTGGCGACCACCGTCAAGCAGAGTCCCACCGGCGATGCGGCTGCCGCGCTGCGCAAGAACCACAAGGGCTACCTGGTGAACGTCGAGATCGTGGAAGGCAACCAGGAACTCGGCAAAATCCTGGCGTACCTGGGCTCGCGGAACGTGCGCTTCAATATTGTGCACGGCGGCATTGAGACCTTGCAGGGGAAAGCCTACGGAACCCTCACCCTCGAACTTCTTGGCGATGTGACGAGTATTGATGCCGCGGTTGCCGAGCTGAAGACCGTAACCCGCGTACAGGAGGTGCGCTAATGTCTGCACTTGTGACTACTCTGCCGTTAGCGGCATCAACCCGGTCGGTGAATTGGGATACCTTTATTCCCGATAAGCTGGTTCCCGCCATCTTCGATACCCTGTACATGGTCTCTGTCACGATGGTGATCGCCGGTCTTCTCGGTCTGATTATGGGTGCTTTGCTGTACACCACGCGCACCGGAAATATCTTCCAGAACCGGTTTGCTTATACGGTGCTGAACGTTCTGGTGAATATCGTGCGGCCTATCCCGTTCATTATTCTGATCGCGGCTTTAGGCCCGCTCACCAGTGCGGTAGTACAGACCCGTTTAGGCATAAACGCGGCGATCTTCGCGATGACCTTCGGCGCATCCTTCGCTATTGCGCGCATTGTGGAGCAGAACATGGTCTCGATTGATCCGGGCGTGATTGAGGCTGCCCGCGCGATGGGTGCCTCTAAGCTGCGGATTCTCTTCACCGTGATGATCCCCGAATCGCTCGGACCGCTGATCCTGGGCTACACCTTCATCGTGATCGGCGTGGTCGATATGTCGGCCATGGCCGGGTATGTGGGCGGTGGCGGCCTGGGTAAGGTCGCTATCGTTGACGGCTACCAGAGGTTCCAGGACCAGATTACCTGGGCCGTGGTTGCGGTCATTATTGTGCTGGTGCAGCTCGTGCAGCTCATCGGCAATATGCTGGCGAAGAAGGCTCTGCGCCGCTAGGATTCGCCGGATTAGGCACACTCAAGGGGTTTCCCGTGAAGCAATCGCGCTTCGTGGGAAACCCCTTGAGTTATGTTTGGGCTTGTGAATGATAGTGCAGCCCGCATCATCCCATGCGAGTTGCGAGTTTTGCGTCGTGAGCGTCAGCGAACGCGCAATGTTTGAGCTGGAGCATGGCGATGGTGTGGGCACTCACTTTGCCCATATCGCGGTAAAAGGACACCCACTGGTTGAGGTAGTGCTGCGGGAGCCCGGCTTGCCTCGTGCGGCTGCTTGGTATCCGCTATGACGAGGAATCATCTTTATGGCGCGGGTTGAGCATCCCCGGGCGGTACCGCGGAATCTGCGGTGCATCGCCGGATGTGCCCTTCTGCTGGGCGTAATCGGTGGGGCGCAGCACCCGTTCGTCGTCGTCTTGCTGCGTGTATTCGCCGAGCGCCATCATGCCGTAGATGAGCGCCGCGAAAATCAGCAGGGTCGTGCCGATCTCGCCCCACATGACGATGTGATTGCGCCTGAGCGTATCGTCCACATGCGCGTAGATGAGAGGTACCACCGAGAAACACCCCAGAATGGATGCGGTTCCCGCCGCCGCCAGCACGTGCGGCAGTATCCACCAGCGGCTTCGTTCGCCGCGTTTGAGCGCGCTCTCCCCGGGCAGGCGCAGCCAGGCGAAGAGGCGACGGCGCACCGTGACCCAGCCGAAGATGCCTGCCCCGAAGGCGAGAGCCCCGGGGAGTGAAAGGTACAGGGCGCTTGAGAGCATGCCCGAGAGTGTGAGGGTTACCCCGACCGCCACGGCAATCAGGCTGAGGGCGTTCACCAGGCGGCGGCGCGCCCGTACCTTCAGGTGGTCGATGAGCTCGGGAGGAACCGCATCCGGGTCAGGTTTTTCTTCCCAGAACGGGCGGTAGTATTCGAGTTCTTCGGCGCTCATGTTTTCAAAGCGCAAACCGTAGCGCCCCTGCCCGCTCTGATACTGCCCGCGCGAGGTTTGTTCATGCTGATTCGGGCGAGCCTGTTCAGCCCGGTTTCGCTCTGAGTTCTTCTCGGGTTGGTCGCCAAAATTCTGCTCGTTGCGGGCATCTTTACCCGGGTTCTGAGGTGTCATTTTAGCTCTCCATCATCAGGGTTGTGGATGCTTTCACCGCCGAATCCTCCAGGCGTGCCACCCAATCGCGTGCCGTGCGCCAAAGCTGCGGGTCGGTAAACGTGTCGAAGTGCCCAAACCCGCGCGGTGCAGTCGCAAAGTCGCCGTGGGGTGCGTAAATAAGAACTTTGGTGTCGGCATCTCGTGCCGCCTGCGCGCCCGCCGGTGAGTCTTCGATCGTGAGCGCATCCGGCCCGGCGAAGCCTAGGCGACGTGCCGCCTCCCGGTATATATCGGGTGCGGGTTTGCCGTGGGGAACGTCGTCGCAGCTAACCCAAGTGCGCACGAGCGGGGCGTACCCATAGGTGTGCATTTTGGTATCGAGAATGCCTGCCGTGGAGTTGGACGCGACGGCTACGGGCATATGCTCGCCCAGGTAGCTGAGGAATTCTTGGGCACCGGGTACGAGGTCTACACCGGCGTTGATAATATCTGCTTCGATGCGCGCAAGTTCAGTGAGCGTATTGTGCTGATGCTGGGCGTATTCCTGGGTGTTGTTCGGGTCGCCGGTGTATGAGAGACGCGCGAGCGTTTCTGCAACCTGATGCGCGGAAAGCCCGGTTAACTGCTCTTCGAGGTCGTCGCTGAAGGGGATGTTCCAGCGGTTGAAGAGTTCGCGCTGCACGCGGTTCCAGGCGGTCTCGGAGTCGAGAAGAACCCCGTCGCAGTCGAAGATTGCGCAGCGGGGGAACCAGGATGCGGGCACGGTGTGTTCAAACATGTCTCCATCTTCTCACACCCGCCCTCCTATTCCACCTATACCGCGAGCAGGTAGTTTTGATCCGAGCAGGTAGGAAAATACTACCTTCTCGGCAAAATCCTACCTGCTCGCGATATTCTGAAATATAGTAACATTACTACAATTGGACTTTGGGGGAGAGAAAACTATGACGACTACAGTATCAGCACGCGAATTTAATCAGAATGCCAGTGCCGCCCTGCGCCTTGCCGCGGAAGAACCCGTCTTTATTACCAAACGCGGCACACCGACCAACGTTATTTTGAGTATTGAAGACTATCAACGACTGGCCGAACCGCAACCTCGGCGTTCCTTGGCGGATGCGCTTTCCACCATGTCGGCAGAGGCGGGCGAGATTGATTTTGATATTGACCGCGAACCGAGCATCCCAAATCCTCACCGCGAGGTGGACTTCGCTGGCGATGGTGACTTTTTCGGCAGCGAGGAGAACTAATCCGTGTACCTTGCCGATACAAACGTGATCTCCGAACTGCGTAAATACCGCTCGGGCAGAATTCATCCTTCGGTGCGCCGTTGGGTGGAGCACGTAGACGTGAACGACGTGTATATCAGCGTGATTAGCATGATGGAGATTCGCACAGGAATTCTGCGGCATGCCCGTAAAGATGCGGCTCAGGCTCAGATTCTGCAGCAATGGTTTTCTCATGAGCTTGCGCCGGAGTTTGCGGGGCGCATTCTGCCGGTTTCTTTAGAGGTTGCTCTCACCTGCGCTGAACTCCACGTGCCGCATAAGAAATCAGAATACGATGCGCTGATCGGCGCCACTGCCCGAGAACACTATCTGATGCTGGTGACTCGTAACGTTGCAGATTTTCAGGGCATGGACCTCGATATTCTCAACCCGTTCGAGTTTTAGTCTTAACGCTTAGGCATGCCGCGAGCAGGTAGAATTTTGCCGACAAGGTAGGATTTTCCTACCTGCTCGGGACAAAAACTACCTGCTCGCGGACAAGGGGAGGGGAACGCTACACCGCCGAGACCGGTTTGCGGCTGACCTGCTCCATGACGGGCCCGGTTGCCGCCAGCGCCGCAAACACCAATCCCAGCCCCATCACGATCGAGCCGAATACCAGTGCTGCGGTGTACAGCAGCCCCGTCTCGGTGAGCGCCGAACCAAGCAGCAGCACGAATAGCGGCAGTGCCACCACCGCAGACATACAGCTCACCAGCAGCAGTGGGCCAAACACTACGATGCGCCTCGAACGCTTCAAAACCGCAGCTTCGGTACCCATCATCCGCAGAGAAGAATATAACGACCCGCGCTCGTAAATGGCGGCGGACTGGTTCAGTAGCGCCGAAAGCGCCACCAGCAGGTAGGAGAGGAACAGCACCAGCACCAGACCCTGCAGTATATCCCCAATAAGATAGGACTCCGCCGAGCCTGCTTCCACACCCGGCGCGGAATTGACCATGCCCAGAATCGGCCCCACGAAAGCGGCAATAAACGTGGTCATGGCAACCCCGGAGACCTGCCGCCAGGCGGCGCGCGGCGATTCCATAATAGAGCGATATGCCAGCAGGGTTGCGGGCGTGCGGGCGGTGCGAACCCGAATGCGGGCGTACAGGCCCACCACGAACCCGCCAATCAGGTCTACGGCGAGCATCGTGAGCAGGATCGGCAGCCCAAACATGATGGTGGTTACTAGTACCAACACGAACCCGTTTGAGCCCATCGAATCAGCGGCGAGATTCATAATGTGGGAGGCAATCGCCCCGATGAAGCCCACCACTAGAAGCGCACAGCCCAGAATGAGGGCGCGTTTACCCAGGGACGGCTTATCCGAACGGGTGCGTACCCCCAGCGGGCTGATGGTCACCTTCGAGAGCCCAAAGAGCGAACTGGTTGCGGCGATGATCAGGCTCACAAACCCGCAGACCAGCACGATGGGCAGGGGCAGCAGCATATTTTCGGGGCCCAGCGGGATGTTCTGGAAGCGCAGCATCCCGAAGGGCAGCACCAGAATCAGGTACACGATAAACCCGAGTACGAACCCAACCGCAGCGTAGATCACGGAATCGAGCATGGTGTAGAGGGTAAGCCGCCGGGTGGAGGCGCCCAGCAACCGCAGGGTTGCCAGGCGGTCGTCGCGGCGGCGTGCGCTGAGCCGTGCTGCGGATGCGCCGAGCGTGAAGAGCGGGGTGAGCAGCAGGAACCCGCTGATCCAGGCGAGCATCAGGTATAGCGGCTGCATCGTGTGTGCCGTGTTTTTGGTGCCGGATCCCGCCTCGACCGAGGTGGCCGTGCTGGCATCCCCGCCCAGCCAGGTGTAGAAGGCGTGAATACCTCCGGCGATCAGCAGAAAGAGCGCCGCAGATGCGGCAAACGCAAGCACCGGAAGAACCGCCTGGGATGTGGGCAGGGTGCGGCGCGCGAGAAGTTTGAAGGTCTGCATTCTTAGGCGCCTTTCCCCAGGAGGCCGCGCATCCAGAAGGGGCGTCGAGCGGGTTTATACGGCGCTGGTGCATGGTTGTGCGAGACCGCGGTGTGCGCCGTGCCCGGAGCATGCGCGGGGGAGTAGCGAACGTTCGCGGGCGGCTGGGTCTGTACAGAAACCCGGTTGTATGTTTGGGGCGGGTTTACCGCGGGGTTACCCGGTTGGAAGACGCCCGGCTGCGCGGAAGGAGCGGGCGCCGCATCCTGAGGCGGTACCGGCTGGCTCGGCGGCGCGGGAGCCCGATACTGTACCGAATCCCCGCCCTGCTGACCGGGCGCGGTGGGATCCTGCCGGTTGTCCTGCACAATCTGCCCGTCGTGCAGGTGGATTGTGCGGGAGCATTGGGCCGCAACCTGCGGATCGTGGGTGACGATCACGAGGGTTTTACCCTGCTGCGGAACGAGTGTGAGCAGAAGATCCATGACCTCTTGGGCGGTCACGCTGTCGAGCGCGCCGGTGGGTTCATCCGCAAAGGTAATCGGTGCACCGGTAATCTGTGAACGCGCAATCGCCACGCGCTGTGCCTGCCCGCCGGAAAGTTCGCCGATGCGTTTCTCGCACATGTCGCCTAGCCCCAGCCGGGCGAGCAGGTTTGCGGATGCGCCGCGTGCCTGATCGCGCGACATCCCGGAGATCATGGCGGCAAGCGAGACGTTTTCTTCTGCGGTGAGCTCGGGTATGAGAAGCCCCTGCTGAAAGATGAATCCGAAGGAGTTTGCGCGCAGGCTCGTGCGCTGTTTTTCGCTCAGGGCACCGAGTTCAACGCGCCCGCCCGGTATCTCGGGTCCGCCGCCGAGCACCTGAATGGTGCCCGAGGCAATGCGAATAATGCCGGAGAGCGCGTGCAGAAGCGTGGTTTTTCCGGAACCAGAGGGTCCCATAACGGCCACGGATTCGCCGGGGTAAATATCGAGCGAAATATCGCGCAGTACTGTGTGCTGTCCGTAGGATTTGGTAAGGTTGCGCACCGAGATGACGGGTGCGTATGAGGTGTAAGAAGTATTCATAGCATCTATTTTTCCAAGGGAGACGGGGCGTTTTTATCCGTCTGCGGAGTGAAAAAATGCGGCGATAATGCCGGGTTTTGTGCGGGTTTTCATCCCTAAGGATGAGCGGGGCGTGTTCTGGGATACGGCTCTAAATCGTGAGGATGATGCCATACTTAAGACCATGACTGACGCACAGACCCACCATGAACACGCTGAAACGCCCGGTAAGATTTTTCTGCTTCGGCACGGGCAGACCGACTGGAATATAAATCACCGGTTTCAGGGCAGAACCGATATTCCACTGAACGATACGGGGCGTGAACAGATTCGGGGTGCCGTGCCGCAGCTGCGTGAGATGGCTCAGCGCGGCGTGCAGATTGACGGTGTGGTTTCGTCCCCGCTTGAGCGCGCGGCGGAGAGCGGGCAGATTGTTGCCCAGGCACTAGGGGTGCCGTATCTGGGCGCATACGCGGGATTAGAAGAACGCTCATTCGGTGACTTGGAGGGTGAGAGTGCAACCCCTGAGCTGGTAGCGGCATCCCGCACGGATGGGCATAAATACGGGGTTGAGGAGCGTGAGACCCTAGTGAGCCGTGCCCTGACCGCTCTGAACCGGGTGCGCCGCGAGCATGAGGGCAAGAACATTGTGGTGGCTACTCACGGCATGCTGATTGCGGTGACGATGACCGTGCTTCTGGAAGGCCGCGAGCATGAGGGTTACGAGACGATTGACGGCATGTTCCCGATTCCTCCGAATGCTTCGCTCACCGAGCTTCCTATTAATTATCTTGACGATGCGATCGATACTCACGTGCTGGTCAGCCGCCAGCCTAAGCTGCACGCCGAACCTTTCCCTAAGAATCTGGCGGGCGGTTCGCTCACGCTGATTCGCCACGGACAGACCGAGTGGAATAAGAACCAGCTTATGCAGGGTATCAGCGATATTCCGCTGAATGACACCGGTCGCGCGCAGGCGCGTGAAACCGGGGCGAAACTGCGTAGCCTGGGTTTGAGCTATGACCGTGTTATTTCTTCACCGCTCTCGCGGGCCTATGAGACCGCGCAGCTGGTGGGTGAGGATTTCGGGCTTCCGGTCAGCGAAACCTACCCCGACTTGGTGGAACGTAATTATGGTGCCGCCGAGGGTGTGAATATTCCCGTTCCCGAGCGGCGCGCCCCCGACCGCTACTATCCGCAGGTAGAGACCGAACGCGATGTGTATGTGCGTGCCGTGCGCGTTCTGCGTGAGATTGTGCGCCAGTATCCTGGGGAGCGCATCATCGCGGTGAGCCACGGGAGCCTGATTCGCCGCGCTATTTCGGCGGCGCAGGGGTACGAGCATACGCAGACTGTGCCGAACGCTGAGCCTTTAGAGGTCGATCTTAAGGGGCTTTTTGCTTTTGACGAGAGCACGGTGTTTGATGAGCGGGGTCGTCTTGTCTGGTAGATCTGGCAGAGTGTTCCGGGCGGCCGGATGGGTGCTTTTTGCCCTGTATTGCGCCGCCGTTGCAACGATCGTGTTCGCCCCGCAGCATGTGGACGATAACGAGGCTGGTTCTCGTCTGGCTTCGCTTCTCGACACCGGTCACGCACAGGGTTGGCTGCCCGGGTTTATCACCTATGCGAGCATCGAACAGCTCTCAAATGTCATCATGTTTGCCCCCGGCGGGTTTTTGCTCATGCTGTTGCTGTTTTCCCGCACCCGCCCGTGGCGCAGGGTAGGGGCGATCACCTTGGGCGCGGTAGCGGTCAGTGCCGGAATCGAACTCATTCAAACGGCGATGCCCGAACGCACCGGCGACCCCATAGACGTGCTCATGAACGGGACGGGTGCATTTGTTGGTTCCCTGACCGCCTGGTGTGTACGTGCTTTCTGGCTGCGCTGGCGGCAGTAGGAACACGACGGTACAAAGAGAGTGCTTATGCCCGAACTTTCAGAAGCCGCGCATCTGGTGTGGGTTTAGATGTGTTGTGGGATGAACAGTGTGTGTCTGTTGTGGATTATTTGACCTTAAGTGTGGTTTCTAGGGTAAATTCACAAAAAAATCAGTGATTTATCCGTGGGTTATCTTGACGCACCCACATAAACCCACATAAAATCAAGGGCAAGACTGTTGTCTTGAGTGGTGATACGCATTCGCCGTTCCGCCATGATACACAGACCTAAGAATTCGCGTGGAACGGTTCGTTCGCTCCACACCCATACCTTGAAAGTGATGTGCGCATATGTTTGCTGAAGAACGTCGTGCCGAAATTGCGAAACTGGTATCTTCTGCACGCCGCGTTAACGGTGCTGATCTCGCTCGACGCTATGACGTCACCATGGAGACTGTGCGACGAGACCTTGCCGCCCTCGAAGAAGCGGGTAAGCTGCGCCGCGTGCATGGTGGTGCCGTTACCGTTGAGCAGTCTACTTCCCTAGAGTCCTCTATTGCCTCACGTCAGGGCATGAATACTCCCGAGAAGCGCCGCATCGCCGCTAAGGCTTATGAGTATCTGCGTGATTCTGATGTGGGTTCGATTGTTCTTGACGCCGGCTCGACCATTGAGATCTTGGCGGACTACATTGGGTCAGAAAACTTTAGCCTCAAGACTGGCAGCGACCGCATCATTATTACCCATGCCCTGCACATTGCGGTCAAACTCGCTGAGGCAGAGGGGGTCACCCTCGAACTTGTGGGCGGTCAGCTGCGCAAGATGACCTGGGCCGCGATTGGTGCTCGTGCCGCCGAATATTTCGCCACGGTACGCCCCGATATTGCGTTTCTTGGTGCTAACGGCATAGATGCCGAATTTGGTGTTTCCACCCCCGGCATGAATGAGGCCATCGTGAAGACCGCGATCTGCAAATCGGCGCGGCGCGTGGTGCTTCTGTGCGATTCGGCGAAGTTCGGGCAGGAATCACTCGTGCGCTTCGCTGACTTCGAGAATATCGATACCATGATCACCGACCGCGCCCCCGATGGTGCGCTTGCTCAGGCTCTTGAAGCCGCTCATGTGGAGGTACTCATCGCATGATTCTGACTCTCACCGCTAACCCTAGTTTGGATCGCACGATCGAACTGGGCTCGCCTCTAGCACACGGCGCCGTTCAGCGTGCGGTAGGCGCGGTTCAAGACCCCGGCGGTAAAGGGGTCAATATTTCGCGTGCCTTACATACTTCTCAGGTGCCTACTGTTGCGGTGGTTCCGGGAGAGGCTACCGACCCCGTGCTGACCGCTCTTGCGGCGAGCGGCGTACAGTTTGCGAATCTGCCCACGGGTGAGCCTATCCGCTCGAATATCACCGTGGTTGATCCGGACGGCACGACCACTAAGCTTAACGCCCCCGGTACCGAGTTCACCCCTAAGCTGCGCGACGCCCTGGATGCGCTCGTAATCGCCCAATCAGAAAACGCAGATTGGGTGGTACTCGCCGGTTCGCTGCCTGGCGGACTGGAGGCAACGTACTATGCCGAGCTGTGTGCAAAGCTGCGCGCCAGCGGATATGAAAGCAAGATCGCCGTCGATACCTCTGAGGCGCCGCTGATCGCCACCGTTGCGGGGCAGATAAAGCCTACGCTGATCAAGCCGAATTCTGAGGAGTTGGCACAGCTGACTGGTACCGAGAATTGGGAAGAGCTGGAGTCGAGTCCCGAGCTGACCGCACGTACCGCACGAACCTTGGTGAACGACGGCATTCCCTATGTGCTGGCAACCCTTGGCGGGTCCGGCGCGGTTCTCGTGACCGCCGAAGGTGCCTGGCATGCACAGCATGAACCCGTGAAGGTGCGCAGCACGGTGGGCGCCGGGGATTCGTCGCTCTCCGGTTTCCTCTATGCTTATGAGCGAGGAGAGTCGCCGCAGCAATGCCTTGTGCAGGCGGTTGCGCATGGCTCGGCGGCAGCATCCTTACCCGGAACACAAATGCCTTCGGCAGCCATGACAACCCCCGAGAAAGTAACCCTAAGGCAGCTTTCCAGTTAGCTTATATTCCATATCAGGCATATAGCATATAGCCTGGTCAACCGCTAAAAACAACATATTTACGGACACTTGAGTGCGTACTGAAAACGCCCACACAGGCATCATGGCGCACCGCATCATACGCCCCGAGGAGGGTATTATGTCTGAGCTCATCACCCCAGAGCTGGTGCTCCTAGACCAGAATCTGGGAGAGACTAAATTCGACGTCATCAGCAAGCTCGCGCACGCCGTCGTCGATGCCTCACGTGCCACCGACTACGATCAGCTGTACGCCGCTGCTGAAGCCCGCGAGTCCAAAACCGACACTGGCATCCCGGGCGGTATCGCCATTCCTCACTGCCGAAGTGCGGCGGTCACCGAACCCACCCTTGCGATGGCACGACCCAACCCCGGTGTGAGCTTCGGCGCGAAAGACGGTCCGGCCGATCTGATCTTCTTCATCGCCGCCCCCGATGGTGCCGACCAGGAACACCTGAAACTGCTCTCCACGCTGGCACGTTCGCTCATGAAGAAGAGCTTCACCGCATCCCTGCGTGAGGCACAAACCCCCGAAGAAATCGTAGACCTCGTAAACGATGCGCTCGGCACCGGCGCCCCGAAGAAGGCTCCCGCCTCCGCCGACTCGGCAGCATCGAACGCGCAAAAGGCGGGTGCAGGCGCATCCGCTCAAGCTGCAGCGGCACAGACCGATTCCGCAGAAGCAACTGCATCCGAGAAGCCAGCCACCAAGAAGATCGTGGCGGTCACCGCCTGCCCCACCGGCATCGCGCACACCTATATGGCGGCGGATGCCCTCAAATACGCGGCGGAAGACCTCGGCTACGATTTCAAGGTCGAGACTCAGGGGTCTTCGGGGAACGAAACCCTCACCCAGGCCGATATTGATGAAGCCGATGCCGTTATCTTCGCGGTCTCGGTGAACGTGCGCGACCGCAGCCGCTTCGCCGGTAAGCCCTATGTGGAATCCCCCGTGAAGCGCGGTATTGACGAACCGCAGGCCATGATTGAGGAGGCCCTGGCAGAGGCGGAAAACCCCAACGGCAAGCGCGTGAGTGCCGCCGCATCCACCGGGGAAGACACCTCTTCGGCTGCCGAAGGTTCGTGGGGCTCACGCATCTACAAGGCCGTGATGACCGGTGTTTCATACATGATCCCGTTCGTCGCCGCCGGTGGCATTATCGTGGCTCTGGGCTTCATCCTCGAAGCAATTACCATGCCGAACCTGGGCGATGTCGATACCGAAAAAATTCTCGCCAACGCCACAATCTACAACCTGGGAGACACCCACTGGACCCTCTACCTGGGCGCGGTTCTGCAGACCATCGGTAAGTTCGGTCTTGACCTGATGGTTCCCGCGCTCGCCGCCTTTATCGCCTACGGGCTGGCGCAGCGCCCCGGTATTGCGCCCGGCTTTATTGCCGGTTCCGTCGCGGTTGCCGTGAAGGCTGGCTTCCTCGGCGGTATCGTCGGCGGTCTGCTCGCCGGTCTAATTGCTTACGGTTTAGGCACCCTCAAACTGCCGCGCTGGCTTGGCTCGATGATGCCCGTGGTCATTACCCCGCTCATTACCTCACTCGTTGCGGGCGGCATCATGTACCTGCTGTTGGGCGCGCCGCTGGCGTGGGTTCTCGAATCCCTGCAGAACTGGCTGACCTCCATGTCTGGCGCATCCGCTCTTGTCCTCGGCCTGATTCTGGGTGCCATGATGGCATCCGATCTGGGTGGTCCCATCAACAAGGCGGCGTACCTGTTCGCAACCGCCGGGCTTTCCTCGGGCGCCGATGTGAACAAGGAAATCATGGCAGCCGTTATTATCTCCGGCATGGTTCCGCCGCTGGCTATGGCGCTTGCCACCACCCTGCGCCCCAAGCTCTTCACCGAACCCGAGCGCGAAAACGGCAAGGCTGCGTGGCTGCTGGGCGCATCCTTCATCTCTGAGGGTGCTATTCCGTTCGCCTCGGCAGACCCGGCGCGCGTGATCCCGTCCTCCATCGTAGGCGGCGCGATTGCCGGTGCTATTTCGATGAATGCGCATGTGGCATCCCCGGCACCGCACGGCGGTATCTGGATTATTGGTTTGAGCAACAATATTCCGATGTTCCTGCTCGCTGTTGTCGCCGGTACCGTCGTATCCGCTATCACCTATGTGCTGCTGAAGTCGATTGGCGCGAAGTCGCGGCAGACTGCGACCGAGACCCCAGCGAAGACCGCCGCATAAGCGTTACACTGTAGAGAACCCAACACGAAGGATATATCTTCATGACTACATATAAAGGCGTCGGTGTTTATGCCGGACGCGTTATTGGTCCCGTGCTACAGATGCCCGAGCCTATTCAAGAGCCTAAAGCCGGTCTACGCCTAGACGGTGAAAGCCCCGAAGAGGCCGGTCAACGTATTCAAGATGCGTCGGTTCGCGTGAAAGAGGATCTGCTCGCACGCGCCGAAAACGCGGGCCGTGACGGCAAGGCCGTGCTCAAATCGACCTCGCAGATGGCGACCGACCGCGCCCTGATTAAGAGCGCCGTGAAGCTGGTTGAGACTCAGCAGATGGCCCCTGAGCGCGCGATTTGGGAGGCAGCAACCTCGTTCGCCGACCAGATGGCGGCCCTTGGCGGTTACATGGCTGAGCGCGTCACCGATATTCACGATGTGCGCGCCCGTATTGTGGCGGAACTGACCGGTCAGCAGGCGCCGGGCATCCCCTTCGCGGAGGAGCCTTTCGTGCTCGCCGCAGTTGATCTTGCCCCCGCAGATACCGCGACTCTTGACCCGAAGAACGTGATCGCCCTGATTACTTCAGACGGTGGTCCGCAGGCGCATACCGCGATTTTGGCGCGCGGCCTGGGTCTTCCCGCTATTGTGGCGGCGAAGGGCGTTACCGATATTCCCGACGGCACCGAGGTTTATGTGGACTCGAACGCGGGTATCGTCAATACTGAGCCGACCGATGAAGACCGCGAAGCCGCTGAAAAATACGCTAATCGCAAACCTATCGCCGAATTCGACGGTAAAGGTGTGCTCGCCGATGGCACCCGCGTGCCACTCTACGCGAATGTGGGCGACGGCAAATCCGCCGAGAAGGCTGCCAGCCTGAACGCCGAAGGCGTGGGTCTGCTGCGCACCGAGTTCGGCTTCCTGGGGCACGATGCCGAGCCGTCTATTGAGGCCCAGGCGGCAACTTACAAGTCTGTGTTTGATGCCTTCCCCGGCAAGCACATCGTGGTTCGCACCCTGGATGCGGGCGCCGATAAGCCGCTGCCCTTCCTGAACGTGAATCCCGAGGAAAACCCGGCGCTGGGCGTGCGCGGGTTCCGCACCGACTGGACCGTACCCGGCGTGCTGACCCGCCAGCTGGAGGCTATCAAGCAGGCGTCCGAGGATTCCGACGCCGATATTTGGGTGATGGCCCCGATGATTTCGACCACCTCCGAGGCTCGCAACTTTGCGAAAATGCTCAAGGAGGTCGGCCTGCCGGTACACGGCGTGATGGTTGAGACACCCGCTGCCGCCGTGAACGCCGAGGCGATTTTGGGTGAGGTTGATTTCGTGTCGATCGGCACCAACGACCTGACCCAGTACACGATGGCTGCAGACCGTCTGCTGGGCGATCTGGCGCACTTGAACAACCCGTGGCAGCCTGCGGTGCTCAAGATGATTAAGCTGACCGTCAAGGGCGCTAAGCGAGCTTCGGTGAACGCCGGCGAGAAGAAGTATGTGAGCGTCTGCGGTGAGGCCGCCGCCGATCCGGCGCTGGCCGTGGTGCTGGTCGGCCTGGGGGTTGATACCCTCTCGATGAACGCCGGTGCTATCCCTGCGGTTGCGGCGGTGCTGAAGTCGGTGACCCTGGAGCAGGCACGCCATATTGCCAACAAGGCTTTGGAACAGATTTCCTCTGCCGAGGCGAAGGCTGCTGCTCGCGCTGAGCTGCCGATTCTGGACGAGCTCGGCCTCTAGAAGACGCCTCAAACCCGGTGGAGAAAAGGCTAACCCGGTGTTGAAAGTTTATTTCAAGATCGGGTGAGGCATTGGTCCCCAAACGGTGAGTAAAACTGTACAATTGAGGCAGGAAAACAGGGGGTGCATCCTTCTGTTTGATAAACATGGAGTCGATAACAGACGATTCCTTCACAAAGGAGAAAAACCATGGCAGAGGTTATTGCCACCATTGCAAGCCGCGTTGGTCTGCACGCACGTCCCGCAGCAATTTTTGCTGAGGCAGCTGGCGACCTCCCCGTTGAGGTCACCATTGCAGCCGAAGGCGAGCCCGCAGACGAGGCAATGGATGCGGCTTCGATCCTATCCCTGATGTCCTTGGGTGCTAAGCACGGTGACCGTGTGGTGCTCCGAGCAGAAGGTGAAGGCGCAGACGAAGCTCTAGAGACCCTGAAGAAGATTCTCGAAACCGACCACGACGCAGAGTAATCCTTCCGGCGACTCTCGCCAGCTTACCGGTATCCCGTCGCTTCACGTGCGGCGGGATACCTGCTTTAAGGCTCGGGCGCGCATCCGGTCCGTTTCCTTACCTCATGCCCAGCCCGCCCGATCGGGTCGGAGGGGGGCATAAAAAAGATCCTTGGTACGAATGAAGCTGCGTTTTAACTCTTTATTCACATCAAGGCTCTTTTTAGACGAGGCGAACCCCGCCGATGCACCAATCGCCGCGCCTCTTGTTAGACTTAAGGCGTGCGTGCGCCGCGAGCGCATCAAAAAGACCGCACAAGGTTCGCGGGCGACAGACGTTCGGAACACCCACCACCCCACGAGAGATAGAGACCCTTGCACGAAATTACGGCACGTTTTGCAACCCCAGCAGAAATTCAGGAGTGGGATACCCACGTGATCGCCAACCCGGACGGCGGAAATCTGCTGCAGTCCGCATCATTCGCAAAAGTCAAAGCCGACTACGGGTGGAAACCCCGCTATATCGTGTATGAAGGTACCGTCGATCGTGACGGCGAGCGGCAGCCTTTCGCCAGCTACAGCCTGGCGTTCGAGAAGAATATTCCGCTGCTGGGCAAACTCTGGTATTTCATCAAAGGCCCGGCGGTGCATGATGCCGATGAGCTGCCCGCCCTGCTGCAGGCGAACCGCCGCCTGATTACCGAGCAGAAATTGGGTGTTTTTGCCGTTAAGATCGAGCCTGAAATCGTGGCGGATGAGCATGCCCAGCAGGTTATTGCGGGTACCGAGCTGGTTCGTACCGCCGATATTCAGCCGAATGACTACACCGCCATCCTCTCCACCGAGGGCACTGAGGAAGAAGTGCTTAAGTCGTTGTCTTCACGCGGACGTAACGCTGTACGCCGTGCCACCCGTGAAGGTTGCGAGGTAAAACGGGTTGAGCTCACCGATGAAAATATGCGCGCCATGTATGCCCTTATGGATACCGTGGGGCAGGGCAAAGTTTCGCTTCTGCTGCGCCCCTACGAGTATTACCGCGACTTCTGGAGGGCCTTTGAGAACGCCGGGCAGGGCAGGCTCTACTTCACCTATGAAGACGGCAAACCTTCCGTGGGTGCCTACGTGATTAACTACGGCACGAAGGGCACCTATAAAGACGGCGGTTCTAAGCCGCGCCGTAAACAGTACGGCGACTCTCATCTGGTACAGTGGACTGCGATTACCGACCTCATGAAGGAGCACGGGATCAGCACCTATGACTTCTGCGGCACCCCGCCCGCCGCCGAACTCAAGAATAAGGAACACCCTTACTACGGTCTGGGTCTGTTCAAAACCTCGTTCACGAAGAACGTGACCGACTTCGTGGGCGTTTACGATCAGCCTATTTCAGAGCTCAAATATAAGCTCTGGAACGCCGGTGTGGAGCGGCTAATGCTTCGCCTGTGGGTGAAGAAACACCACTATTCCTTCTACTAGGAAACGCCGCACCGCCACGCCACTCACCGGTACACACAGCGCACCAGCACGCAACACGATCAAGGGATACTATGGCGAAGAACCCCGAGGAGCACAGCTACAACCCAGCCGATGAGAACGCGAGGAGTATTCGCCGCCCGGGATATTTCTTCGCCGTGCCTCTCTCCGAAGTGCACGACTCCAAGCTGCGTGAGGCGCTTGCCCACAGCGGCAAGGAGGTCGAGCAAGCTGAGCAGGCGCGCGAGGCACTTTATGAGGTTGCGGCGGCGCACGGCGTGGAAACCGATACGGACGACACCCAGCTTCTTCCCGTGGACGAATCGGGGATGCCTCTCGACGAGGCTCCACAGATGCCCTACGAGCCGGAGATACCCTACGAGGAAATCCCCGAAGAACCCGTAATCCAGGCGGTGCAGAGCGTGCCGCCCGAGATACCGCATCCGCAGGAGCCTCCCGCGCAGACCTCCAGCAATATCGTCACGGAGGTCGCTAAATACCGCCAGTCCCAGCCCGTCCCCATGACAGGCATGATCCCGCAGGTTCCCAATTCGCATGCGGCACAGCGGTTCGGCGGTGTAGAGCCCACAGCGAGCGCACCCCCGGTATCCGTACCCACCACGACGATGCCCGCCGGGCATGGCACGGGCGGACGGTGGGGCGTGCGAACCACCCTGCGTTCCTTCGTGCGTGCCGATGGGCAGGCGGTAGCACACGTGGCGCCGCGCGGTGCGGCGCGCATCGCCCAACGGCAGTTCACCCCGCGCGCCAAACGCGAAGAACATGCTCAACGTGAGGCCCTGTACCGCGAGAAAGAGTACGCCCGCGACACCCTCAATTTCACGCTGCGCCTAGCGGAGGCCATGTTCTACTATGGCGCGGATGCGATGGACGTAGACTCGGCGATTATTGCGGTATCTTCGGCGTATGGGCTCGATTCGGTGGATGTTAATATCACCAACCAGTCGGTGACCATCAACTACACCTCCGACCCCGATATTTACATGGAGTCGCGCATCAGCTCGCGAACCATGAGTGCCGATTCCCGGTTCACCCATACGCTCGTGCGCGTGGTGCGCACCTCTACCGAGAATTATGAGGCGCTCGCTTCTACCTACGGGCTGATTCACGATATCACCGAGGGCGGCATGACCTTGGAGGATGCCGACCTTCGCCTGAGCGAGATTACGAACCACCCTAAACCGTATCCGCCGCTGATTACCTGGCTGGCGAATATTGGCTGCGCAACCACGCTGACGGCGGCGCTGGGAGCAAGCTGGTCTACCGCAACCGCTGCGGCGATCGTGTTTATTCCCGTGTACCTGCTGATTCAGTGGCTCAATAAGATTGGCATGCCCACGTTCTTCCGCATGGCGGCGAGCGCGGGTCTGCTGACCTTCCTGGCGATTTGGCTGGGCGGGGATCATTCCATGATTCGTCGTCCGGGGGAGTCGATTTCGGCGCCTCTGGTGGTTGCCGCCGGGCTGATCATGTTCCTGCCGACCTCGCGTCTGGTGGGCGCTGTTCAGGATGCGATTAACGGTTTCCCGGTGACCGCGGCGGGAAGATTCGTTTCGACGGGCATGAGCTTTTTGGGTCTGGTAATCGGCATTGCTTCGGCGGTGAATGCGATTAGCCTGTTTGGCGGTCCGATTCTGGATATTGAGCAGAGTCGGTTTGAGCTTCCTTCGCCGCTCACGTTCTCGGTTTTCATGCTGGCGGCGACGGTTACGTTTGCGATTACCCTGCATACGAAGCTTGTGAAGCTGGGGTGGCTGGTGCTCATTACCTGTAGTGCCTTGGTGACTTACCACCTGTATACCTACCTGGTGGGGGTAGATTCGGGGCGTGCGAATACGGCGCTTGCCGCCCTGGTGATTGGCATGTTGAGCACCTATGTGGCGTACCGGCTGCATGCCCCGCAGGCAGTTTTTTCGATTCCTGCGCTGACCTTCCTGCTGCCGGGCCTGTCGTTCTTCCGCGGCATGTATCTGCTGACGGTTGAGACGAATGTGGTTTGGGGCATTCAGAGCATGATTTCGGCGGTTTCGATTGTGATTGCGATGGCGGCGGGCGTAACGTTAGGCAACTACCTGATGCAGTATCTGCTGCAGCGGTTCGCGGTTCCGCGCAATGTGCCCGCGGAGGCTGCCGAGTAGCGCATCGCGATTCTCATGTTCCCCTGATGCGGGATGCTAAAAAGGCTCTTTATTCCAATGTGGAATAAAGAGCCTTTGCATGTAGGTATGAGTGGGCGGATGCGCGCTATTTGACCGTCCAGTCCACCGGTTCTGCGCCCTGCCGCACCAGCAGCGTATTCACCCGCGAGAACGGTCGCGAACCGAAGAACCCGCGGTGCGCCGACAGCGGTGAGGGATGCGCAGACTCCACACACGGGTACGGTTCCAGCATCGGAGCGGTGCGCCGCGCATCCGCACCCCACAGCAACCCGACCAGGGGTTTATTGCGTGCCGCCAACGCCCGAATAGCGCACTCGGTCACCTCTTCCCACCCTTTATTACGATGCGACCCCGGCGCCCCTTCACGCACGCTGAGCACGCGGTTCATAAGCATGATGCCTTCATCGGACCATGAACTCAGATCGCCGTGCTGTGCGGGCTCAATCCCCAAATCGTCGGAAAGCTCCCGGTAAATATTGATGAGCGATTTCGGTAGGGGCATATCCCGCTGCACCGAGAACGAAAGCCCCATCGCGTTCCCGGGGGTGGGGTAGGGGTCTTGCCCCACGATCAGCACCTTGACCTCGTTCATAGGGCGTGAGAATGCACGGAAAATATTCTGACCTGTGGGAAAAGTTCGGTGTCCCGCCGCGTGTTCGGTGCGTAAAAACTCGCCCATGGCGTGGATTTTATCTTCGACGGGCGCGAGGGCCTGCGCCCAGTCTTCGCTCATAATGTCGGTCAGCGGCGGGTTCGTCATGAAAATACTCCCTGAGAAAATTTGACTCTAATAACACGGTGACTTCAACCAACATACTCTAAAGTGTTCATGTAGACCACCTATGTTCGTCAGGAATCCAGATGCCGATACCTTCTTCGGAAACCCCCGAACCTTCACCTGCTGACGGCTTCGATGCCGCCGAACCCGCAGCGGCAGTCCCCGCCGATAACTCTGAACCCGGCCCCATAGCACAGCCCGCCTCTTCTGCCCCCGACACTTCTGAGACCCGCGAAACCAGCGGAAAAACTGATAATACGCGAAAATCCGCCCTCACCGATTTAGAGCGTGCCATGATAGCCCTGGAAAAACGGCACTGGAAGTACCAGGGCACCAAAGAGAAAGCGATTACCGCGCTCGGGCTCACCCCGATCGCCTACTATCAGAAACTTAACACGATGATCGATAGCCAGCGTGTGATCGCCGCCGAACCTATCCTGATGCACCGCCTGCGCGAGGTTCGCGACCGCAGCTAGAAGTAGCCGCGCACCGATGTGTGCATGAGCGCACGCCGTCCTGAACAGGACGGATAAAGCCCCATACGGTACCCTGTAAGAGAGAGCTTTGGCAGGGCTCCACCGCGCAGAGCGGTACATCTATTACTCAACCTAGGGAAGTCATGAGCCAATACCCGCACGATGAATTCGACGACATCGACGAGAATACCGCCCGCCGTGGAACATACCGCGGTGTAATTGACGACCCTTCCAAGAGCCCCAAAGGCATTATTCCCGTTGTCGTCGCCGGTATTTTATCGCTCGTGATCGGCGGCGCCATGTACATTAACCACCCGCGCAGCAGCTCGCCCGAGGCCGCCGCGCGTGCCAAGAGCTACAGTGCCCCCGCCTCGCCTTCGGAGTCTTCATCGCCCTCTGCCTCGGCATCCGAGCAGGCTAAGGATGCGAACGTGGCGGTCTATAACGCATCCGCGCCCGGCGGATCTGCGGCCAAGGCAAGCGCCGCACTTGAGGGCTACACGATTACCGAAACCGCGAATTGGTCGGGCACCCCGCCGCAGTCCAGCACGGTCTACTACAAGGACGAGGCCAAGAAGTCGCAGGCCGAAGCTATTGCGAAAACCCTGAACATCACGACGGTTCAGGAGAGCTCAGACACCTCGATTCTGGGCGAGAACGATATTGTGGTGGTGCTCGCCGCCGACTACAGCTAAACGGCATTAACCGGCTTGAGACCGCAGCTTGCGGTGCCGTCTTCATCCCCGCTAGCTACTACGGGAACGTTCTATGAGCCTCATGCGCTCGCATATAACATCGCTCGGCTATCGAAACTGGTGCTTTGGCTCCGTGCATTCGCACGCGAAGCCGTACCTGTTCACCCCATCGTGGCTTTCCGTGCGCCTTAAGAATGCGCTGAGGGCGATTAAGCTAAATTCGGTGCTCAAAATGTTTGCCCTCGGGCGCACCAAGTGCCAAAATTGTTTTTAGCACTCGGCGCCTTCAGGTGCTAAAACCGGTATCAAAATCTGCTTCGGCAGACCGGAAAACCTGAGCGCTCCATTCGAAACGTCCAGGAGGGATATCGCCACATGGCAAAACTTATTGCTTTTGATGAAGAAGCTCGCCGCGGTCTAGAGCGCGGACTGAACACTCTAGCCGATGCCGTTAAGGTAACTCTTGGCCCCCGTGGCCGCAACGTCGTGCTTGAGAAGTCGTGGGGCGCACCCACGATCACCAACGACGGTGTTTCCATCGCCAAAGAGATCGAGCTTGAAGACCCCTATGAAAAGATTGGCGCCGAACTCGTCAAAGAGGTAGCCAAGAAGACCGACGATATCGCAGGTGACGGTACCACCACCGCAACCGTGCTCGCTCAGGCGCTCGTGCGTGAGGGCCTGCGCAACGTGGCTGCTGGTGCTGACCCGCTGAGCCTCAAGCGCGGTATTGAGAAGGCTGTTGAGGAGGTCACCAAAACCCTGCTCGACTCCGCGAAAGAAGTTGAGACTGAGGAAGAGATCGCGGCAACCGCATCCATCTCTGCGGGCGATCAGGAGATCGGTAAGCTGATCGCTCAGGCTATGGAGAAGGTCGGCAAGGAAGGCGTGATTACCGTTGAGGAATCCAACACCTTCGGCCTGCACCTGGAACTCACCGAGGGTATGCGCTTCGATAAGGGCTTCCTCTCCGGTTACTTCGTGACCGACCCCGAGCGTCAGGAAGCCGTGCTGGAAGACCCCTACATCCTGGTGGTCAACCAGAAGATCTCGAACGTGAAGGATCTGGTTCCCGTTCTTGAGAAGGTCATGCAGTCCGGCAAGCCGCTGCTGATTATCGCCGAAGATGTTGAGGGCGAGGCTCTGGCTCTGCTCGTGCTGAACAAGATGCGCGGCTCCATCAAGTCCGTTGCCGTGAAGGCACCCGGTTTCGGTGACCGTCGCAAGGCTATGATGGCTGATATTGCGATCCTCACCGGCGGTCAGGTTATTACCGAAGAGGTTGGCCTGTCCCTGGATACCGCAACCCTTGAGATGCTGGGTAAGGCACGCAAGGTTGTTGTCACCAAGGACGAAACCACCATTATTGAGGGCGCTGGCGACGCCGCCGCACTTGAGGGCCGCGTGGCACAGATTCGCGCCGAGATCGCAAACTCCGATTCCGACTACGACCGCGAGAAGCTGCAGGAGCGCCTGGCAAAGCTCGCCGGTGGTGTGGCTGTGCTCAAGGCTGGCGCGGCAACCGAGGTTGAGCTGAAGGAACGCAAGCACCGCATTGAGGATGCTGTGCGCAACGCAAAGGCAGCCGTTGAAGAGGGTATCGTCCCCGGCGGTGGCGTGGCACTGATTCAGGCGGGCGCGAAGGTCTTCGACAAGCTCGACCTGAAGGGTGACGAGGCAACCGGCGCGAACATCGTGCGCGTGGCTATTGATGCGCCGCTGAAGCAGATCGCAACGAACGCTGGACTTGAGCCCGGCGTGGTGGTCGATAAGGTTCGTTCCCTGCCCGAGGGTACCGGTCTGAACGCTGCAACCGGCGAGTACGAAGACCTCATGGCTGCGGGTATTAACGACCCCGTGAAGGTGACCCGTTCCGCTCTGCAGAACGCCGCATCGATTGCCGGTCTGTTCCTGACCACCGAGGCCGTGGTGGCAAACAAGCCTGAGCCCGCATCCGCTGCGGCACCGGCTGCTGACCCGATGGGCGGCATGATGTAACGTTTCCCGACTGAGGGAGTATATTGAAGCTCTCCGGGGTGGGTTCCTGACCGGCACAATGCCGGGTACGGAACCCACCTCGGAGAGTTTTTGTCTATCTCAGAGCCGCGAGCAGGTGGTTTTTGTCCCGAGCAGGTAGGAAAATCCTACCTTTTCGGTAAAATACCACCTGCTCGCGGGTATGCGTGGGTGTTCTTGATGCGCCCCATAATTCGTTCGGGATGGGCGAGCCGCACGGTATGCTGGATTTATGATGCCTAACACCACCTCCAAATCTTCCGAAAACGCCCCCGATGCCCCCGCCCGTTCCGACCAAAACGCAAAGAGCATCGGCTCGCGAAATTCATTTCTGAGCATCGGGTCGGTGAACTCGGTGTGCAGCATTGGCTCCGTAAATTCGGCGTTTTCGATCGGCTCGGCTTTCTCGTTCGGATCTATCGGCTCGGCTTTTTCTTCGCTGTCCATTGCCTCGTGCCTGAGCTACATGAGCGTGTTATCGGTTTTATCGGAAGCATCTGTGCTCTCGGCACGGTCGTACAGGTCGGTGCTTAAGGCGGGCCAGCAGAAGAAGGCAAAGAAGCCGTAGCCTTCCCGCCCGATCCAGTCCCGCCTGCTAAAAAGAGCCTTTATGCGAATAAAGCGTAGTTTTCGCCGCTTTATTCACATAAAGGCTCTTTTTTCGATGGGGCAGGGGCGAAGGAGCACCCCTTGAGGAGGCACATCAGCGAAACCACCCGGCGGGTTACCCGTGCCCGCGCATCCACAGGGTAGAATGGTGGGGCTATGGAATGCGCCTATTACCGTGAGAGTCTTTGCCGCTCCTGCACCAACATCGAAACCCCGTACCCCGCCCAGCTCGCAGCAAAACAGGCCGATGCGCGCAGGCTTCTGGCGGCGTACCCTCACCTGACCTGGCTGGAACCCGTCGCCAGCGACGAGGCGCATTTTCGGAATAAGGCGAAGCTGGTAGTGGGCGGTTCGGCGCAGAACCCGTCCCTGGGTATCGTTGATTATCGTTCGGGGCGCGCCACCGATTTAAGCGAATGTATGCTCTATATTGAGCCGATTGAGCGCGCCATTCCGGTGCTGCACGAGCTTATTCAGCGTGCCGATTTGACCCCGTATGACATTCCGGCCCGGCGTGGTGAGCTCAAGAATATTCTGGTGACCGCATCCGAGACGGGCGAGCTGATGGTGCGGTTTGTGCTCCGCTCGAAGAAGCTGCTGGTGCCTATTCGCCGCCAGCTGGGGTGGCTGCAGGAGCGTCTGCCGAATTTGGCGGTGCTGTCGGTGAACCTGCTGCGCGAGCATGTGGCGCTGATTGAGGGCGATGAAGAGATTATTCTGACTGAGCGGCAAACCCTGCCGATGCGCGTGAACGGCATGAGCCTGCACCTGCGGCCCCAGAGTTTCTTTCAGACGAACACACAGATTGCGCAGGCAATGTATACGCAGGGCCGCGAGTGGGTGGGGCAGGTTCAGCCGCGCACGCTCTGGGATTTGTATTGCGGCGTGGGCGGTTTTGCCCTGCACGCGGCGCAGGTGATGCACGGTAAGGTCACCGGGATTGAGATCAGCGCGGAGGCGATTCGCAGCGCCCAGCGCACCGTCGCCGAGCAGGGGCTTGAAGGCGTGAAATTTGCGGCAGGGGACGCGACCGAGTTCGCCGTGAACGCCCACAAAACCCCTGAGACGCTGGTGGTGAACCCACCCAGGCGAGGTATTGGTGAGAGGCTGTGCGCCTGGGTTGAGAGTTCCGGGATTGAGCATGTGATTTATTCGAGCTGCAACGCGAAAACCCTTGCCGCTGACCTAGCGCGCATGCCCTCCTACAAGCCGGTCGCCGCGCGTCTGCTGGATATGTTCCCGCATACGAACCACTATGAGACGGTCTGTTTGCTAACCCGAAAAAATGTCGCAGGGTATGTGAACGTCGATATTGATGTGAAGGAGCTGAAGCGTGGCAAGCGCCGCCGCAAGGCGAAGCTCCTAGCTGATGACTTGACGAAGGAATCCATCGGTCCTACTACGCCGAAAAGGCGCTGGAAAGCCCAAATAAGCCCGTAGAGGACGTTAAGCCTAACGTTGTACCCGTTGTACCAATCGAGCAGGAAAAGCACTCAGAAGGCGAATATGCGCCTCCTAGGGGCAATATGGAGCCAGAGGCGACATATTCCCTTCTGGACGATTACAAAGTCGATTCTGAGGACGTTAAGACCGCTACGGAGGCTTTGAGGTCACAGTACCGCAGAAAGCATGTGGACGTGCGAGGGGATGGTGTCTATGCAAGCATTGAGCATGCACGAGCAAACATCCCAGAGACCACGAGCAAGCTTCAGGAGGACGTGGACAGGGCACACGCCCAGTTCAAGGCTGATAAAGCGGCTGTGGATGAGCTGAAGAGTCAGAAGGCACCAAGCCTGTACGGTCTGAAGCAGTGCTTTAGGATTGCAGGCAATCAGAAGGGCAAGACCCCGTTCGAGCGCATGCTCGATGACATGTTCGCCCAGATGATGGCTGAGCTGATGAGGCAGATGATTGAGGAGCAGCAAAGACAGGCACGCGAGGAAGCCGAGAAGAGGCTCTATGAGAGCCGCAAGGACATGTGGGATGCCGAGAAGAGGCTCAGGGCTGCGAACCGCGCCATAGACAATGAGGCAAGCAGAACGAGAGGCAGAAGGGTTACAAGTCACATGCAGGACGCATACGAGGCAGATAAGGCGGCATACAAGACTAATAGCGAGCAGTACGAGAAAAAAATAAGCGGTTCCCGTGGTGGGAGCCGCTTATTTGCGTCTTAATGAAGCTCAGGGACAGGAACGCCAGACCATGCCGTTCCAAAATGGTCTATTGCCCAGATGTACAGGTCTAGCTCCTCGTCGTGGAAGACCACCTCATCGGTGTGCTCTAGCAGGAAATCGGGGTCGGAGATGATGTAGTACTGGAATATCTCGTTGTTCAAGTCTCCATTTATCAGCTCTAGCGGACGGCTTGCAATCTCGTTGGCGAGCACCATCCCTCCCACCTGTCTTGATAGGTCTTCGTATGTCTTGATGTAATCGTTGAAATCCATGGAATCCGCCTTTTCTGAGAGCAATCTCGACCGTCTTCAGACGGTCTTGCTAGGAGGTTGTTGATAATTACATAGAACTATGATGCTATGTATACATAGTTTTGAAATGAGGAGGTTTCGTATGACGCAAAAGAGCGATAAATCAAAAGACACGAAGCTCTTGCAGGTTTATGTCGAGCCTGAGCTTCATAAGGCACTACAGCAGTATTGCCTAGATAAAGAGACAAAGAACGCTCCAGTTGTGAGGGAGCTGTTAGTCGAGTTCCTTGAGGAACAGGGATATTACGAAAGAGGTGAGAAATAATGGCAAGCATTGAAGAAAAGGTCGAAGAGCACTACAAGAAAGTTCTTGACGACTTGCATATCCGTCATTTCGGAAAGACGGAGACGATTAACGATTCAATCACTAAGGCTTTGAAAGAGGCTGATTCCAAGTCAGGCGGTTCTGGGAACAATTTCCCTGACATTCAGCTCTTGCTTCAGAACAAGACCCGTAGGGACATTCCTGTGATGATTGAAGCCAAGGGCACGAAGGGAAAACTTGAGAAGCTGGCGAGTGATGGCAGCATCGAGCTCATCAGCAACGGCAAGAACCCCAACAGGGCTGTTCAGCAATTTGCCGTAAACGGCGCCCTGCACTATGGGCAGGCGATTCTGGATGAGGGCACGTACAGTGAGGTTGTGATTGTCGGAATCAACGGCACGACTATGGCAGCTGGCGAGGTAGCTGACCCAGAAATCAAGGCATATTACGTGGCTAAGAAGAACGACAGCGTTCCTAAGGTGCTTGAGGGCTTTGACTTCGTGCAGATGAAGGGTGCAAACATAGATTCTTTCTATGCCGAGCTGGATAAGCTGTCTCTGACCGCAGAAGAGCGCGAGAGATTGAAGCGCGACAAGGAAGAGCGCCTTGAGCAGAGCATCAAGGATATCCATCAGCGAATCTATGACGATGCGACCATCAGGGCGTTGTTATCGACCAACGACAAGCTGTATTTCTTCTGCGGCCTTATCATGGCGGGACTTACGACAGAAGGCGTTAAGCCGTTGGAGCTTGAGCGCTTTTACAGCAACGATGACGCCGACGATAACGATGGTGGCATCATCCTGACGAGAACGAAGTCTTTCCTGAACAAGAAGAAGTGCCCGAAAGACAAAATTGACATGGTGCTGAACTATCTGAAGCCCGTATTTGAAAAGCGTGACCTCTGGAAGCCAGTCAATGGAGAGAGCATTATCAAGTCGGTTTTCAAGCAGATTAAGGCGGATATCCTGCCGCTGCTTGAAAGCAACATCCATTTGGACTTCACGGGCAAGATTCTGAACAGCCTGAATGACTGGGTGTCCATCGAGAACGACAGGCTTAACGACGTTGTTCTCACGCCTCGATTCGTTACGAACCTGATGGCACGAATTACACGTACTGATATGGATTCGTTCGTCTGGGATACCTGTATGGGTTCTTCCGGCTTCCTTGTCTCTGCAATGGAAATCATGATTGAAGATGCAAAGCACCGAATCAAGGATGATGAGAGCAGAGATGACAAGGTTCAGCACATCAAGCAGAACCAGCTCCTCGGTATCGAGATTCTGGGCAACATTTACATCCTTGCCGTTCTGAACATGATTCTCATGGGCGATGGCTCGTCTCAGATTATCTGCGGCGACTCGCGCAAGGAAGTGCCGAGGTACATGAAGGCGCACAGCTTCCCTGCCAACGTCTTTTTGCTGAACCCTCCGTATTCAGCACCGGGCAAGGGTCTTGTCTTCGTTGATGAGGCATTGTCTCGCATGGAGACGGGATACGGTGCTGTGCTGATTCAGGAGAACGCAGGAAGTGGTCAGGGCGACGTGTACGCGAAGCGCATTCTCGAGAAGAACACGCTTGTCGCAAGCATTCACATGCCTGGCGACTTGTTCAACGGCAAGTCATCCGTACAGACGGCGATTTACCTGTTCAAGGTCAACTGCCCGCATGAGACAGATAACGTCGTGACGTTCATCGACTTCAGCGAGGACGGCTATTCTCGCCAGAACCGCAAGAAGTCAACACAGAAGGTTAACTTGCGCAACACAGACCATGCCTTGGAGCGTTATGACGAGGTAGCGGCAATTTGCCTTGGCAAGAAGCCGAAGACGAGCTATTACACAGAAGCGAACGGTCTTGTCATTCGTGACACGGTATCGCTGAAGGGCGACGACTGGACGTTCAACCAGCACAAGAAGATTGACACCACGCCGACGGAGGAGGATTTCAAGAAGACCGTCGCTGACTATCTGGCATGGAAGGTTGCCGCGATTCTGAAAGGAGAGGTGAGCGCTGGTGAATAAAGAATTTGTGATGCAAGATGTGTTTCATAAAGTGACACTTCGACGTATTAAAAAAACTTTTGATAAGAAACATGACCTCTCCCAACAACAGACGAAGGAGTTTAGCCTACCGCTCATCAATGCTAAAAATGGTGATAACGGCATTATGTATTACGGTCGTATGGAAGATTGGGAATCAGATACCTATTGCATTGATATTGTTAATGATGGTGCTATTTCGACAGGAAATGTGTATGCACAACCGCAAAGAACAGGTGTGCTGTATAACGCATATATGATTAAGCCCAATATGAAAATTGAGTCAGAAGCAATTTTGCTTTACTTGGCAAAATGTATTGAAAAGTCGATTAAGACAAAATTTGGTTATGACAATAAGGCGACTTGGGCAAAAGTTAAGGAGATGGCAGTTTCTCTACCTGTTATCGAATCATCTGACCCAGACCATGAGTATACGGTTGATGATATTGATTTTGCGTATATGCAAGACCGCATCGCGGAGCTTGAGCAAGACCGCATCGCGGAGCTTGAGCAAGACCGCATCGCGGAGCTTGAGGCTTATCTCGTTGCTTCTGGTCTCGATGACTACGAGCTGACTGATGAAGACAAAGAATTACTCTCTCTCTCTACAAAATGTACATCTGACGAGGATGGCACTGTTGAGACTGATTGCCAGAATGGGCAGGTAAGGTTCAAGAAATATCTTCTGGGTGATTTGTTTGAGTCTTCTACAGGTGATGTTGATTTGCAGCAAAAGGACATTAACGGCAGAGGACAGTTCTTTGTGAATAGTGGTGTTGGTAATCGTGGAATCAAAGGCAGGACTGATAGGAAGGCAAAGATATTCCCATCAAATACAATCACGATTGATTTCTGGGGAAATGCCTACTATCGCGACTTTGAGTACAAGATGGCGACACACAATCACGTGTTCTCGCTTTCGGGTGATGTAATCAAGAATCGCCTTGTGGGCTTGTATATCGTGAGTAAGCTTTCCAAGTTGCCAACGTTGTTTTCATATAACAACATGGCAACTTGGAACAAGCTGAAGCTTTTGGAAATCAGTCTTCCAGTCAATTCTAACGAAGAGATTGATTTCGACTACATGGAGCGTTATATCCGGGCTATCGAGAAGCTCGCGATTGCGGATGTAGTGGAATACAAGAATCGAATGATTGCGACCGCTAAGAAGGTCGTGGCACAAGGTTCTTGAAGTAGGGCAATCCTCGGGGCGATAGGCGCCCCGAGTTGTTGATAAACATGCCAAAAGGAGAAGAATCGGGATTATTCAGCTGAGGAGGTGAGTCTATAAGGTGCCAAAGAGAAAGAGAGCGCCGAAGAAGGCACTGAGGGCGGTCGGCTACATCCGTGTTTCGACTGACATGCAGGTCGAGCAGGGCTATTCCCTCGAAAATCAAGAGTACGAGATTAAGAACCACGTCGAGAGTAAGCATATGACGCTCGTCCATATCTATCAGGAAGAGAAGGGAGCGTCAGGCAAGAATATCGAGGGCAGACCACAGTTCCAGCAGATGCTCTCAGATATTGCGAAGAACAGGGACATAGATTACGTCATTGTCTACAACATGAGCCGCTTCGCCAGAAACGCCGCTGATGCCCTCACGACGTTGCAGAAGCTCAAGAGCTATAACGTGAGCCTTTACGTGATAAAGGAGGGCATCGACAGCACAACCAGGATGGGTGAGGCGATGTTCTCGTTCGCGTCCATTTTTACCGATTTGGAGCGCGATAACATCCGCGAGAACACAACTGCCGGAAGATATCAGAAGGCACGCAATGGGTTGTGGAACGGTGCTCAGGCTCCGTTCGGGTATCGCCTCGACAACGGGAAGCTCGTCATCGAGGAGAGCGAGGCGGCGGTCGCCCGCAATGGGGTGAAGCACTGGCACGGTTCCACCATCGCACATCGTGATGAATGCAGACGAGGTCGTCTGGTTTGATCTGGTGACTGATGAGGAATACCCGGACTCCGAAGTAAGTATAAGTAAACGCAGTCCCAGCCGTCGGATGCACGGACAGACTTTCAGATTTTCGGGGTCTTCTGTGGTGGTGGGCCCCCAAGATTCGCGAGCAGGTGGTTTTTGCCCCGAGCAGGTAGGAAAATCCTACCTTTTTGGCAAAATCCGACCTGCTCGCAGTGTTGTCAGAGGCATTCCACAGCGTGGCGGGTGCGAAGTGGTAGTACCCCAAAGATGGATACGCAGAGCAAATCATGCACCCGCGTGGCTCTTTGTCTCATCCCGCGCCTCCTGCATCCGAATGGCTCGCGCGGTCGGGCCGAGAATGAACGTGAATACGGTGGCGATAACGAAGAGTGACCCTCCGGCAACGATGGTGTTGATCGCGCCGAACGCTGGTACCGCCCATCCTGTGATGAGGTACCCGACCATACCTGCTAGGGAGAAAACCACGCCCATGAAGCTGTAGACGCGCCCGCGCATGTGCTCGTCAATAGCGTCTGCGAAGAGGACCTGCCCGAGCACTTCTTCGGGTCCGTAGAACATGCCCCAGATGAACCAGAGCACGAGTACCGCCCACAGCGCCGGGTGTAGTCCCATACTCAGGCAGACGGCACCGTAGCCGAGTCCGGAGATGCACATCCATCCGCGTTTGGTTATGCGTACCCGCCCGGTGCCTGTGCCGACTCCGATTTTGGCTGAGAGCCAGGAGCTGATCACGCATCCGGCGGCGTAGACGGAAGTTGCGATTCCGAAGGCGGTGTAGTCGTGCCCGAGGTCGCGGGTGAGGTATTCGAGCATGGGCAGGGTGGTGATGGGTACGGCGGCGATGGAGAGGAACCAGAAGGTGAGCATGCCGCGCACGATGGGGTTGTGTGCGGTGTAGGCGGCGCCTTCGCGTAGGAGTCTGCCGGTGTGGGGTTCTTCGAGGGTGGCGGTGCGTTCTGCGTGGGTGGTGTCGTAGTTGCGTATGGTGGCGACGGTGAGGGCGGCGAGCAGGTTGAGGGTTCCTGCGAGTCCGACGGCGAGGGCTGGGGTGGTGAAGGATGCGACGGCGGCTGCGATGGTGGGGCCGAGGGTTTGGGCGAGGAAGATGAGGCTGCCGCGGCGTGCCATGTATTTTTGGTAGTCGTCACCGAGCAGGGAGGGCATGGCGGCGGAGGCAGCGGGGGATGAGAAGGTGCCGAAGGTTGAGACGAGGAATGCGATGGTGAGGAAGGCGGGTAGTCCTGCGGCGGCGTAGAGGGCTGGGGATGCGATGAGTAGGGCAGCGCTGGCGAGTCTGAAGCTGACGGTAAGGGTTTTGCGGTTGAATCTGTCGGCGATAGTGCCTGCAAAGGGCGCGAAGAGGATGACGGGGACTGTTTCGACGACCATGACGATAGCGGAGTGGGCGAGGTCGCCGGTGGCGCTGTAGGTGAGCAGGGGCATAGCGATAGCTTGGATGCTGGACGCAAGAGCATCAGAAACCTGCGCGGTCAGGAGCGTGAGCTGCCCGCGTGCGTTCAGCGGCGTTGCTGATGTGGGTTTTGCGGGCGTGTTTGTTAGGGTATGCAGCTTAGACGGTCCAGGGTGCTCAGGTGAAGGGTCTGTGGTGCGTCTCATAATACTGTGGATTCTATCACGGGTAAGAACGCTGTAACCGAGGCGAAACAAGACACAAGACGCGCGAGCAGATAACAGTCCGTTATCTTCTCGCCGAAATATTATCTGCTCGCGGTGTTATCGGGGTTGCCCGCAACGTGGTGGAGGTGAAGCGGTAGTACGGTAGCGGCGTGTTGGCGTGTCGCTGTGGGTTCGTGTCATAGTCTGTCACAAACAAAACTTTTGGAAGTTTCTACCCGAAAATCCACCACCTGAGAGAAGCTTAACGGTAGCCTACTGCCTGAACGATGTTTCAAGTAGGGAGATGCGATATGAACTGGATAAGCCTAGATGAAGAACGAGAAGGGTGGAGGCTTTTTCGGAGATCTGTCATTTCTCCTGTAATTATTTGGATGTTCATATTATTTATTATGTTCAGTATAGCTTATTTCCCAGATATAAATATATTTGAAAGTATAATATCCTTTATTCCATTTTTTATAAATTTTAAATTAGGGATAATTGCCACATTTGGTTCATTGATATTGACTTTGTATATAAATGTACGTTCTGAAACTAAGAATGCATGGAACAACCCTCAAGAGTATCAATATAGTTTTGCCTATCAGTGGTATGCAAGATTAATTGCATGGTTTTTAGGGATAGTCTGGTTTTGTAACTTTATATATGGCGTTTGGAGATATATAAAAATACCAGAGGACACAAAAAGACTATTCCTGGCGAAAGTATGGGACGATGAAAACCATGGGAAATTTATAGGTAACGATGTAGTATTTGATATGAATATTCCCCTATGGGTATTTCTGTTTTTGTCATGGTTTATATTATCTTTTTCCACGTATATGAGTAATAGAAATATTCCAATTCACCATACAATCATGGCTGCTTTTACGGAAATTAACGTATTATATCAAAGGGGTCAGGGATTACCTGTCCGGTACAATAAGAGCGCAATAAAAATAATTGAATATATATACGATAATGATATCGATCCAAACGATACTATTCCAGAGAGTTCTAAAGGTTCTTGGGATAAAATTTATCAAATATTTCCCAAAAATTCAGCTAAGGGTTATCATTATCTTGTAAATGGAATGCGCCCCTTTAGAAGAAAAATTATTCTTAAAATATCTGTAGTATATGTATTCGCAATAATTGTTCATGTTTTATCCAGTATTTACATCCTTGAAAATATATATCATATAAATCTTAGTATTAGGTTAGAGCATATTTTACTCGTTCTTATAGTTTCTATATTTTTCGGAGCTATAGCTATTGCAATTTTCATTAATCCTTTTTTGGATATTATAAATATTCTCATAATTCACTACAAAGCAATCTGGATATGGTGTATAGTATTTTTTTTGGGAATGTTTATATTAATGGTTATCTATTGTGGATTCCTGTTTAATTTACTTAGTATTTTGTATGCGTACCAGGGCGGAGAGAGTGAGGATAATAGCGGTAGTCTATTTCAAGTATTAGTTAAATTAACTGTAGTTTTAGTAGTTTTGCTTTCTGTGTGTCAGATAGCGATATTATTGAATCATATAGACTATATGGATGAAGATCATGAGAAGATCCTCCTGGAAACGGTGCTTGAAAAGGGACGTGAAGAGATAGATCAAATTTTACCTATCGGCATAAACGGGTTTATGATATCCAGGATAATATACTTGCATGTGCGATCCCGGAAAATCTATTTAAGTTATTTGAGGTCAAATGGAAAAGACGAAGAATTGCTCGAAGACGATTTAGCTGATGCGTACAAAAAATCAGGTGAAGATAGAACAAAGTTTCCTAAATTATCAAATATGTATGATATATTTTCGTGAAACTTTATACTGTTTTGGCATTTCTGAAACGATAGGAGAATTAATATGGATTTAAAGGATATTATTATCAGTGTTGCCGTTCCTCTTGTTGTAGCATGTGTATCTTGGTTGGGTAGCCAACGTGCTGTAAAAATTAATAAGGCAGCTTTAGAAAACTTAAAAGAAGCAACTCCACCAGAATTGTTGCGCCTAGAGAAATGGTCAACCATTCTCAAAGATTCTAATGATTATCCGGAGAATATTAAATATAATTTGGATATGGGAACTATTAAATCTACCTATAATGATATTCTCAAACGCGCCACTCTTGAGAATAGAGTGAAGAAGTTAGGTGTAACTAATAAAGAGGTCTCTGATATACTTCTAACTTTGCCTACTTTATCAAGTCGGGGGGAATACCCGAAAAATATAAAATGGAATAAACTTATTTCGAAGAAAGTTATATTTGCGTTTATCTTTACCCTCCTTGTGGATTATGTAATTATCTTATCTTCTTCCATCTCGAGGGGTGACATTGTTCTTGGTATTGTTATTTCGGTAACTGTTCTTTCAGGTTCTATCATTGTTGGATTTATGATATATCTGAATCACTTAGATAAATTAGAGAAGGATCTTATATTAAGAAATTCCTATAAAGCATTAAGTGATATTTTTGTTTTGGATAATGTTATTCTAGAGGAAACACCGGAAGAAGATAAGCAGCGAATTAAGCTTACAAACAATAAAATATTTTTATACCATCAATCTTGGAAAGAATATAAGAAGAATAAAAGTCCTGACTGGGATTCTTGGAATTACGGATTGAGTATAGGCTGGAATAATAGCCCAAAGAATGACAAAGAGAAAAGCACAAAAGAACCTACTGTGGGTTCCTCTGTGGATGCTGCTCCTAGCTCAGGGTCTTCTCAAGAAGCAGCTGAGGGTTAGGAATAATCCTTACAGAGCGGTATGGCGCTTGTTTTTCAAGATAAGTGCCAAACCGCTTTTGTGTAAGACACGGCTGAAACAACTCAGTCCCAGAAATTTTGGCTCAAGAATCCGCCAGGCTTACAGAACCGAAAGGGGGGGCATATCGGGAATAAAGCTGCTTTGAGCAGTCTATTCTCCTAATGCTGGGACGTACTAACCCTACGAGTTTCCCTCAAGAACACCCGCCGCATACGCCGCCTGCCCCACGTGCTGGGCGGCATCGTCGATCATACTCACCAGCCGTACCCCGCGCGTCACATGTGGAGTCCACGACGTATCAATCACGTCATCCAAATCAGCCTCGCTCAAACCCGCGATATACTCGCTCAACGCCGCGGTGGTCGCACCCAAATATTCAACCAGCAGCCCGGCATCCTCCACCACGACGGCGCGTGCTTGCTCTGCGGTATGCCCGTAGCCCTCTGTATCGCCCAGTTCGCCCAGGTTGAAGCGGGAATTGAACCCCTGACTATGCCACACCTGCGGCTCGCCGCCCAGCTGCGCGAGCTGCACGTCCATCTGCCGCCCCGCATGCCACAGCAACCAGGCGATCGAATTCGTATGCCCACCCGCGTGCGCGTTCAACGCTCCTGCGGGCAGGGTGTCTACAAGGGTTTTCGCTTCGGTGGCGGGTCGGCTTGCGGCTTCGCTCAGAACATCGCGGGCATCCATTGCGGCTCCTTCATGCGAGGGTAAAAACGTCTACCACCAGTCTAGATTTCAAAGCGCAGAGGCACATCTATTTTGAGGTTTATTTTGCATTCGGCGACTTAAATAATCGCCAGATGCACAACAAACTCCAAAATAGAAAACCGAGGCGCGCCAAGGCCAATCGGCGCAATAACGCCCACCGTCGCCGTTCTTTCACAACTAACTCTGCGCGACGGCCTCCTGGTAGTGCTCGCCCCACGCCCACAGCGCATCGAACAGGGTGCGCATGCT
>ERZ773069.16-NODE-16-length-116224-cov-5.695616_pt1 | contig 116224 bp, 111 predicted proteins | sample MGYA00580619_ERZ773069 | MGnify/ENA primary metagenome ERZ773069 (study PRJEB29015, sample SAMEA2738007) | human oral metagenome | biome: human oral; feature: human-associated habitat; material: dental | place: China | collected 2108 ...
ATTAAGTTCTTTTAGAGTTTGAATTATTCAAACCCTTTCGCCCCCTACCCCCAAAAAGTATTCTACCAAATGATTTAGAGTTTGTCAACTTTTTTATCAAAATCTTTTAAAGATGTTTAAAAACGTTATTCTATCACTATTTTTAGAGTTTTGATTTTTTGTCTTGACATTAAAAGAAAAATGATTTATACTAGTCTTAGGTTTTATGATTTTTATTTTTAAAAAAATGAGAGGTATGATTTTGGAATTACTTGTAGTTGGTTTAAAGCAAAAAGATTTTTCTTTGACAAAAAACAATCAAGTTTATTTGTCAGAGAACAAAGTCGAAGATATTGATTCTGGAAGTTTTTTTGCATATAAAATCTCATCATCGGATTTCTTTTTAGCTTTACAGGCATTGTTAATATCTGGTAAGTATAAAGACCAACGTTTTATTATGATTTCGAATCATTCACCTGTTCGAGAAGTTGAGATTTGTAAGTATGGATGGGAGAAAGTACTACATTCTCAAACACATACACACTTTGTGTTGATGTTGAATAGTTTCTTAGCGGACTTCAGCTGTAATTGTTTTATTAATTCTGAATCATTGTTATCAATGTTTCTCCAATTAGGTGAATTCTCTAATAATGGCAACAAATTAAAATTCTCAATTTTTAAAAAAATAAAAAATAAATGGGTTCCTTTGGAGAAAAGTGAGATTTTAAATCGTTGGGTAAATAATAATCAAAATAAATCAACTTCAGATTTTAAAAAATCTATAGATTTATTGAAAGTTTCTAAAAATAACAAAAATAAATCTCAAGGACGAAAAAAGCATACAGTTATTTTACAATATTCAAAGATTTATGAACAGGCTGTCCAACATAATGAATTAAAGAATTTTATGTTTCTTAATTCTTTTGTCAATGTTGAAGATAATTACAAAATAAAAGGGGTAAATCGAGATAAAAAAAGAATAAACAAGCGAATGGAGGATTCACTTTTTTTAAGTAAAAATAAAAAGCGTCGCTCCAGTGGTTGGAAAGAACAAAAAAATCGCAAAAAACAATGGAAAACAAAAGATTATAAGTTTGATATTAATCAATTACATCCCAATGTTTTTGGATTGTTTCATAATTGAATTGAGTATGGAGGAGGTGACACCAAATGCTATTAATCCCCCTAATTGGAGCAGCTTTTCATGATTTGTTGATGGATAAATTAAAAGCTGGAGAGAAAAACTTTTCTGGTGGGGAAGAATTTATTCTTAAAAGGGTCAATATTGAAGATTGGGCAAAATCTTTAAAGATTTCTAATTGTGATATAGCTAAGTTAAGTGAAATGGAATTTGTTATCAACAAGTTTGTTATACGATTTAGTGATCTAGTTGCTGCATCAAAACAAGCTGGGGATAATCCTGATTTACTTGTAACATCTTGGAGGTCATTATTTGAAGTATCTGTTGTTTTTAGGGTGTTGTGTCAAAGTTTAATTCAAAATTCTAATATGCATGAATTTCAAGAGCTTTTAGAAAGATTTAAAGATTATGGTATTATGACTTCTGACAATGTTTTTAATGCTATGAAAGTTGAAGAAAAGTACAAAGATGCAAAAAGAAACCGAAAAATGATTGGTGAGTATGATTGGTTAAATCCTATTTTCCCAGATCAGGTTGCTAAAAGATTTTCTAAGCCATTTAGTCCTAGTTTTAGAGACTTAGTTGCTAGAACAAAAGAGTCTGATCCCGAATTAGTCTCTTTCATCCCTTTATATGAAAAAGCAAGCAATGCCCTTCACTTTAATTTTTTAAGTAATAAAATAATTTCTGAAATTGATGTAGATGAATTAAAATCTTCTGTTGATTTAGTAGGGAGAATTTTTCTCTTTGACTATTTAAGGATGGTGTCTAAATTGTATAGTTCTATTGGAGCTCATAATCAATATTCTGATACGATAATTAGTCTTTCTTCAGAACTTTCAAAAATTATTAAGTTCCAATAGGAGGTTTATATGACTATTAGACCAAAGCCTGATAATGAATGGTATTTTGAAAAATTATCAAAATTAACAAAAGATGAGGTTTGGAAATTAACATTGTTGGAATTTCTTGATAGAAATAAAAGAAATCCAAAAGTTCTAAAAAGATTTTATAAAATAAATAAAAATTATTCATTAAAAGAATTTTTATTGTTTTTATTTTTTTTCGTTGTTGTTGAATTTTTATTCCCTTATTCTAAAACTTTTAATTTTATTGGAATAGAAGAACCGGTTCCTTGGATTAATTTGTTTTTTACTGGATTTACAACTTTTGTTGTTTATGTAATTATTTCAGGTCTTGTTAATATAGATTTTAATGCAGATGTTGAAGATTTTGGAATTTCTCGTCTTTACTTTAATTTAAGAAATGAGATTTTATATAGTAAAAGAACACTACAGTATTATCCAATGAGATTTTACCCATCATTTGTTAAGTTGGAATTCGATAATTTAGTTGATTGGTTTACTGCTGGAAATCTTTTTGAAGAATAAAAAGATCTTAAAAATAATAAGACTAATCTATTTATTTTTTTGCAATTATAAAAAGTGAGAGTTATTTTGCTCTCACTTTTTAAATTGATGCCACAAAAGACCTTTTTTCTTATCGAAATTACCAACTTCTTTTTTATAATGTTCCCATTTAGATTGTTCGATCTTTTTAGGGAATCCCTTGAAAGTTAAACGACCAGTGTTATGCAAATGCAATAAGAATTTTTTTGGAATAGCCTCTTGTTTCGCTAGTTTTCTTAATGAGATCATTTAGTTCCCCTCATCTGGGAATTTCAAAGTGTCAATCGTAAACTGTCGAATTGATGGTTCACCACCACCCAAATCGATATAGTGGAATGTGTTAGGGAAGTTTTGATTGTTGAATAGTGAGATTTCACCCTCCTCTAATTCTTCAAGTGCAAAGATTGACTTAAAGTAATCAAAGTCTTCACCAAGATCTTCTTTGATAATTTCAGGATTAACTGTTCCCATAGCGTAACGAGTTGTGCCATCTTTTTTTACATAACTGAAGTTTACTACTCCAGTTGTTACAGCATTCCAAAATTCTTGGAAGTTTTTTTTATTTTTTGTTTTGAGTAGTTGATCAGCAATCAAGTTTTCTACTCGAGTTTTACGAAGTTCCATAATCGAACTTTCCTTTCTATTTTTTTATTAACTATTTTTCTTATATTGTGAAGAAGATTCCAATTTTTCTTTTGCAATTTCTTTTAAAAAATTCAAAATCTTTTCAAACTCATCAAATGAGTTTTCTTCTGCTAAAGCAAGAACATCTGATACAGGAATAAATAAAAGTCTATTCTTAATACTTACTAATTTTTCTTCACTAATTAAACATAATGGAATTTTTTGTCCTTTTATATGATCCCAAGTCAAATGATTTTCATTAATTGTTTTAATGATATAACCATAGCGCCTTTTCAAAAATGATTTTATCATTTTTTTTAGAATTTCTTTAAGATCAAGATTCTTTTCTTTCCAATTCTTTTGAAAAGTTGAAATCTTTCCATTCTTAAAGCCAATATGAAAACGACCAATTTCTGTTGCATCGAATAATTCACCATAATTGAATGAGAATTTCATTGATTTAGGACTGTAATAAATAGAGTATGTTATCTCTAAAGAATCCATAAATTCAATGCTATAGATGAAAGATTTTAATTCTTTAAGTAGTGGAATATTGTAGTAATCAATAACCCTTGTTTTTAATCCAATAGATCTCCATGGTACTCGATCACTAGCTTTTTCCATTGAAGAAATAAAATCGTTGATAAATTCACCTTTGAAAAGTTCTTTCTCATTATTCAGAATACTTTCTTTCTGAGCAGCTTTTAGTTCCTTTTGAACTGATCTTTTATTCAAAGAATTAGGATGTAAAAAAACTAAATCTTTTATGATGTTATAAACAGAATTGTTTGAAAAGGAATCACTTGCTTCTTCAATGTTTTTGAAGTTTGACAGTCTAACATTGCAATGTGATTTTAAAAACAAATCGACTGTTTCATTTAGATTATTAATAATGAAATCATATTCATTATTAACACAAGCTTCGAACCCATCTGCTTTGTCATTCTTATAAGTTTCAAACAAACTATCAATATCCGCATCGCTTAAATTGTTATAAGAGTTAACAAAGTTGTCTAAGAAGTCCAAACTTTTGTCTCTTTCATGTTTGTTTATCACAAAATCCTTCTTTCTAACTAGAATAATCTAGTATTTTTTAATAATTATAGATAAAGTTTTTTTATCGTGATTTTCTATAACTAAAATAAAAAAAGAAAGAAGTGGTGGAATGAAAAATAAATTAATCAAACTAATTTCAATCATTGTTGCTTTAGGAGTGATCTTCCAATTTTCTTCTGTCGTACAAGCTGATACTGTAATGAAAAAGACAATATCAGAAGTCAACTTAGAGAATTTTAAGAAAGAAAAGAAAAACTTACTTTATAGTGAACTAGATCAATTTGGTAGACCACATAGATCATACTTTATTGGAAATGATAAGTATCAAGAAGGGAAACGTGTAGGAAAGCCTGAAGAACCTGAAAATCTAAAAGGAAAATGGTATCAACAAAATCTGGCTCCAAAAGGAGAAAAGCCAATTTATCTTTGGGACAGAGGACATCTGGTTGGAAATCAATTTGCTGGTTATGTATCTAATCTAGGCATTAATATAACCGGGCAAACTTCGTATGCAAATCAAAAGCTTCAAACATACTTTGAGGGTGGTATGAAAACATCTAATAAGAATGCTTTAGATAATTGGTTATACTTACATCCTAATTATGTAATTGAATACTTTGTTATTTCTAATTACCAAAATGATACTGACCAGTATCCTGTAAGCAATACGTTACGATTCCGTGGTGTTGATATGAATGGAAATTCTATCAAAATAAAACTTCCTGACTCAGATCAAGAAGGGATCGACAAACAAGTTGACGAGGATGCAGATTTTACTAGTGTAACAATTCACAATATCTATCCAGGATGGGACATTGATTATAAAACTGGTGTAGCAACAAAGAAAGGTGAGTCTAAAAATTCAAAAAAGTCATCAGTAGGAGAAGTAAAACCTTCTCAAAATGGTTCAGATGATGCAGCTTCTGGTATTGTTCCAGAGGAGTTTGAACAAGCTAAAGATTTTTTCTCTTGGTTAATAGACCTAATTGTTAAAATTCTACGAAGTAATAGGTAATAAAAAAGATTCTAAATGAATCTTTTTTATTTGCATTTTTTCAATAAAAGTGATATAATAATTTTAGTTAGGAATAATTGTCCTATTTTTGGTTATAATGGTTCGAATCCATTATGATTAATTATTTCAGATTTTAGAATGAAAGTTTTATTTTAGTTATGATTATAAGTACAATCTTTGACAGTGCGGATGCGTTAGCAGATGTCTCTCTTAGTTGCGGAAACCTATTCTTTAACTAATTAAGATTATCTTTTAATTTCTGAAATTGTTTAAGGTGTTGGATTGCAACCCTGGCACCATCTAGAATGGGTTTGTGGTCGAAAGACCACTTTTATTTTGCAAACAAAAAAGGATCCAATTGGGATCCTTTAATAGTTTGACTTAACGTCAAAGCTAACACGTTTGAACCACGTATCTTACCATCGGAGGTACTTTTCCAACCTTGCAAGCCGACAGGCATAAACACCTTCTGGTTCAGGTCTCCTCTGAACTCAGACAGTTGTTTACACAAGCTACTCTACAAAGTAAGCAGGCGTACCAACGGAAACGTTAGAATCACACCCCGAACGGGGTCTCGAGCGTATTAGACTCGAGTAGTCCACCACCTCCTACTAAGCCCTGTGAGAGCGAAGATCATCGGAGGGGTGTGGGTAAAACCCACAGGACTAGTGAATCTAACGTCCGCTGGCAGCACCTACTTACTAAGTGGGAGTGCTCATGTAATTCAACTTCTGAGTTAGAAGAGTCAAAATAACAACGTTATTTTGTAGTGTTAGTTGTTTGCAATTCGTAACTTAGACGAACTAAACAAACTTCAACAGTAACAACCGTCGAAAAACAAAGGTTTGCTTTGTCATCTTATAAAAGATGATACAAGAACAAAACTTTTATTTTCTATACGTTTTGTTAGTGTTTACCTAAAAACTTTTTTTAAAAAATAGTTTTTATCTGTTAAGCTAAAATTATTTATGAAAAATAATTTATAACGCTACAACCGTGTCTACTTTAAAGCAGAATCTCAGTTAGTAAGTGTGCAAGTCAATGCAAAATAATTATTTGTCGCTAAGGAGCGAGCAGTTGGTCTACTTTCTAAGTACTTTTAAGAAAACGTGATACTAAGGAGTATGCAGATCATGACAAGAGTCAAAAAGCTAAGGAGCTTTAATGATTGTAACAGCTTACCAGTTGGTAAATACTTGTTCTTGTTTAGAAATTGTTTTTTTATAGTAGTTAAAATTAAAGTATAAAATAAATTGTGTTTAGTTGTCTTCTCTCAATAAATGAGGTAAAAATTAGAATTATTATTCTGTTTCAGTTATAGTTCGTTTTTACATAAAAAACAATTTTTATGTTGACTTATAATGGATTTTGTGATAAAATTGAGTCAAAAATAACAAACAAGGAGAATAATTATGCCAATCATTTCAACTAAACCAACAAACTTTTTCTTTCAAGGAACAATCCCTCCTCGAACAGTAGACAGCAGTTCCTTTCCTGGAGTTGTTAGAGCAGGGTTGAATCTTGGAGATAGAGCTGGAATTGATAAGTTTTTTGATGCTTTAAAAATTCCAGAAGAGATTACAAAAAATAAACCTGTTGGTACAATGATTGATATAATCATTCCAGATAATAGTAAACACTTGGCAAATGAGATTGCTAGAATTTTTCAAGAAAGAGAAAGAACTATTATTGGTGCAGCATCAGTAATTCTTGATACTCAGCAAAAAGGTCCTTCTGGAGAACCAGCTGTATTACTTCTAGTAAAAGTTCATTATCCAGAATTTTTGGTTGTTTCAGAAGATGAAATCATCAAACCTAAAAATGAGAATAAGAAAAAATTACCAGTTAATTTTAATTTTTAAATGAGGATAAGATGAAAAGAAAAATTGTTAAAATCATTTTAGTTTTAGTTGGGCTTGTTTACTTTCCATTGCTATTTACAATTCCAGCTTCTGATTTAGTTTTTGGTATGAATCAACAACCAATGATTATTGAAATTATTAAGATAATTTGTGGTATCATTGCGTTTATTGGTTTTTCTGTTGTTTGGTTAGAAAAAAGCAAACTTTAAAATCAATATTATTTTTAAATAAAAAATAATAGAAGCAAACAAAATAGCAGAGTTGAATCTCTGCTATTTTCTATAATTAAATAAAAAATCTAGCCTACAGCTAGAAGAAAGAAGGAAACATAATGAAACAAAAATTGACAGAAGAACAACTTAAACAAGCTGTACACTATTATGTAGATGGGGGTTTAAAAAGGGGAATTGCTGTATCTGCATTTTTGAGAAAGTCTTACTATCTAAAATCTAAAAGTGAATTTCGTCGTTATCCACGAAGCAAAAGCTATACATCTACAGATGCCGAAATTCGTGCTATCAAATTAGCTTTAGAAGATGCTATTGCAAATAATATAGCAATGGAAAACGTAATCATTCACACAGATCAAAGATCGTTGGCGTTTGGTAAGGTTAAAAATTCAAACTCAAAATTATACGCACTGAGTGAAGAATTAAAATCTCTGGGAGTTACTGTTCGATATGATCGATCAATTCACGATCTGAATGATTATAAAAGTTTGGATGAAGTTCCTAAAAGAGAGCTTAATCCATTTCTTGTTCACAGGTTAGTGAATGATAATTTTAAAACGATGAATCGCTATCAGATTCATTTGCTTAAAAAGAAAAAGAAGTAGAAACGTTTAGTTTCTTTTTCTTTTTTATAATTAAAATAAAACCGGGACAAAACCGGAAGAAAGAAGGAAAAATGATTAAAGGAAACTTATTTGACAAAAATCTAGAAACTTTGTTTGAAGAATTATTGACCGAAGATAGTTTTTGGTCTAAGGAATTTTTAAATAAACTTTCTGGACCAGATTCTAAGAATTTATTCTTTGATTCTAATAAAATTGCAATAGGTATTGATGGTGAATTAATTCAAACCTATCCTTTAATAGAAGGTAAGTACGATATTATTTCTTTACCAGTTTTAGATGCTTTTTATAGCTCTGATAATTTCAGAAAAGAAATGATTGATAAAGTCTCAAGTATTGAATTAGAAGGATCTAGATTTGTTTTTGATTCCAAAAAAAATAGAGAACAATTCTCTAGATTCTTAGTTAATATTGTTCGATACCTGGCTGATGCTTTAGTTGTAAGTTTGGGAAATAATCCGGATTATTTCGATTACTTATTCGCAAGAAACTCTATGATTTCGATTATGGGAATGTTAGGGTTTAAAGTGAATATCTTGCAGTCGGAATTTTATACGTTAATTCCTATTGAAGTTGTTTTTGGACAATTTATTCCAGAAGATACAATGTCTAAAATTGTTTCAGTTAAGGAAAATAAACTTTCTGGACTTGCTAAAGCAGACTTTCAAACATCATTATTAGTTTTAGAACGTTACCTTCCAGGATCAATAGAAAGGTTTGGTGATTTCAATGACTGAAATTGAAGAAGTTTTAACTTATCTTCTCAAAAATGAAGATTCACTACCATCTTTTGATGGAATTTTTGGATATGAACTTTATATTGATTTAGATAACAAAACTTTAACTTTAAATAATAATTCTGATAGATTTGTTTTTCTGGGTTACTATATAGCCTATCAGAAAGAAGAACTTATTGATGATTTGCTCCGGGAAATTGAGCGAGAAAAACTTCAAAGAAAAATGATAAAAAAGGGACTTATTTAGAAATAAGTTCTTTTTGTTGAAGAAAAAAAGTTTTTTTGATATAATAAAGATTATAGCAAAAGAAAGGTGATTTCATGATTAGATCAACTGGAGCAACAATTATTCAACAGATTTTTGAAAATCGTGGAGTTAGATACCAAACAGAAATCCCTATTCCAAATAGAGGAAGATTTGACTTTGGGATATTCCAATTGAATTCTTTAGGGATTGAGGAATTAGTTTGTTTGATTGAGTTTGATGGTATGCAGCACGAAGACGAAAACTCATGGTTGGGTTCTAAAAAGTTGACTGAAATGGATAAATTAAAAGATGGGTGGGCAGAAGAAAATAATATACCACTTATTAGAATTTCTGAGTCAGAATTCTCATCAATTGTTTCATTATCACACTTTATTGAAAACAAACTACTTCCTGCATTACCAAAAGGAGCTTTTCTTAATCTACGGAAAAATACACCAGATTCAATATGGTCTGGTATTAGGAATAGATCTATAAATCTTACAGAATTGACCCAAGAGTTTTATTCAATCAAAGATGTTTCCGATTTAATGAATTATTCGGAATCTTATATAAGTAGTCGAATTAAAAATAATAAATGGTTTGTCAATCATTTTGGAACTTCAAACTTTGAAACAATTCCTTATCAAATTAGTAGAGAGGATCTTATTTGGGGGCTTTCTAAGCTTGGATTCTTGAAAGACTTTGATGGGAACAAACTTAATCAAGTTGACGAATCAATGGTTGTAGAAATCATTGAAAAACTTAAAAAGTTAAATGAAAAGAAATTAAAATCTATTCTTATTATTATTTGGTCAAACGATCAGTTTCCACGAGAATTAGATGTTTCTGATTTTGAAAAAGTTTTATTTTTAAATAATCCACAATTTAGAGAGGCGGTTTTGTTCGCAATGGATGATTCTATCGAATCTATTTTATTTATTGGTTATCCGCCAGAAGAAATTAAAGAATTAATTTATGGTTCAATTATTCAAGAGAAATTAGTAGAGGTGAAATAATGTATAAAAAATTAAATAAAAAAATGAAAAAAATTAATTTAAAAAAAGTTTATCCAATTTTTGCTTTTTCGCTATTAACTTTGGGATTATTTGTGTCTTTTTTTGTTTTTGAAAAAATTGAACATCAAAGAGTTGAGAAGGCAAAAGATAAAATTGCTCAAGAATCTAAAAAGGTTGATTCTGAAATTGAAGAAATTAAAGAAAAACAGGTGTCAGACAAAGATGTCGCAGATGCTCAAACAAAAAAAGAAGAGGTTAACAAAACTGTAACAGAAAAAGAAAAGGAAATTGAAGGGCTTAAAAAGAAAAAAGAAGAATTAGAATCAAAAGTAAACGGATAGTTAAAAAATAGTAACATAATTGTAAAAAACTTTTTGTAAAATGAGATGGTAAACTAGTTAAAAATGGAACAAACGGAGGTTTTATGGTAAATAAAAAAACTATTGCAATTTCAGCAGTAATGGCTTCAACTATTTTATCAGGAGCATCTCATACTGTATCTCATGCAGAGGGTAACAGTCAAATTACTCAGACAATTAAAGAGGTTGGAGTTAACCCAGAACACCCGGAAATTCAATCTGAAATGGATCGTTATGGGATTAAACAGTTAGAACTTGAAGCTGTCAAACAAGAAAGTAAGAAAAAAGAAACTGAATTAAATAATCACAATCAAGAAAAAACTTTAGCAGAAGAAAAGTTGAAAACTTTGACTGATGAAGAAGATAAATTAAAAAAAGAAACTGAAGCTTTAGAAAACAAATTAAAAGAAATTGAAGAAGCTAAAGCTCAAGAAGAAGCAGCTAAAAATGCTGTATCTACAAGTGGAACATCAAATAGAACAACCTCTAATGGTAGCGGAAGTCCTTCTTTTAGCTCAGATGGATTGCTAGTAGAACAGCATACTGCAGCATCACAAAACGTAATTAATTTATTGTTAGGTATTCCAAACCACTCAAATGGTGCATGGTATCACCAATCAACAGGTTTGGATTCTTATATCGATCAACTTTCAATTGAAGAAGCAGTTAATGTAATCCACCGAATTGAAGGAGCTGGGTTCGGTCAAACTGGTGCCGGTTATGCAGGATTCGACACTCCTGAATCTCATAGAGTCTTTGTTGAACAACAAGTTAATGGACGATTTGGTGGTGATATTAGATTGTTGCTTAAAAAATGGGGAACGTATTCTTACGGTGGATATTAAAAAAAGATTCTATTCGAATCTTTTTTTATTGACTGGATTTTTTAAGTTTGATATAATAGTTATTATAAAACTTCAAGAAAGAGAGTGCTTTTCTATGACTAATTCTAAAGAATTAATAAAAAAAACTTTAACAGAACAGTTTTTAAACTATCAATTGCCATCTGATACAAAAGATAGATTAATAGAATTAACATCAGAGTTTATTCGATCAAAATTAAAATTAAGAAAACAACTTTTGTGGATTGAACGATTTTGTGAAAATAGTGGGCTAGATTCTAGCTTTGATGAAAAAATTGTGATTAGTATCAATGACTTAAAAATTCCTGTAACTAGAACAGAATCATTTGTTCCTGGAATTAAAAAAGAAAAAATAATTTCTGAAGGAGAAGAAGGTGTTGTTCGTTCTGTTGAAATTATTTTAGATGATAAAATGATTTTGCAGGATCTTGACGTCTTGAAAGAACCTAAATTAGAAGTTGTTCTTAAACCGAAAATTCAAGAGAGTGACATTAAAACAACACCTAAAGTTCAAGATATGATTGATATTGGTCAGCCTGTAGTTTTGAATCCAATTCCAGAAGATATTCTTTTGATGCTTGAGAAAGAAGGAGTTATTGAAAAAGTTAAAAAAGATTCTGAAACAGTAAAAGTGGCATTGAATTATTCAAATACTTTTGTTGAAAAAGAAGATGAATCTATTTCTGAAGTAAAAAAAGAAGATAATAATATTACTGAAATTCAAAAAGTAGAGATTGAAAATTCTATTATTCAATCAGAAGTTGATCCTGTTATTAATACAGATAACAATGTAGATAAACAACTAAATGAAAAGACTGAAACAAATGAAGTAATTAAAACTGTAGAAAATTCTGAGTTAGAACAAGGGACGGTTGTAGAAGTGAAATCTGATACAAAATCAGTAAAAGAAGATAATGCTTCTAAAAAGCCATTTGAAAAAACTATTCTAAATGAGAGCGATTATAAAGTTGTTGTGAGAAACGGATTGCCAGCTTATCAATCAAAAGAATTGTTTGGTATTGAGGGAGAGATTTTTCTTGATTTCTACAAGGCTTACCCTAAAAAAAGTGAAGCTCAACCTTTATTAGTTACCGAACCTTCAGCAAAAACTGCATCTATTATCCCAAGCTCATCAGAGGGGAAAGTTTATTTTTTAATTGAGGACTGTGATGAACCACAATTTGTTGAATCTAAAGAGTTGAAACGAATTCAAGAATTAACAAAACTTGTTAGCCCAAATCCAAAAGAGGAACCACGAATTGAAAAAGTTCCAAAAGGTAGAAAACAATCTTCTTCTAAAGAAGTCAATGCTCTTGTTACTTCTTTGTTGGAAAAATTAATCAATAATGGTGTAAAACGATTGATTTTAGAGGGTCCTAATGACTTAGCCGCTGGGAGCGATAAAAAAGATACTTTTAATGATTTTATTATTAGACGAATTATTAGAGATGTAAAAAATAAAGGTCTCAAATTAGAAGTGTTGCTAGCTAATCCAAACAAGTTAAATTACTCTAATAAAGTAGACTTTGAAGATTCTTATTATCCAAATCTATTCTATTTCTCAAGACAAGATGCACGATTCAAATCAACTATTCCAAATCATTTGAAAAATCTAATTAGATTATTTGATCCAAGTTTTAAACAAAAATAAATAAAAAAATAACTCTTAATAGAGTTATTTTTCATTAAAATCTATTGAAAAAACAATCGTTTTTTGATAAAATAGTAGCAGATAAAAATTATAAAAGAAGGTTATGAATTATATGGTATTTGTTTATACTGTTGGATTAAAACCAACAAATCAAGAAAAAGAACAATTAAATAAAAGATTCAAACAAGCTAAATCTATTTACAATTTAACTTTAAAAGAACTTTTAAAAAGAAACAACAAAACGAAAAAAGATCCTCTTTACAAAAAAGCTTATAAGTTACCTAAAGGTGCAGAAAGAAATAAGATCTTGAAAGATTTAGATAAAGTTTATGGTCTTGAAGGTAAGTTTACTGGAGGTAAGATTGCATCTGAATTCAGAAAAAATCTAGGTCTTGAGGATTATCTATATTCAAAGATTTGTACTCAACTAGGTTTTCGTGCTTGGTTAGCATTTTCAAAAATGAAGTTTGCTAATGGAGCGAATCGAGTTAACTTTAGTAAACAAATCAATTCTCTTATTTCTGGATATTCCGATCAAGGAATCTACATTGATGAAGATTTTATTTGTTTTGGAATGAAACAAAAAAAGAAAACTCTAATTAAAGTTAAAATCAACTTTAAAAGAGATCAATACGAAAAACAAGTTTTTCAAAATAAGTTGTTGTATTGGCGACTAATTAGAAAAGAGATTAACGGTAGATACAATTATTATTTGCAAGCTGTAATGGATGGATTTGCTCCTGGAATGGGATTAGAAGGTGGCAGGGGTTCGGTTGGTATTGATATTGGTACTTCAACTGTTGCAGTTAGTTCTGAAGTCCAAACAGAATTAGAAGAATTATTCCCTGATAAAAAACGATTTGAAAGATCATCAGAGATTGCTAGACTAAATAGATCCTTAGATAGAAAAAGACGTGACACAAATCCAGATAATTACAATGAAGATGGAACTATCAAAAAAGGTAAAAAGATTTGGACGTATAGTTCTCGCTATAAAAAGGATTTGACAAAACTTTCTGAATTAAAAAGAAAAGAAGCTTTAAGTAGAAAATTATCCCATAGAACATTAGCTAAAAAAATTGTTTCATATGGGGATCGATTTGTTGTTGAAAAAATGAATTTTGTTGGATTAGCAAAACGAGCAAAAGAAACAAAGGTTAATAAAAAAACAGGAAAATTTCAAAGCAAAAAACGATTTGGTTCGACAATTGGTCATCGTGCACCCGGATTATTAATTGCTTTTATTAAAGAACGAGCTGAAAAAGAAGGCAAAGTCTTTATTGAAGCTGATACTCGATCCGTCAAAGCAAGTCAGTTAGATCACACTACAGGTGACTACATTAAAGTATCACTTTCAGCTAGAACAAAAACAGTTGATAATTTCAAAGTTCAACGTGATTTATATTCTGCATTCCTACTGCAACACGTAAAGGACGACAAGAAAACCGTTGACCTTGAATTGTGCTCAAAAAACTTTGAACGATTTTTAAGTAACCAAGATAGAACAATGAGAGAGTTGGAAACAAATCTAGGGTCAGCTGGTAAAAAAGAATTCTTCAAAGATGAATTGTTAAAAGTGATTTAATTGTAATTTTTAGAAAGGTTGATTTTATTATGCTAGATTTATGGATTTGGATGATTGAAAAACTTAATTTGTTTGTAGATTTTTCTGCAAAAGGGATTAATAATAGCTTTCATTTACCAATAATGTTAACATTCATTATTATTTTTATTATTTTTGTTTTTTTAACTTATCGTTTTGTTGTATATGAGTTTGATTTAATTTATTTATTGTACTCACTTATGGCTGCTTCTTTTGTTACAATGATTCTTTGTTTTATTTCATTGCCATCAGACCCAACAACTTTAATAAAAACAGATTTAGTAAAAGAAACTACCACAACATTGATTCCTTCTGAAGGAGTAACAGAAACATCACTTATACTGAAAGAGTCTGGAGAAAAAGTACAACCTTCAACTCTTAAAGATGGTGATGAATTAACTTTGATTGTTAAAGTAGGGGAGAATGATTTTAAAAAAGATTTTCAATATAAAAAAGAAAATCTTAAAATTAAAAAAGGTGAAAAAGATGAGATTTCTGCTGGCTATATCAGAAAAAGAGAATTTCAAGATACAGTTTTTAACAAGACAAGAACTCGAGAAGAAAATGATGTTATTTTAGAAATGAGCACAACGGATCCATTTTTTGTTAACGAATAATAAAATGGCGGATTAATCAAAATCTGCCATTTTTATTGATTTTTATTATTATTTTTGATAAAATAATAGATAACAAGAAGAAAAGGAATTTTACTATATGCTTATTTTTTGGATCTGGATTATCAAAAGATTTAATTTGTTTTATGGTTTTTCTGAAGGTGATATAACTCAGAGTTTTGCTTTGCCAGTTTTATTAACTTATATTATTATCTTTATTGTTGTTTTTTTATTTATTCCAATAAACGATGATGATAATGGAACTCAGAATATCAATAGATTATTTTCAACAGTGATTGTTTCATTTGTTATTACCTTTTTATTGTATGTAATTTCTGTGCCTTCAGATCTAACGACTTTGATAAAAACAGAAATAATAAAAGAATCTACAACAACGATAATCCCATCTGAAGGAGTTGAAGAAGCCTATATTATTTCAACAGATACAGGAAGCAAAATCGAACCTTCAACTCTTAAAGTTGGTGAACAACTTACTTTAGTTGTTAAAGCTGATGGAAAAACTTTTAAAAAAGATTTTTATTACAGTAAAGAAAAACTAAAAATAGTTAGAGGCAAAAAAGATGAAGTTAAAAAAGCTTTTGTTGAAACAAAGCAATTCAAAGATGAGCTTTTTGGTAAAACTCGTGAACGACAAGAAGAAAAGTTTATTTTAGAATTTGAAACATCTGATTTATTCTATATTGAATAATGAACAATTTAATAATTTTTAGAAAGTAGGTTAAAATTGAATAGTAATGTAAATAATCTTTTTTCTTATTTTCAAAGTATACCAGAAATGATTTTAAAATGGTTGGTTGATTTAGGTCTTATAAAGTTAGAAAATCTAGATGATGGAACTATTAATCAATTTATTTTTGCTGGCTGGTTTTTTAGTCTTTTGATTATTATGGTTTTCTTAAGCATAATTTTATTTTTTATTAGTAAAATTAGATCTACAAAAAGATTCTTTAAAGGGTTCGGGAACATACTTTTTATTTTTTTAGGAGTTTTTAGCATTCAAACAATTCTTTTCGCTATGCTTATTCAAAAACTTGATGATCAAAATCTTGTAAAAACAGAAACTATTCCTGTATCAAGAAAAGAATTTATTAAAAATGACGCAAACTATATTGAGTTTATTAAGTTATCTTTTGCAGATTCAGACAAAGAATTTTACCCTTCACTTTTCAAAGAAGGTGATCAATTAAAATTAAAAGTAAAAATGAAATCCGGAGATGAACTAGAGAAAACTTTTAGTGCTAGCAATAAGAATTTGGAAATTGAAAAATCAACAGAAAATAAGGTAGAATCTGTTGATAAACAATCTTTCAAAATTATTAAAAAATGGCTTGATTTTGAAGAAGAATCCGAGGAATCCCAATTTATTGTAAAATTAAAAACTGCAGATCCTTTTTTCGATAATTAAGATTTTTACTTTAAAGTAAAAATGAATAAAAAAGAGCATTATAATTTTGCTATTTTTTTAATTCCTATAACTATAAAAAACAACATAGATGTTGTAGAAAGAAGGAATTTTTATGAACTTTTTAACTAGTAATCTTTTAGATTCTATTACAGATTTATCTGAAAAGATTTTGAAATTATTTGCTGATCTTGGCATAATTAAATTGTCAAACTTAAATAATAAATCAATTTATGATTTTGTTTTCGCTGGTTGGATGTGCAGTTTTATAACCACAGCAATTATTCTTTATTTTGTTTTATTTTTTACTAAAAAATCTAACATTACAAAAAAATTATTTAAAGATGAATTAAGCAAGCCATTAGCTTTTATTACTTTATTAATCCTAACATCAATTCCATTTTTGATTCTTAGTCAACGTTTTGAAGAAGGAACTATTTTTAGAACGGAAGTTGTCTCTGAAACTGTAAAAGAAATAATACCAGATAATAAAAACTTAATTGAATCTGCTAAATTATTTTTTGCAGAATCTGGAAATGATTTCCAACCTTCAATTTTTGAAGAAGGGGATGAATTGAAATTAAAGGTAAAAATGAAATCTGGAGAAGAATTTGAAAAGTTATTTTCTGCAAACAATAATACTTTGTCCGTTGAAAAAGGGACGGAAAATAAAGTTGAATCTGTTTTACAAACAACAACTAAAATAAAAAAATCTTGGTTTAATATTGAAGAAGAATCAGAGCAAACTCAATTTTTGATTAAAATCAAATCTTCAGATCCATTTTTAAACAAATAATATCAGGCAAATAATTTAATATAAAAAGAATTCCAAATAAAATTGGGATTCTTTTTATAATTAAATAAAATCTAACATTGTATTAGATAGAAAGAAGGAAATTATGTTTTCAAAGAATCAAGTAAAACAAGATTTTATGAATCGTCTAAATGAATCAGTTGAAAGTTTGTGTAAAGCAGAAGGATGGCGATTTGATTTAGCCTGGTCCAATTGCTTAAGGTGGGATGGTCTTGACAATAGCTTATCTTATTGTTTAGAAAATAAAAAACCAATTGGAATCTTATTAGAATTAGAAAGTAAAAAAATAACTTTTTGTTTTGATATTGAAGCAAATAATAGGATTACATCACACCATTCATGGAAGGACTGTTATTTAAACTTATCAATTCCGGGGTTTGAGTCATACTCAAAGAATCTTTCAAAAAAGATTGTTGATGGTTTATCAGAAAAACAATTTAATTCAGATCATCAACTATATAAAAAGTTTTCAATTGAATTGGGAGAAGAGATTTTAGCATTTATGTTAAAATCTGGAGAAACTTCAATTTACCCTCTAATGATTTTGTTGGAAGAACCAGAAACGGTTTTCTTGGATAAAACAAAAAGATTTTTACATAAAAATCTTTCGAAGGCTTTATTTTTCAATCTTTTAAAAGAGAATCTCGAAGAGCGAAATGATTTGATTAATAGTGAATTTAATGGTTTTTACTTTATTAGAAAAGAATTGATTAAAAACTATTCTTCTAAAATTCTTTACGACTTAAACTTTTGGTTAAATCATGATACTTCTGAAATGGTTTTAAAACACTATGAAAAATTAGCTGGATTCATGATCCAAAATGAAAACTATTTGGAGATTTTGAATAATCACAAACATTATTATTCTGACACTATTAAAACAATTTCCAGATCTTTATCTTCTGGTTGGTATGTTGGAAGTAATTTAAAGGAATTATTCTATCAAGCTGTAAGAATCAGATTTACAAAAAATTCTAATTATTTAGACTTAGATGCTTTATATTATTTTGCATCTACTGCAAAATCGCACGAATCAACAAAAAGTTTCTCTGAAAAATTAATTAGATTGTTAATTTCAAAATCTGATAAAAAACTTACATTCAAAATCGATAAAGACCTTTCATCTAATTATCTTAAACTTATGGAGTTGATTGAATTATCTGATAATTTCCATTCTGACATTGAAAAAGGGAATATTGAATTCATTTTAGGTGAAGCTATTCTAGGTTTAGATAAGGCTAAACATCAAAAGATTTGCTTTGCAGAATTGCAACTAATTTCTTCTGCAATTAAATCAGGTAAATGGATTCTTTCTGAAGAACTGAAAGATAATTTCGATAAGCTTGGTAATTTAATTAATTCAATTGTTAAATAAAAAAATAGAGAAGTTTAAAACTTCTCTATTTTTTATTAATTGGATTTTTGAAGAATTCTAGGGCATCAATAAATCGAGTTGCATTATCAATATCGATAACTTTTCTCCATTCTTTTTTTACATCAGTAATAACTACTTTAATATTGCCTTCATATCGAATATCTTCTAATTCAAATGGATTTACTTCTGAAACTTCTAAAAATTGAATTTTATCATATAGTTCTTGATCTTGATCAAGTTTTTTTAGAAGCTCAGAAATCATTTCATCAACTAGTTTTGTATCAGTTTTTTTATTATAATAAACTGATACAATATTGGTACCAAAAAAGAACCAATCATTTGATTTATTTTTTGTTCCATTTAGTACGGAAAACTGAAAGGTTTTATTGTGTTGAGCCATATCAACACGTTCTTCTGGAGTATTGAGATTGTTATAAGTTTCTCGAGCAGCTTTTTGATCTGAGGTGAATTGTTCTTCAGCATCTTTTACTGTTTCAGCAATTTTATCTTCCTCTTTTTTATACCAGGCATCTACCATAGTATCATTAACTTTCTCATCATAACTTAAGTTTTTTGTATCAAATCCATCAATTTTTTTGATTTGGTGTGATCCGTCTGCTTTTGTGATATAGTATTCTCCAGTTACAATATCTGTATTCTCTACAGCATAGCTATTGGTAGCTTTACTAAGAAGATTTTGTTTTTTATGTTCTAAAACTTGTTGAACACGATGAACTTCTTGTTCTTTTAAAGTTTGTCTTTTTGATTCTGTTTGGGAGCCACCAATCAAACCTGCAAACATGACAATAATAAAAAATAACCACCAATATTGTTTAAAAATTTTAAAAAGTTTCATTAAAAATACCTTCTTTCTTCTAGCTATTGCTAGATTTTTTATTTAATTATATAAATTAAAATTCATTGTATTGATTGATAATAAAAATTATGTTACAATAGTATTGTTAATAATAAAGTTTATGTTTAAACTGGAGGATAAATTATGGATAATTACATGGTGAAAAAAATAACAAGAATGAGTGAAGAATTTATTGAAAATTCTTCATTGGTAGAATCTTTCTTATATTATAACAGTAGAAAAGATTCTATTTGGGCTTCACCTGTTGGAGAAATTGATTCCCATATTGGTTTTGAAGATTTAATGTTGGGACGATATGATAATAATAATGGATTAGAAGAATTTCTTAAGAATCTGAAAAATCGTTTACCAAAACTAAAAAACGATCCAGAATACTTGGAAGCTCAAGGTGTGACTTTATCTATGTTGAGAGATTCTATTGAAGAACAGTATGAACTTCTTATTGACTCTAAAATTGTAAAACATCCATTTGATAAAAAAGTAAAAAACACTTTTGGTAATGATGAACAATTTTTCAATTGGATCAAAGAATCAATAACAAATGGATTGAATGTTGATAATACAAAAAATAAAAAGTTTGAGCTAATGTCAAAAGTTGTATCATTTATTTACCCAAGTGACTTCCTTAAACTGTTTAAGGCATCAGGATGTCTTGAATTGTTGAAGGATTGTGTCAAATCAAACTTGAAAGAGTCAGAGCGTTATATTATTCAAAGTAGAATTATGACAACCGCTGTATCCAACCCACAATTTATTTCAGAATTAAATGATTCTGAAAGAGAGGAATTGTTGTCTTTAACTTTAAAAAATAAAGATGTGTTGCAAGTTTGGCTTCCAGTTGGAGCTGTTGACCGTCTAATTGATCAGTTAACTATACGTGGATATGCTAAATTAATGGATGGATCAAATTAATGATCCAAAATGAAGTTATGAAAATTGAAAATAAGTTTGAATTAAATGATTTAAGAAAACTTATTACAGATTCATTTTTTGCTGCATTAGGAAAAGATGTCATTTTTGATGAAAATAAATAAATTAATCAATACATAATTTAAAACAAAAAACTGACCAAAAATGGTCAGTTTTTTAGATTTGACAAAACAGTGATTTCATATTACATTGGATTTTATGATTCATTTGCTGATTAATAAAATCAACTGTTAAATCAAACGGAGAATCAAGATTTAGCTTTTTGATTGCAAGCTTAATATTCTCGGGAGTAACTCGCAAATCTGTTAAAGAAAACAATAATCTATTCATTGTATTAGAACTATTAAAACGGGAGAAGTCCTGATTTTTGAATAGAGTCTCCAAAACTCGTTTTGGATTTTTCTTTGCAGCTTCGAATGCTTCAAATTGTGTATCGAATTCTTTTTCAAAAGCCCCTAAACCATAAGTTACTTTTTGGTCATATGGGACACCTTTATAAAAGAAATCAACCCCTTTAATTTCTACTAATGTTGGAAAGATTTCAGACTTCGTTTCAAAAATGATAAATTCTATCAAGTCATTTCGTGCTGTTTGGTAATTAATATTACTTACAATATTGTTACCAAATTCTAATATCATTTCACGTCGAAGTTTTTCACTTATTCCACGCATCCTGGCAATTCGAACAAACTCTGAATAAGCATTCATAGGAGCCATTCGCCAAACGTTTTTATTGTTTTGAATAACAGTCTCTCTAACTTCTACAGTTTGCCGATAGTTTCTTTCTGCATACTTCCAATGAGCATACTTCTCATAGATGTATTGACCATAAGAGTCTGTTTTCATAATTTCTTCTCTAGTAAATCTTAGAGCTTCATCATAATCCCAATACTTCAAGATTATTTCGTGCGAATTTTTCTTGGTAATTTTTGGTTCACCGGCTTTTAATCCACCTTTATAGAAAAAGTTTGGATCTTTCTCGCTCGGATCTTTTTCAAATAATAAATAAGCAAGTTTTTTTGCTGCAATATCTGGGAAAAGACGCTGAATAGTGTATAAGTTTGGACTGTTCTTTAAGTCATTGGTTAATATCTTTTCTGAATTAGTCATAAGCTAGTACCGCCCTTCTTTAATAGCTACAAGCAAATCATTCCAGTCTTTTAAAGGTTCAGCACGACTAATAACTTTTTCTCTAATAGTATTAGGATAATTCTTCTTCACAATGTCATATACTTCATCTCCGGCTTTATCCGAATCAGTTGCTACAACAATTTGAGTGGAATTTAGTTTTACCCCCCATTTATATGCAAGATTTTTTAAAACTTCATTTACTTTTGTAACACTTCCGCTCATAGAGATAAATGCTGTTTTTGGATGCACCTCTGGAAGTTGACTTCCTTCAGATTTTGGATAACCAATAATTTCAAGATAACTAATCATATCAATTGGAGATTCAAATAAGATAATACGCTCTGCTTGATTAATCTTTTCAATATCTCTGCTAACTTGATAAAACAAACCTTTTGAACCTGAAACAATGTATCGCAACTTTTCTTTACCTGTTGATACAACTTCAGCACCGGTATTATTACCAAAATTATCATACCACAAGAATCGAATCGATCCTCGACCATCTTCAATAATCTTATTTTTATTAATAAGAGCATCGATAACGATTGGATTAATTTTTCTCTTTTCAATCAAATAGCGTTTCAAATTCCAAGCTCGTGGATCAGATACCTGATTTGTCGGATTAAAAGGTTTAACCTCTTCTACTTCAACAGAAAAAGTTTTTTGGTTTCCTGAAACTACTCCAGTTCTATCAGTTGGAGTTACCCCTAGAACAAGCAATGCTTCGTCCTTAGTAATAATTCCAACTTTTAGAAGATAAGTAATTAAATCTCTTCCAGATTTACCACTATCTCCTGTTGAGTAACGCTTCCAACTATCTAGTCTCTTACTATCTAAAGAGATTTTAAGAGAATCATAATCATTTAAGAAAGCCTCTCTACCTCTAACAGTAAAAGGAATTTTTAGCTGTTCTAGATAAGATAAGGCTTTGCTTTGAATTTTCATTCAAACACCTTCTTTCTATAGAGTTATTTTTATTTTAGTTATAAAACCTTTTTATTTGTTTTGTTATAAAAAATCAAAGCAACAAAAGGTTAATTTAAAATTAATCTATTAATAAGTAAATGACTATTGATAAACAAAAAAAGGTTATTAGTAACCTTTTTATTGATCATAAAATAATTTTGATAAAGTAATAGATGCTAGAACTTTTATAAGTTTGACGGATTGGAGCTCTTCTTCAGATAAAAATTCTTCAATATCTTGATAAATGAATGAGATCGTACTATCAATCCAGTCTTCATTGTTACCTCTTTCTAATGAGCGTTTTCGTAAAACATCTTCTGAAGCTTTACATGAAAATGGTTTTACAATTGTAATTTTCAAACCTGAATTTATTAAAGCCTTAATAACATCGGGTCTCATAGTTGTAAAAATAAAATCATATTGATTTGATTTATAATTTTTAATTAGATCTTTTATGTATAGATTTAAGCCATCTTTTTTAGGAATCCAGTCAGGCAAACCTTTAAATTCTTCATCTTTCAATTTTTCGAAACCGGTTCTTTCAAAAAAATAATCCAAAGTTTCAAAATCCAAAACTTTATCTGGAAATCGTTTTGACATTGTTGTTTTACCAAGACATGGGAATGCTGCTATAATTTCAGTCATGTTTTATTTTACCTCATTTTTAAACTTTTTAAATCTTGTAGATAAATTACTAGTTTCTAAGTATGAAACTTTAATTTCTTTTCCACCAATAGAAATAGTATCTTTTTCAGATACAAGATTTACAGATGAAATTCTATCACCATTAAGTAAAACCCCTACTTGAACGCCTTTTGAAGATCTACTAAGTCTAGGCAAATCTTTTATAGATACTTTTTTAATTTCTCCTTTATTGGTTGATAAAATTAAGAATTTCAAAGAATTATTTAGTTTTGATGCAAATAGCAATGAATCGTCTTTGCCAAGCTTTGTTCCTTGTATTTTTTTCCTACTAGAGTCAAACTCTGATTTTTTTACAATTTTAACTTTCCCTAATTCAGAAACGAATACAATTTCTTCATTATTATTTTGATCAAAAATAATTGCAGATCCCTGATTATTTATTGGATAAACACCTTGAGGTAGTTTTAGAGTTGCAGACAAGCTAACCCCTTTATCTCTCAAATTGTGACTTCCTAATGAATCTATTAAAACTTTATTAAAGTTCCCATCACTAGAAAACCATCCAATATCCAAATCAGAATCAAGATTTTCAAACTTCATCCCTTCTTCAACAGTTAAAGCTGTTTCAGGTTTAAGAACTTTTAGGTATCCCAATTGATTAATCAAAATGGAAGTTTTTCTTTTAATAACAATAGGAGTAAAACCAATTTTATCATTGTTGGTTATTTGCGTTTTTCTTGAAAAGTATGGATCTGACTTCAATTCTTTTATCCAAGAGTTTAAGACCTTAATAAGTTCCTTGTTTGGATCTTCAATTATTTTATTTAATTTATTGATTTCTTTTTTCAGTTTAGCTAAATCATTTTCTAGTTCCATTCCAGACAATTTTGATAATTTTGATAGTTTAGTATCTAAAATTGCATTTGACTGAATTTCAGAAAAATTAAACTTAGAAACAATCTTTTCATTTTTTTTGGTTTTTAGTTTTAAGCCACCCAGCTTCCCGGTCATTAAAACTTTTTGAGCCTCGGATCTATTAGAACTTGATCTAATTAAATCTATAACAGGATCAATTAAATCCATAACTTGAATAAGTCCCTCTAATACTTCAGCTTTATCATTTAATTTATTTTTTTCACCATTATAATAGCGAGAAATTACATCCAAACCAAAATTATGAATACTTTCATAATAATCCATTAGATTAGTAACTGTAGGAATTTCATCTTCTATAACATTGAATCGTAATGCTCTAGAACCTTGAAGTGCAGTTTTAGCATAAAGCTCCTTTTCTAATTCTTTTGGATTAATACCGTCTTTTGCTTGAACTTCTATATAGACACCTTTAGAGTTTGTATAATCAGTTACTTTAGTTGCGAGGCTAATTATCCCATCAGCAATTTTATCTTGTAAATCATTAGAGTATGCAATTATTCCCCCTGCAAGAGTTGTAGGAATTTCATAGATTATTACAGAATTCCCTTCAATTCTAGTTTTACCTCTAACCCTCATTGTTGACTCACCAGTCTCATAGAATTCTCTCATTTTGTTAAACTCAAATACTTCTCCACCTGTAACAAAATCAGGACCTTCAAGTTTTTCTATTAACTCATCTAATGAAACTTTTTTCTTTTTGCAATACAAAAGATATGACTCTATTGCCTGAATAGGATTATGTTGTGGAATAGAACTAATAAAACCTACAGAAATTCCGAATGTTCCGTTTATTAAAAGTAGCGGTAATAAAGATGGTAAAACTGTTGGTTCTTGCAATGTGTTGTCATAGTTATCAATAAAATCAACCGAATCTTTATTAAATAAAGAAAAAATCTTTTCAGACCATAAGTTTAAACGGGTTTCAGTATAACGTTGTGCAGCAGCTCCATCTCCAGATAAATTACCATTATTACCTTTAATAGAAACAAGCATCAACCAGCAATTCCAATAGTGGCTCATTTTAATCATCGTTTCATAAATTGAGCTATCTCCATGTGGATGTAACTCACCCATTACTTTTCCTACTTGTAGAGCTGATTTTCTATAAGCTTTGTCAGATGTATTACCAGAACGAATCATTGTGTATAAAATTCTACGAGCAACCGGCTTCAGTCCATCTCTAACATCTGGCAATGCACGTTCTGTTGCAACATAAGTACCATAAATAATTGCATCTTCTAAGAAGTTTTTAGCTAAATCAACCTTTATTGATTCAACCTCTACTAATTCTTTTATTTTTTTATTAACTTTTCTAGCCAACTATCTTCCTTCCTTTTAATTTTGTTTTATTATTAAATGGCTCATAACTTTCAAACTTATAAAAAGTCTTCCCTTCTTCATTAATTACAGAAATTGATAAGTGGTCTGAACACCAACCAGAAATTGGTAATTTTAGGTTTGAATTTCTAATTTTAACCTTTTGACCAACTTTAATTATTTTTCTTAAATCTCTTAATGAAATTAGATAGTCTACAATTTGTCCATTTTCTAATAATAAATAAATTCTGTACGAATCTGATCCCATAGAAAAATGGAACCCATCTCTTTTTAAATTATGAATTACACCATTTAATTTTTCTAATTCACACTTAGATTTTAAACCTAACCGGTTTAATGCAAAAATAAATGCATCTTTTTCTAATTGTGTCTCTGGCTCTATTGTATTCTTTATTGGATAAAGTATTATAAACATTAAAACAATAATGATAATTATTGTTGATGTAATAGTTTTAATTTGACTAAGTAAAGGTAAATTGTTAGTTTTAAATGCAATAATTCCAATTAAAAGCATTAAAGAACATAATGTTACAATACCAATCATTAAATAAAACGATATTATTAAAATAATATAAACATTAGAAGCTAACCGAACCTCTCGGCTCGGTTTTCTAACTTCTAACTTTTTATTTTCCTTTTTCATCAACCCCCTCATTTAGAAAACAAGATTGAAATCTCCATTTTCTACAATTTTATCAAGATCTAAGTTTGAATCTTTTCTATTCATTCTACCCCTCCAAACAAGATTGACTGATTCTTTGCTAACAAGATCCTTTAATCCGTTCAAAAAAGTAAGAGAGAATGGGATCATTAAATCGCTACGAGTTTTTGTTCCAAAAAACTCTGTCCCGTTAAAGATGTAAGAAAGTTGTACTCTCTCAGCCCCTTTATTTATAGGATCAAATGATAGCTCCATAATTTTATTTAATGTTTGAAAAGCTTTTTCTTTGTTGTTCGGAAGCAAAACTTGTAAATGATCTACTTCCATTTTCAATGATAGTTCATCTGCTCTTTTTATAGAAGTTATTTTTGCGGTTTTTCTGTTATTATTAAAGGATAGGTCTACCATAATATTAACAACTAGACCTTTTTCAAGGTATCTTCCATAAGAACGGAATGTTTCTGGAAACATCACTAGTTCAGTTGTATCAGAATCATCTTCCAAAGTAACAAACGCCATTGGATCACCTTTCTTAGTAGTGATTTTTCTAAAGTTTGAAATTACACCTAATAGATAAAATTCATTATCTTCTGCCTTATTGAAATCTTCTATTTTTATAAAACCATCTACAGATTTAGACTCATCTTTAAATGGATCTGTTGGATGTCCACTTGTATAAAAAGTTGTTACACGTTTTTCTTCTGATAAAAGTTCTTGAAAATCCATTTCTTCTCCATCATCAGAAATCCAAGCATCAAAAGCTTTTCCACTAATTTTATCAAAAATAATAGATTCATTTGCTTTTAATGATTTAGCCAATCCAGACAAATCTTCCAACTTCATTAGCAAAGATTTTCTTGTATAGCCAAAGCTGTCAAGACCCCCTGAAAGAATTAAAGAACGGATTTGTGATTTATTAATACCATCAGTATTAACATCATCGAGATTTCTTTGCATTCGAGATAAGAAGTTATATAAACTAGTAAATTGTCCATTCTGTTTACGTTCATGTGCAATAGATGGAGCTGCACTAGCCACCATTGATACTTTATTCAGTCCAAAGTATACAGAACCATTATTTGGAATAAAACTATCACCAGAAACATTGACATCTACACCCATAATTTTTACATTCTGTTTTTTATAAAACGCAATCATTTGTGCTAAGTTGTCACGCTCTTTTATTTTTTGATTTCCACCAACATAGTTCAAATCACTTGCTGCAAAGAAGTCAGGGTAATAAGTGAATAACCATGCTTCTGTAATTGCAATCAATGAATATCCTGCGGCATGACTTTTATTAAATCCATAAGAAGCAAAGGCTTCAACATCATTCCATAATTCTTCTAACTCTTCTTCTGTTCGTCCAGTTTTTGCAATACCACCAGGAATCTGATCGCCATCTCCAAAAATGAATGTCTTCTTAAGCGCTTTAAGTTCTTCAAACTTTTTCTTACCGATTGCACGACGAGCTAAGTCTGCTCCACCAAGAGTAAACCCTCCAACTGTTTGTAGCAAGCTCATAATGGATTCTTGATAAATTAACAATCCATAAGATGTTCTTAATAAGTCTGCCATTTCAGGGACAACATACTTAATCTTATCTGGGTGCAAAGCATTATCAATAAATTCATCAATGAATGCCATAGGTCCTGGACGATAAATTGAAATTCCAGCAATGATGCGAGAAAACAAATCTCCAGTTTTTGCTTTTTCTTCTGCGCCATCTTCAAAAACATCTGCAAGGCATCGAGTGATTACATTACTCATTCCGTCACTACCAAGTTGGAAGAGATTTTTCGTACCTCCAGAAGCTAGAGTTTTAAAAACATTAAGGTCTGTTGTTGCAGTTTCCAAAATAGAACTAACTGTCAATTCTTTTCCGGTTTGTTCTCGAATTGAATCCAATGCAGTCTGGATAACAGAACAAGCTGTCAAACCTAAGAAGTCCATCTTAAGCAAGCCGTTATCTTCTACGTGAGTATAAGCTGTAAGCTGCTCTCCTTTAACAAAATAAGTTGGAAGAAAATCTGTTACAGCTTCAGGGGCGATAACGTATCCCGCAGCGTGTTGGGATAAGTTTGAAACTAAATCCAATAATTTTGGAGCAATACTTAATACTTTATCAACTACAAGACTACTTTCTCGCAGAGATTGTACTTCTGGTTGTTCAAGATATTCTGTTAATGTTGGCTCACCAACGACCAAATCCAACAATTGTTCTGATAGTTTTATAGCCGAACGTTTGTCTGCAAAAGCAGATGGGAGAGCTCTCAACAAAGCCTTTAATTTATAAGTTCCGAAAACAGCAATACCAGCTACACGACTTTCTGTTATTTCTTCGTCAACATTATAGAAATCTTTAACATAATCAATAACTTCTTTTCTGTGTTTATCTGGAATATCTGTATCAATATCAGGCATTGAAACACGCTCAGGATTTAGAAAACGCTCAAACAACAATCCGTACTTCATTGGATCAATTTCTGTAATTGCTAAAGCATAAGCTACTAAACTTCCCGCACAAGAACCACGGGCTGGTCCAAAATTGATTGGGTTTGGGCTGTATCCACTTTTAGAAAGGAATCTCTTCCATCGGGAGACAGTTTCATCATCATAAAATGAATAATTTCGTTTCCCATAGTTAATAAAGTCAGCAACGATAAGAAAGTAACCATTAAATCCCATCTGATCAATAATCGATAACTCGTAATCTAATCGTTCTTGGTATTGAGAAGGAATTCCATCTGGTAATCGTCGCTCCAATCCTTTTTGTGTTAAAGTAACAAAGTATTCTTTTTCAGACTTAAATTCTTTAGGAATTTCAAATCTAGGGTTAAAGTTTTCTTTAACTTCTAGATTATACGATTCTACTTTATTAAAAATCTCAATAGTATTATGTAGTGCTTCAAGAGGTAGATTTAATCGTTTACCATCTTCTGATGTATGGAAAAATCTATTTTCACCAGTTAAAAACCATGATTTATCTTTTTCTTTTTTCAAACCAATAGCTTGAATTACTTCCATAGCTTCTCTATCTTCTGGGTTTAAATAATGATAATCATTTGTTGCTACTAATTTCAAGTTTTTTTGTCTCGCTAAACTTTCAATTCGATAATTTAATTGTTCCGAGATCTCGCTTTGATCTTGAACTTCCAAATAAAAGTCATCAAAACCAATCCAATTAATGATTTTTGTTAACTTATCATCCGATTCAGATGTTCCCAAATCCAAACGTCCATCTTCATAAGCTGACAAAACTATTAGATTTTCAGAGGGGTAGGAAATTAACTCTTCCAATTTAAGGAATGGGCGAGTCAAATCTGTTTTTTCTTCTTGATTATTTTGATTACTTGCAGACTGAGTTAGAATTCTAGAAAGTGTTTTGTAACCATCCTTATTTTTAGCAATGATAACCAAATGATAATATTGATCTTTAGTTTCCTCAATGTAGATTTCTGCACCATTAATTGCCTTTTTCCCTTTAGAAATCATACCTTGGTTAAAATCATAAAGCCCAAAAGCTACACCATGGTCATTCAATCCTGCACCAACTTCTGATTTTGAAATTATTTCTTTTACTTTTGCAACCGAATCTTTTATTGAATAGTCGCTTTTTCCTCTTAATTCAATAAATTCAATAATTTCAATTTTATTATTACCTTTATAAATAACCGGATAAGACAAATCTTTTCTCAAATCTTTAAGTTTTTCAGATTGAATAGATAATTTCTTATCATTGTAAGTTAACAGTCCGTTTTTAAGTTCTCCATAAAAAAATTGTTCTGTTAGTTTTTCTACTGTTAATAACATAAAGTTTAGACCTCTTTCTTTCTATTTATTATAATTTAATTGTTCTTACCTATTATTTTACCAATTTTTTGTCTAAAAGTAAAGTCATTTTTTTTTGAAAAATCTATTGACTCTAGGATGAATTAATGATAGAATTGAATAGAATAAAACTTACGAATTGAGGTAATCTATGTCAAATAATCAAAATCTAGCAAAAATTAGTGGAGAAAGAATGGATAAAGAGGTTTCAGAACTTTTTAATAGTGTAGAGAATAAAATCAAACTTAATAGTTCTGAACATAAGTATTTTTCTAATCTTTGGGGAGAAAGTGATATTCCAGAAGTGAAATGGTTTACTGTCGCTAAAAGACAAGTTTTGAATACTAAAGAAAATTCAGCCTTCAAAGACGATGTTCAAGATGTTATAAATGATATTCTGCTTGGATGGACAGATTCTATTACAGAATTGAAAACAGCAATGGATACAGTCCTTTACTCAATGAAAAAAATTGAAAAACAGGCACACTCTGGTGCTGAAATTAGTCGAGAAGATTATATTAGCTTCTTGGCTAATAGAATTATTTCTTTAGCTCTATTAGGTAGATTGGGGATTCTTGTTCCTGAAGTTATTGATCCAATTGTTCACAAAAAGATTGGAGAATTAAAAGAAGCAAGCAGGTAACATGGAGGTAATTCATGTCAGAAAATAATTTGAACTTTATTTTAAAGGATCTTTTTAAAAGTTTTGGTAAGACATTAACAAAAAATGGTTATATTGAATTGAAATTAAATTCACCACAAGAAGTTAAAATAGTATTAACAGCAGGTTCAGTTGTTATAACAGGTTTTGATGAGATTAATCATTTATCTTTATCTGGGTTTAATATTGTTAGATTTAATTTACCAGATTTTGTTTCTATCATTTCTTTGATAGATAAAAAAGATTCTTTTGAATTAGAATCTATTTCAGATAATTTTTTTCAATTATCTGGATTACCAATCTTTTCTTTAGATGTTGAAGAGGATGATGTTTTTCTTGATGTGATAAATAAAATTGATTTGCCAAATAAAGATTTTAAAAATCTTATTAAAGTTTTGAAATTAGAAAAGAAAAAATTAAAAAAAAGCTTTTTGGTTGAAAGTGAACTTTTAATTATTTCGTTTCTTCAAAAAACTGTAACAATAATAGGTGAAATAGATTATAATATTACAAGTTTTGGAGAAAAATCAATATCAGATAATAATTCTAAGGTATCAGATTTAATTATTTCTTTAAATAAAAACGAAGAAAAAATGGTAGAATCATTATTTAAAAATGAAAAGGACAATCTAATAATTTTAGAAACGAAAAACAATTTCAAGATTTTATCAAGTACTAAATCAGTTTTTCTAGCTAAAAGGGATTTCAATTTTGATCTTTATAACACAATTGTTGAGTAGGGGGAAACATGGAAAATAACGAAAAAAATAATATAGATGACGTAGTGGAAGGGGTAGATCTAGAAGAAGAAATTCGAAAATTAAACAATAGTTCAGGTGGGTATAATCCAGAACAAAAGGATCCAGTTGTACAGGGTAGAGGATTTTCCGGGATTCAAGAAATCTTTTCAGATAAGAAAAAGGTTATTGGTGTGATTTTAGGAATTGCAATAATTGTTATTTCTCTGCTCATTGGTTTTTTATGGTTTAATAAAGGTAAAAATGCAAATAATTCAGGTAAATCATCTGACCCTCAAATTGCACAAGCAGACAAAAACAATCGTTCTGTTTTTAAAGTATCTATTCAGCCAGCTGTGGATGCTCAAGAAGCTAAAGGTAGAATTGCCGAACAATGGAGAGCTGCAAGTGTTGAGTATAGCAAAACTCAAGATTTATCTAAGTTTAAAGAAACTTTAAATAAAATTAATGAAGAACGCACTTCTTACTTAGAAAAAATTAATGCAGACGATGATAATAAGTTGAATACTATTGTTATCAATGCTCTAAACAATCAAAGAGAATACTTGAATAAAGCATTTAATGTTGAATCTAGTGGTGATGCAATTTCTATTTTTAATGAATGGAATAGTGGTGATAAAGCCTATGATGAAGAATACATCGAAACATTGAAGGCAATGTTGAAAGAAATTGGAATCAAGTTTACTATTTCTAAAACAAACAACAAAACAACAATTAATTATTAAACAAAAATAGTCAGACAATTCGATCTGACTATTTTTATTAATAGAAATTATTGACAAACTTTTTTTCTTTTGATAAAATTATTATGGTAATAATTGAGTATTTTGAATAAAATTGGAGGTAGAATTTGTTAGAATTAGGTAAGGAATTTCCAAAAGATTATCTAGAAAATGGAGTTAATCTCCTTTACTTCGGAGATAAACATTATCAATATAAAAAACCAGCCAATCGCATGGATGATTTTTCTGAAACAGAAAAGAAAAAAGTTCGAGAAATTCGTAGATTAGCAAAAGAGCATAATGTTCGTGTTATTATTCAGCCCGGAGACTTTTTAGATAAACCAAGACTACCAGATGATTTTGTTCAAGCTATTTTAGAAGAGTGGGGATTTTCTGCATTCAAAAAAGCTAGAGAAGATTATGAGGCTGGAAAATTAACTAAAGAAGAATTTGCAGATGCAGTTCTTGATTACATTCCTTTAGTTGGTACAGTTGGGAATCACGAATTGTTCGGAGGTAGTTTAAAAACTCTACCACGAACTACCCTTGGGTTTATGTCTTCTATTGGATTTATGAATTTGGTTGATAAAGACAAAACATTCACAGTTAAAACAAAAGGTGGGCGTTCTGTTGCAATTTCAGGTCTGCCATATGATCTTCATTTGTTAAAGGATCCAAACAATTTTATTTTAAAAGAGAAAAAAGGAGATACAGATGTATTTCTGATTCATGAAGCTCTTTATAATACAACTCTTGGTCCTGAAGTTAATTGGCTACCAATAGATAAAGTTTATAAATCAACAAAAGCTGAATTAACTATTGCTGGACACATCCACCACGGATTTGGTTGGATAGAGAAAGATGGTAAGATTTTTGGAAATCCTGGTGCATTAGCACAACAAAGTGCTGCTTTAACTGAATTGGATCGTGATTTGTATGGATCTTTAATTCATATAGCCGAAGATGGTTCAATTTTTGTAAAGGATATAAAATTAGATTGTCCTCGCTCTCGAGATCTCTTTGATCTTTCAACTAAAGAATCTAAAACTAGTGCAGAAAATCAAATTAACGCAGTTAAAAAAGTGGTTGAAAAGATTGATCCAATTAAAGGAAGTGAGGTGTCTGGTCTCATTGAATTAATTGGTAAAAACGAAGATGTTCCAAAAGAGGTTGTAGAACTTGCTTTAAAAGTTACAGAAAGAGTTGAGTCAAAAATGAGAGTGACACAACCCCTTAATGAAAACCAGGATTACAGAATTAAACAAATTCGCTTAAAAAACTTTGAAGCCCACTTAGATACAATTATCAACATCACGGACGATGGTGTTCCATACGTTTTTATTGGTGAATCATCTAATGGTAAATCTTCTATTGCCAGAGCTCTATACTTTGCTTTAGAAAATGAAGGAAATGCTGTTGGATTTATCCGAAGAGCAAAGGATGTAAAACGTTGTGAAGTTACATTAGTTCGTGTAGATGATTTGTCAGTAACCCGGGTTGTCGAAGTTAAGAAGAATAAGGTTGGAACTAGAAAAACAGAGAAAAATGGTTGGATCATTAAGTATCCAGATGGAACTGAAACGGAAACCAATACATCTGCTTTAGAAGAGATCCAAAGACTTTTTGGTTTTAATTACTTGTACTTGGATGAAGGTGATAAAGTAAGTTTGAACTTTAGAAAACAAAAAGAACCTGATTTCTTTTTGGGATTTAAAGAAAAACAAAGAGCCAAACTTGTTGGAAGTTTATATGGAGCACAATACCTTCTTGGTGCAATAAAGGAGTTAGAAAGTGAAAGAAGACGATTAAATTCTTCTGCATCTCATTTCCAAAATGAGGTTAAAGAATTGGAGGGACAAGTTGCGTCATTATCCTCAATAGAAAAAGCTTCTAAAATTATTGAACAAATTAAAAAAGATTATGAAGATCTAGAACAGCTTAAAGTTAAGTTTAATTCTGCAAATGAACTTCAAAAAACATTAATAGACTCTAATAGATTGAACTCATACTTGACTAAGTTTATTACTAAAACATCTCCAATAGTGTCTTCTGTTTCAAATGAAATAACTTCATTGGTAGAAAAAAGTAATTTGTTGGAAAGATTAGATTCTGTTAATAAAAGAATGAATGATGAAAAAAATAAGCTCAAAAAAATTAATCATTTTCTAACATCAAAACCATTCGTAGATAATTCTAAAACAATCATTGAGGAATTGGAAGAAAAGTCCTTAACTCTTCAAAAAGCTACATTATTAAAAAAAGAAATAGAAAATCTTAAATCAGAAATTACAGATGCTAATATTGTTATTTCAAAATCTAAAACAGTAAAAGATGCTGGCGAATCTCTTAAACAGCTTGAGAAATTGATTCAAACTCTTGAGTCTTTAGAGGTGAAAAGCAAAAACTATAAAGAACAAAAATCTTCGCTTAACTCAATAAATAAAATAGATTCTTCTATTGTCCCTAAATTAGATCATATCTATCCTAGATTTAATGAAGTTGAATCACTCTCTATTAAACTTAATAGATTAATGGATTTGAAAGAATCTCTTGAAAAAACAAAGAATGAACTATATAAAAATGATTTAGAATTAAAAGATAACACTGAAAATCTAGAACTTATAAAAAATAGTTTGTCTTTAGAAGAGGAAAAACAATTCGTAAAAATTGGTGATCTTAAGATTTTTGGAATAAGCTTAAATAATTAAAATGAAAGTTGGTAATAATATAAATGGAAAACAATAAATTGCAACAATTGAGAGAACGATATGAAGATGCTCGAGCTAAAGTTATTAGATCTAATGCTTCCAAAGAACAACTCGAAAAAACTTTATCTAATACAGTAGATGAAATTCGTGCTCTAGGAATTAATCCAGATGACTTGGATTCTGAATTGAAAAAAATTAGTGAGGAAGTTGATTCTCTGTATAAGTCAATTGAAAAAAATCTAGATGAGGTTGATTTGATTGCAGATGAAATTAAAAAAGGTTGATTCGTTTTGCAATCAAACCTTTTTCTTTATATAATTAATAAAAAAATTACCGGAAAATCCCGGAGGAAAGAAGGAACCTATGTATTTTTTACCTGTTTTAAAGCGTAATGCTTTACGATTTTTTCAATCTGTTCTTGTTTTTTCAGCAATTTACATGATTCTAGAACTTTTTGGAATTACTCTTTATTCACAAGAATATGCATTAATCTTTGCATTGATTGGTTATGCAATGACTTATGTAAACATCTATATCGGTACAGTGATGCCAATTTTTCTGTCATTAAAAGACAATGATTTAATTGTTAAATTGTTTCAGATTTTTCAATTGGCATCACCATTCCTTGGTTTGAGTACTGCTTCAAACTTTGGATATAATGCTAGTACCATTTACTGTATTATTTTTGTATCTGTCGTTGTTGTAATTCGATGGAATGCAGTAAAAAAACACCTTTTTGGAATCTTAGGAATTCAATAAATAAAAAGAGTCAAATAAATGGCTCTTTTTATATTGTTGAATTTTTTTGTTTTATATGGTAAAATTATTAAAAAAAATAATTAAAAGAAAGATAATGGGGTTTATAATGTTCAGTTTAAAAAAATTAACTGCAGAAGATTATTTTTTTATTACTATTTCAAGTTATAGTTTTTTAATATTATTATCAATGCTTATTAAGTCATTTGATTTAAGCAATTACAATTCTTTTATAGAAAAAGCAAATCCTACAATTTTTTTTGCAATTAAAATTATCTTATCTTTTGTTTGGTTTTTTTATACAATAAAATTGTTAATTGATCCTAAGTTTAAAAATAGTAAAAATAGCATCTATAAACATAATCAATTCTTTTTGAAGTTACAAATAATTTTCTTGTTTATTGTGTTATTGTTGATCAAAATTATTTCAAATTATGATTTAATAATTTCCATGCTTAATTAAATAAAAGAAAGGGGTCTCTATGAAAGCTTTAAAAATAAAAGAAATTGTATTATTATCTGTTTTTATTTATGACTTTATAGTTTTATTGAACTTTTTATTAACCAAGTTGAATAATTTCCCTGAAAAACAATCTGGACTATTTACTTTTTCTATAATTTTACTCTTTTCGTTTATATTAGCAATAATAAATCCAAAATCACAAATTGATAATTCTCCTGTAGTTCCTAATAATATTCATAATTTTTTAATTGTTTTGATTTTTGTATTATTCTTTTTGATCAATATAGAAACAATTTTATTTTTATCCACTAATCTATTCAATATGATTTATGGCTGATTAAAATAATTTTTATTAAAATTATTTTAATAACTTCATCAACTAGAAAGGTTCTTTTATAATGAAAGATTTATTAAAAAAAGAAGTAATAGTTTTACCTGTTTTTATTTATAACTTTTTGTCAATATTGATCTTTTTGTTAAGTCAGACTTATACGCTTATACAAGTGCAAGCGATACTTGTTTTCTTTGGGTATGTATTAATTCCAATGACAATAGCAATCAGAAATCCAAAGTTTGAAAAAGATGGTTCTTATTTGATTCCAAAAGATATTCATAATGTTTTAATTGGATTGAATTATTTTATCTTCCTTATTATCAATTCTTTAATTGTTCTATTCGTTTTATCTTATTTAAAATAAGATTATGAAATTATAATTAAACAAAAGAACATTGACTATTTAAGTCTGAGAAAGAAGGTTAAAAATGATTAATTGTACAAATAGCGCATCTCCACTTTCAATTATCCATGAAGATACAAAATTAATTTTGGGATCTTTGCATAAAGCAAATAGAAACCCCAAAAAAGAGAAAGTAATCCTCCCTTTAGTAGTTACAGAAAACGGAGTTTCAACTGACGAACGAAATTCTGAAAAAGCTACTTTTGTTGGATTGATGTTTTTAGATCGCAATGATAACTTTTATTTTGTAAAAGAACTAAAAAATGATTCTAGCGATATTAAAGTTGCTCTCCCGATTTTAGTAAACCACAAACTGTTACTAAATAAGACAGAAGAAACAATTCTTAAATTGTTAGAGGAGAACTTAAAATTCTTTACCACTTTAAGTGATTTTCATCTTACTTATTTAATTTCAGGTTTTGCTAATTCTGGTTTAAAAAATGAGTTTTTCATTAAACAATACTTGGAAAGATTTGGTCGGAATTATGTATTAGAAACTTTGCAAAATGATTTAGAGCTATCTGTTGATGTTTTAGAAGATCGTTTTAAAATCGAAACAGATTTTGCTAAAAAGTTTTTTTCTGATGAAGAATTGTTTGATTCATTTATTAAAAAAATAGATGGATGCTCTCAATGTGACTCATCAGTCTTTACTCCAAATGAATTTCCATTACCATTTAAAAGCAATTATTCGCTTCTACTTTCTATGTTTAAGTCTATGAGTTATGAGTATCAAGTTAAAACTCTTAAAGCTTTAACTGGTAAAGTTTATATCTTTAAATCACCTCAAAGGTTTGCAATACTAGTTTCTATGCTTTGGAACTGGATCTCACTAACAAACCATAAAAAGCTGCTAAACGAAAAAGATCTAATTCTTTTAGCATCAGAAGTTGCAGTTGCTTTAATTGCTTCAGATAAGTATGATCTTCATCGGAATAATAACATTCAGATTAAAACAATTGAGAAATTATTCAGTTACATCTTTTTTGAGCCCGGTCATCAAGATTTTAAAGAAATCTTTCTTAAACAATTAGAGAAGTGGTTTGCCCATAAAGAAAGAGTTGTTTATATAAGGAACAAAATTATTGGAACATTACTTCTTAGAAAAGATTTGGAATTAAACTTAGATAAAAAACTTGTTGAATTATTGAATAATAATAAAATGAATGTTTTAAATAATCTATTCATTAATTTTGAAGTTTATCAAAAAGATGAAATCTGGGGATCTATTTATTACAATATGCTTGGAATTGAGGTTTCTGAGCTTGTTGGCGAAATTGTACCGCTTTGTCAATGCAAAATAGAAGAAGATTGATTTAATAACAAAACGTAAGATTTTCTTGCGTTTTATTATTTTTATAATTAATAAAAAAGAGCATTAAAGCTCATAGAAAGAAGGTTTTGATTTTATGAAAAAATTAAAAACAAAATTGCAGAAAACACCCTATGCTGTAGATGAACAAGAGACAGTTATTTCCTTTGATAGATCAAGTGGAGTTTGGCGTTTCTATAGCACAATTCCACATCACGCTAAAAAGTATGAACAATTTATTTCTGAATCAGATACTTTTTCATCTTGGCGTGAAATTAATGATGAAGGAAATCTTATTGCAATTGAAGGAGTTTTGGATGTTGATCGAGTTAAACCTCTACCATCTCTAAAACGAATTTTATCAGAGGAACGACGCAATAAGCTTTCAGAACAATTAGCTCGAGGTCGAAAATCTCAAGGAAAATAAAAAGGGAAGACTTGTCTTCCTTTTTTTGTTATAATCAAATCAAAAGAATAATTATTTAGAAAGAATAGTAATAAAAAGATAGAACGGTTAACTGTTCTATCTTTTTATTATGAATTTTCATCTATTTTTTTAATTAATAAACTTTTAAATTCTTCTGGAGAAATTACCTTTTTAGCTTTATAAGTTTTATCACGCCAAAGTTTTAGCTCTCGAGAACTTACAAATCCATCTGGTCGAATACCTTCATCTAACAATTCTTCAATTAGCAAGGTTTGCCAATTTCCTCCAAGCTTCAACCCATTTCTATATCCAGGATGAGAACGATAGTTTGGTGTGTTTTCAGATAATAGTGCACTTGGAACCATCACATTATATAATCCAGCATAAGTAGAAGCTGTTGAATAACTTCTTTCATACTTAATTACTTGAAATGCTAAAGTTTGACTACGAGCTGTTCTTTTTAAAAATAAGTCGCTTTCATTTGTTGCGTGAATTAACTCATGAAGTACTTTTGCAATCGAAGAACTTACTGATTTAGTTGTTAAAATTGCTCTTCGAAGACCAGTATTAACATAGTAAATCCCAGGTGCATCCTTAAAAGATGTATTAGTTAGAACCCACTCTTCAATTTTTGATCTAGATGGTGAAACATCATCCAATTGATACAAGAAGTCAAAAATACTAAAGTTTAGGTTATCAATGTGAACAATTGGTCCATCATTAAACTTTGATCTACCTTTACCAGCTCCTTTCGTTAAACAAGAGAAGTCGATAATTGGATATTGTTTTTCCGGGAACTTTCTATTAAATAACTCTCCTCTAAATTCATAATTCGATTTCATTCAATTACCTTCTTTCATAGATTATTATTTTTATTTTAATTATAACAAAAAAATAATCTATAATAAGTATTGAGAAAGCTTATTATAGCTACTCTAACTTTCGAAAGTATTGGAGGTGCTAGATGCACAAGTTAAAAAAAATTATCTTTTCATCTATTGCCATCCTTTCTGTATCTGCTACAGTATCACCAATCACTTCTGTTTTTGCTGAAGGAGAGAATGAGGCTAGACCTCAAACAGAATTAACCGCAGGTAAGGAAGGTGATAAAGATAAATCAGTTAGTAAAAATGATCAGGCTCTTACAGATAATGGTAAGAATGAAAAACAATCTGATAAAGAAACAACTGTATTAAATAAAGAAGAAAAGAAAGCTGAACCTAAAAAAGAAGAGGCTAAGAAAGAAGAAACTAAGAAAGATGAACCTAAAAAGGAAGAAAAACTTCCTGATGCAGGATTTGAGACTGTTGGATTAAGTTTAGTTAGTATTAGTGCTGCAGGTCTTGGTATTACACAATTAGCAAAACGTAAAGCTAAAAAAACTATCAAATAATTGAAAGGGGGAACTAATTTTGAAAAGATTTTTAATAGGTAGCTTTGAACAGCTATTCCTATTGGGGATCTTCATTGGCTCCCTTTTCGTTATTTTTGGAGATCGAATAACTGCTGCAGTTGCTACAGAATCTTCTAAAACTGCTGTAGTTACAAAAGTTTCTGAGAGTGAACGAAAAGAAGAGTCGAGATCTGCCAATTATAACTGGGATCAAGTTTCTTCAGCCAATGTGGTAGATGCTTTGTCTGCTAAGTTTAGTAATTATCAAGCAAAACCAATTGCACTAATTACTCAACCAGAAGCAAAAGTTGCTAGCACTGTTGTTGCTGGATTAGATAAGTATCAATTGAACCTATCTGTTGGTACAACAAATCCAAATCAAGAACTAGGTAAAGGAAATTATGTTTTGGTTGGACACCATGTTCCTAAAAGTGAATGGGCATTGTTTTCTGGTGTTTATTATTATGGTCAACCCGGGCAAAAAGTTTATCTCACAGACTTGAATAAAGTTTATGAATACACAATTATGGATGTAAAACTTGTAGATGAAACTGAAACTCAAATTCTAAATGAGGATAGATGGAAACTTTCTGAGAATAATCATACTGCAGGTACCCCACTATTAACTATTCTTTCCTGCGATATAACCGGTAAAAAAAGAATTACAGAATTTTGTGATTTAACTAAAGTGTATGATTTTAAAAAAGATCTATTACCCAAAGAGGCTGTTGATGGATTTGAAAAGGCAGGTGAGTTTAGTTGGAATTCTTAAAAATAATTGGTAGAATTATAAAAACAATGCAAATAATTGTTATAACAATTTTAGTTTTATATGCAATTTATGTTAAAGTTTCTAAACAAAATCCTGTAGAAGATTTCTTTTTTAATCTAAGAAGTGTAGAACGTGTTGAAAAGTTTGAACCACCTAAAAACACATTAAATAAAGTTGATAATACAATAGAAACAGATAATGGTATTTTAGAAATTGGTAAAATCACTTTTCATAAAAACACAACTGTCATTTTTGCTAGTCAGGAAAAAGGAACTAGTATGGTGATCGAGTATAAGTTTACACCAAAAAAAGCTGGTATTAAAGTAAATTCTTTATTTGATAAAGTTGTTAAAGTTGAACAATTTAAAGAAAATGGAACTCCTTTTACACCAGAAGCTGCAGTATTCTTTGGTGGGGCGATGGATCAGACAATAATCGATAAAGTTAATAAAGGGATTCAAATAACGACCGAACAAGATATTGGAAAAACAATTGAAAGTGCTACAGCTTTTTATGTCCTTCCTGGAGAAGTTAAAGTAAGCTTTGGTCAAACAACAACACCATACTTTGTGAGCAATTAAAAAAGGAGTCTTAGAACTCCTTTTTATTAAGTTATTAAATTAATAAAATCTTACCTTCCTCCATTAGTTCGGAAATTCCATCATGGTAACGGTCATTAGAAATTCTTTCTTCAAGTTCACGTTTTTCCCGTTTGCCATAATATCGAGCACAAGTACAAGCAGCGCAATCACAAGCCATAGAAAACTTAGAAAGTTTATGTCCTTCAGGTCTTTCTTCCCAATCTGGGAAAAATTGTTTCATAAGTTTTTGTCGTTTAGAAATAACTCGTTGTGTTGCATGACGTCTTCTTGATCTTTTTGTTCTCATAAGTAAAACCTCTATTAACTTTCTTTCTTCTATTTTAACTTAAAATAGAAGAAAAAGCAAGGAGAAAATTGTATGAACTCAAATAATATAAATGAATTTCTTTTAGAAGAAGGTTGGGAATCATTTCTTGAATTATTAAAGGAAAAGAATGCGCTGTCTTTAATTCCTAAAGATAAGTTGTTTCGCATTAGAAAAATCTTTTTTGCTGTTAGATTTTCTAGTATGAATAGAAAAAAAAGCTTATATGACTTATATGATTTAATGATTAATAATAATGGATTTGGTGATTTTCTGTTGAAAAATCTAAAAGGTAGTTCTAATAGGATAAATAGAAAAGCAGTTCGTTCTTTTTTACAAACAGAAGTCTCTGATAAATCATATAACCAATTTAAAGAGTGGTTATTTAATCAACTTTATTGAATTGTTTGAAAAGAAATTAATTTTATGTTATAATTTTTTTTAGAAACAGAAAGGAATAATTTTATGGATTATAAACTTACTTCTGCAACAAATCCAGATTTTTACATTCATGTTGTAAAATCTGGGGAAAAGCTAACAATTGATACAACATTGTTAAAAAAAGCTATTGGAAAAACAAACAAAACAATTGCTCAACATGAAACAGTTGCTGATTTGAATTTTCGTTTACGAACAAAAGAGTTTAACTCAAAACATGCTTATATTGAGTGGTTATCAATTTTTTTGGTGTTTGCAAATAGAGTTCAAAAAGATTTCATAATTGAAGATGCATCATTTTGGATGACTACTAAAGCATCAATAAAAACTTTCTCATCAGAAGAAAATAAAGAAAAGAATCAAAAACTTTATGTTCAAAAAGTTGATGGGTTTGATGATACGTTTATTAGTTTAGACGTGGAGAGTACTGGTCTTAATACTACAAAAGATAGTATTATTCAATTTTCTGCAGTTCTTTATAAGAATGGTAAACAACAAAAATCATTTGACCGATTTGTAAATCCTTCAAATGGAAATAAAATTAGTTTATTTACAACAGACCTAACTGGAATTAAACAAGAAGATGTAGATAATGCTAAAACCTTTGCAGAGGTTTGGGATGAATTCATTTCTGATTTTTATAATGGTGAGCAATTGGTTGGGCAGAACTTAAAGTTTGACTTGAATATTATTATTGCTGAGTTGGAAAGAATCAACAAAAAATTACCTCAAGTTCAATATGCAGATACAATGAGTATGGTTAAAGATCTCTACCCAGACCTGGGATCTGGAGAATACAAACTCGAGAAGTTAAAAAAACGATTCTTATCAGAAGAAACTTCTAATTTATCTTCTCACAACTCATTAAATGACTGTATTATTGCTGGAGAACTATACTTATTCCTTCTTAAACAATTTAAGAAGAATAAATGGAGTTAATTTAAGGAGGGATATAACCATTGTTAACAAACAGACAAAAGAAATCGATTATAGCCGGAGCTGTTGTATCCGGTCTTATCTTGTCTGGTTCTTTTGTTGCTTTTGGTGTTCCATACTTTGATCAAGTTAGAGTTGCAGCTATAGAAAAAAGGGCAAACAACCTCATTGAAAATAGTTACACAAATTCGATCAAAGATAATGTTACAACTTCTGAAGTGGAATCTATTTTGAAAGATGTTGAATCAATTAGAGATCCTAATAAGAAAAAATCTTTAAAAACAAAAGTTGATAGCTTACTGGAGCAAGCAAAGCTACAAACTGGACTTCAAGATAAATTAAAATCTTATAGTGAAAAAACAAATCTTTCTGAATTAAACATAGATGATTTGTGGTCCCTTATAGACCAAGCTTCTGGAATAAACAATATTGAAGTAAGAAATAAAGTTTTTAAAGATGCAAATGAAATCTTAGATAAAATGAACTATTCTACTTATGTTGAATCAGAAGCTTCCAAGATGTCTTCAAGTAATCCAGGACAGTATTACACAGTTAAAGGATTAGTAGACAATTTGTACTATGAAGACGTTAAGCAATCTGTAGATGAAAAATTGAAAAAAATACAGACTGAAATAGAAAAGAAAACCAAAGATGAAACTCAAGAAAAAAAAGAAAATGAACAAAAAAGTTTGGATCAAGCTAAACAAGGTAAAACCTATTCTTTTACAAAAGGGAATTCTGAGTTAACAAAAGTTTCTGAGACTCAGCTTCTTGTTATTGAAAAAATAATTTCTGACTCATCTTTGGCGGGCAAAAAGTTCATTGGAGTTGGTGGAGGAAAAGTAGTTGTTTATTCTACAGAATTATCCTCTAATGGAGAGCCAAACGTTAGAGAACTTGTTAATGTTGAGTATAAGAGAAATCGTGCAGGGAACCAATCAAGCGTCTTTAGCAATTTCAGTTTAGAAACTAGTAGAATAAAAGCGAATGGATTTTCAATTGGTGTGGGAAATCAAGATGATGTCCAAGTTTCAGAAAATGGTCTAAATTCACTTAGAGAAGTTCTTAGATAGGAGTGATTTGGTGTTTGGAAAACGAAGTGAAAAATTAAAATCAGAACAACCAAAGAAAAAGGGTAGAATACGAAAAGCAAAAAAGAAACCATTTTATAAAAGATTTTGGTTCTGGTTGTTTTTTATTCTATTAATTTCTGGTGGTGTTGGTTCTAAAGTTGTTTGGGATAAGTATGGACAACAAGTACAAGAATCTGTTAATTACGGTTATCAAGTTGCGGATAGCCTTGATGCAAACTCTTTACGATCAGATAAACCAACTATCATTTATGATTATCAAGGAAAAGAAATCAAAAGATTAAATACTGCAGCAGATTACCAAATAAAAACTGAAGATTTTAATCCTATATTATTTAAAGGATTTCCAGCTACAGAAGATGAAAGATTTTCTCAACACCATGGGGTCGATCCGTGGGCTTTGTTGCGTGCAATTGGGTCTTATATTAAGGGTGGTGATTTGCAAGGTGGATCAACCATCACACAACAATTGGTTAAGAATAAAATTCTTAAAAATTCAGCTCAAACAGTTAATCGAAAAACAAGCGAAATGGTTATTGCTCAAGAATTAGAGAAAAAGTTTTCTAAAGATGAGATTTTAACAAGTTATTTGAATTATGTCTATTTTGGACATGGTGCAAATGGCGTTGGTATGGCTGCTAAGTATTATTTTAACAAGGATCAAAAAGATTTATCAGTACGAGAGGTTGCAGTCATTATTGGATTAACCAATAATCCAACTTTATATGACCCTGTTAATAATCCAGAAAGTTCTGACAAAAAAGTTCAACAGGTGTTGTTTAAACTTTATAGAAATAAAGTAATCGATGAAGAACAATATCAGCAAGCTTTAAATGATAAAACAACCTTATCAATTGGTAAGTTGTCAAATCAAAAAGAATATACTGATAATTATGCAATTTCTTATGCAATGAATAGGGCTGCAGAGAATCTTGCAGTTGCAGATGGATTCCAATTAAAGTATAAGTTTGAAACTGATGATGAATTCAATACTTACCACGAGTCATACAATTCTATTATGCAAGAAAAATTGGATCAGTTGACTTCTGGTGGATATAATATCTATACTTCTATCAATATGGATTTACAAAAAGATCTAGAAAACAAGATCTACGCTCAATTGGCTCCATATAGTGATATTAATTCACAAACGGAAAAGTATGACTTACAAACTTCTGCAACAATAATAGATAATCAAACACATAATGTTGTAGCAATTATTGGTGGACGTGGAACAGAAAATGATTATTTAAATCGTGGCTATCAACTATTCCGTCAACCCGGATCAACCTCTAAACCTATTATTGCTTATGCTCCAGCGTTTGAAACAGGAAATCTGTTGCCACAAAGTATAATGACAGATACTCAAGTTCCTCAATATCCTACAGTAAATAATGCTCGTAATATCTATAGTGGAACCTCTTATACTGTTAGAGAAGCGGTTAACTGGTCTCTGAATACAACAGCCATTAAAGCATCACTAATGACGGATATAAACAAAGTTACAGATAAATTAGCAGCTATGGAATTTCATTCTTTGCATCCATATGATAATAACAATATCATTGCTATTGGTGGATTTACTTATGGTGCAACAACAACAGAAATGGCAGCAGCATATTCTAGTTTTGCTAATCAAGGTGTTTTTTATCAGCCTTCCAATGTTGAAAAAATTACATCTGCTTATGATGATTCTGTATTATATCAAAATCCACATAATGGTAAAAAGGTTTATTCAAAAGAAGCTTCTTATGCAATGCTTGATGTTTTGAAAACTGCTGGTAATGGATATACAGTAACCGAGGCTAGAGCTTTATCTGATAACTATCCTAGAAATTATCAGGCTGGAAAAACTGGAACAACTGATCTTTACCACGATGTTTATTTTGCATCTATAAATCATTATTATTCTGTAGCTGTATGGGTTGGTGCTGATCAACCTAGAACACTTGGGCATGAAGAGCAAAAAGAAGCTAAACGAATTAGTAGAATTATCAATGACACTCTTTTAACTGGAAAAACTCCAATTGATTTTGAAAAACCGGATTCAGTAAATAAAAACGGTGACAACATTACTTTTTCCAGTCAAGAAACTGTTAATAATGAGATTTCTGTAACAGCTACAAAATTCTTAGCAGATGTTAAAGCAAAAGAAAATAAGTCAAAAGAAGAGAATCATAGTCGTGTGGCTAACTTAGATTATCGAGTTTATTATGGTTTATCTCTTGAGGATGAAGAAAATCGTGAAGCAGTTGTATCTGATTTGATCTCTAAAGTAGATACATCTACATTCAATTCTGTTGATCAATATGAATCATTCCAGAAAAAACTTGCTGAAATTGATACTCAAATTGGTCAAGTTAAGAGATCTTCTAAGAAGAAAGAATTTTCTGATAAACTTTCTGAACTTAGAACAGAAGTTAGTGATAAGTATTCAAAATTATTGAATAAACAGGCAGAACAAGAACGTGAAAGTTTAAAACAAAAAATTGATAAAGCTCGTTCTGAAGCAGATTCAGAAAATTCGGTTAAGATTTCTGAACTTGAAGCTAAAATTGTAACCCTAAAAGAAAAAATTACAAATGCTAATAAAATAAATCAATCCACAACAGATTTGATGAAGGAATTAGATGAAACAATTAATAGTTTGAATACATTAGGTAAACCAACTCCATACCTTCGAATGTGGACAGATGGTAAAAAAACATTGTTTGTTGAAACTACGAAACCAACATTAACAGAGAATTAAAAGAGAATTTTTATTCTCTTTTTTATTTTTTTTGTTACAAACCATTATATAATTAGAGAAAATAAATTACCCAAAAAGGGTTAGAAAGAAGGTCTCTTATGGAAAACAAAGAGAAAAAGTATAACAATGTTAAAGCAATTACCCGTTTGCAACGACCAGACGGACTACCATCTGCAATTATTGTGGCACAAAATCTAATGGTTAATAATGAACCATCAATTAATCCCACAAAAAATGGAAAGATTGCAATTTCTTTTCCAACAAATCTAGCAGTTGATGATTTCACAAAGTCACGCCTAAGCCATGCTTTGAATGGAATGGTGTTGAATGAAACGCAGTTCGGCATCAGTACAAAAGTGGTAACTTTTGTTAAAGCTGGAGCACGATATGATCAACTCGTTGAGAATCTTGTTAAAGGAGCCAAAATCACTCTAACACAAGGTACTCTTACTCTAAAAAGTTATCCCAATGATAAAAATGAAACTGTAAGCTATTTGGAATTATTGGTAGATCCATTTAACTTTGGTTATATTGTTTCACCTGAAGAAGCAAAAGCTAAAAAATCTGAAGCTGGACAAGCAGCTATTGGAAGCACATCATCTAATTATGATTTAGATGAATCTGATTTGCCATTTTAATACAAAAAAGTAGAAGATTAAATTCTTCTGCTTTTTTGTTTTGTTGTGAAAAGAAAAATTGACTTATTACAATTTTTTTGATAAAATCTAATTATTAAGAATTATGCAAGGATTTCATAGATGAAGAAAAAACTTTTGGAAAAAATTAAAAACATAAATTGGACGACTTTATTGACTCCATTACTACTTTTGCTGTTTGCAGTTCCTTTATTTATACCCAAAAACAAAGAAAATAACCCAGATTCTAATGTAGATTTAAAATCTAAAATTGAAAGCATTGATAAGATTGCAGACCAAGAAGTTATTGAATTAAATAAACGACTAACGAACGATCAACTAAGTGAATTGAGCTCATCTGAGATTTTTAAATTATATAATGAATCTGGTCAAGAACGATTATCAAAAATCTTTTCTGGAAATAATTCAGCACGAGATTATGCTCTCTCTTTAATTGGTAAAGTTATTCCAACTACTACTTTAGTTGATTCAGGTGGAAATAAAATTACTTTAAATAATAAAAGTATTATTGTAATTTTGAATACTGGAGAAAAGAGCAAGGAATTTTCAAAAACATTATTAGATACTCAGTTTGAACAAGGAGTGAAACCAATTATTATTTTCCCTGCAGAAGATAAAGAGAAAGTTTCTGAATTTACTAAAGAAACTGGTTTAGATAATGGATTATATCAAATTGTAACATTATCAGATAATCCTAAAACAAGCTCACAACCAGATTTGTTAGGAATTGCAGAATTTTATTTTAATGCTAAAGGAGTTCCTTCATACGTATCCATTGATACAAATTCTATTACTATGGCTGGTTCAGGAAAAGATTCTGAGTCATGGAAGACTTTTATAAGTGAGTCATTTAAAAAACCTTATCTATATAATGAAACCATAGGAGGTACGGATGGAAAATCTGAATCTAAAGAATAAAATAAATGAATTAGAATCTTTTTTCGTAACCAAAAATGCTGAGTTAGAATTATTTAAAAATCAGTTGTCAGAAAAAAGAGAAAAGATAAATGAAATCAATCGAGAATCTTACAATGTAACTTTAGCAAGAGAACTTTTGGAACATACTAGTACAGAAGCAAGAGAGAAAGGGGAAGCCATTCTAGAAGAAGCAGTTTCTGAGGTTTTGAAAATTGTCTTTGGTGATAGTTATTCAGTCAAGTTGAAGACATCGATTCGTGGTGGAACACCATCTACAGAGGTTTATGTTATTAAACGTATCGGTTTGCAAAATGAAATGATTAGTCTTGATAACGAAGGTGGTGGTCTTAAAGAGGTTCTATCTTTGGCATTTTTTGTTACTGTATCAAGATTAACAAGTTCAGAAAATGCTGCTCTTGTGGTTATGGACGAACCCACAGGAGCTGTTTCTGGGGGACACGCAGAAAGCACAGCTGAAGCTATTTCTATTTTAACTGAATACTTAGAAAAACCAAGCATTATAATTACACACGAGAGAGAATTTCTACCAAACCTTGTTGAACATGTATTTTATGTAGAGCAAGGTATTGATGGCGTCAGCCGGGTTGAAGAACTTTAATAAAAGGAAAAGAGGATTAAAAATTGGAAAATAAAATTGAATTGATTGAAATTGTTGAACACTTGCTAAAAGAACATGGTGAAGAACCTGCTGTTATTAAACATAAGGATGCACTAATTACAATCGCATCATTACTATCTATGGATTTTGTTAATGTAGAAATCCACCCCTCATCAATTCAGAAGATCTTGGAAATTGAAAAAGAGGTACATAAAAAAGATAAGAAAGATGAGGATAATAAAATACAAGTTATTTGGAAAGAACCGATTGATTTAGTTTCAAAACTCTATGAAGAAATTCTTAACAATGTTCCTTTGGCTAATGAGTTTATTAAAAACATTGTATTAAAGGGAGAATTAGATTCTTTAGATGTTAAAGTAGTAATCAAAGGAATTTTTTCTACAGATCAAAAGAATGAGATCAAAGATGTAATTATTAATTTTATTACAAAAAATTATCCAAAACTAGTTCATGAAAAATTATTTAATACAATTGATGTTGAGAAGATTGATTCTTTGGAAACAACCCTTCCTTTAGCAATCGAAGTAGAAGAAGAAACCTCTTTTTCAGATGCAGAAGATAGTGAAACTATTTCTTGTCAAGAAGATATTGAAGCTGAAATTGATTCAGAAGTTTTGATTTCTGATGCAGAAAAAGATTTTGAGGAACTTCTAAGGTCAAATGATCTTGATGCTTTAATTAAAACAGAAGATGATGGGATAACAATTCTTTATAAAGCTTTTGGAGACAAATTGTTTATGACTCATTATGATTCTTCTGTAGAAATTAATCTTCTAGAAATAAATTACGATTTAGCAACTTCCTTCTCTGCAATCTTAGAGAAGGAAGTTGAAAGTGACTCATTATACATTATTAATTTTTCTGACTATACAGCTATTTTTATTACAGACCAAGTTGATAATCCTATTTTGTTAGGAGTTTATGATAGTGAGCGAGTTGGTGTGTGCTAAATAATTCCAAAATAAAATCACAAAATCGTGATTTTATTTTTTTTATTTTTTGTTTTTTAATTATCTATAATTAATCAAAAAAGACGCCCAAAAGAGGGGCAGAAAGAAGGTATTATATAATGTCAATCGATAAAATTAGCATGGAGCGCATTGCTCAAATCATCCTCCCAGTGCATTTCCGTACGGCTGAGCCGGTTCTTATTCTTGGAGAACCAGGTATTGGTAAAACTGAAATTGTCTTAAAATCCGTTCGAGATTTGCTTACTGAAGCTTATGGTGGTTCAAAACCAAAAGCTAAGAAAAGCAAAAAAACTTTTGAGGAAGAAATGAATGCTGCTCTTGCTGAAACTGATGAAGCGGAAGCTAAAGAAGTTGAAGCTAAAAAAGCCCAAAAGGTAGTCTTTAATGTAGAAGATTACTACACAATTATTGATGGATCTGGTATGCCATCAGAATCTCTCGTTATTCCTTACATTGATAACGATAATGTTGATCGTCTTCAGCGTGATGTTATTCCTGAATTTAAGAAAGCAAAAGCTTTCTTTGATAACAAGGAAAATGATGGTAAAAAATTCATTATTGTAATTGATGAATTGTCATCATTTACTCAAGATGACCAAAGAACAATTATGAATTTCATCCAATCTGGTCTTTTGCCAGATGGAACATTCTTGCCAAATGATCGTCTATGGGTTATCTCTATGGGGAACCCACCACGTTCAATCCCTGGATTTGAAGAAAGTGATTCACCAACTCATGACATCGAATCAGCGGTCATTACCCGCTGTGCAACATACTTTGTAGAAGCTGATTTGAAAGGATGGTTGGCTTGGGGAGCCCAATCAAATGATAAAGGGCAAACAAACCTACACCCTTATCTACTATCTGCACTTATGAAGTTGCCAGAACTTTATAATGTTAAAGACCGAGAAGACGTTCGTTATTTGATCAACCGTTCAGGCTACAAGCTATCCCAATACTTGTATGAAGTTGAGAAAATGAAAGAGGAAGGGCTTGATGCTAAATGGAATCAAATTGCAGTCAATTCTTATGTTGGCAGCAAGATTGGAACCACACTAGCTGCAACTCTTAAAGATCTTGATAAACTTATTTCAGTAAAAGAACTTTTTGGTTCTGATAAGGACGATAAAATTGATCCTACAATGATGAATAAGTTCCGAGATCTGGAACCATTTGAGCGCTACTACCTCTTGATGAAATGCTTGGCAGATTCATCACCTGTAAACTACAAAAAAGATAACAACATTCTTAAGTTGTCTCAGCTTGTTCGTGAAGGACAGCTTCCAGTGGAAACTGGGAAAGCTATGGCTCACTTTATTCTTGAAAACCGAAAGAATAAAGGAAGCAATGCTGCTATCCTTATGGACAATAAAACCCTGATGAAAGGTGGTGACTATAACGTTGCTGCTGTAATCATGGACTTCCAGGATCAATTCCGTGGAATCAAATAGACAAACGAAGAAAAGATAGAATTTTATTCTATCTTTTTTCTTTTATAATTAAAGAAATAATAAATCATCTTTAGATGTTTAAGAAAGAAGGAATTTTATGCTAAAAGAAAAAGACAAAAAACACCCCGGGTGTTATTATTAGATTATTTCGAAACTATTTTAAAGTCATTGTTAGTTGATACTTGGCATTATGATGAAGTGTTTTTGCATAATGGAATAGAAAGGCATTATTATCAAAATTACTACTTTGATCCATCAAATGGAATTCCAAACCTCTTTAGAGCAAAAGTAACAATGATTGGATTTGATTTGGATAAGAAACGAATTAATGTTTATTCCATTTATCATCCAGATTCAAACAAAGATTTCACAACACATTATTATGGCGTGACTGCATGGGATGAGTTTGTGGTAAAATTAGATTATGAAAATCCAAACACTGAAATCAATGAATTCTCTTATTTAATAAGAGAAATTGTTAGAGAGGAACTTTTCTCTAAAACTCCATTAAAGTTTGAATTTGAAAACACTTTAAAAAGAAAAGAGGAGTTTGTTAATTCTTTGAATCATTTAAGATTAGCTAAAATGGATGAATTAGATACCTTATTCCCACTTTTATCTTTAGAGAGTAATGCATCATATAGTTCTGGTATTCAGAATTCAAAAATTGCATTGTCTTATTTTGGAGAGTTCGAAAAAGTATTTCGTGATATAATGTTTATTCCAAAAGATCGAAGATCACAAAACGGTTCTTTTTCAACTATAGCTAAAAGCTTTTCTAACGAATTTTTTGATAAGATTTTGTCAAACTTTTACTTTTCTAATTTTTCTAAAGATTATAAGATTGATGTTGCTAATCTAGTTGCAGAACAGGTAGAAGAATCTCATCCAGATTCTAAATTAAAGCTAACGATTGCTAGTACTTATGATTTTTTGAAAATGATGATTTTAAATAAAAAAATAAATGAATTCCATCCATTTTTTGTAAAAATGATTTTTAATGAATTATCTTATTTTTTAATCAAAGAAGAAAAGTTTGACACTTCTATGTTTTTAAGTAACATTAAAGTTTATGGAATTTGTGATAGGAAAAAACCTGTAATCGATATTGTTAAGGAATTCCTATCTTTCATGTTGAATTATTTTTCTGCTTCAACTCCGATGTATTGCTCAATTGAATTAAATTCATCACTTGAAAGTTTTAATTTGTGGAATTTAATTTCTAGAGATTTTAAAAATGATAATAGAATTTGTTTTGAGATTGAAAGTTATAATACAAATAAACAGATTCCTGCAGATTTCTTTTTGAAGGATGAAGTAATAAGAGAATCTCTAATCCAAAAAAGTGTCAGCTTACATCCTGAGTTAAGAAAAACTATAAATGATTTGAAAAATAGGGTTGATATGATTTTAAACCTATAATAAAAACCGGGGATAACCCGGTTTTCTTTTATAATTAAAGAAAAATAAAATCCTTAAATAAATTAAGAAAGAAAGAAGGAAACTATGATTATTACAGACAAAAAAACAACTTATTTTAATTCAGAAAATCCAGTTGATCATTTTGCAGATTATTGTTATAAAATTATTTTTGAAATCCTGGAAGATTATCAAAAAATGGTAAATCTAGAAGAAGAAATTGATTTTATTCTTAATGAGTTTCAAGAATATTCAAAAAATAATGGAGAAGACGTTTACAATCCTTTCTGGGAATCTGGTATGTTTTTATACTTAGATTTGAATAGGAAAGTTTTAAGACCAATTTTAAATAATGATCCTTGCTGGATTAATCGAGGAATTAAAAACTTTTCTATTAATGAAAATGATTTATGTTTGGATCTTAAAATTGAATTTAGAACAATTTATGACTTTCAAGATTTAATTTCATTTATTTCATCTAATATCTTAGAAAGAAAACTTATGAAAAACTCTGAATTTTTTTTGAGATCTTATAGATTTTTTAAAGGAAATGATTATAAGGATTTCAACCATTTTGCACTTATCTTGAGAGATTCATTTTTTTCATTAGATAATGAGATTGGACAATTTTTAATTCAGATAGGATTAAAAAAAATAATTATCAATTCATATAATGGAGTAAAGCTCTTTAATACTTTTTTATCTAACTATCAAAATTCTATTGATGAACTATATTATGACCTAAAAGATTCTGGTGTCGACTTAATTGAGATTTTATCAAAATTAGAAATAAAAGAAATAGATTCCACCTTTTCTGCCCAGAGTTATTTGGTAGATCTTGTAATTAATGAAAACATTGAAAAAGCATGTTCCTCTCTTTCAGAAGAAAATCTAAAGAGATTGATTATTAATAATATAAATAGAATTTTTATTAACAATAATTATGGATTGTGGTTTGAAAATTACAAGAAATTATATAATAATAAAATTAAAATTGTTATCAAAGAAACTCCGAATGAAATGATCTCTTCTTATAATGGAGAAGACAAGATTTCCCATCTTAAATTATTAAAGACGTTTGTTGAAAACAAAACTGTAGATTGCATGATCATTATTATGGATGGAGCAAATAAAAGCAACAATTCTAGTAATTTTGATCATTTATTTTCAGCAGAACCATGGCAGTTTATTGGGGTCGCAGACGCTTTAATTGATGCAGGATTTTTATTTGATAATAATAGTTTGAAGCTAATTGATGTTTACAAACTAATTGATTCTTCAGAATTACTTTATACTGAATCAGCAAGTTTTTCACGCTTAACTGAAAATTCAGACGATTTAATTGAAGATGCATTATGGAAGGCTAAAGAAAATGCTGAAACTGAATTAGAAAATGCTTTATTAGCTCAAGAAAGAGAATTTTATTCAGAAATCGAAAAGCTTGAATCTATAATAAATGAAAAAGATGACGATATTGATAATTTGAATGAACAACTAAGTAATTTTATTTAAAGTATGAAAGTTTTTTCATGCTTTTTTATTATAATTAAAATAAAAAAAGTGGTATTTATATACCAAAGAAAGAAGGTACAATTATGACAAACACATTCACACTTGGTTTATGTCAAAAAAGACATGACATCAAATCTGTAGACACCTATATCTTCAACGATGGAGATATAAAATTCCCTATCGATCCCAAAATGCTTCAAAAAACAGTAGTTAAAAGATTTAACGACCTTGGTATTAAAGAAGGGGCGGATTTAACTCTCTTTGTTACAGGTTTGACTCCAGCTCTAACAGCAGTAATTCGAATTTGCTTTAAGAATTCTATTACTCTAACTCTGATGCATTATGATAATGATTCAGGGAATTATATTCCAGATAAAATCTTTACGGGAAATGATGTGTGTTATGACATTGAATACCCAGCTTGGGTAGCTTGCATATAACAACATCAAAAATTATTCTTAAAAAGCAGCAAAAAGGCTTGTTGCTTTTTTTATTTTTATAATTAATAAAAATAAATCCTTAAATAGGAATAGAAAGAAGGTTGAACCTTATGTATTTTATTGATATGGATGGAGTTATTGCTCGACATGTTAAGAAAGATTATGTAGGAAAAACTCCAAACTTTTTGGATAAAGATTATTTTGGAAAACTAAAACTAGATTCTCGATTTTCAAACTTTTTGAGATCTGAGATTAAGCGAGTTGGTGATCAAAACAATTTTGTGTTTTTAAGTAAAGTTCCTAAAATTGGAACTTATAATAACTTAGAAGATGGAGACACAACTGATTACGCATCTTTAGAAAAACGTAAATGGTTAGATGAACATGGTTTTGAAAATTGCAAACTGATTACCGTACCATCTGATGAATCAAAAGTTGATTATGCTGAATCATTTTTGGGGCATCCTTTAACTGCTTCAGATGTTCTTATTGATGACTACAACCCTAATTTACTAGAGTGGTTGGATCGTGGCGGAAAAGCTTTGAAGTATTATAATGGTAAAAACAGTCCTGAGACTGCTCCAGAACGAAGTGGTGTGTTATATTGCCACAAAAACTAGATTGGAGAATTCCCAATGATTAAATCTGAAAAGAATAGTGAAAAGCAAACAGAAACTATGGAAGATTTTATCACCCTAAAAAAATTAGTTGAGAGTGATGAATTTTATTCGGAAATAGGTGCTGATACACCAATTTGTTGGTCTGATTTTTTGTTTTTAGACACTTTTAAAAATAAAATTGTTTTTATAAAAACTCAACCATCTTATGATCTGCTTTTTATGAGTCGTTTTATAAGTTTAAACTTCTTTAATTTAAAACAGTATAGACATAATTTTGCTGGAACAATTAAAGAATTGGCTCAAACTAGAGTTGATGGAATTTTCAATTATTTCTTTTCTTCCAATAAAAAAGAAAAGGTTGGTTCATATTCTTTTGCAATTTTTATGTCTGATGATGAAACTAGAGATAGATTTATTCTAGAAAGAGCAGAAGAAATAAAAGATTTTTGTGGTGGTAATTATCAAAAATTGAATCAAGTAATCAACTCTTTTGAAGTTAATGCAAATGATTGGCTATTCCAAAAAAAATTAGTTGAATACTTAAAAAAATAAAAAGAGACTTATAAAAGTCTCTTTTTTGTTCCTTAAAAAACAACATTGCTTTCTTTGTCTTTTTCAATAAAGAAATCCAACAAAGTTTCTCGTTTTTTGTTTTCAAAAACTTTCACTTTATTTCTTAATGTTTTAAACGATGCAAATAAATAACAACGCTCTTTGAAACGAGTGATTCCGGTATAAAGAAGATTACTATTTGCTTGATAATAGTGTTTGCCAGAAACAACCATAATACCATACTTGCTTTCAGATCCTTGACTTTTATGAATTGTGTAAGCATAACCCAATCCAAGTTCTTCTGATACTTCATCAGTAAAAACTAAAACAACCTCTTCAGAAATTAAGTTCTTGATTAACAGTCCATTGGCACTTATATCAATGATTCTACCAATATCACCATTGTTTTGAGAAATCTCCTCAAGCTCTTCCTGAGAAAATTCTTCCCGGTTATGTATTGCACTATCTGCAGTTGGAAAAGTACGATTGTTTTTGAAAATTACCAAATCATCTTGGTAGAATCTAACAGGTACTCCAAATTGCTTAGTTTCAATGAAGAATTCAAATAAATCTTTTTCATAATAAGCTCGAATTAGATCTTGGATCATATTATTTAGATTAATTTGTCCAAGAGTGCCCTTATTTGATGGACTGAGAACCATAATTTCTTCATCTTTTACATTGTTTTTCAACATTAGTTTATAGGCACCTAAAGTTCTGGCAAGAACAGCGTCCTCATCATCAATGTTTTGAGCTACTAAATCTTTTGAAATCGTGAATACTTCATTGTCATTATTGGTAGGGGTAAACCTTCCTTCTCTAAATTCAGTAGCTAATTGTAGAATACCACCCTCACTAGATTTAACACGAAAACTCTTTGTCAATCTTGTAGTTTTTACTAATTTTTCTCTGATTAGAACGTGCAGAATATTACCAGGCGATACAGATGGTAACTGAAATTCATCCCCAACAACAACAAATCTTGTATTGTGGTAAGACTTGGTTTTTTTAAACAATTCTGACAATAAAATTGAATCAACCATAGAAAATTCGTCAATAAAAATTACATCAGGATTATTCAAATCAGTTGGCAATTCAGTTTTTTTTGCATTAACTCCAATTCGATAAGCTTTATGAATTGTTGAGGCTGGATAACCTGCATACTTACTTAAGTTTTGTGCTGCCTTTCCTGTAGGAGCAAGAAGTTGAACTTTTTTACCTTGTTCATTCAAAAATTGAATAGCTTCTGCAACAGTACGAGTCTTCCCAGTTCCACCAGGACCAACAATCATACTAATTTTATTTTCATTCATTGCAGTAAAGAATGCACGTTGTTCATCGCTAGGATTATAGTCACTTTTTGCTAAGAATTTATCAAGCTTTTGTTCAAAGTTAGGAAGCAATTCAGTATCATCTGTAGATGCACTTTTAATACGTCTATAAATTCGGAGTTCAGCATTCCAATAATCTGCTGTAGTAACAATAGAATCGATTACTACAATTGTCCAAGACAGGAGCTCATTAGGTCCACTCAACTTAATCATTTCTAAATCATTGATTCGAGATTCTTCAACAAGGCTTTCGATCTTGTCTTTTGGAAGCCCTAATCCTTGAATTGTTTCAGAATAGAATTTGTTGAGATCAACCATTGTATTCCCAGAATCTTCAATGTATGATTTTAGAACATCAAAAGAACCATATCGAATACGTTTTTCTGAATCCGGTTTATAAACCCAATAATCTGGATCCATTTCGTGAAGCTTTTCTCTAACAGAATCCATGGTTTTAAAACCAATTCCTTCAACATTGTAATCCAACACTTTAAATAAATCATTTCTAATAAGATTTACAGCTAACTGTGGAGTACCAATTGCAGCAATTAATTTTTCAGCTTGTGTCTGAGTAAAGGCTTTACTTACATCTCCTAAGTTTTCGCAAAACGATGCATAGTTTTGTGAATTTTTCAAAGAATTATATAGCTTTAAAAACTTTTCTGAATTCATGTAAGAAGAGCTCTCATCCAAGTATTCAAAAGAAAAACTTGGGTCAATGAAATCATCTTTTGAGATAATTGATAAAATCTTATTAATTGGACATTCAAATCGACTTAAAAATTGTGCTGATTCTAATCCATTAATTAATTTAACAACATTGATTGTCCTTGCAAGATTTTCTAAAAAACGCCATTGAGCTTCTGGAGTCTCAGGAAATTCTTGATGCACTGAATTAACCCAAAATTGATCTCCACTTTTAGTAGTTTTTTTGGATAATTCAACTTTAATTTCCTCTCCTTCAAATAATTGAAATTCTGAAAATACTGAATAACTTTTGTAGATTTTGTGTTTTTCAAGAATTGTATTAATGGGATCAGATGGTATAACACCATAAATGAATAGTGAGTTGTCATCCTTGCCCCAAACTTTTCTTAATACTGTAATTTTTTCTGTACTCATTTTATTCCTTCTTTCTTTATTATGTTTTTGTTTTAATTATAATTCCATTTACAATTTTATCACAATTAAAACAAAAAGTCTATAATTAATAAAAAAGTTCAGATTATGGACAGAAAGAAGGTGATCCCAATGTGCTTATTTGGGCTTGGTTATAGCCTTAAGTAATCAAATAAGTCGTTATATAGCTATCGGAAAAAGCTATCAAAGAAAATAAAAAAAATAAAATTGAAAATTCTTTCTAGTAGTATATAACATCTGTTACATTCTTCGGCAATCAGGGAACCTCAACCCAGATTGCTGTTTTTTGATTGACAAAAATAAAAATAAATGATAAAATAAAATAAAAATTATTCGAGGTATTAAACGTGTCAAATCCTATTGTTTTTACTAATAAAAATTGTCGTGGTTGTATTATGGTTAAAAAATTATTTGATCAAAATGGAGTTCAATATAAAGAAGTTAACCTTGCTGAATCACCTGGAGATGTTGCAATCCTTAAAGAAAAGGGGTATTCATCTGCTCCAATTACTCTGTTTGAAGGAGAGTTTATTGCTGGATTTAATCCAGATAAAATTAGAGCTGTAATTGCAAAAGTAAAAGAAAGGAGTGAATAATATTGCCCGGTTTCAGTCATATTGATTTGTTCTTTTGGATAATTATGTCTGTGGCTTACCTAATTATTGTCGGATTACTTTGGTCTATTTCAGTATCACAAGAAAAAAGATCATTGTGGTCTGATAGACCTTTTGAAGTTTCAGCTTATTCTTATAATGGTGAAAGACTTCATTTTGGAAAAGATTTCTACGTTAATCAAGTTAATGTTGAGACAAATGATATAAGCTTTTCTGTAATTAAATCAGATGGTAGGCTTAAAACATTAACTGAATTACCTTATATAGCTGTTGAAGCAGATGTAAAGCGTTCATCTGATGTTAGACCTGATTTGATTGGACTTTCTATAGAAAAAATAGAAGAACTTCTTTCAGAATCCAATGTCAAATTAGCACTTTTATACTTTATGAATGAAAAACTTGTTGAATTTTTTATTATTGATAAAAGTAGCATCCAAATCTTAAACAAAGAAAGAAGACGGGTCTTTGTTAACCGCTCTGGAGAAATTATTGATAGTCGTGGCTTTGATCTATTTGTTTATAAAAACGGAAAAATGAAAAATTATTCTATGGATAGATTTTAAAATAAAAAAGATAGCTATATAGCTATCTTTTTTTGTTACAAACCGGCTTCTTTATCCAATTTATGAAGTTTATACTTAGCATCTTCTTCAAGCCAAGCAACTTCATGACCACGTAGATCTTGAGGACGGACACTTAGAGTGTTACGAGATTCTTCTACAAGAATCCAAATTACATTACGAAGTCCGTAATTGTCAATCCGTGATTCTCCATATCCATCAGTAATAATAACAATAACATCGTTGTCATTATTAGCTTTCTCTTCCTTCAAATAGTTAAACACAGGCTGAAATGCTGTGCCACCACGTCCAGTTGGGATGAATTGGAAATTACCTTGTTTGTCAACCTCTTGTTTGTTGTTGTAGTAAACAACAGTATCAAACGGGATGATTGAAAGGTTTGCATGGATAGAATGTGCAACAGCAGCCACTTCCATAACACCATATTCAATTTCGGTTGGTCCCATTGATCCAGAATTATCAATAAAACAGTGAATGTTTTTATTATGCAATTCTTTCTTACCACGAAGCAAATCAACACGGTTTCCTTGTTTAGGATTGAATCGAGTATAGGTACGTCGAGAACCACTACGCAATTTACCAGTTCCTTTGCGAATTACAGCAGAGATAGGAAGTTTTCCTTTGACTGCTTTACCTTCAATCAATTCATCATATAAATGACCAGGCAAAATACCACGAAGTTTGTCGTTAGAAAGCTGACTACGCAAATCTGGGCTATCGAGAATTCGTTTAACGATATTCTTCATAGATTCATGTGCAGCTTGTTCATCAGCAATTTCACCTTCTGCAGTGTTATCTGGAATTTTACTCCAAACTTGGTGTGATCCATTAGCTCCAGAAACATCACCTTGCCCCGTTTGTTGCTGACCTTGACCATTACCCTGACCATTCATGGGTTGACCACAAGTTGAACAATGATCATGACCATTTCCTTGACCTTGCTGGTTTTGACCGCCTTGACCTTGCTGGCTTTGACCACCTTGACCTTGTTGGTTTTGTTGTTGACCACATTCAGGACAGCGATTCTTCTTGCTTTTTTCCATTTCTTGACGAAGTTTTTTGTAAAGTTCATCATAATAATATTCTGAATCTTTACCAGCCATCAAGTTTGGTAGATCATAGTTCTTTCGAACTTTTTCAACAGTAATACCATATTCTGTCAAAGTATTGTTTTTTGCAATACGAGCTTCTTGGTTAATCTGAGTATCTGTTGCAATATTGACGATCTCAGCATAACCACTTTCCATTTTATCACGATAACGTGCTGGATGCTCATAAAGAAGATGATTCAATTCATGAAAATAAATTGCAACCACATCTTCATAGATGTCAGTACGAACAAATTGTCCATTGTTTTTATTTCCAAGCTTATAAATCAACCACATTGGGTTTACGTATAAGTTCTGGATTGTTAGCAACCCATCTTGAGTTGTGTTAACAGCCATTGGTGCATCCATATCGAACGCAACATGCAAATGAATAGACATAGCAAATGCACTGTAGAATACATTCTCATTAGCAAGAACAATTCGAGCTCCATCCATAACGGATAGTGTAGCTTTTTTGATTGCTTTTAATGCTTCAGGAGATGCATCATTTCGTGCCCAAGTATTCAAATCAGTTGCTGACCCAGAATACTGGTCAATCACGTCTTTCAAGTCAAATACTTCATATAATTCCATTTTAAACCTTCTTTCTGCCGGATTTCCCGGTCTATTTTATTCTAATTATAAGAAAAAGAATTGTTAAAAATAACAATTCTTTTTTATTGAACAATCTTTAAATCAAATAGAGGACTATTAACATTATCTAATAGTTGTTCTCTCACTACTTGTTTAATTCCAGTAGGAGTATTAAAACTTCTGTAGCTTTTTACAGTAGTTGAATAGTCAAAGTACACAACCTTACTAATTAAGTTTTGATAATTACCTTTTAGAAGAGTTAACACTTCTGGATCTAATGAGCCACTATATGAATCCCATAATTTATTTTTAACAAACTTCTCATCTTGAGAAATAGACAAATCAATATAAGAAAAATTAAATGAATTATCTAGCTCTGGATAAGCAAATTCATCTTGTGTTTCAGAAACAAGTTCTCCTACTTCCCATCCTGAATCACTTTTATATACTTCGATAGAATAATTATTAATGTTTACTGTATCATTATAAATAGACAATGTTAGAATAGGATTCCAACCTTTATTAGTTTGAATCCATCCACTAACACTTGCTTTTCCAATGTATTGATAATCTATTCCATAAATTGGATCTAAAATCTTCTCTAATTTAGCTAGTGATTCAGAACTAAACCCCGCTTTATCAATATCAGGTCTTTTTATTTTATCTACTGAAAATAAATCAGTAAAGGGTTTTAATTCTTCTTTAACTTTTTCAGCAGACCGGTTTCCTTCTGCTTTTACAGCCATCCCAGCTAAAGACTGAGATTCTTTACTTCTTAAAAATTGGAAGGGAATTACAGTAGTTGATAGAGTTTTTTCCCACCAACCAATTTTAAAAGCCCAATAATTCCCACCAACAAAAGCAATGATTAAAGTAAGAATAATTCCCAATTTAATCCAAAATCTTTTCAACTACAACCTCCAAAAAAAAACTATAGAAGTTTTTGTGTATAAATTGTGCTCTGACGAACTTTAAAAATAGCACTCTTGAAAGTTTTACCCTCACTGTTTGGTTCACTCTCATGAAATCTTAGACTATTATCATCTTCATCTACTGAAATAGCACCAGTAACAACTAAAATAGCATCACCATAGTTGTCAACGTTAAGAATTCTATCAATATCCATTTCACTTTTAATAATTCCAGAAAACTTAACATAATCAGTTTCTTTAATCTTATCAATTGTTTCTTGATCGAAGAATTTGAAGAAATCTTCTGTAAGAGATGAAGTTTCAAATGAACCTAAAGTTACCGCCCAGAACGATTGGTCATCTTTTTTAATCATTCTTAGATTTGCAAACTCACTACCATTATAGTTCTTTAGGTATGAACGTGTTGCACTAAATGAAACTGCACCTTTATCAATAGGATCAGCTTTAACTTCTTTTTCGTCAATAATAACATCTACCAAGTCATCTGAATCTGAAGGATCAAGATTGGCAACAACAGGTTTTTTACCTGTTGCAAAAACTACGTATCCAAGAGATAAAGATCCAATTGATTCATCTTCTTCATCAATAGAAAAGTATTGTGAATCAAACTTTGCTTGAACAATAATTTGAGTGAACTCAGCTTTTTTCAATGCTTCTTTATACTTTGGTGAATTTCTATGATTTTTAGCAGTTGCATTTTCATCTCCAAGGCTTCGTTCAATCGCAGCCATAAATTCATTTAATCGGTTAGATTGGAATGTTGTTACTTTTCCACCAAATAAGAAAAGTTTTGTTAGCGATCCATACTTGAACCCTTTTGATGGACTATTTTGAGAACTTTTTCCAAACAACCCATAAAAGTTTAAACGTTTTTTTACACTATCATATCCATCACTACAAGAAAAAACACCAAGAAGATAACTATTAGGTTTTTTCTTTTTTGCTGCATTCTCCTTTTGCTTATAAAGAAATCCTAAGCTTGATGTAAAAGTAATATAACCACTATCATCTGGAAGGTTTTTATTTTTGTTCTCCCCAGCTCCTTTATGAGTTCCAGTAGGGACAACGCTCCAATTTCTAGATACTTGTTTTGCCATAAATTAATTACCTTTCATAAAATAATTTTTCTTTTATTATTTTATCAAAAAATCATCCGAATGTAAAGTTTTTCAAATCTATCTAACTTTTTTGAAAAAGTTTGAAAAAGCATTGACAGAGATCCCGGGTTCTGATATAATAGAGTTATTAATAAGGGAAGATGCTTCAATTACTTTCTTTCGGCATCTAGATTCAAACTAAAAAATTGAATCATCTTGAGCAAACAGGAGTTCCCAATCAAAACTTTAAAGCCGTACCGGGTATTAAGTAAAACTTAAGACGCAAGGATCGTAATTACCTTAAAGTCTCCAGGGAGACAACAAACAGTGAAGCGTAGCTGGGTTAACAGTTAAAATCGTTAACTACAAAAAAGGGAACCAATTTGGTTCCTTTTTTGTTTGTTATTAATTTAAAGCTTCATAAACCTTTTTCACTTCTGCTTTATCAGTATCAGAAAGACTTGAACTATCTAAGTAAGCATCAATCCCTCCTGCATCTGTAACAGTTTTGCGAACCATAATAACCGTTGACGGATCAGCTTTGGTTTTAATAACAGTAACTAAAACGCTATTATGATTAGGTTTTATAAATTGTTCATAAAATTCATCTAACTGTTTATATGGATTAGTCAAAGCTTCTTTTGAAAGTAATGTTTTATCAACTGCAAGCAGTCCATAAAATTCTTTATTTAAAACCTGATTTGATGAATCAGCTTTCCAATTAGATTCTTTTTGAATAATAGCAGCCAACAATTCCTTTTCTTTCCCAGTAATTTTTCGTTCGCTTACCCAAGCTTCAAAAGCTTCTTTAGCTTTATCTTTGGTGAAGTTTTTGTTTACTGTTTTTGTCTCAGTAGTCTTATCAGCTCCTGTTTTTGAATCAGTAGTTGCTGGAACTGCTGGTTTTGTTTCAGTTGGTTTTGGTGTTTCTGGAGCTGTTACAGGTGTTTCTGATTTTTTAAGAGCTTCTTCTCTCATTTTTTCAGCTTCGTCATTAGTTTTAGGTTGATTTTCAGCTTCTGTTGAAGCTCCTGACATAATTGCAGTAAATCCTACTCGTTTATTAATGACTACACCAGAATCAAGTTTTGGATTAATTCCAGAGAAACTATTACCAACAACAAAAATCCTATTCTTCTCAAGATTGCTTACTCCATCTAAATGAATTGGGTAAGCGAGATGTCTCTCATTATGACCATTATCTTTAAAATCACTAGTATTTTCAAATCGATTGTTACGAATCGCAATATCATGATAATCTTCTTTACCACGAGTATGACTTCCGACTCCAGCAGAATAGTTTCGAACAACTTTTCTATCTGTTTTACCAGTAATAATTCCTTCAGCATCTAAACCGGTATAGGTAGTAAATGCATTATTTTCTACAGTTATATGGCTAGATGGTGTTCCATCATACTCAACTCCATCTAGAATTGTACCTTTCTTTTCTAAATCTCCAAAAGTTCCATTGATTGCAGAGTCAATTTGTATAGCCTCAGAATAGACACTATGTGGATGCTTAGAAAATCTTTTCGCAATTTCAGAATCAGTGAACTCTTTTCCTCCATATCCAGCAAAAACATTATTTTCAAATCTTATATGGTCAGAACCAGAAAGATCAAAAACGTGAGCATCTTCATGATGAACATTGTTAAAGTCTAAATCTTGGAAAGTTAAGTATGAAGCTTTAAGGAATTGTCCCATAAACATACCATAACCATTACGCATTCCTTTATTGAAGATTGAAGGGTGTTTTTCTTTTGGAATTTCTGGGCTAGAAATACTTCCATTTTCTGTGGTATCAGTTTTTACACTTCCATAAAAATGACCATTTTTAATTATGGTGGATTGTTTTTCATCACCGTGAGATCCGGTTCCTAGCCAGAAAAAGTCTCCCCCAATACCTTGTAAGAAGGTCGACCCACCTAGATCAATAGTGTAAGCTTTCCCATTTCCCTTGAAACTCCATAAAGTTTCACCATTTTGAACTTTGAAAGTTTTTGTTGGGAATTTAATAGATTCTTTTAAATCAAAAACAATCTTATCTCCTGCCAAATCAGTACCAGTTCTCTTAAAGTAGTTATCCAACTCTTCTTGACTAGTAATAGTAAGAGCTACGTTTTGTTCCTGACCATCTGGAATCTTAGTGTTATTTTCTGTTGGTTTTTGGTCAGGCTTCTTATTATCATCTGCTGGTTTTGTTTCAGATGGTTTTTCTGGTGCTGGATTTGGTGCAGGAGTGCTCGGCATACTTGGAGTTGGTGCAGGAGCTGGGGTTGGATTTTCTGGTACTTCTACAGGAGCTGATGGTTTTTCTGGTGCTGGTGTAGGAATTTCAGGTGATGGAGTTGGTGCAGGAGTTGGGGTTTCTGGTGCTGGCTCAGGAGTTGGAGCCGGTGTTGGATTAATTGGAGCTGAAGGTGTTGCTGTATTGCTTGTATCTTGATCTCTAACTTTTTGAGCTTGAGCAAGTCGAGCCTGTCTTTCTTCTTCATTTCTTTTCTCCAATTCTGCCAATCTTCTAGATTCTGCATCTTGAATTTTAGAAACAGCTGCATTTGTTCCAATAGGTGTAGATCCTGGTGCGATAGTAGTGCTGCTATTAGTTCTCACACTATTTGGTCGTGAAACTAGATCTCGAACTTGACTAATAGGAGCAATAGGACGAGAACCTGCTTCACGAGTATTATTTAATCTACTTTCTGTAATTGGTACAGAATCTCTACGATCATCTCTTCTGCTGTTTGAGGAAGTTTGAGATCCAGAGTTTTGATCTTTATCCTTGTCCTTTTCATCTTTCTTGTCATCAGATTTTTTATTCTCTGTGCTTGAAGATATTGATGAAGTTGAACCATCTTTACTTTCTACAAGTTTTGCATCTTTATTTCCTGAACTATTAAATCTAACTTCTTGGGCTGCATCCTCACCATTATTGTTGTTCATTAAAAAGTATGCTGAGGTCGTAACTCCTCCAAGAACAACTGCAGAAATAAGAGCCCCCAATATAATTTTTTTCTTTTTATTATCCAATGTTTTATCCTCATTTTTATTTTTTCTTATCTATCTTATTATAAAGTAAAAAAGCTCATAAAAGAGCTTTTTAAATTATTCTAAAATAGAAAACTTTTCAATTGGTTTTATAATGTTTATAATTCAAGGTTATTTCTCAAACTTTAGAATATGAGATCTCCCCAAGTTACTCTAAAATGATCCCAATAATTGTATTTTCTAACATCCTTTTTATCTTTTTTGTAATCCGATTTTTTATTATTTGAAATTGAATAATTATTGTTAATAATAAAGTATAATGGACTTAGAGTCACACCAAGAATAACTGCAGAAATAAGAGCTCCTAATATAATTTTTTTATTTCTGTTAATCACGATATTATCCTCATTTTTATTTTTTTATCTTATTATAAAGCAAAAAAGCTCATAAAAGAGCTTTTTAATTTTAAAAGAATTTATCTCTTGATTCAAAGTAGTCAAGACACTGTTGAATTTCAGGTTTATCTTCAATCCAAAGATTTTTCAAACTTTTAATCGCATCAAATTCATTTCTTGAAACTAATATAGTTCCAGGAATATTATTTTTTTCGGATTTAACAGTTATAAGATGTAATTCCATAAGCGAATAAAAAACTGACCTAAATGAATCTTCTGAGTTACTAAAGATATTAGTTTTAATCGTTAAACCATTTTTTAATAATTTTTCAAGTTTTTCATTCCAATAGCCAGATAATGCAAAATTCACTGTAAATGGTTCAGGAATGTTGTTTACAAAATAATCAACATTAAGCTTATTAACCATAAACAAAGATTCACCCTTAACTTTGAAAGATTGTAATGTTTTTAGCTTTTGAATGAAAAACAAATAAAACTCTTCAAAATCTTTTACTTCAAAACTTTTATCAAAGCGAGACATTAGTGTTACTGAATCAAATAGATTTTCTATAGTTTCTGCAAGATTATAGAAGTTATCATCACTTAAATTGTCAAAGAATGGATCAAGTCTCTTCTTAATTAATTCAAGAGATTTTTTTGGTCCTAAAACTGAAAACAGTTGTTTGAACTTGATTCCTGGAATAAGGACTCCCACTTCATCAACTGCTTTTCTATGTAAATGATATAATTCATTTAAAATTGCATCTGTCAAAAACTTCTCTGAATAAACTTTCAATGGTTCAAGTTCCTTATTGTTTTCAACAAATTGATAAAAAAGTTTATCAGCTATAAAAGTCACCCCAGCATCTCCACTATAAAAGCTTTCGCTCTGAGATAATTTCTTTTGAGAATAGCGTTCTAATTGAGCTTGAGAAAAGTATAATGGAATATTCTCACAAAACTCACCTCTCATAAATGATAAATAAGACTTTTTGACTGATCTTTTTATTTTTTGAACAATTAGATCTAAAAGTTTATCAAATCCGGCTTTATTTTTAAAAGCTAAGTATCTTCGTTCACTATAAGGTCGAGCTTGCGATTCTCTTTCTTTTTCCATGAAGATTTCATTAACTTCAGAATCAGACATTCGTTGCAATAAAGATTCCAAACTAATAATAAGCAAACGGGCTCTTTCAATTTGAGATTCAATTAATTCTGGATTAAAGGGTTTTACAAACGTTTCATTTTTATTAATTAAAGGTACCTGACTACATGAAAATTCCATACTTTCAGTTTTGAAATTGTAAATAATTTCAATAGATTTAGATTTGAACCCTTTAGCTGCAGTAGAATTATTACTACCACGTTTTCTGTATAAACATTCATTTAAAGTCATAATATTATGAATGGTTTGTCTTTGATCTTTAGAAAAAGATTTGATATTAAGATCTTCTTGTGTCCACTTAAACAACTTTTCCATTTTTTTAGGATTAGTCATTTCACTACTTTCATTAAATTGTTTCATTTTTCCTTCTTTCTAACCAGAATCTTATACTGGTTTTATTTTAATTATAAAAAAGATAATGAATTTAATAACATTATCTTTTTACATTGATTTAATGTTTAATTTTACTTTTTGCTACTTCAACTTTATTAGTTTCAGAATTCCAATTTAAAACAGATTGAGCTTTCATAACTTTATCAAAGCGAGAATCGTAAGTTGCTTTTTTACCTTTATAAGCAATAACTGAAAAATCAACCTCTACCTCAATAGCCATTTTTCGTACTTTTTCTATTGCAGATAATGTCATAGCTTTTTCTAATTCAGAAGAGAAACTCCAATTATTTTCATCCAAGCAATTAAAAAGATCTATTATTGTTTCTGGGATTTTTTTGCTACTTTTAGAAACTTTTTCATTTGAATATGAGTAAAAATCAATTGCAATTTCTCTTTCTATTAAAAAATTGTTAGAATCTGAAAGACTCGATCTTTCATAAACCAAACCATATAAACTTTTAAGCAAATCCACTTTAGGATCAAAATTCAAATAGTCTGAAAGTCTTAATGCTATAAAGTTCTTTGGGTTTATTAACAGTTTCACGCAATATAGAAGAATTTATATAAAATTCTTCTTTTTCTTTTTTATCTTGATTTTTTATTTAATTTGCGATATAATAGGATTATAAAATAAAGTTGAAGGTACTAAAGATAAAAAATGATTAAAAAAAGTCAATTATTAAAAGAATATTATAAACCAAAAGATATTGCAGGATTTTTAGGAGTAACAACTAGAACTTTGCATAATTGGGATAGAGAAGGGAAGATTGAATTTAGAAGAGATCCAAATTCAAACAGACGCTACCTAACAAAAGATGATTTAGTTCCAATTTTAGAAGAGTTTGATTTGTTATTTGATGATACACAATTTAAAAAAAGAGATGTTGTGTATGCTCGAGTTTCATCACACGACCAAAAGAAAAATGGTGATTTAGATAGACAGATTCAATTCCTAATTAATGAAAATGATGATCTACAAAATCTGTTAATTTTATCTGAGGTCGGATCTGGTTTAAATGATAAAAGAAAAAAACTTCAAGAATTAATCAAATTAGTTATGGATGATAAAGTAAACAGAGTTTTTATTACTTATAAGGATCGATTGACACGATTTGGTTTTCACTATCTTGAAACAATTTTTAAATCTAAAGGCGTAGAAATTGTTATTATGAAACAAGAAGCAGAAAAACTATCTGTAGAGAAAGAATTGACAGATGATATGATGTCATTAATTGCATCTTTTTCTGGAAAACTTTATGGAATGCAGTCAAAAAATAAAAAAAGTCATTTAGAATTTAAAAAAGAATTAGTGGATAAATTGAATGATTCTGAAGTTGATCTAGATTTGACTAAAATAATGGAGTGACACATAGTAAGGGAGGTAATTTTTGCTCAAGAAAAAGTTTACAATTGTAACGCAATTGCATACAAGTTTGAATAAAGATTTAATAGATTATATAGATAAAACTTTACCATCTTATTCAAAGGCTGTTAGGGAAAGTTTTCATAATATCAAAAATAGTAAATCTTTTAATAAATCAAATTATAATTCATACCTTCAACAGAAGTATGACATAACTAAAAGAACTGCAAATTCAATTATCTCTGATGCTCAAGGTCGTTTAAATGCTCTTATAGAATTAAAACGATATGAACAAAAACAATTAAAATTAAAAATCTCAAATCTTGAAAAGAATATTATTCCAAAACTAGTTCAGAAGAGAGGAATTAATTCTAATCTTTTAAATTGTGGGAAAAAAGTATCGTTTATCAAACAACGAAACTTAAGATTAAAAATTGTTTCTAAAAAGAATAAATTAAATTGTTTGAAGCAGAAGCTTTCTAATGTAACTTATCAAATAGAAAACAAAAAATTAAAACTTTGTTTCGGGACTAAAGATTTATTGAAAAGAAATTATCAGAAGTTTAAACAGAAACGAGATAGTCAATTATCTTTTGTTGGTTGCAAATTAGAGCCTGGATGTAATCAACAACTACAACTTATTTTTAATCCTAAAAATAATCAATTTAAAATAAAATTGAGAAAAGATTTTGGATTTAAAAAATCAAAAAGAAAAAATAAAATTGTAGAGGGTCAAGTTTATTTTAGAAATCATAAAAATAAAATTATTTCTATTTTAAGAAATAAAAATAGTCCATTAACCTATAAGATTATAAAAAATAACAATCGTTTTTATCTATATTGCACTTTTGAAATCCAACTTGAAAAAGAGGATTATCTAACTAGATCTAGTTATGGAACTATTGGATTAGATTTTAATAAAGGTTTTGTTACTTTAGCTGAAACTAATAATTTTGGTGACTTAATAGATACAGATGTCTTTAGATATAGATTTCGTTCTGGTAAAAAAACAAAAACGGATTTGCAAAAAATAGCAAATGAAGTTGTTCAATTATCTAGAGAAAAAGGAAAGGATTTGTGTATTGAAAACTTAAACTTTAAAAAAACAAAAAGTAAAACTGATTCCAAAATTGGAAAACAATACAACCAAATGATTCATTCTTTAGCATATAGTCAATTTATTAATTTAATGGAAAATTCAGCATTTAAAAATTCGGTTAGAATCATTAAAGTAAATCCAGCATGGACTTCATGGTTAGCAAAAAAACTTTATTGTCCAACCATGAAGCTTAATATTCATATTGGAGCTGCATACGTGATTGCAAGACGTGGTCAAGGATATAAAGAATCTTTATAATTTTTTACAAAAAATACAACTTATCTTATACAGATGTATAAATGCAATACAATTTAGCATCTCCCTTTAAGGTAATTTATTTTAGAAGCTCCAGCAACAAACTTTATTGTTTTGATTAAAAAATCAATGAATTGGAATTCATTTTTCAGTTGAAATGAGGTGAGCAAGAGTGAATTGGGTTAACCGTGAGACCCTGAGTTGAAAAACTCTAAAATTGATCTAAAAATAGGATTTCTTTATTTTTTTATTTTTTAGTTACGGTAAATCAAGTTATTATATCGAGTTATTAGCCAAATAAAATTAGCTAAAATAACATTGTTTTCTAACTTTAAAACCATTGAACCTTCAATTAAAATTAAGGGTTCAGATCCTTCAACATTAATCAAATTCATTTTATACTCTTCTTTCTTTTTAATTAATTATAAAATAAGCTAAAACTTTATAATTAATAAAAAAGAAAGAAAGAAGGTTATTTTTTTGAAAAAAATTACTGTAAAAACAAACAATGAAAAGATTTCTTTTATTGATTCTATAAAAGATTTGATAAATAATTTTAGTTATGAAGATCTTTCTAAAGTTAAGATTTATGAAAGCGAAGTCAAACTAGTAGATTTTTTGCAAAAATCAACATCGGAATTGTCTAAACTAAATTCAAAAGTTTTTTGGGATTCTGAGATTTTGGATAAATGGAAAAAATTAACCAAGTTGGAGACTGTTCCTCAAAAATTCGAGAGCAGAGAAAATCTAAAAACTAGCGGTTTTTTCGTTTCATTGATTCATCTTTATAATAGCATCGTTTGTAACAAAAATTATGTAAGTCCAGAATATTGTATTAGAGAACTTCTTACGCTTTATTCTGTATCTTCTGTAAGGAAACTTCCAAAGTTTATTCAAGAAGCCAAAAACCAATATGAGTGGTTCTCTTTAGGATACCATCAATTTTATGGATTGCTAAGACAAAACACGGAACTTGTTGAATTCCTTACTTTAATTGCAAAAGTAAATGCTGTAAAAATTCAACTACATCTTTATTATGATCCAAAGGAAAGACTTCTGTTATGTTCCGAACAGACAATCAGGAACAAGTTTATCAAAGTTTCAACTCTAACTTTTTCAGAATCTAACCAAAAGAATTATTATTCTAAATCTATGAAAAATTATTTAGATTCAAAAAATAAAGAAGAATTTTTGGTAAGTCTAATCAAAGATTCATTGAATTCTTTTTATCAAAAACAGTTAGAAATTGGGATTCAATCTGAAGTTAGAATGTCTGATTTTATTGCAGGAAAAGCTCTATTTTCTTTCGTTTCATCAGATGAGGAAGTAAAAGAATGGATGTCTAAAACAAATTCTAAAATCCTGAAAGATTCATTTAAAAGACTTTCTACTGATTCAGAAAGGGATAGATTTAAACGAATTCTTGATTCATACTTAATAGATTAAAAAGAGCCATTATGGCTCTTTTTATATAATTAAGAAAAATCAAGAAAGAAGGAATTTTAAAATGAAAACAATCACTCCTGATCTAAATAAAAGGAGCTCAAACTTCTTTAATAATTTAAGCAAAGCGATAACAGACTTTGACAAAGAAAGTTTTTTTTATCAACCCTTTAATAGTAAAAGGATGATTGACGAAATAAAACGTTTTGATAATCAGTTTATTGATAAAGCTACAAAAACAGTTAGAAAGGATTATTATCCAAACAAACAATATAAACAATTAAAGTTTGAAATCTACTATTTGAGTGATTTTAACGAGTTAAAAATAACAGATACGTACACAGAAACAATAAATAAATCGTTTCCTAAATTAGCAACTATTAATTTTGAGTTTTTTTACTCTAATATAAAATTAAAAGATCCTTATTTTGCTATTGAGGATAAAGAACTTCGATATGAATTTATTTTTAATAAGGTTAAAGAAGAAATTGAAAAAACTTTCAAGTTTTGGACTGAACTTTCCTTATCTTTAGATAATATGAAGAAGATTTTTGCTGTACAAAGTGGTAAATTACCTTGTGAAATTATTGATGATGAATTTATTGAAGATTATTTCCAATCATGTGCTACAAAAAAAGATGGGTTAGATATTCTACTATTTTTCTTTAAAAGTACTACTTTATCTAAAAAAGAAAAGAAGCGCTTTGATAGAATTTATAATAAAGTTCTTAGAGAATTAAAAGAAAAGAGCAATCAATAAGGTTGCTCTTTTTATAATTAAAATAAAACTGGATCTGCAGTAGAAAGAAGGAATTTAATGAAAACTAATAAAAATAATCTTGAAGGAATAAACTTCCAAAATGATTTCAATAAAGTTATCGAGTTATCGAAACAAGATTCTTTTATTAATTCAGTAAAGGATTTAATTATTAATTCTTATGATAATTCTGAATCAGCAAAACTTATTTTTTGGAATAGATTTACTGGACAATTATTTTTAAAAAAATCAAAAGATTTTGATTTATATTCAAACTTTCCAATCATCAGTTATCAAGACCATTCTTTGATTAATTCAGCAAGATTACTAAATCTATATGAAGTTTCAGAAGGTGGGATGTTAACAATAGAAGAAATTAAAAATAACCCGGAAAAGTTTGTTAGAGTTTTAAAAAGAAAAATTCAAACAAAACTTTCCAGAGATTTTAAGGAATACTTTGAGTATAAATCTAATCCAACTAAAATTGCTAATGCATTACCAAAATACTTCGAATCACAATGGTCAAAAGGTTTTGGTTATCCATTGGATTTGATAGATGAGGATCATCTTAATACAGTTTTTTGGGTCTATGTGAGCCCACTAAATGGTTTAAAATCAAGTAGTTTTTTTAATGCATATAATAGGCAATTGTTGTCAATCAATGTAGTTGGAAATGCTAAAATGGAAGTTCCAAATCTATTATTTGACAATGATCTCAAGTTGAAAGAAATTCATCTACCTTATAAGAATTTGATTTTTGAAAAATTATTTGAATTTTATAATGCAATCACTTCTTCTGATTTTAAAGAATTGATTTTAAATTACTTTGAAGCGAACTTCGAATTATTACCTGAAACAATTAAAGAGTCAGTTTGTTCAAAAGAATTGAATGCAGTTGGTTTGACAAATCAATATCTAACTAATTTAAAAGAATCTTTATTTGTTTCTTATAGAGATACACAAGAAATTAAAGATAAGAATTTTGATCCTATAGAATTCTCCAAAAGTTTAGGGGATGATATTCTTAAAAAAGTTGAAGAAATTATTTTAAACTTTTTTAAAGAAAATCAAATGAAGCCAGCAAACTATACTCATACTAGGATTTCTAATTCAATTCTTGAACTATTAAAGAAAAATGGTATTGAGATGACGCAATGCTTTGAAAACTATTGGGAACTTCATTATCAACTCAAAGAAAGTTCTAAAGTGATTTATTCACCATTTAATTCAAATCTTGATTTAATTAGGTCTTCTCAATACGATCCTGAATTAATTAAAAAAGTTGAAGAAGAACTTAAAAATAGTAATTCTACAACTACAAAACAAATAAAAGAAGATATTGAAGCTATTTTAAAAATGAAGACCTTGTATCTTCCTGAAGACATTGTAAATCATCTAAGATTTGTTTTATCTATGCCAATAAGTTTTTAAAATAAAAAAGAGCTTTTGTGAAGCTCTTTTAATATGGTCTCATAGCTCTACGAATTGAATCTTCATCTGGCAAGAAAGTATCATCAAATGGATATGCACTTTTATCCATTAATTGATGTAATGTGTCACGACCTTTCTCATCGTGAAGACGTAAACTTTCTACCTGGACATAGTTATTTTTATTTTTCCTAACTTTAACTTGACTAAGATCGTCTTGTGTATCATAACGTTCAGCTTTTTTCTTTTTATAATTATTGACCTCTCCTGAAACTAATCCAGTAAGTGAGAAAATAATTCGCATAGGAATTCCTACAATAATTTCCAATCCAATATAAAAAATTGCAGTACCTATAGCAAGTTCAGCAAAAATAATAAATAAAACTAAAATTAAACTAAAAAAATCAAACATAATAAACCTCATTCTTTCAATTTTCTAACAATTTTGTATTCTCATTATTATTGTATCATTATGAATAAAAAAAAGCAATAGTTACATTGCTTTTTTGTTTGATAAATAAAATTAATTATGATCTTTATCAATTAAGTGTTTGTAAAGAGTTGCATTAATTGTAATGAAGTATGGACCAACAAAAATTACACCCAATCCAGCAGTAAAAATTACTAATAATACCCATCCTATTAATGATAGAGAAAGTGTAATTAAAAACCAAAATTGATTTTTTGTGAGTCTCCAAGATTCCTTAAATGAGAAAATAACTTTTTCAATTAAATTAAAGTTTTGTTTATCTGCATACTTTCCAGAAAAATTAAAGATTAAATCTGATAAAATAACATCATAAATCACAAATCTTACTGTAATGTACAACAGGAATCCAAGTAATACCAAAAATAAGAAAATAAATAATGGATTAATAAAAATTGCAAACAATGAAATGCCAATTACAACAATTAATAGAAATACAGCTAAAAAGATAAACAAGTATGAAACAAGTAATGCTGGAAGAAGTTTCAGAATACCATCTACTGAACCAGCTAAAGAAAGATTTGAATAATCCCCCTTATAAATTGCTTTGTAAATCTGCATAGTTGCAATCATAGACAGAATTACAACAATAAATGAAAAAATGTTATTACCTTGAGAGAAGTAATTTGTTGTTCTAGTTGCATACTCAATATGCTGAGAGTTAACACTCATCATAGAAAAGTACCCAGAGAACAAAGAAACTACAATGTAAGGTAACAATAACATTATAACTTTACTAAAGTTTTCTTTGACAAAATTAAAAGCTGTACTTTTAATAGAACCAAACATAGATAATTCACCATACGCTTTTTGCGCTTCCTTAATTATTTTATTCTATTATATAGCAAATTGGACATAAAAATAGAGAATACTTAAATTAAACTTAATTCTAAAAAAAAGATGAGAACTTTTCATCCTCACCTTTTTAATTTATCCATGAAGCAAATAAGAAAGCAATTCACTCAATGGGTTATCCATTAGACTAATTCCTAAAGCTTGTGTAATTATTCCATAAATAACTAATCCTCCAAAGAATGTTACAATCCATTTTGTTGCTTTAATACTCTTGAAGAAGAAACTTATAACTGTCATAATTAAACCAACTATGATAGAAAAGAAACTCACATAATAAAGAGCTTTAACTCCGAGACCAATAATACCAGTTCCCGCATCATCCAAAACTTTAGATACACGTTCTTGGATTCCGTTAATTTGTAATCCAGAAGATGATTCGTGAGGACCAGCTGCTTGATTTGCAGCATCTTTAACTTGGTTGCTAATGTTGTTTACAAGATTACCCGTATCATTGCTGATTTTGTTTCTATAAGATCTATTATTTGATGCAAATGCTTCCCCTGCTTTATTCCCCTCTTTATTAGCATCAGACTTTACACGTTCTGAAATTGTTCCAGAGCCTCCACCACTTGCTGAACCAGCTCCAGAGTTTGAACCTTGAGAGGAACTTCCTTCAGACAAACCTTGATTAGTTGCAATTTGTGGAGCGGTAGTAGTTTCTGAAGTTTCGGCAAAGCTGCTAGCACCGGTTAAACTTAATGCAAACAATGCTGCAACTGATAAAGCAGTTAATTTTTTTAATTTATTGTTAGTAGTTTTCAACTTATCCCCTCCAGCTTTCTAGCTATTACTAATTCAATTATAGTTCTAAAAAGAAAAATAATTACATAATCAATATAATTAGAAAAACTAATAAAAAGTAGAAAGAAGGTATAATTTTGAAAACTTTTCAAAATAAATCTAAATTCAATCAAGACTTAAGTCGATTACTTGAACTAGTAAAGAAAGATGATTTTGCTTTGGAAATTGAAGAGAAGATCAAAAAAGAGATTAATTTGAAAAATAAAAGCAAAAAAATTAAAAAATTATTTTTAATTGTTTTTTGGAATCGTTATACTGGTGATATAATTGTAAAATCGTCAAACCGGGACGAGGAACTTGATTATTATCCTTTTGGTCTAGATTATTTCTCAAACTTTTCTGTTCTTTTCTTTGAACATAAAGTGCTTTCCAAGTTTTATTCGATTTCTAAAACAAAAGAAGTATTATTCCATCCAGATAAAAAAGGAACAAATCTATCTTCAAGAATTAAAGATTTGGCAATTAAACATCTTCTTTTGGTACAGAAAGAAGTTATGAAAGCAATTCAAAATGATAATTTTGATGATACCCTTTATCAACTATTTTCTCGTGGAATTTTAACACCAATTGATTTTTTATCTGTAAAAAAATTAGATGAATTATATTGGAATAACTTATCATTTTTTAATAAAATCAATGGATACCATTCAAATAATACCATGTTAGATTGGAGGCTCACAGTCTCTTTTGCACAACAAGTAATAGATTCTAGCTTTGATCTTATAGATGAAAATTATTTGATTCATAAAACTTTTGATAACTTTAAAGATTTACTAATTGAAGCAATTTTATTCAAATTGAAAAATCCAGAAGAATCTTTTTACATCAAGCAAAAATTATTAGAGATTTTATTTGGTTTATCAAAGTCCTATCCAGAATTTAATATTGAAGAAGAAGTTAAGGAAATTCAGAATGAGTTCTATCAAAATGAAGTGGTAATCAAATTAAATGAATTAGAAAAATTATTACTAAACAAAATTGGAGATAATGATCCTTATTTTATTGATCCAGAAGAAGAATTTATTCATGATGTTTTTTCTATTGATTCACCTTTTTGGAATAAGGAAAAAATGGAAGAAAGAATCAAATCTGATTTGCTTGATTTTTTTAACAGAAATAAAAAAATTAGTTTCACTTATTATAAAATCTTAGCTCCATCAGTTTATGAATTTCTAAAAGAAAAAGACCTATTATTGGAAAGCTTTTGGGAACTATGTGATTTTAGAAATTCATTAAAGATCAGTCCAGAAAAAACTATATACTCTCCAATTTGGAGTAATTTTAATTTCTCAGCTCAATATTATAATTTTTATTCAGATTTAAAAGAGTTTGAAAAAAATCTTTTAAAGTATAAAGCTCGAACTACTGCAAAAGTTAAAGAGGATTTAAAACTTCTTTTACAGCTACAGAGTTTTAATGTTTCTCAATCAATCAAAGATCATTTTCAATTTGTTATTGATAATTTAGATTTAGTAGAATAAAATAGAACCTCTTAATGAGGTTCTATTTATAATTAAATAAAAATACTAATAAAGAATTGGTAAAGAAAGAAGGAAATAATGAAAAAACTAAGATCAGAAAAAAATCTATCTGAATTTTCAGAAATTATTGGAAGAACTATAAATTCTTTTGATTTTGAAACTTTTAAGAAGTTAAAAATCCAAGGAACTAAAAAATCTTGCTATCAATTAATGAAAAAATCAGACCTAACAAGTGCAGGGATGACTGATGAAACTAGAATTCTATTAGCTAAAAAACTTTATAGCCAGTTAACTGGAGTAGATGAATCTAATATTCCTGATTGGCTAGAAAGCAATGAATCTTTTTGGGATTCAAATAAGCATAATCCAATTAATGAAATGAAGAATTTATTGGTTTCTATTACAGATAGAACAACACAGTCCCCATATTGGACAGATTTTACACTTAAACGTATCCAAAATAAGGTTGAACTGATCTTTGAGTTTGATGATGCAAAGCAGAAAAATGGAATTTTTAAGTGTATCAATAATAAAAATCAATTTATACTTAATCAACTTCTTGATTTCGCTAAGCTTACTATCTGTGATGATGTAAATTATTTTGAAATCACTCCAATTTATCTTAATGATGAAAATAAGATGATTATAATTGATAACTCAATGGAAAAGGCTTCCAATTATAACGGAATTATTTTTCCTAGTATTAAAGTTGGATTAACGAAATCAGGTTACTTCAATAAAAAATTAATTGCTTTAAAAAAATCCAATAATAGAGAAGAATTTCTTTTTAATGAAGTGAAAGATTCTCTCTTAAGAGGGTTTGAAAAATTGAATCTAGAGATTTTGGATAACTCTAATAGATCACCATTAGATGTTCTTAGAGGTAAAATTCCATTTTCATTGGTTTCTAAAGAAAGCTTGAAAAACTGGTTGGGAAAAACTACATCTAAAAAAATTGCAGATTTATACAATTCTGTAACTGATAAAGAAAAAGAAATTATTCTTGAGCAGTTCAAGGAGATGTTAGAATCTTCTAGTGGTTCAATAGATTAATAAAGAAAAAAGAGTCAAAATCTGACTCTTTTTTTTAATCAATTGTTTCCATTCTTAAAACAAATTGAAGATGATCCTTTTCTGAATCATTTAAAAAGTTAAATGGAAGTTTTAAAAGGTTTTCGACGGTTTCTTTAACAAGTTTTATTGTTTTTGAATTAGTACTAATTAAACCATCTTCTATAGTTTTAAACTTTTCGTTTTCTTTTTCGAAGTAGTATTTATTAGTAGCAGAACCACATAGTTTGATTTGCCCTCTATCGCTTATTTTAACTGGGCAATAAATAATTGGATGATTAAATAATTTGATTCGTTGTTTAAAATCTTGAACAGTTGTGAATGTCTCAGTTATCGGAATTTTGTTTTCCAAAGCAATTGAATAAACTTTATCTAAATTGTAATAAGAGAATTCACTAAAGTATTCTGCTGGACGACTAGAATTTTTCTCTAAGAATTCCAGAATTTTTTTATTTATCTGTTCATTTTTCCATACTTCAGAAATCCTTGAACTGTTAAAGTAAGGAGAGCCAAGTTTAGATGAACTGAACAAATCTGTACCATAATATAACAATTTTTCTAGATTATTAATGTCTAAATCTAAAATTCTAAAAAAATTATCTTCATCATTACAATATGATTCTGTAATTTTTTCAGGAAATTCTTTCTGGAATTGTCCAAGGAATTTGAACAAAACTCCTTTCACTTTAGAATCTGTTGTATCTTTTTCAATCTCAATAAGAGCCATATCAACTAATTCTTCTAAATAAAGAGCATAATTATAGCGAAACTTGAAATTACAAAAATCATCATAATCATTAAATAAAATTGATTTTACTTTGATAGTTCTTCCAGTAGAATTTAAACGATCATCAATAACATAACCATCTTGGATAACGTTGAATGATGTTCCTTCTGGTTGCTCTCTAAAAGTAAATAGCTCAGTCTTTTGCCAAAAATTATAAAATTGTGCTTCAACCGACAAAACATCAATTGGATAGCCAATTCGATTCTTCCATTTAGAATAAAAGAAATCATAATTATTTGATAAATTAGCTACTAAGTATTTTTTATAATCAGACTTTAATGTGGAAGTTATCTTGCTTTTTAAAAACTTAGCAAAAAGCATTTTGTTTTTAAAGACTGTTTCAACAGTTATTTCATTTTTATCTAATTTATAAAGATCACAAAGTTTCTTTTGATAAAACAAAGATTTATCAAACTTCAAAACCGGGAAATAAGATAAAAAATCTAATTCAGGATCATTATTCATAAAAACAAGTTCAGACAATGCTCCATCTATTTTAAACGTCCCATCAAAACGATTCCAAAAAACTGAAACACAAAACTTTTCATTATTAATATTAATTCTTTTAATAACAGGCTCTAATTCATTAACTAAATTAATGAAAAAATTATCACTCTTAATTAGTTCAAGAAGCCTATCAAAATCATTTTTAAAATTAATTCTTTTATTGATCGAATTACTTTGTTCTTTTAAATCAATCATTTTATTCCTTCTTTCTATCACTTCTGTGATTTTATTTAGTTATATAGAGTTTGGCTTTACTTATTTTTATAAAAAAAGGAAAGATTTCAAATCTTTCCTTTTAACTTAACTCATTTAATCAATGCTATCCATTGATAGAACAAATCGTAGATGTTCAGCTTCCCGAACGTTTAATTGACTATTCAAAAATCTTAATAATGATTCACAAAGATTTTTAACATGCTTTGTTGTTTTAATTTCTTTTAAAATTAAAAGATTTTCAATTTCATCATATGACTTATTGAAATCATTTTGTGAGAAAAACACTCTGTTTACCAACATAGAATAAGAGCCATGTTCAGTGAAAACAATTGGACTATATAGAGTTTTGTAATTACTGAAATTCTTAAATCTATTCTGAAATGATAAAATCGAAGTAAAAACTTCAATCATTGGGGTTTTGTTTTCAAGAAGCATCTTGTAAACATCACCATCCAATTTTTCATAATAATCAGCAACTTCTGATAATTTAGTTTTTTCTGAAATCATTTCAATAATTTTATTTTCTAAAATCTCTTTATCTGTTTTAGAAGAGTTTTCATCAATCAATTGATATGGATGGATGTCTAAAATTCGTGATCCACAATATAATTTTTCCTTCATAATAGAAACCTGTTTATCTACAATGATTTGGATAATAGATTTTTCTTTTAAATAATTTTTAAGATATTGTGATTTTTTTTCTTGATTTCTTAAAAAATCCAAACATCTTTTTAAGACAAAAGATGACATTGATGATTCACTATTTAATTTATAAAAAATAATTTCAACAATTAGATCTGAAAACTTCTCATAATTATCTGCAAAAGATTTATTTATTTTATCTTTTTCAAAAACAATATTATCACAGCTTCCATATCCAGAATCTGGGAGAATTGCTTGTGCCAACCTATATGGATGAGATTTATAAGATGCTGCTGGTTCTGAAAAGATCTCTGTCTGTTCCCAAAATAATTCACATTGTGTTTTAAATGGAAATAAGTCAATAGGAAAGTTTTCACACCTAGAATAAGCTGAAATAAATGAAGAATAATCATTTGAAATCTTGGCATCAAAATAGTTTTTGTAATTTTTGTTTAGTTTTGTTTTAATTTTTTTAGATAAAAATAATTTAAACTTATCAAAATCGTTAAAAACTTTTTGAATACTTAAAACTGTTTCAGGGGAATACAATTTGATTAATCTAGCTTCAGAAAACAAACTTTCAGTAAATCTAAGAACCGGGATCCATGAAAGATAATCGGTTCCTGTACTAGAAGAATTAAAGGTACTACCATAAGCAAAACTAACTTTAATATCTTCAGAAAATCTATTCCAATAAATCACACAAACAAATGATTTAATAGAACTTCTTGTTAAATCAGAACCTTCAAACCTTTTATGAAATTCAATTTGAACGGAGTTTGTTACTTTATTCATAAATTCATCTTTATCAATTAAAGAAATTAGCCTTTGTAAATCATCTTTAAAATTAGGATAATTCGAGACTGATTTTTCAATAGTTTCATTCTTTATCATTTTTATACCTTCTTTCGTTTCGGAAAAATCCGATTAATTTTATTTAATTATAAAAAAATAGTCAAATTAATGACTATTCTTTAGCAATTTCAGCGATGAGTCTAAAAATTCTATTCATTTCTGAGGAACTTGATTGTTGATTTAAAGCTTTCAAATCATGAATAGATCCACCTATCAAACAACTTTTTAAAACTTCATCTGAAACCATTTCAGTTTGAAATCCTTCGTATAAGAAATCTCCTAAACTGAATTTTTCTGAGAGTGATTTTTCTGATAATTTTCTAATCCAATTAAAAATCTCTTCTTTAACTAATCCAGTAAGTAAATCATAATTAAGGATTTCAGGATTTTTGATCAATTGTTCAAAAAGTTTGGGATTACTTATTATCAAATCAGAGCAATATAAACTTACAAAACCAATTTCTGATCTAGGGTATGAAATTCCTTCAGAAGAATCAATTCCTTCAAAAACCAGCTTACCATTTTCTTTATTTAGAACAATTGCAATAACCATGGATTGTTTATCTGAATAAAATAATTTCAAAAGTTTTTCTAGCAAAATGAACACGCTTGATTTTTGCAATCCCTCTTTCATTAGAATAAGGTATTTTTGTTGTTTCATAAAACTTAATTTTTTAAATCGATTTAACGAATCTGTTTTAAAGATTTTTGGAATTTTAATAAAATCTTCAATGTTATCTATATCAAAAAATTGATCTAAATTAGAGATAGATTTAAAAACCTCTATTCTGATTTTTTCTAATTCTTTTTCTCTTCCTGAAGCTAAAATAGAACTTAGAAGAATTGTACTGTCAGCTCTAAAAATCAAATCATTTAGATAACTTAGTTGCAAAAGCTTTTTTTGATTTGACAAAAAACTTCTTTTACTCTTAAAGGATCGAGATAATTCTTTTCCTGGAAAAGTTTTATGAAACTCTGCAATAATTTCAGACCATTCATCATTAGAATTATTTTTAAAATAGTTCTTAAAATAAATAATTTCTTTTTCTAAACTTTTTGATTCGCTTACCAATTTAGAAAAATCTTCTTTTGAAAAATTGTTAGCTTTATCAGTCCAAGATTTTAAAAAATTATAACCATTACTTTTAGAATTTTGTTTCAATAATGCAACCTTCTTTCTAACCGAAACCGGCTTTTGTTTTAATTATAAAACAGATTGAGATTTCATTTTTTTATTTTATTTTTTAACTTATAATTTATTTACAAGAAAAAATAAGAGGTAAAAAATGACAAAAATTATTTCAGCATTCCCAGCATTAGGGAAAACAACTTTGACTCAAAACAACAAAGAAATCTTTTTTGATTATGAGATCTATGAAAGTCGAGCAACAATTGGTCTTTCAAAAGAAAATCAAAGATTATTTTTTGAAAATTGTGCAAAAAACCTAAAATTAATTTATGATAGTAATTTTTATAAAGCTATTTTTGTCACTGATGATGATAGATTTCTTTTTGAATTACAGAAACTAGGTTTAGATATTATTCATGTTTTACCAGACGTAAATAATTCTGAAAATCTGGAAGAATATAAATCAAGAGTTATTAAAAGATCTGGAATCTATTGGTTTGATAGTGTTTTAAAAAATGACATGGACGCTTTACCAGATAAAGTAAAAAGATTGTCTGAAACTAATGAAGAAGTTTATTTTGTTAAACCGGGATTATACTTAGAAGATTTAGTCCCAGAATTAAATAATTGCAAAAAGCCATTTAATTTTGAAAAGTTTTTATAAACAATAAATAAAAGGAACTAATAACTAGTTCCTTTTATTTTATGGAATCCTCAGAATCTTCTAATGAAAGATCAGTATCCTTAAACAATTCAAGAATTGACTCTTTAATTCTATTTCTAGATTCTTGAGTTTCCTGGGCTATATAAAAATCGATAAGTTTTTTACCAAAAGAATTATCTATGCATAATTTCAATTGATCATCTGAAAGCATTTCAATTGGCAACTTTCTAGATTCTATTGTACTAACTAATTCAGATGTTGAACATGAATTAATTTTTATAGATTCATCAGAAAGAGTACCTACCCATTCTTCTAGAGAATTTTTGAAAACATAAAAAATTGCTTCATCAAAAGTTTTTCCTTCATCAAGTTGAGTTAATAAAAATTCTAATTCAGTAGAGATTTCTACTTTTGGATTCCCAGAAAATCCAAAGCTAATTGATTTTACTGGGGTATAATAATCCCCACTGAAAACCTGTAACTCAGTAAGAGTTTTAAACTTCTTATCTTTAATACTAAAAGAAATTGAAAAACCAAACTCAATAAACTCTTTAGCTAGTTTGCTTAAGGTTCTTAAGTACAAAACTAAATTAGTATTTTTTTTAAGTAGGGAAATTAATGAATGATTTATATCATGTTGCCTTCTAGAACTTTGAATAGAACTAGAGTCATTTAAAGATTTTTGAATTGATTGTGGTAATTTTTTATAATTCTCAACAAACAAAGCATCTTTTAAAGAGTCTCTAATTACATCAAAAGATGAATAACTCTCATTTGCACTATTAGATAAAATAAAATCAAGAAATAAAACAGACCGTAAGACCTTTGGAGTTTTCAAAAAAATAAAAACTGACTTCAATTCTTCAGGAACTTTATTGCTTCCAGAAAAAATAGTTTTGTAATTATCTAAAACATTGCTTTTCCAAAATTGGTGTGAAAACCGTTCTCCATTAAACTGATTTTTAAATTCAGAAATAGTATCCAAAAATAAGCTGTTATCATTCATTAATTGAATATCAATAACTTTACTTAAATCTTCAATAGAAAAACTTTTAACTAATTCTGTTGTCTCATTTAGCCAACTATAACGACTGTTGTTCTCATTTTGTAATTCAATCATTTAAAATTAACCTTCTTTCTAATCAATAATTTTTGATTTTCTTTAATTATAAAAGAACAGACTAATCTTTCTAGATTAGTCTAAGTCTTAAGAATGAATAACTTTTTCAATCAAAGAAATAAGTCTTTCTTTTTCAGATTGAGATGATGCACTTCTAAAAAAATCAGAAATTAATGAACTTCGATTAATCATTTGTAAAAGGTGATCGTCTGTATAAAGTTCAGAAGTTGTGCTTTGGTTTTTAAATTCTCTAATATTAGGAAATAATCTATTTTCAATGATGGAATTTGTTTTTGATAGAACCCACTCATCAACTTTTTCCTTAATAATTGAAAGAATCTCTTCTTTTAGGTCACTTTCATCAGTCAAAGAATTTAGTCTTTCAAATACTTTTTCTTCAAATTCTACATGAAATGGAGTTAGGTTGATCTCATCAATCAAGATTTCGTCTCCACGTTTGATTGATGTTTTAAGATAGTCTTTAATAATTATTTTCTTCTTTTTTAAAGAATAAATAATTTGAAAAATAAAAACATCACTTATATCAGTCCTTCTCTTTTCGGTTAAAAATTCAATTAAGTCAACAAGATCTTTGTTTTTTAAAATCTCATTGTAAAAATTGTTTTCTTTAATTTGTAATTTTCGCCTTGAATTATTAAATTCATTATAACATTCAATCCATTCTTCATATCTTTCTTCTATTTCATTTGGTAACATCAAAAGTTTCCCATTTTTATCAAGCATATTAGAATTATGTAATGAAAAAATAGAATTTAACCAATAATAAACAAGAAGTTCATCCTCATATGGATCTCCCCTTGATTCAGATAATAGTAAGGTTCCTTCTAAAAAAGACACAATTTTATTTGTTTCTGGATTCATTAAGAATTGATGGTAGCCTAACAACCATTCTGGAATTTGAGTGGTATTAAAAATTCGTTGATAAGGTTTGATGACCTTTTCAACCCATTCATTTTCGTTTGAATTTTTTACAACACTTTCTTTGATTTTTTTAAAATTATCAATTATTTCAAAATCTATATCATTTTTTAAGATTTTAGATTTTGATTCAGAGATGCTCGAAATGAGTGATCCTCTTCCGAGTTTGTTTTCTTTGAACATTGTTTTCCCTTCTTTCTTCACTAATTTTTTAGTAATTATTTTTTATTTAATTATAAAAAGGTGATTGCCAATTTGCATCACCAACAAAACTACAAATCAAAAAGATTATTTATTGATTTAATAATTAATTCTTTTAAAAATAAAATCTCTTCTTTAGAGATCTTCCCTTTTAATTCTTTTAATCTATCAAAATTAATTTCTTCAATAAAATAAGAAAGCTTTTGATTACTCAAAAAGAATATAGGAACTCCTAACTGGATAGCAGTTGAGAATCCTAAATGGTCATTATCTCCCATAAGGCAAAGATTTTCAACAATTTTAAACCATTCCATAATCTTCTTTTTTAAAAAATTAAAAAGATATTATTATCCTCAATTTGAGATAGTTGTTCTAAATCACTTGAAACTGAATAAATAGTATCAGATTTTTCTATACAAACTTTATGAACATAAAAATTAAAGTTATGGATGAAACATCCATAGTAATTGTCACTAGAATAATTATCTAAATCTACAAATCTAAAATTTTTAGAATTGATGTCATAAAAAATCTTTGTATTAAAGAAATCCAATTCTGCAGAATTTAATAAACTTTTATCTAATAAATTGATAAAACTAGACAAACTATCCTTATCTAACAATGACTCAAAATTATAAGCATTTCCAATTTCAATTAACTTATTTTGTCTAATAATTAATTGATTATTTTTATCAAAACTATCAAAATCATCTAAATTAAAATCCAAAATTGATCTTAAATAATTCAAAATAAATTCAGAGTTTTTAACAAAATCTTTTTTTGATTTAAAAAAACATGGTAAATCTTCTTCATTTTTTACTTTAAAAATTTTTTTATAAAATCCTTTTGCTTTCAAAAAGTATTGATCATTTTTAAAATAGTTTTTTATTCTTAAATCAATTTTCTTAAATAACTCAGGTGAAGGTTTTTCACCTAAAAGAAAACCAGAATTATCAAAACTTTCCCAAGTTAAATTATTAATTTTTTCTGTAATTTCTTGTATAAATAATGATTTTAAATTATTGTTATTTTTAGTAATAATCATAAAATAATAATGTCCTTCTTTCTTTTTTATTTAGTTATAAAAATAATCCATCTTAAGCAAAACAAGAACAGATAATCTATCTGTTCTTGTTAAAGAATTGATTTTTCATTTTCAAATTCAATCATAGTTTTAAAACCTACTTTCTAAGGATTAATCTCTTTTAATTGAAGGACGAAATCCAAATGATTTAGATATGGTTCATCTAATGAATCAATTTGTTCACCTGATTGAATTTTTTCTTTTACAGTTAGAATCCAATCTTTCACTTCTTTAGTTGTTACAGCAGAATGAGCAATCAATTCTGTTTCTAATTCAGAGACAAAAGAAGCATGGTTGAGTTGATTATTCACTCCAATTGCAAAGCTATTTATTTTTTGAAAAATAAATGGAGAATAAATTACATTCTTGTGCATTGATTCTAACTCAAGTTTACTTGAAAAAGTTTCAGGAATAATTAAATTAGATTCAAATCTTAATTCATAATAAACTTCCTCTTTCATTAAAGCTTTTAAATTAAGAATTCCAGTAGTTAAAAAACTACTTGAACTATATTGTTCTTTGATAAATCTTGGAAGAGACAAATGAACTTCTTTGCATAAATCTTCTGGAATTCCATATTGTTTCAAATCAAATAATTTTGGAGACGCTGAGAAGCACTGATCAGTCATAATTCTTAAACAAAGATTTGCTAAAGTTTTTAACAAAAATTCATGAGCTTCTTTATCATTAGAAAAAAGAATATTAATAGAATCTACCTTTCCAATCTTAGAAGATATAGCTTTAAAAAGCTTATAAAAATACAACAATCCATAAGAAGACAAGTTATCATCTTCCTCAAATGATTTTACTAATTCAATCATTCTTTCTGTTAGAAAATCGAAGATTTCTGATTCGAATGGTTTGTAGAAATTAAACAATTCAAAATTAGAATCAAAAAAGATTTTATTAAACTTTTTGTTATATTGAAATTCTGAATTTTCTGGAAACAAAAGCTCATTGATTGAAAAACTTTCGTATGGAGATAAAACTTCACAATAATAATAAATCTCACTAGCTCTAGCTTTTGGATTCAATAAATCAATTGGTAAAGAGAATCCAGCTTTATAAAAATTGTAAAATGGTTCTAATTCTAGATAGCTATTTGAAGTTGTTCCAGATAAATGAAGGGCAACAGTTTGTACTTCAATAATTGAATCTCTTAACTCCTCCTTCAACAATAAAAGTTTTGAATCACGATCCTTTTTTAAATTAAGTAGATTTTCTCTTCTTTTTTTGTCAAAGTAAGGAGCTATTGGAATCCAGGAAACAAAATCATTACCGTGAATAGGATCAACAGTAACTTCTCTAGAAGGAAAATGGACTTTTACAGTTTTGTCAAACCTATTCCAAAACAATGTAAAATCACGATCACTTCTTGAGTTTTTGATTACCAAATCTAGCATCTGGTTTAAAAATTTTTCATTATCTAAAAGAGAAAATAGCTCTAATAGATCTGCTGAAATTGATAATGTTTGATTATTATTTTTTAAATCAATCATTCCAAAACCTTCTTTCTAAACGGATAAACCGTTTTTTTTGTTAATTATAATTGATTTATCTTATTTCTTCCAATTCTAAAAGTTTTTCCAAAAATACCCGAGAGCGTTTTGATAACTTCCATTTCATTTTTTTATTTAATAAAGTAGTTTTTATTTTCTTTTTTGTTTTCTTGTGAATTTTAACATTGTTTTTTTTCAAAAAAAGTCTCAATTTGCTGATGTCCAATTTATTCAGATAACTGAAAAAATCATTTGAAAATGGAGAATAAATAATTAAAGCTCGTTCTTTTAAATCTTCTAATTCGGAATCATCAAAAACCTCAACTAAATTGAAATCATTTTCATAAGTTTTTTTGTAAATAAATTCTGGGAGTAATTTGTGATAAAATGCTTGTCTATTTTTTCTTGCCTTTAGGAATAAAAGAATTTTTTCTAATAAAAATTCCATCTCTTTTTCTGTTTTAATTTTAGAAAAAGAGTCAATTAGTGAATGCAAAAAAATTGGTGTTGGTCTATTCCACTCAAATAAAGTGAATTCTATAGCCTCAAGTATTATTTCTATTTCTAAATCAAATTGGTTTGATTTTTTTATAAATTCTGGAACTAAATCAGGATATAAATCTTTTCTTTTATAAATAAAGTCAAGTACAGCAATCTTTTTTTCAGAAAAAAGAGCTTGTTTATCTTTCTGTACAAAAAAATCAACTGCCCAATTTAAAATCTCTTTTTCTAATAAACAGTATGGAAAAATTAATTCTCCATTATTATCAAGAATCAATCTTTTTGAAGTTCTCGATTCTACAGTTTGAATTCTTCTTCCAACAAAATAACCACTATCTTTTTCCATTGGATTCAAAACCAATAATTCACTAAATCTTAAAAACTCATTACCCAAATGATCCTTTTTTAATAAATCTATAGGTAAAATTATTCCGTTTAATAAAAATAAATTATCTTCTAGATTTTCATTTGTTTTATAATCTAAGATCATTGATTGAATTTCAGATAAAAAGATTCCAGTTTTTTCTTTAACCTTATTTATTGCTTTTTCTAAATCTTTTTCAATAATAATTTCTTGAATTTCGTCATTAAAAAAACTTCCTCCTAAAACCGGGAACCAAGAAATAAAATCAAAATCAGCATTAAATGATGATAAGTCTTTTAAATTGTTTGAATCAACTCTGGTAACAATATTATTATTAAAACGATTCCAAAAGATACAAAATCTTACATTAAATTGTCTACCAAGATAATCTTTGAAAGATTCTGAGTTAATTGATTTAATCTCCTGAACCAATGAAAGAAGGAATTCTTTCTCCTTTGATAATTCCAGAAGTTTTTTCCAATCTGAATTAAAGTCTAAAGTTTTTAATGTATTATTTTGTGTGTTTATCATTTATTAACTCATTATCTTTCTATTATTCTCTATTATTTTATTTTGTTTTTATTATATCACAAAAAATTATAATATACAATTAAGAATATTAAAAAATTGCTTACTAAAAAGCTTTTATAAGTTAAGTTTTCTGTAGTGCTTCTAATTTTATTTCTTATAGATTATAATTAAAATAAAAATTATAAAGAAGGTGACTATTTTGAAAGAATTAAATTGTACTAAAAATCAACAATTTGAATTATTTTCAACAATTGCAAAAAAAGTAGAATCTTTTTCTATAGATGAGCTTCAATCTATGAAATTGGGAGAGTCTGATTTTAAGAGTTTCTCTAAAAAATTTTATACAATTTTGTATAAAGGTGAAGAATGGGAGAAATCTATTACAAATCCTTTGAAAAAATTATTCGATGGATTCCAATCTGAGATACCAGATCACTTCAATAGTTTCAGGGATATTCTGACTAAAAATAAAAAAACAGAAATAGAATCATTTCATTCTTTGAGAGAAACATTAGGTATTCTAAGTAAAATTATTCTTTCAGAGAAATCTGGTACTTTTAAAAATGAATCTGATAAAACTATCGTAAACTATTTTGCTATTCATTTTAACGATTTGTTTGGAATTAATCCCGATACATCTCCCCCAAAAAGAAAAAAACTTCTGATAAAAGTTTTAAACAATGTGGCTGATCTTGAAAATTATGAAATTGATACAATTCTTGAAAATGATGACATAAAAAAGATAGTAAGCAATAAATGGTTTCAAGGAATTATTTTAAAATTAGAAGAATATCTTGAAGAATGGGATAATTTCATTTCAAGTGATGAATCAAAATCAAAATTAGTCTTTAAAACAACAAAAGAAGAATTTTGTTTTGTTAGAAAAGCGGTTCCCGGGAACTTACTTATTTTTGATTTTAATAATGAATTCAATTCAATATTCCTTTCCGATGGACTTATCAATTTATTTTCTAAAAACAGTAAAGAAGAAGAACTTAAATGGGTGAAGAAAAGAATTGATAACTGGCATAAAGCTTTGAAAAATTATATCTTGGATTTAGATAAGTTAACATTATTTTCTTACCTAGAAAACAAAGTTCCACTTTTCTTTCTTTCAGATCTTGTTATTCAAAATGAACTTTTAACGGGAGATATTGGATTTGCTGATGTTGTTAAATTAGTTAAACAAATTGATAAAGAAGATGGGGAAATAATTAAGGAAATAGTTTTCAAAACTTTTTGTTCATAAAACATTCCTTCATTTCTAAAGATTTTAACTGAATCCTATAACTGTTAAAGGATCTTAGCTTCGCTTAAAAAGTTACATAGTTGGTTTATCCATTGCTATGTTGGAATTATTATAACAACTCAAATTGACCTAGAAATTACTTACAATTTGTTTTATCAATGGATACAATAGATTAAAACAAGACTTTTACAGTCTTGTTTTTATAATTAAATAAATAAACTGGCTAATTGCCAAGAAAGAAGGAAAAATTGAAAAAACTATTAGATGAAAAGAACGATGATCGTTCTGAATTAATTTCAGAAATCTCTAAAATAGTTGAAGAATTTGATTTATCAAGTGCGAAAAAGATCTTGTTTGATGATAGAGATTCTTTTGAGCAGTTTGTTGGTAGATTTCATAATATCTTGGATAAAGATGATGTTTGGGAAGAATCTATCATCAAGCCACTTGAAAAAGTGTATAATGGAGTCCAAGAAATTCCTGATTGTTTTACAAGTTTTACAAAGTTCATTGTTGAATCAAAAAAACAAAAAGCTAATTATTATTTTAGTGAAGTCACTTACTTTAATAGCTTGATAAAACAACAAGAAAGAGAAAATAATACTGGCTTTGATTACTCAATCGTAAACTCATTTACTTCTAGATTCACAGATTTTTTTCATTGCAATGATGATGAAAATTATTCAGTTAATGAAAAATTATTTAAAATCTTTTGGGGTGAGGATACTAAAGATCCAAATAGTTCTGTTGGTGGTATTGGTCTTGCATTAATATTAAAAAATCAAGATTTCAAAACTTTTATTTTTAATTTGGTTTCTTATTTAGAAGACTTTATTGATTTCATTTATAAAAAAGAAAATAAAAAGTTTCTTATTATTGAAGAATCAAAAAAACAGCTAATGTTTTCAAAAACAAAAATTCCTGGGGATCTAGTTATTTTTGAATTCGATCTCGAGTCCCCGAAACTATCACTATTTGAATTTTCAATGATTGTCAAAAAATTGTCTTCAAAAAATCCAGAAGTTGAATTTACAAATCTAATTAAAATGAAAATGGATTTTTGGCACGAAAGTTTCTTAGCTGCAGTTTTGAATCCTGGAGTTTTGACATTCTTTGATTTTATGGAAAACCTAGCACCATTATCTTTATTATCAGATGAAGACATCTTACATGAACTTTTAGGTGAAACAATGACTCTTTCAAGAGTAATTTCTTTATTGAAAAAAATTAAACCGGAAGATAGAAGTCGAATAAAGGAATTAATTATTCCATTACTTTAAACGAGCTAAAATAAATGCTCGTTTTTATTTTTTATAATTAAATAAAATCAGCGTTATGCTGCTGAAGAAAGAAGGAATAAAAATGATTGATTTATCAAATAAAAGCAAAATTAAAGATGGTTTGTTACCATCATTTAATTCAGATTTAAAAAGATTTGTTGAATTGATGAAAAGTAATGAGTTTTCCATCAAAGTAACTAAAGAGATTTTTGATTTCTATAAGAAAAACAATAACGTTTTAGAAAATCAAAGCATCTATGGTTTTGCATATTGGAATCGATTCACAAATAAAATAGTTATTAAAATGGAAACAGACCTATATAAAGTTCGAACAAATCTTCCATTTGATAATGATTTGCTTTCATACTTTACAATAATCTATTTCAATGAATTTGATCTAAAAAACTGGTTAAGAACAATGCATAACTCTAATGATTCAGATCCTATAGGTTCAGCTGCAAAGAGCTTAAAAGAAAAAATGGACTCTCAATTTGAAGATTGGTATAAACAACTTTTTGAAGCCACTAGTACTGATAGCTTATTGCCACTTGATTATTACTATTCAGAGTTTAGAGTTACACCAATTGATTTTCTATCCAAAGAAAGTCAGTTTGAAAGTTATTGGTTTGAGTTAGAACTATTTTCATCCCCAAATGATGATGCAATGTATTCAACATTAACTTTAGGTACAAGTCACATGCCAGTTTCAAAGTTTATTTTTGATAAGGATCTAAACTTAAAAGAACCATTTTCTTATTATCAAGATCAGTTAATTGATTATGTATTAGAAAAATTAGAAAATACGGATAATCTTTTACTTCAGGATCTAAACCTCCCTCTTAAGTTTTTAAAGAAGAACTTAGATTCTGGAACTAATAGAGAAGAGGAGATGCTTACAGCGATTGAATCGTTTAAAATCAAAATCTTAGAAGACTTTGAATCAAACCACAAAGATCAACTTTCTGAAAATCTATTTGATTCTCCAGAACATCCATATCATATCGAAAATCCATTAGACTTAGATGATTTTGATTATTTTGGAATTAGAGACGTCAAGAAAAAAACGATGTCAATCTTTATTGATTATCTAAAAGAAAATGGTCAGTTCCCAGCTGTTTATAAAACAGTTTTACCCAAAGCCGTTTATGAAGAAGCCAAAAAACAAAACTTAATTGTTGAAGTTTTTCCGGTTTTTGGTAAGTTGCCACTAAATGAAATTCCAATGGTGTATAGCCCAGTTAGAAGTGATCTTAGTATTATTTCTTTAAATGATTATCCAGTAAGCTTCAGCCTTCAATCATTAAATGATCATTTATCTAAAACTGGATCAAAAACAACCAGAGAGGTTAAAAAGACTGTAAAAGCAATTTTACAATTTCATAATTGTAGATTATCTGATGAATTGAAATCTCATCTTAATTTTGTCTTAACCATGGAAACAATAGATTAAAAAAAGAAATTCTTATGGATTTCTTTTTTAAGTTATGATATAATGTAATTAATTAAAATAATAAAAAAGAAAGAAAAAAATAATGATTGATCTAAAAAGTAACCCCAAAAATAAGTTTAAATCAGATTTTGAAAAACTTCTTGAACTATCAAAGTCTGATAAGTTTGCTGAATCTATTTCAGAATTTTTGATAAAAGAATTTGATGGATGGAATAATAAGAAGAATAATTTAAAACTTGATTATTTTGTTATTTATTGGGATAGAAATTCTGAAAATCTCTCAATAATAAAAAGAGAAAATAGTTCCCAAATGGAATTATGTCCATTTGACAATGATTTGGTTTCTAATTTTTCATTATTTGCTTCATCAATTAAAAAGTTTTTAAGAGATGTAACTTATAAAACTAATTCTTCTAAATTAGATTTTGAATCTGTTAAAGATTATGTAAAGAAAAAACTATCGGAAAACGTATCAGAACTACAAACTATTTTTTTAGAGGCAAAAACTAAAGGTAATTTTTATAGTTTATTATTAACAAAAGAAAATGGTTCTGTTATCCCAATTGACTGCTTAGATGAAAAATCTCAATTTAAACATTATTGGTCATCCTTTTTTATGTTTGATATTACAGAAGGAAATAAAGATTTTTTTGATAATAATAAAATCTTTTTAAACAATCAAGTTTGGCGTGGGAAAGATTATTCTGTTTCCGGCTACTTAACTGATGAGAATGGTCAATTAAAACAACCATTTATTCCATACAAAAATCAGTTATTAGATTATGGATTGAAAATTATTTTAGATTTTAATCAACCATCAAAGAACAAAAACATTCTTCTGAGATTTCTAAAAGAAAACATTGCAGATCCTGGAATTTATGAATCTCTCCTTGAACAACTTAAGGACGGACTAAAAAATAAAAAAATCAAAGATTCTTGCCAAAAATTAAAAGATTTAGTTAACAATAAATCTGTTGATGGCGCTTTAGATTATAATAAATTATTTGATTTTTATGAATTAGATGAAGATCTTTTAGGTGGATCTTTTATTAAAGATTTAGAATCGTTAATATTATCAGAAGTTAAAGATTTTGCAGAATTAAAACCTTTCACGTATTGCAAACTTTTACCAGAAAAGATTTATAAATTATTAAAAAGCAACTTAAATCTTCTTGAATCTTTTGATACTGATGAGGAAATTTTGACCTCTTGTGAAACTGAAGGAAGCAAGATTTACTGTCCATATTATCACAATATAATTTTTCATTCTGGTAATGAAAACGTATTCTTAAAAACAATTAAAAAAAATCCATTTATGGAATTAGAAAAATACCTTATTGACCACAACTTTAAAACTACTCTAAAAGTTAAAGAAGAAGTTAAACTACTTCTAAACTTTTCAACTGTAACTTTAAGTGAAAACGAAAGGAATCATTTGAATTTTGTACTTCAAATGAATACAGTTGATTGATAAAATAAAAGGAATTAATAATTAACTATGATAAAAACAGAAACTTATCAACAAGAAAAAAATAATAGTAAACTTCCATCATTTAACAAAGATTTTCAAAAACTACTTAAACTATTAAAGGATCCTTCGACATCTGAAAAAGTTTCAGATTTAATTTATCCTGTTTTAGAAAGTTATTTAAGAAATAAAAGAGATTTCTTTTCTGTTGTTTATTGGGATCGATTTGAAAACAAATTCGTTTTACTTACTAGTGAATTTGGTCCTTTTATCTGTCCTTTTGGTCCCGATTTTCTTTCTTATTTTGGAATTTATAGGATAACTTCAGGTGATCAGAATTATAATTCATTCGTTGGATGGTTAAAAAGTAAAAAAATTGTTAAGAAGAATTTTTTTATTAATACAATAGATAAAGAAGGGCTTACTTTATTAATTAAAGAAGAGTTAATTAATCTAATTCCAGAATTAACCAATTCAATTTTAGAAGCTAAAGAAGTCGATTCCTTTATTCCACTCAGAGATTTAATCCTTAAAGATTTATTAATTCCTTTTGATTTTCTAAGTCCAAGTGCTCAATTCCAATATTATTGGAAAAATCTAGACTTGTTTAAGGAGATTCAATTAACTCAAAAACGATTTATAAACCCAGCGAGAAATGAAACTCTATTAAAGTTTCATACACCTATGGGAGAGGTAGAATGTATTCAGCCAGCAGTTTTTAGTTTCCACAAAAATCAATTGGTATCTGATTTACCTTTTTGTTTATATGAAGAACAACTTATTGATTATTTAATTAACTTTTTAAATAATCCAAAGCAATCTTTCAAAGAAAAAATCAAAACAGTTGATTGTATCTACCGGATTGTTTATTATAGCAAAAATGAAAAATTAGATAATGCATTAAAAGAATTTCAAGAAAAGCAATTTTTAAAACTCTACTTTTTTGACAAATTGGACGAATTAAAAAGCTTTTATAGAAAAAATAATCCGACCAATGTCTCATTAGTAAAATACTCAGGCAATGATTACGTAATTCAAAACTTATTAAACTCAAATCTTGTTTCTATTATTTTGGGAATTGATCGTGTGGATTTTTATTTAAAGGTTAGACCAAAAATAGAAAAAGGTCTTATTGAGTTATTTGATTACTTGAATAATTTCATAGATGAATATTGTAAAAAAACTCAAAAGAAAAATTCCATGTTAGAATATCATTTTAGAATTGCATTGGGATCTCAAATTCACCCTGAACTATTAGCTCTCGTAAGGGAACATTATAAAGGTCAGCATCCACTACTTTAAATAAAAAAGACTAAAATTACAGTCTTTTTTTATTTAAGTATTAATTATGCATCCTGTTATAATTAAAGAAAACTCAGGATGTATCCGGTTAGAAAGAAGGTTCAAAACATGATACAAAAAACTATTTATACTAAGAATCCTAATTTTAATCAAGACTTAAAAAAGTTAGAAAGTTTATCTAATTCAGATAGTTTTGTAGATCAAGTAATTGAAGAATTTGTTTCTCAGATCAGATCTAAAAGCTATCTTTATTATCAAAAAAATAAAGTTGATTTTCATTACCTGTTATTCTGGAATAGATTTGATGGTGGGATAAAAGTTATTCAAACTCAAGTGAATTCCCCAAAGCTACCATTTGATTCTGATCTATTTTCTCATTTTCATTTAATGACATTAACTACAAAAACTCTTTCTGATGTCTTGTTTGAGGATAGTTTATTAACTTTAATAGAATTCTGTTCTGGAAAAGTTAAAGATTATACAGATTTTAATGAATTGGTTCCTTATTTTATTAGATTTAATAATTTAGATAAATTGCAAGATTTATTTCGTGATACTTTTAAAAAGTTAATCTCTGAAACAATATCAGAAATCTATACATTATCAATTGAATCTACTTCAATTGATAATTTTAGTGATTCAACTTTAGATAAGTTTAATAAAAAAGAACTATTTCCAATTGATTTTTTAAGTTCAAAAAAACAATATGAATTGTTTTGGAGATTTTGGACAGGATTCCAGTCTGAAAAAAAAGATCCAAACAAAGTTGATCTCCCTATCCTCAATTTAAGAAAAAATGGAGATTACAGCGAAAAAGGTAAGTATCGATTTGATTCAATAATTTTTAAAGATAATAAATTGATTGAACCTTTTGAAAATTATTTGGAACAAATGATTGATTATTCTTTTGAAATAATATTCTCTCTTAATCAAGATCTTATTTCAAAGCAAGAATTGATTAATTTTTTGGAATTTGCCTATGATAGAACATCTCCTGAAAGAGCCAAAGAAATTAAAAAAATTCTGATACAATTTGAGGAATTTTATACAACTAAAATTGTTGAAGATGATTTGAGTAAACTGGACGATTACATCAATAAAGAGTTGTATAATTATTCGCCATTGTCTTATAATTTAAAATCTAAGTTTTGGGATAACAAAAATTCTCAAAAAAAGATTTTAGATAAGTTTTTAGAATTCTTAAAAAAAATAAAAGGTACACCATTGGATTTCCAATATAAATTACCAGAATTCATTTATAAAGAAGCTAGAAAAGAAAGACTTTTAGTAGAAGGTTCTGATAATATAACTTTTTATTTAAAGCAAGCAATTAAAAAATCAGATGCCCTAGTGATTTATTCTCCTTTATTTGGATATTGCCTTGGGAAACAAGAACTTATGGACTATTTTAAATGCTATGTAGAAGAATTTGAAGATCTTTTATTATCAAACAACATTCTAACTACAAAGGACATAAAGTCAGAAATTATGGCAATCAAATCGTTAAAAATGATTAGATTTTCAAATTATGAACTGCAGTTTTTTAATACAATTTTAAATCTTGAAGAAGCTTACTAAAAAATGAGGAGTTGATCTCCTCGTTTTTTATAATTTAATAAAAAGTCTAATTAATAGACGTAAACAGAAAGAAGGAATCAATAAAAATGATTAAAACAGAAAATTCAAAACAATCAAAAGTTTCATTCAATTCAGATTTTCAACGTTTACTGAAACTAGTAAAGGAAGACAATTCATTCTCTGAAGATGTTGCAGATTTGATTCTTAATCTGATTAAGGATACGGAGTTAAATTACCAAAGTAAATTAAGATTTCTAAAAAACTATGTGAAGGAGTTTGGGACAGAATCACTTGTATACTGTCCAATTTATGGAACTGCTAAGTTTTCGTTTTCAGATGATGAGGGTGGTAACGACTTTAAAAAAGCAGAAGATTTTATTATGGAAAACAAAATAAAAACTTCTAAAATTGTTAAAGATTCAATAAAAAAACTCTTTGATTTACCAATTGTTAATTTTTCTGAAAAAGAAAAAGCTCATCTAGAGTTTGTTCTATCTATGGATACTGTTGATTAAGAGATAAGTTCATTCTTATCTCTTTCTTTATAATTAAAATAAAACCGGAATAAGTTCCTGGTTAGAAAGAAGGAAAATTATGATTATCTCAAAAAGTGATCAAAATAATGAAAAACTGTCATTATTCAATGATTTTGAAAGATTAATACAGTTGGCTAAGACGGATTCATTTTCTGAAGCTGTTTCAGATGAGTTTGTTGAACAATTTAGTAACTTTGATTGTACTTGGAATTTAGATACTTTGTTTGCTATTTATTGGAATCGATTTGAAAAGAATCAATTCAAAGTTGTTATCTCTGACAACAATTCTTTTCTTCCTAGAGAAAGTGATGAATTCGATTGTATTTCATGGATTCCTATTTATAGTTCGACAACTAAAAAACTTTTCGCAAGAAAAACCTTCCAAAAATTAATTTCCATTTCTCATTTATCTTTATTCTTTAATAATGCTTTTATGGAAAATAAAAAGCTTGAATTAAGTCAATTTTTTAAAAAAGTTATTTTACAAAATCTTTTAAAAGAACAGAAGATGATTTTTGAAGCTCAACAAACAGATGATTTTGAATACTTTATACAAAAATCTTGCAGAAAAAGAATTTCTTACCCAATTGATCTCTATTCAAAACTGGTTAGATATGAGCATTATTGGTATAACTTCAAACTATTTGATATTGGAAAACGAACTTCTAGTAGGAGTATCACAAGCACTTCAAGTGATTATCAATACCTAGCTAGGAAGATTTTTAACAAAGATGGATTGAGATTTCCTTTTGATTTTTTTAAAAAAGAATTAATAGAATTATCAATTGATTTTTTAAATAATGAAAATCTAACAGGGGAACAACGTTCATTATTAATTGATTTTTTTAAAAACTCCTTAAATTCAGAGGATGTTTTAAAAAATAATATGGTGGATAATTTTTCTGCCTTAGAAAAATCTTTAGATGAATTCATTTCTAAATTAGATTCCAATCTTTTTGGAGTAGGAATTGATTACAAAGAAGATAGACTAGACCCATTTGTTTTAATAGGAAAACAATTTTCTACAGAAGAAGAAACTAAAAAAGCTAATGAGATTTTGAAAAATAAAATCTTCAATTATCTAAAAGGCAAGCAGAATTGCCCAGCTCCTTATTATTACAAAGTAAATGAATTGTTATATAATGAGTTCAAGAAAAATAATTATTTAGTTGAATCATTTTATAATGGGGTTGATCTTTTTAAAGAGGTTTACTTAAACAAGAATCCTGTGGTTTATTCTCCATTAGATTCTGATTTTCATTTTCCATACTACGATTTTCAATATAAAAATTATTCTGATATTGAAAATGATATTAATAATTATGATATAAAAACAACTAAAAAAATTCAAGAATCTATTAAAACTTTATTGGAATCGCCATTTATTTCTTTTTCAAAAGAAATAAGTGAACATCTTCATTTTGTATTATCAATGCCAACAATTGATTGAAAAGATCCATGTACGGATCTTTTTTTATTACAGAGTGAGTATTACTACAGAGGATTTAAAATCTTCTTTTTTTATAATTAAAATAAAACCGGGATAAGATCCTATTTAGAAAGAAGGAAATAAATGATAACAAAAGAAAGCAAAAAGAATAGTTTTTCACAAGACTTAAACTCCATCCTTGAACTATCAAAGGGGGATTCAATTGCTGAATCTGCTACAGATCTGTTTATAGATTTCTATAAACAAGTTCAGGAGTGTAGAGCATTCTTTATTTTTTATATAAATAGATTCACTAAGGAAGTTTCTATTTCATTTAATGTGGGTTCACAATATGGCAAATCATTCTACCATAGGGGGGATCCAATTTCGTGGGTACCAATTTACTATGCATACTTATTCAATTTTATGAATCAAAAAAGTTTGAAAAAGATTCTAGAATTAGATGAAGAAACCTCTGTAACATCTAAAGATTTGATTGCAAAAAAAGAAAACTTTAATAAGTTTTTAAAGAAAAAAATCCAAAATTATTTGATTAAATTGCATAAAAAGTTTTTCGAAGCAAAATCAACAAATTACTGGAATTATTTCAAGGAATTGGATTTTATTGGTGTTTTTATGCCTTTAGATTATTGTGGATTACTTCAACAATATAGAAACTTTTGGTCTAAAACCGATTTATTTTTAAGAAGTAATGTTAGTGATCGCCCCATTTTTTCAATTGTGGATGAGAATCTCAAGATTAAACCACCTTTTGATAAATTCTCTAAAGAATTAAAGGATTTGGCGTGGCTTTTAGTTGAAAGAGAAGAAGCATACTTTGAAATCTATGGGAGATTGGATAAGTTCTTATTTGTCAATTTCAAACAAAAACAATTTGATTTGAATAAGAAAATAATTAAATCCTATATAAAATCTTTAGAAGGTGAACTTTATTACGAAATGAAAACTTTCCGATTGGATTCAATTTATGATTTGATTACAGACTATCTTTCTGAATCAGAAAAAGAAGAGTTGAAGACTTTAATTGAAACAGAAGTTATTTCTTTTCTTAAAAAGAATAAGTGGAGGACTGCAAATTATTATAGAGTTCTACCAAAACAAATTCATAAAAAATTCAGAAAAGATGACTATTTAACAGAATTCATTGATTCTCTACTTACTATGATTCATTCTACCGATGTTAACCCAGAAACGATGGTGTTTTCACCTTTTTCTTCATCTGGGAATTTGATAAAACAACAATCACAATATTATTTTTCTGAAATAATGAAGAAAATAACCTTTTCTGAAGTTAAAACAACAAAAATTGTAAAGGATGAAATTGAATTAAAATTAAGTAATTCTAATTTAAGATTTAGTGAGTCTGAAAAAGAATTTTTGGAATTCATTTTAAAACTACCAACTATAGAAGAATAAAAGTGTCTTTTTTTAAAAAGACACTTTTTATAATTAAAATAAAATAACCTATTAGATAGGAAAAGAAAGAAGGAAAAATTATGTTAAACTTGAATAAAAAAACAGAGGAATCAAAACGGAATGTTGTTTTTTTAGATGATTTCAACCGCCTACTGGAATTGTCCAAGGGAGATTCGTTAGCTGAAGCAAGTTATGATTTTTTAATTAAAAGGTTAAAAACGTCTGACTATTATAATGATGATCACAAAAGTTCTTTTATTGTTATTTTTTGGAATCGTTTTACTGGAAAATTCAAAGATTCATATAATTCATATCAAGGGACACAGTTGGATGATATGCCACACAATTCTAGAGATTTAATCTCTTGGTTCCCGATTTACGCAACAAACCTGTACAATTTCAAATCACTATCTGGTTTATTAAAAGCTATAGAAACAAAGATGGCAATTGCAACTGTTGAAGATTTGGAATTGCATAAAGCTGAAGTTATTTCATTTTTGAAATCAAAAATCAAAACAAAACTAACTAGAGATCAAAAGGAATTGTTTTCATCTCAATCATCTAATAATTGGAGCTTCTTTTTTAATAAATCCAATAGAGGTGAGCTGTATCCGATTGATGTTTATCCAGATGATGTACAATTTAAAGAGTTCTGGAGTAATACAGAGTTATTTAAAGATGAAGATAGGAGCTTAATTTCTCCTAAATTCAATGTCAAAGGGAGAACTTATTGGTCATCGGTTTATAGTTTGATTGTTGATTTTGATAAAAAAGCTAAAACAGTATCATTGCAAAAACCTTATGACAAATTATCTGATTATCTGATTGAACTATCAATCAAAAAACTTAATGATCCGAAACAGGGTACAAAGGTTCAAGAAAAACTTTTACTCTTCCTTGAACAATTCAAGGGAGATGAATCTGTAAAAATCAAGGATAAGTTTGATGTTCTTGATGATAATCTAAATAGTTTTGTTAATGAATTAGATTTTCATCTTTATAAACTAAAAAAAGGTTTAGGAACAAAAGCATCCACTTTATTGGGCAATCCGGGATCATTTATTGGTGAGCAATTTGTTAATGAAGAAGAAAAAGATAAGGCTCAGAAAATCTTAGCTAAAAAAGTTTTGAACCTTCTAAAACAAAATTCATCTAAACCAGCATTATATTATGAATATCTTAATAATTTTTTATTCAAATCATTTATCAATGATTCTAAAAATGAAAATTATTTTATCGTTGAATCTTTTAGCAGCGCAAAAGATCTCGCTAACTCCTTATTTATTGTTGAAAGAACAGTTATTTATTCTCCATTTCATAGGTATCTTGAATCGTTAGATACAATAGTGTCTGGTGATAGATTAATTGAAGAAATTAATGAAATTGAAAAGTTACTTAAAGAAAATCAATCAAAAACAACAAGAACTTTAAAATCTGAAATAGAATTGATTTTGAAATCTAATCTTGTTTTATTCTCAAAACCATTCAAAGATCACTTAGAATTTGTTCTTAATATGGACACAATTGACTAAAACAGAAGCGGTGCTTCTGTTTTTTATAATTAATAAAAAGTAATTCTCAGAAGAGAAAAAAAGAAAGAAGGTATTCAAAAATGATTATAAAAAATTCAGAGTCTAAAAAGGGTCCATCATTAATAAATGATTTAAACAAACTTCTTGATTTGCTTAAGGAAGATAACAGCTCTTTAATTGATTCAGTAGTTGAAGACTTTTTTAAGCTGGAAGAATTGTCAGATAGAAAAATTGGAGGATTCTTTTTTGTAATTTATTGGAATCGTTTTACAAACAAAACCAAAGTTGACTATAATTTTGATTCTGATAATCGATTGAATTTTAACCCCCACGAAAAAGACTATGTTTCATGGATTCCATTGCTAGCAACCAACACTCATAAATTGAGACAAGAAACAAAACTTTTAAAGTTGTTGGATAATGAAACTATTAATCTTAAAAATACAGCATCATTTAATGATTTAAAAAACAATTCAAAACAATTCAAAGAGTTCTTAAAGAAAAAAATCTCTTCAAAACTTGTAAGAGATCAAAAATCAATCTTCAATTCTAGAGAAACAAGAGATTGGAGCTTTTTCTTTAATAAAATTGAAAAAGGTGAACGCTATCCTATTGATGCTTTACCTATTAACTTCCAAAATGAATTATTTTGGTCTAAAACTGAATTGTTTAGTAGTGGAACTTTAGCTTCTATTGATACTAAACTTTATACAAATCTCTATTCAGCCACTCAGACGTTTTTAATTTCCAATGAAGTTTTAGAACTGCATCCACCATATGAACACTTTAAAGAACAAATTGTTGATTTGGCAATTCATAAAATAAATGAAGGTAAATTACATCCTTCAGCTCAAAATAAATTAATTCAATTTATTAATAAATTAAGTTTAGAAAAACCAGAGCTCAAAGATCGAATTCAAGATAAGTTTGAAATTCTAAAAGAAAACATAGATAAGTATCTCGAAGCATTGGAATTTAAACTTTATCAACGTCATGATCATCTATCTACTGACAATCCTTATTTTATGATTGGAGATCAATTTTCTGAAGAAGAAAAAGTTAAAGCAAAAGAGATTTTGCAAAAAAGAATGACAGAATTTCTTGATAAAAATAAGCATAGACCATCTAATTACATTCAGTTCTTAGATACAACATCTTATTGTTCGTTTACCAAAAATAATCAATTAGTCGAGTCATTTAAAAATCTTGATTCACTAGAGAATGCAATCTATTTTGCAAATAATAATAATAGAACATTAATTTATTCACCAATCTATAGAAATCTAGATGGATTAACTAATGTTAATGATCAAGTTTATGATACAGTAGAAAAACTATTGATAAAAAACAATGCAAAAACTACTGAATTTGTAAAAGATGAGTTAAGAAATCTTCTTTCATCTTCATTTGTTTATTTTCATGATAGAAAAAGAAAACACATTCAATTTGTAATTGATGTTTTAGAAACTGTAGAAATCTAAAAAGCAATAGCGTAATGCTATTGCTTTTATTTTTTTATTTGAATCTCACCATTCATCCATAGTTAAAACAAAGTTTAGATGTTGAATAATACGCTCTGGTAAATGAATCATACTAGAATCTAAAATAAAACGAACTTCTTCTTTAACCTTTTTAGAAGTTTTAATACTTGATCTAGAAGATAAAATAGTTTCTTCTAATACTTTATAAGTATTATCTAGATCATTTATTGCATCCATTCCTAAAAAGTATAAACTACCAAATAAAGGTGAATAAGTAATTTTATTTTTTGGAGAACAAATACAAGACAAAAAGTTAAACAAATCTTTGAACGATTCTTCCTTTATGAGTCCAAGAGATTTGAATTCTTTATAAGTAGAAGTAGGTAAAATCTCAAAAAAAGGACGAGTTTTGTATTGACCATCAAACAAATGACTTTTCACTTTATCCATAAATCGTTCTTTAACAAACAAATGGTCTAATCCTGGGAATTGAGAAATCAACTTCAAAAATTCTTTATCATTCAAAGGATTTTCAAACTCTTTTAACTCTTGAATACATGAATCAATTGATAAATCCAAAGCTCGAACCAAATCATCCTCTGAAACTTGATTTTTCTGAATTAAATAATGTGCAATTCTTTCACGAACAGACGTTTCTATGTTTGGATTAAAAATCTCTTTAAGAGCAAAAAAATCAATTATTGTTTCAAAACGTTTAAAGTTTTGCTTTAAAGAAAAGTCTTCAGCGAAAACAAAATGATAGATCTCATCTGTATCAGATGAAGTTCTAAGTTCTTTATCAATTACAGTAGAGCATCCATTTCCAAATAATTCAGTTTTAGACCAGAATAATTCAAATTGTTCTTTTTCAGGGAAAACATCAATAGGATATGAATCTCCTCTCTTAAACTTTTTAAGAAAAGGAGACCAGTCTCCAGTTTCATAACATCGAAGTCTTATTTTCTGATCTTTTAAAAGTTTTGAATTGATTTTATCTCGAACAAATTCTTTAACCAAATCTCGATTGTTTTCTAGAGTTTCAACTTTCAAAGGATTTTTTGAAAAATCTTCACCTATTTTTCTAGAAAAACTTTTATTATTAAATAATTCTAATAAGTTTCCACATAAAACAGGGATCCAAGAAAAGATGTCAAAACAACTTTGATTTGGAGTAAAGCTCATTTTATTTTTTCTGTAACTAACTAATAGTTTAGATTCATCCTTATCTCTATGAACAAAAACAACAAAATAAAATCTTCCAAAATCAGATCTCATAGCTGAAATTAATGAGTTTGAGATTTTTGATACAACTGTATCAGTCTTTGCTCTTTCTAGAACTTTTTCAAAGTCAGAATTAAATTGAGATTGAATTTCTTTTTTTATCATTTTCTATTAACCTTCTTTCTGTTTTTTAATAATTATAGATAGTTTAAAGAGTACTGTTTATATCAATATTAGGATCTTATTTTTTTATAAAAACATCACTTAATTCTTATTTTCTATTATAATTAGAATAAAATTAATGAAAGAAGGTTTTCTAAATGGAAATTATTGAAATGAAAGACTCTATGGAGTTTGAAGGTTTTTATCTCATCAAATCTGCAGAAGTCAAAACTGCACGCAACGGAAAGAATTATCTTGATTTAATTGTTCAAGATAAGACTGGACAAATTGGTGGAAAACTGTGGGGCTCTTCTGCTAAAGATGAAGAAACTTATAAATCTGGTGTAGTTGTTTATATTGCAGGAACACGTTCCTCATATAATGGAACACCTCAATTGGAAAAGATTTCAATTCGTCTTCCAGAAGGTGATGAACCAAACAATCCAGAAGATTTTAAAATCAAACCTGCTTTTGATGTTCAAGAAATTAAGCAATATCTTGATGATATTAAGGCGGGGATTGTGAATCCGGTTTGGCGAAACATTGTGTGTCATTTGTACCAAAAGTATGAAGATAAGTTTTATCTCTATCCTGCTGCCAAATCAAACCACCATGCTTTTGAAGGAGGATTATGCTATCATACCTTTACTATGGTTAAGTTGGCTGATATGGTTGGAGATCTATATCCAAAACTAAGTAAACAACTGATGTTTGCTGGGATCATGATTCATGATTTGGCTAAGGTTATCGAGTTGGATGGAGTTGAATCTACAGAGTACACAACTGAAGGTAAATTAATTGGGCACATCAGTTTGATTGACGGAGAAATTATTCAATCTGCCATCGAACTTGGAATCCCAGTAAATCACAAAGACGTAACAATTCTACGTCATGTCGTTTTAAGTCATCATGGGAAACGAGAATGGGGTAGCCCAGTTCAGCCTCAAATTATGGAAGCAGAAATTATTCACCTAGTTGATAGTATGGATGCTAAAATGATGATGATGCTAACAGCATTGCAACAGACAAAAGAGGGAGAATTTTCAGCTAAGATCTTCCCTCTGGATGGACGTTCATTGTTCAATCCTGGAGCTATCTAATAAAAAAAGAGATCTAAATTGTAGATCTCTTTTTTATTTTTCTATAAGTAAAAATAATTTACTTATAGATCTTCTTGACATAATCTAGCTTTTTTGCTATAATAATTTAAAAAAATAAGAAAGAAGGTAATTTAATGGAAAACAAATTATTGAAAATGAAACGTTTGGACCAAATTATAAGACAAGATAGAACTTGGAGTGCTGAATCAAAAGCCTTCCTAAATTCTGTTTTTGAAAAAAAGAATATTATTAAATTATCTGACAATTTATTTTTACGTAAAAGCGAATTATATAAAGATCGATATTGTTTTTTGATAAAAAAAGAATTTTACAAACAAATCTACCCAAATCTATCTATTTTAGAAGATGAATTTCAATTTTTACTTAAAAATTCTACTTCTGGACTTGAAAAAGAATTGATAGACGTTGTAACAAAGCGTTTAGAAAATGAAAATCTCTACACTGAAACACACAAAGATGAATTTATCTCTCTGAATGAGATTCAGAATGGAGTATTTGAAAAATTGACTCTGAATGATTGGCTATCTAAAAACTTTTTAGTTTCAAAAACAATATCAAAAGTTTTGTTTACTCTATCGATTATTATTTTCTTACTAATTGTTATTTATTTACAAATTATGACTAATGGATTCGCTTTGAGTCTCAAAGTTATTCTAGTTACTATTGTATTTTTTGTTTTAATATTCTTAGTTTCTTTAACTATTACAGAAGTTTTAACCTTCAAAAACAATCATAAGAAATCATTTCTTGTCATTCAAAAGAAATTGTTAGAAAGCACAAGTTGTGATAAGAACGATTTAAAAGATGAATTGTTTGACGCTATTCTAGCGGAGTCCAAGAAATTGAATGAAAATAATGTAATTGTTATTGATTTTGGAGATGATAAAATTGACGTGCTTCACCATCGTTTATATAATGAAACAATTGTTGAATCGATCTATCTTTTAAAAAGTCCACTTTATTATTTTCAAAAATTGCTTTAAATTAAATAAAAAAAAGAGCTCTATGCTCTCTTTTTATTTGTAATTAAAATTATTACAGTTTATTCATCATCAAACTCATCGTCATCATCAAATCCATCTTCATCTTCCCATTCAGCTTTTGAAGCATATGAAATCTCAGAGTCAGTTCTGATTTTGTTTAAAATAATTTGTGTTGATTTTTGAATAAAGCCATAACCTAGCAGCCAATCATTTTCGATAGCGCACTCAGTATCTACAAATTCCTCTTCACCATAATCAAAAAGATAACGTTCATCATCATAAATAGAAATAAAGTTTAAATTATTTTTCAAAAAATTAATAAAATTTTCTTCAAAACCAACTACAATATTATCACTTAATAATAATTGACAAAGCAAAAAATTATTATCTAAATAGATATGATCAAAGCCTTTCGTCAATATAGACTTTAATTTATCAAATAATAAAACTTGAGCTTTTTCTTTGTTGTCTATGAACAAAAATCTAAAAAGTTGTTCAGTAATACTTTTAGTGTCAAAACAACAAAGAACATCACCTTCTTTATAAAGTAAAAGAACTGCAGAACATGTTACCAAAGAATCTATAAAAACATTGTTAGCCAATAAAGATTCTTTTCTTTCTTCAAATCTTTTATTATTTTGTAAAATAAAAAATAAATCTGATAATAAAAATGATAAGACTTGAGGATCTTCAAAACTATAAAATTCTTGTTCAAGATTAGAAATAAACAATACTTGTTCATCAAAACTTAGTTTTTCAAACAATGAAATTGTTTTTTGTTGAATTGAATTTTCAAAATCATTAACCATACTAGGATCAGCAAAAAAGCTTATATTACTAGCCAAACTGTTGTGTTTGATTGTTTGAATTACCTCAGACAACAAATCATTAATATCTGCCTGCTTAGAATTTTTACCTTCTTTGTTTTCATGTTTTTTCATTATTAAAACTCCTTCTTTCTTTGAGCTTTTCGCTCTCTTTTTATTTAATTATAAAAAAAGAAAAATAAAAAATCAAATTCCTTCAGGAAGCTTAGTTTGACATCGCTTCTCAAAGTTTATCCCAGTCTTTTTATTAGCTTTTTAATTGAAGATTTAAAAATTACAAAAATAATTGCTTAATTCTTTTATTCTAAAAAAATTATTATAATTTTAATAAAAAAAAGAAAGAGGGTTTATAATGGACAATAAGTTTATTAAAGCCAGACGCATGGATCTCATTTCTAAATTAATTAAAGAAGAAGATTCCAAGTTTACTTCAAAAGTAAATAGTATCCTTCCAGAAGATTTAAAGTTAGTAAAACTAACTTCTGATCTAATTTTAATTAAAAAAGAAAATGGCTTTGATTTCGGATTCTCAAAAGATGCATTTTTTAAAACTGGTGGAAACCCAGTAAACTTAGAAAGGTTATTTGATCCACTGATTTCTTCATACGTGCCTAAAATGAAAGAGGACATCATCTCACTCCTGGAAGAGAAAAAGAATTCTGGAGTTCTCATCACTGATATTGATCCAGAAGAGTTTATTACTCTTGATCATGTTCAGGAATTGATGCAAGAAAAGCTGAAACTGGTAAAGTGGGCTAACAAAAAACTTAGTCTTTCTTCAGTAAGAGCTTTAATGTTTGGAGCATTAATTTTTAGTTCAATTTCATTGTTTATGTTTATCAAAATTCTATCATTCGGTTATGTTTATGGTTTGACTAGCTTTTTGGCTGCACTATTTTATGCTGTTATTGTTTCAGTAAGTATTAATATGATTTATTTCTTTGCTACAGATTATAGTCCTAAAAAGAAAAAAGCTTTAGCTAGATTAAAAAATCTAATTTTAACAAATCAAGCTCAAGATCTTCTATCTTTAAAAGAAGGTGTTTTTAAAGATTTTAAACTGATAACATTAGAGTTGGAAGATCAAAAAATCAATGAATTTTCTGAGAAGGAAATTGCTAACGTTTATGATTATTTCTTTCATCAAACAGATGATGAAGATAATAAGAATAAAGATGAAGACTTGAATGAATCAACTGATAATTATGATGAAAATCTATTCATGCTTTTTGTTGAACTAAATAACTAATAAAAATAAAAAAGATCCTTAATTGGATCTTTTTTTAAATTATAAAAAAAGCATCTCTAATTAGAGATGCAAATCAGAGAGTATAAAATTCCCTACTGTAGATGGAAAACTCTACAAAAAGAAAAAAACTTAAAATTAATCTTTTCACAAATGAACTTCCTAAAACTATTATATGATAATTTTGTACAATTATTTCTATGTGAATTAAATTAATTGATAATTAAAACAAAAAAGCATCTAATTCAAGATGCTTTTTATAGTTTTAGTTTAACTAAATTATTTTATTAATTTAATTAACCTTTTCTTTTAGCTTTACGTCTAGCTGCAAAAGTGATTAAACCGCCTAATCCACCAAGACCAACTAATGGCAAGATAAATTGACCAGCAGAAGCTCCTGTTTTAACGGCTTCTTTTTTATCTGCAACTTTAGCTTTTGCTTTATAAAGATGGATTACATCTCCAGTTTTCTCATCTTTTTCTGTCTTTTCAAAATCATATCCATCGATGTCTTCTTTTGGTTGATCTCCATCCTTAGTTTTAAGAACGAATTCTTTACCATCTTTGAATGTTATGAATTTAGTGACAATTTTGTGATAAGTGTGGACTGTGTTTCCGTCTTTATCTACTTCGGTTTTAACAAAAGTATATCCCGGAATCTTATCTGGGTCTTTCTTACCTTTCTCAGTCTTAATTACGTTTCCGTTCTCATCTTTGAAAATTGTAAGAGTTTCAATTGGAGCTGGATCATTGTCTTTGTAGAAGTGAGTTACATCACCATTTTTTGGATCTTTTTTAGTTTCTACAAAAGTATAACCTGGAAGATCTTCTTTAGGTTGTTCTCCATCCTTAGATTTTAGGATGATTTCTTTACCATCTTTTACATTAACAAACTTAGTGACAATCTTATGGTAGGTGTGTACTGTATTACCGTCTTTTCCAACTTCTGTCTTAACAAAAGTATATCCCGGGATTTTATCTGCTGGTTTTTTACCTTTTTCTGTCTTAATGACATTACCATTTTCATCCTTATGAATTGTTTTAACTGAATTGTAATGATGAATAGTGTTACCATCTTTATCTTTTTCAGTTCTTACATAAGTATAATCTGGAATTTCTTCTTTTTCAACTGTACCCGGTTTCTCTTTGATAACATGACCATCCTCATCTACAAAACGAGTAACAACTTTTTTAGGTTCCTCATTTTTCTTGAATACATGGATGTATTCATTTTCTGTAGGATGCTCTGTTCTTACAAAAGTATAACCTTTAATTGTCCCAGGCTCCGCAGGTTTGTCACCAGTAACAGCTTTAGTTAATGATTCTTTAGTAGCTTCATCAATCCATTTAGTCGTAACTTTAACATCATCTTCTGCTTTTTTCACTTGGTTCTTTTTAAAGAAGTGAGTAACACTACCAGTTTTAGAATCTGTATTAGTTCTTACAAAAGTATATCCATCAATAGTTCCAGCAGGTTCAACTGTTTCTGCAATTTTAGAGTTCTTAATTGATTTCTTAGTTGCTTCATCAACCCACTGAGTTGTTTTGTACTGAATTTTTACACCTGATGCACCTACATTAGCCCCCTCTACTTGAAGTGTTACAGGACCTGAAGCTGATTTAGTAGTTCTTGGATCATTAGTTTCTGTACTAATGTAATACTTCAGACCATTAATTGTATTTTGTTCTTTATTGTATCCTTCAAATGAAGTTACTTTAATAGGTAAATTAAGAGTAACACCTTCTGTATAATTATCATTCATAACCTCTAATACTACTTTATCAGGTGTTGATTCTACAATTTTAGCTTCTAATTGGTTTAACTTAGTAATATAAGCACCATGCTCATTAGCTATCATATCGCCTTCAGTTGCGCCTCGTCCATGACTAATTTTCATAATAGACCCAACTTTTAGTTTATCATTTTCAGAATCAAACTTGAAATTACTATCAGATTTACTTTCGACAACAATTCTATTCCCCTTTCTTAAAGGTTCAGTTGGACTTGGGTCAATACCATAAAATAGATTTCCGTTACTAAGACCTGATTCAGTATTTTGTACATTACTTAAACCATTCCCATCAAGAAAATTAAACGGTAATTGTTTTGCAAGTTTAACCCCTTCTTTTAATTGGAAAGAATTTTTAGCAATTGTTTTTCCACCAGATTCAATACTATAAGTAACATCTTGAGCCTTATTTGATAAAATTGTTGATGATCTAATATTAGTTTGCCCCATACTAAAATCTAAAGTATTAAATTCTTCAGCTTTTTTGTTAAAAACAATCTCAAAATCTGTAATAAATTGAGTGTCTGGTTTTAGATTTTTTTGACCATCATTTAATTTAGTTAAATCTTGATTATAAAGTGCAGAGTTTTCATTATTCCATTTATCATCATCACCCCAATAATAATACTTTTTACCATTCACTTCATAATAATAAGAATAAGGGTAAGATTTAATAACGATTTTACCAATTACAGTACCATCTTTTAATTTTATTTCAGAATTATTTAAACCACTAACATCAACACCTTTAGCTTTGAAAGTGATTGTATCACCTTCTTTTACTCTCTGTTTAACTTTAGCATCAATTTGCCAAGTATCACGGTGTCCCCAGTTATTCATTTCATTTCCAGAAAGCTTCATTGTTCCAGTTAATTCAACATTACTAACTTCTTGAGCAGATGACACCACTCCTTGAACTAATCCAGTCATTGGGGCTGCTGCACCTAATGCAGAAGTTGCCAACATAGTTACACCAGCAAGTTTAGCTACAATATTCTTCTTATTATTCACTCTCTATTTTCTCCGTTTTTTAATCTCTCTTCTTCATTATACATTATTTTTCAAAAAAAAATAATGTAAATAAACAAATAAAGGAGAGTAGGTTTGACATTCTCCTTTATTTATTATAGATTTATTTTTGGTTAGTTTTTTGTTAAATGCTGTTTTTTACTTCTACATTATTTTACAATTTTCAATTAGTTCTTCTTAAAAACATGAATAACGCTTTCTGGGGTTGGTCCGGGATCATTTCTGACAAAAGAATATCCATCAATATCTCCTGGAGATGTCTGAGGTATCTCTGCTTTCAAAACTTCAGAATTTTTATCTCGATTTGTTATTCCATGAGAAGATAATTTGATCGCTTTAGATTCTCTATCTTTAATTACAATATCTAATAATAAAACTGTACATAATGTAGAAATTAATGTAATAGTAAAAATCTTTGCTAATTTTTTATTATTTTTCATCATCTATTACCTCGTTTTTAATTTATCTTTTTTTAAAATCCATTATACATTATTTACTCAAAAAAAGCAAATCAAATAAAAATGGAGCATTCATACAGAATGCTCCGAATCAGAGAGTGAAAAGTAAATAATGGTAGTTTTGGAAGAACTAACCATAGGGTTGTTGGTTAATTCTTATTTCTTAGATTTTCGTTTAGCAACAAAACCTACCAAACCACCAAGTCCAGCTAGACCGATAACTGGAAAGATAATTTTACTAGCAGAAGCCCCGGTTTTAACCGCTTCTTTCTTGTCTGCAACTTTAGGTTTGATTTTATAATGATGAATTACATCACCAGTTTTCTCATCCCGGTTTGTATTCTCATAATCATAACCATCAATATCCTCTTTAGGTTGGTCGCCATCCTTAGTTTTAAGGACAAACTCTTTGCCATCCCTTTCAGTTATATACTTTGTCATAATCTTGTGGTAGATATGGACTGTATTCCCGTCTTTATCTGTTTCAGTTCTAATATAAGTGTAACCAGACAAGTTTTCCTTGTCTTTTTTACCTTTCTCAGTCTTGATTACATTACCATTTTCATCTTTGAAGATAGTAAGAGTAGTGATTGGAGTAGCTTCTTTATCCTTATAGAAATGAGTGACATCTCCATTCTTAGGATCTTTTTTAGTCTCTACAAACTCATACCCATCCAAATCTTCTTTAGGTTGATCACCATCTTTGGTTTTCAAGATAATTTCTTTACCATCTTTTTTAAGTACAAACTTAGTTACAATTTTGTGGTAGATATGAACTATGTTTCCATCCTTATCAATCTCTGTTTTAATAAAAGTATAACCAGTGATTTTATCAGCAGATTTTTTACCCTTATCTGTTTTTAATACATTACCACTTTCGTCTTTAAAGATTGTAATGATAGATTTATAATGATGGATTGTATTCCCATCTTTATCTTTTTCAGTTCTTACAAAGGTGTAGTTTGGAATTTCTTCTTTTGGAGAATCACCTGGTTTTTCTTTAATAAGATTACCATCTTCATCAACAAATCGAGTTACGACTTTTTTAGGTTCTTCATTCTTCTTAAAGATGTGTTTGTAGATGTTTTGATTTGCTTTATCTCTCTCAGTTTTTACAAAAGTATAGCCATCAATCTTACCAGGCTCTTGAGGTTTATCACCTTTAGCTTCGGCTTTAAGCGTTTTACCAGCTTCATCTACCCAACGTGTAGTAATTTCTACATCATCTTCTTCTTTTGCTTTAGGATTAGCTTTATATTCTAGAACTACAGAAGTTTGCCCCTCTTTAACTTTTCCATTAAGTTGTGCACTTCCTTGTTTAAGACCTTTGTAAGTGTATCCTTCAATTTTATAAGTTGTTGGATCGATTTTATAGTTTGTTCCTTCTGGTTCTAATGTGACAGGAGTTTCAAACTTTTTAAGTTGTTTTCCTGTTTCATCCACAAAGTTTACTGTCACAGAACCACGCTTGATTTTTTGTGCGTCTGCAGAGATTCCTTGTCCTTGAATTTCAGAGTAGTCAGATTGATTGATCTCTTTGAGTTTTTTATCTCCTCTAGAAATTGTTGTTTTTACATTAATGTTTTTGAGTTGTTTTTTCTCAAAATCAACTGATTTAGCAGATTGATCAAGAATTGTAGTTTTTAACAAATTATCTAAGTGAATACTTTGACCTTCATTTGGAGTATCAAGCAATTCAAAGACGAACTTTTTAGGACTCGCTTCAGTAAACTTAATTTTTGGTTGGGTTGGATAATCTTTAATAAATCCTGTTTTAGAATTTATAGGATATTGTGAATTAAATCTATCTTTAGCATCAAATCCAGCCTGAATAGCTTTATTTAATTCTAATCCATCTTTAAGATTTACAGAAATTGGAGAATCCTCTCCGATTTCAACAGTAATCTTATCTCCAGCCTTCAAGCCTTCTCCATTTCCAACTTTTTGATAAAAACCAAATGGGAAATTAATACCAGTCAATTTATTGCCATCAGAATTAGCCATTCTCCATTTTCCTACCCATCCAGCATCAAGACCAATATTATCAAACTTAGATTGACCTTTCAATCGAATCTTTTTCTCAATTTTTTTATCACCAGCTTTAATGTAATAGTTAATCACATTACCGCCTTCTTTATAAAACTTAGAAACATTACCATTCATATTAAATCCATTAATACTCAAAGTTGGATTTTGATAATTTTCAATAGCTTTATTAAAAGTTAATTCATAATGGTTCAATTATAGATGTACAAAAATCTATGTTTATAGACTTTTTTGGACT
>ERZ773069.17-NODE-17-length-116034-cov-11.700670_pt1 | contig 116034 bp, 111 predicted proteins | sample MGYA00580619_ERZ773069 | MGnify/ENA primary metagenome ERZ773069 (study PRJEB29015, sample SAMEA2738007) | human oral metagenome | biome: human oral; feature: human-associated habitat; material: dental | place: China | collected 2108 ...
CCTCATCAACTGCAGAAGCTTTCAGCATTTTTCCATTAGTTGTCAATGATAACTGGGCATTTGGCTCTGAATCATAAACTAAATTTTGAGCAGACGGCTCTGTCAAGTTACCATCTTCGTTTTTATGATTTTGAAGTTCTGCAAGAGCAGCCTTGATGGCAGCTTGTTCGTCTTTATACTCTTGCAATTTTCTTGGATAATCTGCTAAATCTTTTTGATATTTAGCAAGAGCTGACTGATACTTAAGTAACTTAGCTGCATAGTCAGCCTTAGCTTGTGCGTTGCGCTGTTTGATTGCTTCGTTCTCAGCTTTGATTTCATTATTTTTAGCGGTAATTTCAGCAAGAGCTTTCTCGTAAGCAGCTTTAGCATCTGCATTTTCCTTTTTCACACGTGCCAATTCAGCATTATAAGCATCTAATTTAGCTTGGTAGTCCGCATCATTGTCGGCATTTGCTTTTTGAATAGCCGCTAACTCTTTATCATAGGCTTCTTTTGCAGCCTCATAGGAAGCTTGAGCATCCGTATTCGCTTTTTGGACATCAGCTAAATCTTTTTGATATTGTGCTAATTTTGCATCATACTCCGCTTTGGCAGCTGCATTAGCATTGGTAATACGTTCGACCTCAGCCTTGTGTGCAGCCATATCTTTTTCATACTGATCTTTTGTTGCCTTATTTTCCGCATTGATACGATCAGTCTCTTTTTGATTAGAAGCTACGTCAGCCTTGTATTGTTCAGTTACTTTCTTGATTTCTTCTGCTTGCTTTGCATAATCGTCTTTGATTTCTGTCTCTTTTTGATTAGCTTCTTCAGCAGTTTTTACTGTTCCTTTGTCAACAGTCTCATCTTTTTCAACTTTAACACCAGCATTTTTAGCATTTTCAACAGCTTGATCAACATCTGTTGTTGGTACTTCTACTGGGATTGAACCCGTTGTTTGACCAGCCTGTGCTTGACTTTCAATAGCTTCATTACTAGGATTTGCTTGAGCCTCTGGTAGATTCGTTGCGGGATTTCCCGTCGCAGTAGAAGTATCTACTCCACTCACAGTTGTTGCTTCGTCAGCAAAGACATTTTGTCCTGCTACAGAGATTGTTGCTACTACTCCTAGAACTGCACCACACAGTGATTTACAAATTTTACTTTTACGATAACCGTAAGTTTGTTTCAATTTCATACATCCTCCAAAATGATATAGATTATCAAAATATAATCATAATTTATTCCATAACATTATAATGGTTCTATTTTGATTTATCAAATACTATGCTATATAAACTAATTTTTTTTTGTAAAATAAAATCGTATAGACGATATATAAAAAATAATAATCATTAAAATCGAATTCTAAAGTACCTTTCTAGAATAGTGTTTTTGAATATGATTATAAGAAAAAATACTTCAACTATGGGATGCTTTGAATACGTCTTCGCAATAGAACGATATTAACATTTTGAGGCTAGGGCTCCCGCCCGTCGCACCCATGGCTGTAAGTTGCTAAAGCAACAACACCCATGTGAATTGACTAGCTTTACGAGGTTTCTTAAGACCTGGTTTGAACAGTCTTGTTTTTAGGACAGCTTAAAATCACTTAATAGCAACCGTCAGAAGAGTTTCTTCTGATTTCGATTTCAATAAAATAAGAATAGATGTATCTAAAATAGGGAAATTTCTTAACGCAAAACTTTCAATTCTATCCTCTTCCTTCTTATCTTAATATTGGCTGTATCTTTTCCTTACTGATATAATAAAACCTCAGGAGGGATTGTATGTCTAAACAAAAAATTAATCGCTTTGTCGGATCTATTGGAGCTTTTGTTGGTGTCCTTGTCTTTATTGCATATATTCCACAAATTATCGCTAACTTACAAGGAGCAAAAGCTCAACCATTCCAACCACTATTCGCAGCGGCTTCTTGTTTAATTTGGGTAATCTATGGTTGGACAAAAGAACCTAAAAAAGACTGGATCCTCATCATTCCCAATGCAGCGGGAGTGATATTAGGCGGTTTAACTTTTATTACTTCTTTATAAAAGTTATATAAACAAAACCAGCAACTTCATAAAAAAGTTGCTGGTAGAGATTTTGGACTATCACAGGAAAAAATATTTAACCAAAGTGATATATTGTTTGATAAATCAGAGTATAATAGTAATTAAAAATAGGATTGGATAGCGAGCAGATTCTTGCTTCCTGCTATGTTTATATTCCATCAAGTGTAAGTTAATTAAGATTAAAGAAGGAAAAACCATGAATCCACAAACAATCAGCTTAACTGAATTACAAAAACACCTCGATCAAACATGTAAAGAGAAGGGGTGGGACAAAAATTCTGTCACTGAAGTATTCTTATTGTTTACTGAGGAAGTTGGCGAGCTAGCAAAAGCAGTTCGCAAAGAGACGGGATTTAAGGGCGAGAAAAAGCCTGACAATCACGACAATCTGCGCGAGGAGTTTGCGGACGTACTGAATTATTTGATGGAATTGGCAAATCGGTTTGACGTCAATTTGGCGGAAGTGTATTTTGAGAAGCACAAGATCAACCAGACGCGACAGTGGAAATAGTATATACTGTATTGAAAAGCGCAGATGTAATAAAATGCACGAAATAGGTATTGATATATCTGTTGTTGGCAATTATGAGTAACTTCAAAAACTTTACAGAGAAGATTAGATGTCGCGTAATTCCGATAACACGCGATCGTCGTGTGTGGTTGGATGAGAAAATTGTCGACGATGATTTGTATTGTGTTTTTATGAATGGACGATCATACGAACTTGGTGAAGAATACGATGACTTTTTGTGTGTCACTGCTGACAACTTTGCTGAACTAGCAGACGTTATTCTCCGCGAGTTGTATGCGCGCGGATTTTCATCGTCAGACTATAAACTGATCAACGAAAATTATGTTCATCTAGATTATAGCTTTCTGAGCGATGACATACCTTGGGTCGCTTGGCGTAATGTTGATGCAATAGTTAAGAGCGATATTACTGACGAGAAGGATTATCGTCGCGACAAAGCTAAACGCGGTCGGTGGATGAGTTACGCTGAACTGGTTCAGGTTATTGGCAAGAATCAAGCTCATAAGATTTTTGAGCAGTTATAGGTTAGACCTCAGTGTGTAAGGAATAATTTGCTGAGAATAAGTAGGCATGCAAGGAGCGATTTACTATGCGTTTATACAAGAACGCTGAGCTGATATAATAATACATAGTTATGACTGAAAAAATTACCGTCAAACCACTTCCAGGTTATAAAGAAGTTAAGCCCTTCGTTTATGCGGGGTTTTTCCCGGTGTCCAACGAAGACTATAATGACTTGAAAGAGGCAATTGAAAAGTTGAGCCTGAGCGATTCGGCGTTACAGTTCGAGCCAGAAAATTCGCCAGTGCTGGGCTATGGTGTGCGAATCGGTTTTTTGGGATTGCTACATATGGACATTATTCGCGAGCGATTGGAGCGTGAGTATAATTTGGATTTAATTGTGACCAATCCGAGTACTGATTATCAAGTTAGTCTGACGAATGGCGATGAATTGGATATTAAATCCGCCAGTGAATTGCCCGACCCAGCGCAGATAAAAGAGATCCGCGAGCCGTGGATTGATGGTGAAATTGTTGTGCCACAGGATTACATCGGTGCGGTGATTCAGTTGATCGTGAGCAAGCGTGGTCGCCAGAAAAACCTGAGTTACATTGACGAGCGGGCGCTGATTTCATTTGCGGCGCCACTCGCGAATTTGTTGACGGATTTTTATGACCAATTGAAGTCTATTACCAGCGGCTACGGTTCGTTTAATTATGAGTTGGCGGATTATCAAGTGGAAGATTTGGTGCGTGTCGATTTTTATGTGGCGGGCGAAATGGTTGATTCGCTGAGCGTGATGTGTCATCGGTCGGAATCACAGCATTTGGGGCGTGAGATTGTTAAGAAATTGAAGGAAGTTGTGCCGCGTCAGAGTTTTGAGGTTTCATTGCAAGCGGCAATTGGCGGTAAATTTATTGCCAGGGAAAATATCGGCGCTTATCGAAAAGATGTTACGGGCTATCTTTACGGCGGCGATGTTAGTCGTAAAAAGAAGCTTCTCGCCAAGCAAGCGCGTGGTAAAAAACGAATGAAACGCTTTGGTAAAGTCGACATACCAAGCGAAGCATTTATGGTGATGTTGAAAAGGGATTAGTTATGGAAAAACCTATTGTTTATATTGATATGGATGGTGTTTTGGCGGATTTCAAATCTGCTTTAACGAAGATATCGCCTGAGTTGATTGATGAGTTTGCTGGTCGGCACGACAATATCCCAGGAATTTTTTCTTTGATGGATCCAGTGCCTGGAGCTATCGAGGCGGTTTATGCCCTGAAAGATAAGTATGATTTATATATTTTATCTTCTTCTCCGTGGGAAAATCCGACAGCTTTGGGCGATAAATTGGCGTGGGTGAAAAAGTATTTTGGCGGCGAAGGTTCGGATAATGTTTTCTTCCGTAAGGTTATTTTTTCGTCAGCAAAGAATTTGAGTCGAGGCGATATTTTGATTGACGATCGGACGGCGAATGGCGCGGGCGAGTTTTCTGGTCGGCTTATTCGTTTTGGAAGTTCTGAATTTCCCAATTGGCAATCTGTACTTGATGAGTTATTATAGGTAAATATTATGCCAAGTATTGAAGATCTTATTACAAATTATCAGCCAACTGAATCGACAATTGAGTTGGTTAAAAGTACAAAAATTGCGCTGCTCGTGGGAATTTCTGGTGCGGGCAAAGACACGATAAAAAAACAATTACTGAAGTCGCCAGAGTTTCGCGATATTGTTTCGCACACTACGCGCGCGCCACGCACAAATAACGGATGCGCTGAGCAAGATGGAATTGACTATCATTTTATTGATTCACAAACTGCCAAAAATATGCTACAAAATAATGAATTCATTGAGGCGAAGTTTGTTCACGGTACAGTTTATGGAACGTCGGTGGCTGAGTTAAAATTAGCGCATGATCAGAACCGCGTGGCAATCACTGACATTGACGTTCAGGGCGTGGAGGAATATGAGCGACTGGCGCCAGATAGCATTGCGATTTTCATTGTGCCGCCAAATAGTCAAACTTGGATTGAGCGATTAAAAAAGCGTTACGCAACCGAAGAAGATTTTCAAGCGGAGTGGCCGAAGCGTCATGCCTCGGCAGTAAAAGAGCTGGCCTATGCGCTTGAAGTCCCGTATTATCACGTGATTATCAATGACAATTTGGAGCGAGCAATTCGAGTGACCGAGGAAATTATTTTGCGCGGTGACGTGTTTAAACGTCAGGATGACGAGGCGCGTTTGGTAGCTCGAAATCTCCTCAATGATATAATTAATCTATGAGTTCAGTAAAAACTCCAAAAAAAATAGCAGCCAGGCAAGATCGTTCCTCGAAGACCTTGACTACATTGTTAGACCAATCCTTTTTTATCTTTGCAGGTTTGGCGTCGTTTTGGTTGGCGTGGTTAGTGCTTAGAGAAGGTTGGGCGACGGGCGGCTGGTGGCTGGTTGGCTTGTTCTTTGTTGTGTGGATAATTGTGGCATATTTGGCGCTGCCTAGGCTTCATCGAATTTTGAGCAATATGTACGTGCCGAACTATTTTATAGGCAGGACGCGAACAGCGGACGGAGTATTAAGTGACCCCGTCAATTTGAGTGTGCGCGGCTCGGAAGAAAAGCTCCATAAGGCAATGACTGAGGCTGGCTGGGTTTTGGCGGATGACATAACTCCAAGGTCAGCTTGGAAAATGGTGCTTACGGTACTGAGCGGTCGTAGCTATCCAAATGCACCAGTGTCGCCCGCATTTTTGTTTGGTAGACGACAGGACTTTGCTTATCAGCAGGAAGTTGACGGCAATCCAAGGCGTCGTCATCACGTTAGGTTTTGGCGCTGCCCAACTGGCTGGCTTCTTCCTGGCGGTCATCGAGTTGATTGGTTAGCGGCTGGTACGTATGATAAGAGCGTCGGCTTTTCTTTATTTACTTTTCAGTTCACACATAAGATTGACGAGAATATTGATATTGAACGAGATTATATCATTGAGTCGGTTAAAAGTAACAATAAAAATGTTAGAGTGACGATATTAAAGGATTTTTCAACGGGTTATCATTCGCGCAACGGTTTCGGAGATTCCATTCGCACTGATGGCGATTTGCCGATTTTGGAAGTTGGTCGGATAAAGACTGACGATAATGTCACGGCTTCAACGCGGCTCGGGGTAATTATGGACGGCACAATTTATGATCGTCATCCGCGAAATCACGAAACCCTATTGGAAGAGCTTTGGGGCCGCCGACCGCCGCAGATTTTAATTGGCGGCGGACTGATGATTCTGGCGTCGTTATTCACAATTGGGCAAATGCTGGTGGACTTTTCTAGCTGGCCGACGACTTTGGTGCAGGTTGCGAATATTGACGGAATTGATATAAATGCTGCGAATACTATGTTGTCAATGATGGCTGGCTTTAATGTACTGTTGGTCGTGGCGGAAATTGTGCTGGTTGGGTTACTGCTTCGAGGAAGTAGCCGAGCGCGAATCTCACTACTTTCTGTGGCGACATTAGCTATCGTTACCGAATCTTTATCCGTGACAATTGGGCGAATTAATGCGTCGATTATGTTGCTTTTGACTTCGATTGGTGTACATATTATGATCATGATGTTGTTTTCCTCGGATGCAGCGCGCTACTTTACGGAAAGACGATAAGGCTTGGCACTCTGCTTGTATGAGTGCTAGATTTGCGATATAATTGGACTATGACCGAACGTCAACAAGCAATTCTTGTCGCCATTATTGAGCAGTACGCTGAAATTGCGGCGCCAGTTGGTAGTGTAACGCTAGCCAAACTGTTTGGCGTGAGCAGCGCCACGATTCGCAGCGAGATGGCAAAACTTGAGGAGATGGGATTTATTGAAGCACCTCACACGAGCGCAGGTCGAATTCCGACAGATAAGGGATATCGTTTTTATGTCAATGGAATCACGGCGGCGCAAATGACGGAATTGCCGAGCGGTATTGATAGTAGCACGAAGGTAATTGAGGCGCATGTCAATTCAAATGTTGATACTTCAGACAAAGCGATTCGTCGAGCAGTTGATGGTTTGGTGGAAATGACTGGCAATTTTGGTTTTGCGTCATTTGGTTCGAGTTTGTATATGAACGGAATGACTCAGTTATTCAGTCAGCCAGAGTTTGGCGATGGCGATCACGTTCAGGCGGTCGCTAAATTGATTGACAATATCGAGCCGTGGCTGCGTGAAGCGGCACCGGACGAACCGCTAAATGTGTTTATTGGTAGCGAAAACCCAATTGGTAAGAGTAGTGGAGCTACGTTGATTATAAGTAAATTTAAGTCATCGTCTGGTGGCGATAATTACATCGGTGTGATTGGTCCGACGCGACAAAATTATCGTCGAACGATGGAGCTGGTGCGTCGTACGGGCGCGATGCTGGAAGAAGTCTTGTAGTGGCTAAAAGGAGGAAAAATGACGAAGAATAAAAAATCTGAAGATTTAGAGAAAGAAGTTGCTGAGCTGACGTCGGATTTGCAGCGAACTCGAGCGGATTTTGAGAATTATCGTAAGCGCGTGGAGGCGGAAAAACAATCAGCGCACGAGATGGGTCAAACTAAGTCGGTGATGAAATTGCTGCCAGTTATTGATACAATTGAGCGAGCTGTCGCCAACGTCCCAGAGGAACTTCAAGATAATGCGTGGGTTAAGGGCGTGGCTGGTCTGAATAAACAGCTTGACAAGCAATTGAAGGAGATTGGTTTGGAGAAAATTGACGCCAAACCCGGAACTTTGTTTAATCCTGAATTTCACCAAGCTGTTCAATTTGACGAATCAACGGATGGCGACAAGGAAGTTATTGCCGAGGAACTTCGCGCCGGCTATACTTTGAACGGCTCAGTTATTCGCGACGCAATGGTAAAAGTTGCCCGTCAGTAATTTGATTAAGAAAAAAACTACGTTTAGCACTCTTGACATGAGAGTGCTAATTATTTATACTGAGATAGTTGGCACTCGCCACGAAAGAGTGCTAGAATGAATATAAGATATAGACCAGATGTGATCATAACAGAAAGGGGAATCATATGGGTAAAATTATTGGTATAGACCTTGGTACAACTAACAGTGCGTTTGCGTATATGTTAGCTGGAAAACCAGAGGTAATTTCTAATGCCGAAGGTAATCGTACTACACCATCTGTAGTTGCGGTTAATAAAAAGGGCGAACGACTCGTCGGTCAAGTTGCTCAGCGTCAGCGTGTAACAAACCCAAAAAACACGATTTACGGCGTTAAGCGTTTGATTGGTCGTAAGTTTGATGACAAGGAAGTGCAAAAAGACTTGGATATCATGCCGTACAAGATTGTTAAAAAAGGTACTGGCGTGGCAGTCGAAATGGGCGATAAGGAATACACGCCAGAAGAAGTTTCAGCAATGATTCTTAGTAAGATCAAGGCTGACGCCGAAGCTTTCTTGGGTGAAAAGGTGACAGAGGCAGTGATTACGGTGCCAGCGTACTTTGACGATTCACAGCGCCAAGCAACTAAGGACGCTGGTAAAATTGCTGGATTGGAAGTTAAACGTATTATCAACGAACCAACAGCTGCAGCTTTGGCGTACGGTCTGGAAAAGGGTAAGAATGACGAAACTATCGTAGTATTCGACCTTGGTGGCGGTACGTTTGACGTGTCGGTGTTGGAACTAGGCGACGGCGTGTTTGAGGTTAAGGCAACCAATGGTGATACACACCTTGGTGGTGAAGATTTCGACAACGCTATTGTCAATTACTTCTTGGATGACTTCAAGTCGAAGGAGGGAATTGATCTTCGTAAAGATAATGCGGCGATGCAGCGCTTGAAGGATGAGGCTGAAAAGGCGAAGAAAGAATTGTCGACGGTTACTGAATATGAAGTCAACATTCCATTTATCACTGCTGATGCTGATGGTCCAAAGCACTTTGAGATGAGCTTGAGTCGCGCTAAGTTGGAAGATTTAGTTAAGGATCTATTGGATCGCTTAGATGGTCCAGTAGAAAAGGCTTTGAAGGATGCTAAACTTTCTAAGTCCGATATTAACAATGTAGTTATGGTTGGTGGAATGACTCGTATGCCAGCTGTAGTTGAGCGTGTGAAGAATTTCTTTGGAAAAGATCCAATGCAAGGCGTGAACCCAGATGAGGTTGTGGCTGTTGGTGCTGCAATTCAAGGTGGTGTCTTGGCTGGTGATGTTAAGGATGTGTTACTTCTGGATGTGACTCCGCTTTCTCTTGGAATTGAGACGATGGGCGGTGTATCGACTAAGTTGATTGATCGAAACACTACAATTCCAACAAGCAAGAGTGAAGTTTTCTCAACAGCTGCTGATAACCAGCCTCAGGTGGAAATTCATGTTCTTCAGGGTGAGCGCGAGTTTGCTAATGACAATAAGAGTTTGGGTCGTTTTGTGCTTGATGGTATTGCGCCAGCACCACGCGGTGTGCCTCAAATTGAAGTGACCTTTAACATTGACGCCAACGGTATTCTTAACGTTACAGCCAAAGACAAGGGAACAGGCAAGGAGCAATCAATCACTATCCAAAACTCTGGCAATATGAGCAAGGAAGATATTGAGAAGGCGCAAAAAGAAGCCGAACTTCACGCGGACGAAGACAAGAAAAAACGCGAAACTGTCGATACGAAGAATCAGCTTGAAAACGCTATTTATCAGGCAAAGAAAATGCCAGACGAATTCAAAGATAAGATTTCTGACGATGATAAGCAAGCGATTGAAAAAGCTGTCGAAGAGGCTGAAAAGCACAAAGATTCTGAAGATAAGGATGAATTGGACGCTGCAATTAAAGCCTTGAATGACGCGATTATGCCAATTGGGGCTAAGATGTATCAACAATCAGCCGACGATAAAAAAGCTGACGAAGCTGGCGACAAAAAGTCTGATAAAGACGAGCCGGTCGAAGGCGAAATCGTCGACGAAAAATAAACTTAACGTATTTACAAAGAAGGCTGCTCGATAAAAAGAGCGGCCTTTTTGGACTTAGCACTCTTGCACTGAGAGTGCTAAACGCGTATAATATATAAGGTATGAGCAAGCGTGATTATTATGAAATATTGGGCGTTCCAAAGACCGCTTCTGAAGATGAGATAAAAAAGGCTTTTCGTAAATTAGCAATTAAATATCATCCTGACAAACAGGGTGGCGACGAGGCTAAATTTAAGGAAATTAATGAAGCCTATGAGGTTCTGAAAGACAAACAGAAGCGACAACGTTATGATCAATTTGGTCATGCTGGCGTTGGTGGCTCTTCTGGTGGCGGATTTTCTGGCAATCCGTTTGAAGGATTTGGTGGATTCGGCGGTCAAAATGTTCACTTTGATTTTGGTGACGGTGGACTAGGTGATATTTTTAGCCAATTCTTCGGTGGTGCAGCTGGCGGTTCTGGGAATGGTCGTTCGCGTGGGCGTGATGTTGAAACTAGTGTAACATTAAGTTTTGAGGACGCGGTATTTGGTGTAGAAAAGAAAATTAGTTTAATGCTGGATGTTGAATGTGAGCATTGCCATGGCGATGGCGCCGAGCCAGGGTTTGGAATGAAAACGTGCCCAACTTGTAAGGGAGCGGGTCAGCAAACTCGAACGATGAATTCGCTGTTTGGGCAAATTCAGCAGGCAGTTGTTTGTGAAACTTGTCACGGTAAGGGAAAAGTTCCTGAAAAAGAATGTTCAGTTTGTCGAGGAAAAGGCACGACCCGACAGAATCAGGATATCACTATTAAAATTCCGGCAGGGATTGATGATGGCGCGACAATTCGTCTGCGTGGTCGTGGTGAAGCAGTTGCTGGTGGCAGTAGAGGTGATTTGTATGTCCACATTCGTGTTAAGGCGCATAAAAAATTCACTCGTGAGGGTAATATTATTCTTAGCGAAGAACATATTTCTATGGTTGATGCGGCACTGGGAACGGAGATTGATGTGGAGACTGTGGATGGCATAATAACGATGAAAATCCCAGCGGGCACTCAGAGTGGTACCGACTTCAAGTTGTCAGGTCATGGCGTGCCACACTTACATAGTGAATCTCGTGGTTCGCATATTGTGGGTGTTATTGTTGATACGCCAACCAAATTGACCAAAAAGCAGAAGGAGCTTTTGGAGCAGTTTAAGGGTGCGAAAAAACGAGGACTGTTTTCGTAGTATATTTGTCGAGAAAAAATCCTGTGTTATACTGAAGCTAACATAAGAGGGATTGAAGGCATGGGATTAATTTTTCTGATAATAGTTATTATTGTAGTAATTAAGCTAATAAAATTATTACAGAGAGGTAATAGTCAGCCGTCTAATTATTCCGAAGATTATCGGCAGGGATATTGGGATGGCGTGCGTGATGCGCAAAATGGATGTGCAAAAATTGAGAATGACAACGGTCAAGTGAGGCTTATTACAGAGAATCAAAACGCAGTTCCGCAGTTTAGTGACCTTGTGCTAATTGGCGGCGAAGAGCAAGAGCCTGACGTTGCGCCACCTACCGATGCTGTACCGATTGAAGAAAATGTGAATATTCCTGCTAAAGAGGTGCAAATCTCTGAGCGGGTACCGTCAGTTGGCAATAAAGAGAAAGAGAAAAATCGTCAAACTACCATCAATGTAGCGCTATATACTGCGTCATTATTATTGACCGCTGGCATATTGTTGTTGGCGCAAACGATTGAGCTTTCGGCACAGCTCAGGTTCAGCTTGGTGTGGCTGTTTATTTTTATTTATTATATTATTGGTCAGATATTGTATGCTCGCTTGCCGATATTGAAATCTGCGTCGACAGCACTTATTGGTACGGCTTTGGCTGCTGTGCCAATTGGTGGCTGGACTATGAATTTACTTTTAGGTATTGACCCCGCATGGTGCTGGCTTATTACCTCTGTAATTGGTGCTATTTTGTGTGTTGATGCTACGGTGAGATTGAATAGTAGACCTCTTGCTTATGTATCGCTACTATCAATGTTTACGATGACGACTAGTTTGCCGGCTGTTGTGCATGCACAGCTGGTCTGGTATTACGTTGTAATGCTGCTATTTGGATGTTTGATGACTGTGGCTGCGTATTTTTCTAGTCGTCTTCCTCGTCAGTTTGTCGAACCGTTAAACGTTGTAAATCCGTTTATCGTGCCGATGACGATGTTTGTCGCGCTTAGCTCATCTGTATATATGGGTACATTAGATATTAGTGTACTGTTATTTACTAGCGTTGCATATTACTTTACGGTTGCTCTTGTCGAGAAGTCTAAAAAGATGCGTACTTATGAGTTGATAACAGCTCGCTTATTGTTAATGGTGATGGCTACTAGTTTCACAATGTATTTATCCGACGATAATCAGTTGGTCGTAAGCGTGATTTTAGGGTTAGTGGCACTTGGAAATATAATCTGGTCCGCTATATCAATGTACATTCAGAAACAGTACGATAGACATCATGAAATAGTATTGTGGGTTAGTTTTGTTGTGTCATTAAGTGCTCTGTTTGGCGTGATCGGTTCTGGAGATTCGCTACGAATGACGGTTGCCTTTACCTTTATTAGTGTTATTTCAGCGATTAGTCTTGCAATTCTTTTTTTGTTACGCCGTGCCCGCTTCGGTATTATGGTTGTGATATCTGGGATTCTATTGGTGCCGATTGGTATAACACTATTCAATATCGATATAGCTATAGCACCACGCGCGCAGTATCTAATTTTTCTATTCATGACGCCACTACCAGTTATTTGCCGATTGCTAATTTTGAAGCGTCCAAATATTAGTAAAAGTCAAGCTGCTTTAGTATATGGCGCTGCGTCAACTTGGCTATTAATGGCGATGTTCACTTCAGCGATGATAGCCACTTATGCGACAGAGGAAGCCCTGATGTGCCTATCAGGCGCGATAGCTATCGGCGCTGGCATTATGAGTGTGGCTGTATGGCGCGAAAAAGTTTATGAGTTTGTAGTTGGAGTCCATATCTCTTTAATGTTGTCGGTATTTTTGCTAGCTTTAGGTTTTGCGGTGTCTGGTGAAAACGTCTCTATTTTAATGGCGTGGATAAATGTGTCGTCGCTATTAATAGTAGAATGGCTTTATCGTCGTCATGGCAACACAGCCATCAAAAGTCGTGAGCTGCTTCTATATTCTATTATTGGCGTAGCTATCGTTGTTGTGCTGTCGTCAATTCATCCGATAGTTTGGTTGCCGCTAGTGGTGTCACTCTACTATGCATTTTACCGATGTCGTAGAGAGATTTATTTGGGTGGTGCGTATTTTATGACAATCATCTTTGTTTTATTATCCCTGCATTGGTTGAATATATCGTTTAATGACAATCTCGCAATTGCTGCATGGGTGAGTCTAGTTGGTTTTGGGTCTTTGTACTGGCTGTTGCGAATGAATAGGCAATCGTCAATTATTAGTGATATGACGCTGTGCGCTTCTACAGTTCCAGCGACAGTGCTTCCAATAATTAACCTACTGGCAACATATGATTTGTCGTTCAAAATATTGGGGTGGCTAGCGGCTGTAGTAGCTCTTTATATGGCGGTACTTGCTAAACGAGATTGGCGAATAATGACAATAGCTGCACACCCGAGTCTAGTGTTGTTACTTTGCCTTATAGCTCAATGGTTTACTATTCCGCTCGAATTCATGTCAGTCGTTGCCCTGATTGTTTTTGCGGTGTTTTACGGCTTGGCTATTGCTGCGCGAATCAGAAAGATGTCGAGTCGTTGGTATTACTCTTCATTCTATAGCGCCATCGGCTGGTCGGTAGTCTTATTGTCTATTGCTACATCAGTTAGCGCTACTGTGGCGTCAGTGATTCTGGCGGCGCTAGTGTGGATAATTAATGGTATCGCCTTGATGTTCGAAGGTATTCCTAAAAAGAATATTTTATATTTTGATTCAGGTGTGATCCTGATTTTGTGTGGCGTTTTATTTACTATTAAAAACCTAGCCTTACCCGTTCACGCTATCACAATACCATATTTGTGGTCAGCGGCAATTCTTTCGGGAGCGGTGATGTCGTGGCGTTGGTTGGGGTATATTCATAAGTCTACGATAGCACACCTAGTACTGGCTCTCTCTGTGTTTAGTCTGTCAACTCTCATCCTGGCGTTCGCGGGAGACAGCGTTATGGAAATATTATTCCTAATAGAGCATTCATTGATGGTTGTCGTGGGATTAGTGCTTAACAAACGACTGATTACGATCTGGAGTGCTGTATGTGTGACATTAGCTTTGATATATCTATTGTCAGGGTACACTTATGTATTAGCTATTTTGGCTGGTATATCTATCATTGTAGCGGTAATAATTGTGGTAGCGAGAGCTCAAAGAAGCAAAAGGCAAGATATTGCAAAAAGATAGTTTTTATGCCATAATATTGACGTATGAAAGAAAAAGCCATTATTGGGTCGACTGAGCTTGTGGATTTTGGCAAGCGAGCGCAAAAAGTCCCAGCTAAAATTGATACGGGCGCCGATTCCAGTGCGGTTTGGGCGAGCAATATTCGCATTGATAAAGATGGTGTATTGAAATTTTCTCTATTTGGCAAGGGTTCGCCGTATTATAATGGTAAGGTATTTAAGAGAACTGATTATTCTGTAGCCAGCGTGCGCTCCGCAATGGGTCAAAATCAGATTCGTTATCGAACGCACTTTTGGGTGAAGCTTGGCGGGCGAAAAATTAAAATGCTGATGAGTCTATCCGATCGGTCAAAGAATGAATTTCCGGTGTTAATTGGAAGACGGTCAATTTCTGGAAAATTCCTAGTGGACGTATCAAGAAAAAATGTTCGCAGGAAAAAACCGTCCGTAACTGCTAGTCTTAATGAAGAAGTAAAATTGAATCCATACGAATTTTATAAAAAATATCATCAGAAAGGTGAAGAAAAGTAATGCGAATTGCAATCTTATCCAACGGCAACATTAATTATTCGACGCTTCGCCTGAAAGAAGAGGCTGAAAAGCGCGGTCATCAAGTTAAGGTTATTAAGTATAAAAACTGCTACGTTTCAATTGATGAAAAGCATCCGACGGTCATCTACAAAGGTAAGGAAATCGGTGATTTTGATGTGGTGATTCCGCGAATCGCGAGCCACATGACAAAGTATGGAACAGCGGTTTTGCGTCAATTGGAGATGATGCATCCGAAGGCGTTTTTCATGAATCGCTCGATTGCAATTACTAGGGCGCGAGATAAATTGCGCTCAACGCAATTATTAGTAAAAGCGGGAGTGTCGATTCCGAAGACGGTCTTTTCTCGAAACGCGACTGACATTGATTCGCTCATTGAAGAGATCGGTGGTATGCCGGCAATTATTAAGTTGGCGCGTGGTACGCACGGAAATGGCGTGGTTCTGGCGGAAACCAAAAAGGCCGCCAAGTCGGTTCTTCAGGCGTTCTATTTGACCAACTCGGATGGCACGAACGTGCTGCTCCAGGAGTTTATTAGAGAGTCGGCTGGTGTCGATATTCGTGCGTTTGTGGTTGGTAGTCAAGTGGTGGCTAGTATGAAACGTCAGAGTTTGGATGATGATTTTCGCAGTAATTTACACAAGGGCGGCGAAGGAACCAGCATAAAATTGACAGATTCTGAGCGTAAAATGTGTGTGAAAGCCGCTAAGGCAATGGGATTAACAGTTGCCGGAGTCGACTTCATGAGATCAAGTCGTGGTGCTTTGGTGCTGGAGGTTAACGCTAGTCCAGGATTTGGAATTGAGAAAATTACTCGCCGAAATGTGGCTGGAAAGATAATTGAATACATCGATCGAAACGCCAAGCGTGGCAATAAAAAAGATAAAATCGGCGCTTAAGCATAAACTTGTTATAATAGGTTTATGGACGAGCCTCGTCACTCGACAGTAACTCAAACTGTCATCAAATGGATATTTATCTGCGGTATGCTGATGGTTATTGGTGGGGCAATTTTTTATGCTTTTCGAACGGTTTCGCCAAAAACGGAAATGATTTACCTGAATAAGACGATGCTTCGGGCGGAAATTGCTAATGATGAAGAATCGCAGCGGAAAGGCTTGTCTGGAAGGCTGGGAATTGATGAGAATTATGCCATGCTGTTCGTATTTGACCATAACGATCGCCATAAAATGTGGATGAAAGATATGAAGTTTTCGGTCGATATGATTTGGATCAATGATAAAAAGCGCGTTGTCTATGTAAAACATAACGTCAAGCCAGACGCTGAGCCGCATGAAAAATATGCGCCACCAGTTCCTGCAAAGTACGTGTTGGAGGTGAAGGCAGGAGTTGCTAAGCAGGCGAGCGCTACAGTTGGGTCACAGGTAAAATTTGATTTGGAGGAAGATAAATGAGCGTAATAATTCTATTTGGAGCAATTTTAATAACGGTTTTTGCGGTTGCATTTGTTTCATCTCGAAGATTCGGTCCATTGGCGTTGTCGTTGGCGACGGGATTTTTACTATCAGAATGGTGGGGTGGCTGGCTGACAGGAGTGCTGGACGGCTTGAAATTGGAAACTGGTTTATTGCCAAATGGTGTAATTTCGGGATTAGTCTTAACGTTGGTTCCGTTAATTATGCTTCTTTTAAGCGGTCCGAGATATCAGAAAAAACATGAGAGAATTGTCTCGGCGGTGGGAATCGCGTTTTTGACAGCAGCGCTATTGGTGGTTCCTCTGGGAAAATATATATCACTAGACGGACAGGCGCTGGAGCTGTATAAGATTTTCGCGAATAATTGGCGGTATGTGGCTACGTTTGGTCTAGTTTGTGGTCTAATTGACATTTTTTCACTACATACTGGCGGACCTAAACTCGCTAAGCATTGACCTTTGTGTTGGTTTGTGCTAGGATGAAGAAAGCGGATATTCCGAATGGGTCCATAGCTCAGCTGGTTAGAGCACCTGCCTTTTAAGCAGGGTGTCCCGGGTTCAAGCCCCGGTGGACCCTCCAAATTTGAAATCGACTCCCTTGGTGGAGTCTTTTTTATGGCTTCAGATCCAGATATACTTTAAGTATGAATAGTTGGCTATTTAAGAAGTTGCATATTTCTTGGTTGGTGGCGGTGTGGTGCCTCGGTCTGACAATTGGCGTAATTTCCATCCATTACATACCGCGGTCGTTTGTGGCGAACTCATTATTTTTATTGGTCGGGCTGGTTATTTTTGTAATCGTGGCAATTTGGCGCTGGCGATTTTTTGTGATTTTAGCAATTATTTCTGGAGTTTTGGTCGGTCTTTGGCGCGGTGAAATCGGCAGAAAAGGCGTGGAGGTTTATGATTCGTTAATCGGAAAAGTCGCAATTATCCAGGGTCAAGTCTTGGAGGATCCTGATCTCAATAAAAATAGCCAAACGGTTCTTAGATTGGGGAATTTGCGGATGAATAATGAAAAATTGCCAGGACAAATTTGGGTGACGACGCCAGATAAAAACTCAATTAAGCGCAGTGATATTGTGAAGGTTAAGGGTAAAATGACGGCGGGATTTGGGGCTTTTTCGGCAAGCATATATCGGGCGAAAATTATTAGCGCCGAAAGACCCATTCCGGGCGATGTGGCGGTGGGGGTTCGTGATTGGTTTGCGGGGCGGGTCCGTAAGCATATTCCGGAATCAGAGTCTGCGTTGGGACTGGGATTTTTATTGGGCTTAAGGCGTGCTATGCCAGCTGAATTAAGTGACAATTTGAAAATTGCCGGATTGACACATATCGTGGTGGCGAGCGGCTACAATTTAACAATTTTAGTTCGTTTAGCGCGACGATTATTCGCCAAGCGATCAAAATATTTAGCGATGCTCAGCGCGGCTGTTATGATAATTGGTTTTATGGCGGTGACTGGATTAAGTCCTAGTATGTCGAGGGCTGGTTTGGTGGCGGGACTAAGTTTGGCGGCGTGGTATTACGGCCGGACAATTCATCCGCTGGTTCTACTTCCCGTGTCGGCGGCAATTACGCTATTGATAAATCCGCAATTTGGTTGGGGCGATTTGGGCTGGCAACTAAGCTTTGCTTCGTTTGCGGGCGTAATCATGCTGGCGCCGCTTTTGCATTCTTACTTTTTTGGCAATAAAGAACCGGGCGCGTTTCGGCAGATTTTAATTGAAACTTTGTCGGCGCAAATTATGACATTGCCGCTGCTTATGATGAGTTTCGGTGTTATTAGTAATGTGGCGTTAATCGCGAATATGCTGATTCTGCCGTTTGTGCCGCTAGCGATGCTGCTGACGTTTATGTCGGGCGTGATGGTTTTTGTGCCGATGATTGGCGCGTTGATTGCAATTCCGACGACGTGGCTACTTGGCTATATGATTCGAGTCGCCAATTGGACGGCTGGATTTGAGTGGGCTCAAATGGAAGTTAGCATCAATTTGTGGCAGTGTGCGGTTTTATATGTGGCGCTAATTTTGGCAATGATTTGGATGAAAAAGCAAACTAAATTGGACCTCGCTAAGATAAATATTGTGGAGTAGTGTATAATAGTAACAGATTGAAATAGCAAATAACTTTAGGAGAAATTATGTCAGGACACAGTAAATGGGCTACAACTCACCGACAAAAAGCGATTGTTGACGCTAAGCGCGGCGCAATTTTTACGAAACTGGGCAATCAAATTGCTATTGCGGCACGTGGCGGCACAGACCCAGCGCTGAACTCAAGTTTGGCGATGGCAATTGAAAAAGCTAAGGCCGCAAATATGCCTAGTGCAAACATTCAGCGAGCAATTGATCGAGTGGCAGATAAAAGTGCGGCGGCTTTGGAAGAAATTGCTTACGAAGGTTATGGTCCTGGCGGCGTGGGTGTTATTATTGAAACGGCGACAGATAATCGTAATCGAACATTACCAGAGGTAAAAACTGCGTTGGTTAAAAACGGCGGACGAATTGCTGATGCTGGTAGTGTGATGTTCCAATTTACACGCAAAGGCGTCATTACTATCGAAGGCAGCGGGGAAGATTTGTTGCTGGCGGTTTTGGACGCTGGCGCCGAAGATGCTGTCGAGGAAGACGGCGAAATTATCGTGTATACGGAGTTGAAAGATTTGGCGAGTGTGCGGAATAAATTGGTTGAGCAAGGCTTGAAGGTTAAAGATGCGGAACTGCGATACATTGCTAACACGCCGATAGAAATTGCTGATATGGAAACTGCACAGAAATTGATGAAAATGATTGATGCGTTGGATGATTTGGACGACGTTGTGAATGTTCATACAAATGCAGATATCACGGCGGAATAAAATCATCGCTTTAAGAAATCGCTCCTTTTTCTGAGGCGATTTTTAATTTGACAAAAAGTACGCTAAACTAAAGATGATTAACCATAAGCAAGGAGCGAGCATGAAGTATTTGCGCAACACACTACTTATGATACTAGCCGTGGCACTAATAATGCCGTCGCCGTTGGTTTTGGCGGAAAGTGTTTCAGGTGCTACTCAAGAGTCGAAAGTTGATGACGTTCAGACTGTTGATAATAGTCTTAAATCGACTGAGGAAGTGAAAAATCCAGTTGTTGATAAGGAACAGATCGATAGCAATTCGCCTACTCAATCAAGTGAAAATCCCGAGACTCCAGCGGAGAATTCGTCTACAGATAGTCCGAGTGAAAATCCTGCCGCCAATGAGTCTTCAAAATCTGAGCCAAACCCCGAATCTGAGCCGCCAAAAATAGATAATCCAAGTGGAAGAATAGAAGAAAATGCTCCGATATTAATTTCAAAGATTAGTCAGGATAAAAAATACGTTGAGATCTATAATCCGACGAATCAGAATGTTAATTTGGCTGGTTGGAAAATAGAGTATTACACTGGATCTGGAGTTAAAACCGTTGGAAAAATTTTCAAGGATGAAGTAATCTCGGCGAACGGATTTTTGGTTTTGTCGAACGATAAGATGTCGGCAGATGTCATAAAGTTTGATAATAATTTAGGTTTGGCTCAGAATGACGGATCGGTCGTGTTGTCGCGTTCGGACGGGTCGGTTTCAGATACTGTTGGTTGGGGAAATAATTCAAAGTTTGCAGGCTCGCCAATTAAAGGTGGCGTGAAAATTGTTTGGCGCTGTTTTATTGGTGAAAATATTATTGATTCGAAAAATAATTCCACTGATTTTTTGTCAGGTAAAAATCTTAACAATCAGGAAGTTGAGCCGTATTCGCGACCAAATTGCAAAACCCCAGATTCCAAACCTGAATCTTCAAAGGAGTTGAATAAATGTGAAGGTCTGAAGCTAAGTGAAATCGCGTCGAACGTTGATGAACAATTCATTGAAATTATCAATTCTGGTGAAAAAACTGTCATTACGACGGGCTGTAAATTGACGATTGGCGATTATGGCGTTCGTGAAAATATTGGTAATATCGAATTAAATCCTGGCGAATTTTTAACGATCAAAATAAAAAACACGAATCTGAAATTGCCAAAAACAAAAGGGAAAGTTTATTTACTAGACGAGGCTGGCTTGGAGATTGATGTCGCTGAATATGAGAAGTTAGCGAAAAGCTCTTCGTGGAGTTTGATTGATGATGAGTGGACTCGGACATTTGCTATTACTGAAGGCGTCGCTAATATTTTTAAGGAATATCCAGATTGTCAGGGTGGCTATGAGAGGAATGTGTTGGGTAGATGTGTGAAAATTTCCGTTCCGCCCATTGAGGTTTCTTGTCCCGCTGGCCAATATCGTCATCCAGAAACTCGCCGTTGTCGAAAAATTGAAGCGGCAAAAACTATTACACCCTGTAAAGACGGTTATTATCGTAGTGAAGAAACTGGCAGATGTCGATCTATCGCATCGGTTGCGGCAAAAACTTTGAAGCCTTGCCCAGAAGGTCAATTCCGCAATTCGGCTACGGGTCGATGTAAGAAAATCGCCTCCACTGATGATATAGCAAAAGAATGCCCAGAAGGATTTGAGCGTAATCCGCAAACTAAGCGATGTCGAAAGATAAAATCTGCAAATATGCCAACTGTTGGTTCGGCGGCTACTGAAGTTAAGCAGGTCGCTGGCGCTACTTGGGGTTGGTGGGTGTTTGGTGGCGTGAGTTTACTGGCTGTCGGTTACGGTGTGTGGCAATGGCGATGGGAAATCTCGCAATTTGTACGAAAAATCCGCGAAAGCATTAAATCCGCAAGCGGTAAATAATTGCTATAATAAAGATATGAGAATTATCGGGATTGACCCAGGAACGGGAATTTTGGGGTTTGGCGTGATTGATTTTTCTCGCGGTAAGTTTAAGATGGTCACTGCGGGAGTTGTGACAACGCCGGCACATACGCCAATTGACGAAAGGCTTGAAGATATTTTTGATAGCCTGACAGAGATTATTGCCGAAACAAATCCTGATGTTATGTCGATTGAAAAGCTATTTTTTGCGCGCAATGTTACGACGGCGATTTCTGTGGCGGAAGCACGCGGCGTGGCGATGTTGACTGGGCGAAAAGCCGGAATGCCGATTGCTGAATATACGCCGTTGCAAATAAAGCAAACTTTGACCGGCTATGGAAAGGCTGATAAAAAGCAGGTTCAGGAAATGGTGCGACTTAATTTGGGTTTGAAAGATGTTCCGAAGCCGGATGACTGCGCGGATGCTTTGGCTGCGGCAATTACACACGCGGCGATGAATCGGGTATAATTGAAATATGATTGCACATGTTTTTGGAAAAGTTGCCGAGAAGTTTAACGGCTCGTTAGTCATTGATGTTCATGGTGTTGGATATGAAGTTAGTGTGGCGACTAATGATTTTGACGCGGTGATATTAGATCAAGAGGTAAAATTTTACACTTATCATCACGTGCGCGAACAATCCGAGGAATTGTTCGGGTTTTCTAGCCTGGCGGCGAAAAAATTGTTTGAGATGCTGATCACTGTTCAGGGGGTTGGTCCGAAGGCTGCGCTGGCTATTTTGAGCTTGGGTGATGCCGAGCAAATGCGTAACGCTATTGCTAACGCCGACAGCGGCTTTGTGCAAAAGGCTGCTGGCGTCGGCAAAAAAACCGCCGAGCGAGTAGTGGTCGATTTGAGCGATAAAGTTGGTTTACCGACTCATTACAGCCAAACGGAAACTCCGCTACAAACTAAATTGAACACTTCCGATGAAGCTTTGGAGGCGTTGATGGCTTTGGGCTATACATTAGCGGATGCCACTAAGGCACTTGAAAACGTCGATGCTAATTTGCCGACAGCTCAGCGAGTAACTGAGGCGCTGAAGAGATAGATCTTTGTGCTCCAATATTTAATTATTGACCCTAAATTAAGTTATTGCTTGTAAATGCTATAATTAGTTTATGGCAATTGAAAGAATAGTTGATACAAGTTCGCATGATGACGATTCTGAAGAACAGCGAATTGAGGTGAGTCTGCGTCCGCAGAGTTTTGCTGAGTATGTCGGCCAGGAAAGATTAAAACGTAATTTGCGCTTGGCGATTGATGCGGCTAAAAAGCGCGGCGAGCCGTTGGATCATGTATTATTATATGGTCCGCCGGGGCTTGGTAAAACAACTATGGCGACGGTGATTGCTAATGAAATGGGCACGAATCTGCGGATTACCAGTGGTCCGGCTATTGAAAAAGCGGGCGATTTGGCATCGATTCTGACTAATTTGTCGGACGGCGATATTCTGTTTATCGATGAGATTCATCGGTTGGGGCGATCAGTGGAGGAAATTTTGTACTCCGCAATGGAAGATTTTAAGCTGGATATTGTGATTGGAAAAGGTCCGGCAGCGCGATCAATTCGATTGGATTTACCGCGATTTACGGTGATTGGCGCGACGACGCGAACCGGAAGTTTGGCGGCACCTTTGCGTGATAGGTTCGGGCATATTTACCGCTTGGAATTTTACACGCCAGAGGATATTGCGAAAATTGTGACACGTAGTGCGAAGATTTTGGAGTCATCAATTCGAAGTGAAGCGGCGGATTTATTGTCGACGCGAGCGCGCTTGACGCCACGTATTGCCAATAGGCTTCTTAAGCGCGTGCGTGATTACGCCGACGTGAATGGTGATGGAATAATTGATGTAAAAACTACAACCAACGCTTTAGAAATGCTGGAAGTAGACGAGTTGGGCTTGGATCCAGCTGATCGTAATTTATTACAATCGATTCTGGAGAATTATGGCGATAATCCTGTTGGTCTAACAACAATTGCTGCGTTAACTGGCGACGAAGCGACGACAATTGAGGATTTTTATGAGCCATATTTGCTACAAATTGGTTTTATTGAGCGCACACCGCGTGGCCGTCGAGTGACAATTAAAGCGAAGCGACATTTGGAGAAATAGTCCGCATAGGCTGTATATTTTATCTGGTGTTTTGTAGAGGTATTAGTTCATGATTTTGTATAAAGATATTTATAATTTCAATATTGTTTTAATGAATGAAGTCATGGAAAGGTACGGATCAGGTGGTAACGCGTGGGAGTTGTTTAGGAATTTTTACAGAGATCCCGACGGATACCCAATAGACGAAAACGGATACAAAACTAGAAACGATATAGAATGTACCGTGGATGCTATTATTTCTGTTAATAGAGTTTACAAACATAAAGGATTTAATAAAAAATTTATTGAAGAATTTATTATTTGCAGAGAAGAGCCGATTATATTTTTTCCTCGTGAAAGAGGGGGGATAAACACTTCTAGACATTCGGTATTTGGTGATAGGATTGACCACACTCTATTCGACTTAAAGCAATATTTTGAAGGAAAACGATGTAAATTAATGTCCTCTTATGAACTGCCGAGAACTCGGTTGTGGCTTGAATTATTTAATGATTTTGGTGAAATGGTAGAATACATGAAAATAGATGGGATATTTACAAATGAGAATAATGAAGTTTATGATTTAGGGAAGAGTAATAGCGAGATAATATGCTATCATTATGATACATATAATAGACATTGAGAGGAAGATTATTATGAAGATGTTAAAGAAAAGATTAAAATTTTTAGAGATATGTTTTCTTGTTAAAATAAAATCTCAATTTATCCCCACCTTCTTAAATGAGAACGCAATTGAAATAGCGAACGCAGCTATAAAAGTTTATCGCCAAAAAACAAGACTATCTTAAGTTCTGTCGTGCTATAATATAGGCATGAATCCACAAACATCCTCGTCAGAAGATTTAACGCAGCCTGTTGCGTACGATGCTGATGGTCGACCGCTATACCATCATCCGCCGCAGACTGGTCGTCCAGCTCCAGTTGTGGCGCAGACGAATTCTTATGTGACGGCAAGACCAGAAATTATTGATGGGGAGAATTTTGATCCGCGATTGCGTAGTCAATATGCTAATGAACCACAAGTCGTACATGTTGCACGAGATATTGACCCGAAGCCGTTTACTATTAGCGATGACCTGAAGCAAAAGCATGAAAAATCAGTTCAGCAATATCCGAATCTCAATTTGAGCGAAGGCGAATACATTATTTTGGATATTAAACGCCATCCAATTGGCATGCTAATCCCGACGGGAATCTCGGTTTTCTTGGTGGTGATGATCATGGTGTTTGTGATGTTTTATCCGTCAATTGCTCGTGACGCAATTATCTCGCCGATGCCTTCGCTGACTGATGTGTTTGGCGTGGCAATGTTGCTTATTGGGATAGTGGCGCTTGGTGGTGCGGTGTCTTTGTGGATATATTTGCAAAATCACTTTTACATGACAAACGAAAGTGTGATTCAGGAAATCCAGGGTAGTTTATTTTATAGGCACGAGCAAACGGTGAGCTTAGGTAGTATTGAAGACGCAAGCTTCCTCCAATCAGGCATTATTCAGACTCTTTTCAATTACGGCACGATTCGTCTCAGCACCGAAGGTGAAGAAACGACGTATATATTCCATTTTGTGGCAAATCCACGCAAGCAAATTGCGATAATCAATAATGCCATTGAAGATTTTAAAAATGGCCGCCCTGTTTGTGATGATTAGCTAATTATTTGTGGCGACTTTCTTTCACGTAGTCGTCTTCATCGACAAGTATCGCAACGAGTTTATATGACTTACACTTTCCGTCATTACAATTTGAAGATTCGTAACGATAACTGCTGTCTTTTTCGCCAATTTTTTTACCTTGCGGGTCTTTCAACAACGCGGGATCCATAGTCGGAAGTGTGCTCTCTTCCAACTTCTCTGGGTAGTAGCCATTTTTAACGTAAAAACCTTCTTCCAGGCTATAATGCATGGCGTTAATCGCGGTGCGTTTTTTGGCGTTGTTTGATTCGTTGGTCAATTTTGTATATTGTGAGAAACCTAAGATTGCGATGATAATCAAGAAAGTCGCTACAACCAAAAGTTCAATAATAGTGAAACCGTTTCGCTTATTCATGAATGTAATTATAGCAAATCTTGCAACAAATCGGTATAATAAAGGAAGTAACTAAGGAGGGAATGCTATGGCAAAATCAGACAGTAAAACAGTAAATCCAGAAAAGTCAAGTCAGGCATCGGATAAAAAAGTTGATGAAGGCAAACTTAAGGCGCTTGGTCTAGCAATGGATCAAATTACTAAGCAGTTTGGCGACGGATCGATTATGAAATTGGGCGAGGCTCATAAAGTTGATGTTGAAGTAATTCCTTCTGGTGCTTTGAGCCTGGATTTGGCGCTTGGTGGCGGATATCCAAAAGGTCGTATCATAGAAATTTATGGTCCGGAAAGCTCAGGTAAGACAACATTGACGCTTCACGCTATTGCAGAGATTCAGAAGCAGGGTGGAACGGCAGCGTTTATTGATGCCGAGCACGCTCTTGATCCAGCATACGCCAAGCGTCTGGGTGTGGACACGGAAAATTTGTTGGTTTCTCAGCCAGATAACGGCGAGCAAGCATTGGAAATTACGGAGACGCTGGTTCGTTCTAACGCGGTCGATTTGGTGATAGTTGACTCGGTGGCCGCCTTGACGCCACAGGCTGAAATTGATGGCGATATGGGTGATTCTCATATGGGTCTTCAGGCTCGATTGATGAGTCAGGCTCTACGTAAATTGACGGGAATTATCAATAAATCAAAAGCCACGGTGATCTTTATCAATCAGATTCGTATGAAAATTGGCGTGATGTTTGGTAATCCTGAAACGACAACTGGTGGCAATGCGTTGAAGTTTTATGCATCGCAGCGAATTGACATTCGTCGAATTGGTCAAATTAAAGTTGGCGATGATATTATTGGTAACCGTACGAAAATTAAGGTTGTGAAAAATAAGATTGCACCGCCGTTCCGCGTGGCTGAATTTGACATTATGTACAACGAGGGAATTAGTAAAACTGGCGACATTCTGGACTTGGCGGCAACGCACGGTATAGTTGAAAAGTCGGGTGCGTTTTATAAATATAACGGCGAAACGATTGGTCAGGGGCGCGATAAAACGAAGACTTATTTGAAGGAAAATCCTGAGGTTCTGGCGGAAATTGACCAGAAGGTACGTGATAAGGTAAAAGAAGTAGAAAACTAATGCGCGCAGCAGATACTGCATATCCAGTCGAAAAACATATGGCGTCAGTCAGTCTCGTCTTTGATGATGAGCAAAATGCGTATCTTCGCGAGTTGTCAGAAACAATGAACCTTGACTTTGGTGAGTTTATCCCACACGTGACACTGATTAATGTAACTGAGCAGGATATACCGCGTCTCAAGTTAGCTGCCGCCGCGCTGCCGTCCCTAGACAAGCTGGTGCTTGACGGCGTCAACTTCTTGCCAGATGAAGCCGGTAACTGTGTTTGGGTTGAGTTGCGCGTACAGAAAACCTCCTGGATGGTTGAAGTGCGTCGGAAGTTGCTTGAAATGCTGGACGATATTCATCCGGGGCTGGATATCGATGGATTCCGTCCACACATTACGATTGGGTGCGTCGAGGCTGGTACGCTTGGCGATGTCGATATGAGTGCCATTCCGCGCCAACTGCCGGTTATTACTAAGCCGCGTGCTGCTGCTTGTTACAACGGCGTACATGGCAAAGTGGTTGAGGTAGTCGAATAGTCCACCGGTAGCTAGCGTATAGTTTTAGCGCTATAATAGTTTTATGAAAATCACCGATATTTCTCTTCAGGCTCGTGATAAAAATCGCGTCAATGTAAGCGTTGACGGGAAATATCGTTTTAGCTTGGACGTATTTCAGGTCGGCGAACTAGGCATTAAGATTGGTCGCGAATATACGGAAGAGGAAATTTCGAAACTAGAAGACGACAGTCAGTTTGGTAAGTTATATGCTAGGTCTATAGAATATTGCTTAATGCGTCCGCGAGCCATCAAAGAAGTGCGCGATTATCTACGTCGGAAAACGTTAGCGACTCGTCGACGTTCAGCGAAAACTGGAAAAATTATTGAACGTCCTGGAATAAAGCCGGAGATTGCTGAGCGCGTCTTGGACCGTCTTATTGAGAAAAAATATTTGGACGATGAAAAATTTGCTCGATTTTGGTTTGAGCAGCGGTTTATGAAAAAAGGCGCTAGTATTCGTCGTTTGAAATTGGAACTGGCGCAAAAGGGAATTGATAATACAACGATTGAGTCGTTAGTTAAAGAGAATATTCGCTCTGATGACGAGGAATTGCGGAAGATTATTACTAAAAAACGTTATCGATATAGTGACCAACAGAAGTTTATGCAATATTTGGCTAGGCAGGGTTTTTCTTACGACGACATTAAGAAGGCTCTTGAAAACCCAAAAGATTAATCAACTTTTGTAGATTCTGGCTGTGGACGAGGCTGCTTGCGGAATGGATTTTCGTATGAATTTATCTGCGGAATAGGTGTTTTTTCGGCTATGTGCGAGATAGTTGCTGATTTTACAACAATTTTATCGTCGGTTACTTTTATAATCTGAGAACGATGAATAAGTAGCTCTGTGTCTCCAAAACTTTTCAAGAACGGTCGCCGAATTCGGAGTTGTTGTATAATAAAATTCCCAGCCGCCAACGTATATCCGATAACTTTTCCGATTTTCTTATTTTTTTCATCAATAACCAACTTGTCTTTTAATGTAAAATTGATTTCATAAATTTCTTTTATAGTAATCACGTCATCAATGCCAATGATCTCGTCAGTTGAATCAATAATCATACCGAGCGGCCCAATTTCTCTGACGTCGTCAATGCGAAGTAAGCTAGGATGTTGGTCCAAAAGTCGCCCTTCAAGTTCATATGCGATTATAGACAGATTCTTCGGATTGATAATCTCCCGCGATGTTCGCGCTAGCTCGGAACCTGTCTGAAGACTCATGACAGGGATATTAAGGAAGCGATCTGCGGATATAAGCATAACTATATTATAAACGGTTGTGTTCTATTCGGCAAACGGATTGGAGCGACCAGCTGGCAGACTAAACGAGTCGTTTGCTGAAGTTGACGGTCGGAAGTCTTTAATAATTTGCATGGTTTTTTTATCGAAGCTTATTGCTGCGGTTTGTGGTTCTTCGGTAGGAACCGCTAAAAGTCCACTCAAAAGAAATATCGCGATTGCTACGCCTCCGATTACGACAACGCTATATATTATCACATGAAATCGCCACAGGGATTTGGACAGTGATTTTACGATTGGCTCGAGCTGTTCTGATATTGATGGACTCATCGTGTATAAACCTTTACTTCAAGTGATTGGATTGATATTTCATGATTATTTGCGCCTCTGGAAATTGACACACCTGAAAGCTGCATTCGAGTGACATTTTTTTCAATAAGACTAAGGAAGTGTAGGAATTTCGTGTAATCTATATGGTCTCCCAATTGAATCGATACGAAAGTGCTTTTCGCTCCAGCAGGGCTGGTGGATGTCTGCTTACTAGATGTCGCTGTTTTAGTAGAGGTTGTTGGTTCGTTTTGGAAAGAGAAAGATTTAATCGGAATGCCGGCGCGGTCGGCGTAGGTATTTAGATCTTGGATGATCTGATTTTGATATTGATAAAGTTTCGATTCTGAGACGATATTCTTTGCTTTTTTAACTGTGTCGGAATTGCGATCGAGCTGAGATTTTGAAGCTAGCAAACTTTGTATTTTTGCATCAACTGCAATTGCTTCTGTTTGCATTTTTCCAACTTCTTCTGATGTTTTACTTAAGAATGAATAGGCGAAAATAACTAGTCCTACCATTGCCGATAATATTATGAGCAATAATAACGACAAGATGATTCGCGCAATACTGGCATTTAGAACTTTTTTCATTGCTTTAAGACCTCTGGCTTTGGTGTAACGCTAATTGTTATAGTGATTGGATAATCCGCGGGCTTGTCTGACGATTGGTTGCCGCCGCTATAAACAACAGTCTCCAAGTGAACGTCGCTAAATATCTCTGATTTTTCTAAACTAGTTTTTATTCGGATGGCGTCATCCTTATTTTTTCCAAGAGCTGTTAATGACAATGGCTTATCTAATGCTGAAGTGTCTAGTGCCAGAGAATCCAAAACCATGCCTGATGGGATATATTGTGCAATTTTTGGGATAATTGTAGAGTAATGGGCCTCGTTGCTAATAATCGCCTTAGCTGAGTCGAGGTCTTTCTTAAACTCGCTAACTTCTTTTTGCGTCGATTGATATTGAGCAAGTTTGGCATTTCCTTCGTCAATGTTAGCTTGAGCTGAGGTGCGGCTATTTTCTAAGAATAGGTAAAATCCGCCAATAGTTAAGAATAGTAAACCTGCAAATATCAATGATATGATACAGTATCGTCTTAAGATGACATTTACTCGTCCAGCGCTGATTTGCTTTTTTTCTTGAGGAGGGAGAAGGTTAATCATAAATATCCTCCTGCTTGATTAAGGCTAGTCCCGCAACTGGTGATAGCTGAGAGCGAAGCTGTTTTGCTGGCTGCTCTAGTCCATCGAAATTGAGCATTTGCCACGGACTTGCCACGCGCGCTGGCATTAATAGCTCGTTTGTGAAAAAATCACCAATTCCTGGCAAATTACCGCCGCCGCCAACGATGATAACTTGCTCGATTTTTTTCTCGCCAGGGAAGCGGTCTGTGTAATATCGCATAACACGCTTAACTTCGTTGGTCATTTTTTCCAAACTTGGACGCAAGGCCCCTGCGATTCTGGCTTGTCTTGGGCCGGGATTTAATCCGTTTAATACCTTAAATTGGTGAGCTGTCTCAATCGGTACATTCATTTTTTTAGCTAAATTTAAGGTGAGTGAATAGCCGCCAACATTTAGGCCGCCAGTCACTCGTATGTCAGAATCTAGAATCGCGATATCTGTAGTTGATGTGCCTATGTCGACGATAACAGTAGGGAGCATCCCTTCTTCTGTGCGCTTCAGAAGTCTAGCGATTGCACTGATGTTCGGCTCAATTATTGCAACTTCCAGGCCGCATTGTTTTGTGGCATCTAACATGCTGTCGATCATTTTCTTCGGTGCAGCACACATTAGCACGCTAAGTTCATCTTTCGTGCGATTGATAATCCGATAGTCCAAATAAAGAGAATCTAATGGAGCTGGAATGTATTGTTCGGCCTCCAAATTTACCGCACTGCGAATGTTGCTCTCCTCTTTCACGGGCAAGCTAAATGTCCGCGAAAATGTTCGGTTGGTTGGTATTCCCAGTGCTACGCGGTTGCTATTAATTTGTCCTACGATGTTTTTCTTCAATAACGTTTTGATATTCTGCGCCAAATATTCAGTGTTGTCTGCAGAATTTCCGTCGCTTTTCTGAGAATCGAGGTTAATCGATCCATATCCATGAACCAGCATCCGATTTCTATCAATCGACATTACTTTTATGCTTGTTCGGCTGATATCTAGGCCGATAATTGGTTTTTTTCTATAAAATATGCTCGACACGTTATTATTTTCCCACCTATATGTCAGTATTATAGCATAAGCTTTTTTGAAAAACTATTATTCCTTAACTTGACCCGCCATACTTGTAATTGGACCCATAACACTAACCGCCACCAGGGCAATAACAATACCCATAGCAACGATCATCACTGGCTCAATAATAGAGCTCACGCCGTCAATCGCGGTATCGACCTCTTCCTCGTAAAAGTCTGCAACCTTAACAAGAACCTTGTCGGTTTGGCCGGTTTCTTCGCCGACAGATAACATTTGCGCAACAATCGGTGGATATAAATCATCTCGTTCGGCGATAATTTTTGACAAGACTTCACCGTTTTGAACTCGCTTAGTGGCTTCTTTAAGGGATTTTTCGTAGGCGACATTTCCGACAGCGCGCGAAGTTACATCCAGCGCTTCAAGCACAGCCACACCCGCGCCAATAAGAGCAGAAAAGGTTCGAGTAAAGCGGGCGATTGCCACTTTTTTGACAATTGGACCGACAGCTGGAACTTTGATGATGATATTGTGAAATTTTACGCGACCTTTTGGGGTTTTAATGTAGCGAATTAATAGCCAAATGCTTCCGGCAAATATTGGAATAATTATATACCAAAATGACACCACAAAATCGCTAATTCCGAGCATAATCTCAGTAAGAAGTGGCAATTTGGCGTCAGGTCCGCCCATGTCTTTAATGGTTTTACCGATGACCGGAATGATGAAGATCATTAGGATAAAGAAGGCAATAATCGTAATAATTAAAAGTACGATCGGGTATGTCATGGCGCCTTTAATTTTTTTCTTCATGGATGAGTTTTTTTCTTGTTGTAGGGCTAGACGCTTTAAAATATCGTCCAAAATACCTCCGGTTTCACCCGCAGCAACCATGTTTACGTAAATATCATTGAAGGTTTCTGGGTGTTTGCTCAGAGCATCCGCAAAAGACATACCGCCTTCAATGTCTTTAATTACAGCGTTGATCGTGCCTCGGAAGTTGGCGCTTTCGGCGTGTTTTGCCATAGAGTTAAGGGAACGAAGAATAGGAACGCCAGCTGAAACCATGGCGCTTAATTGACGAGTAAACATCACCAATTCTTCAGTCTTGGCACCTTTCTTTTTCTTGCCGAAAGAAAAACTAAGCTCTTTTTTTGCGCCTTTTTCTTCAATTTTTATCAATTGTCCGCGTGACCTCAAATTGTTAATGGCAGATAGTTTGTCGGCTGCTTCAATCGTTGAAGAGACAGTCTCTTTCTTTTTATTGACAAGCAAATATTCAAAAATTGGCATAATGTTACTCCCTTGTTGCCCTCAAAACTTCGTCCACGGTGGTGATCCCGCGCAGTGATTTAATAAGTCCGTCCATCTGCATTGTCACCATGCCTTCGGAAATCGCTTGATCTTGAATATCGTTGCTGGTGGCGTTGGCGGTAATCATTTTTTGGATAGGGATGGAAATGCCAAGAACCTCGTAAATGCCAACACGCCCCTTGAATCCATTATGTCCACATTCATCACAGCCTTCTGGGTTCGGCCTCCATAATCGTTCAATTCCTGAATCGGTTGATCCCATGGGCGTGTCGCCGCCAATTTTATCCTCAAAAGCCTGTTCTTCGAGATTGTGAATTTTTTTAATCGACTCGGTGTTTATCTTAAACATCTCGGTGATATACTTTATTTCTTCTTCGTTTGGAGTGTATTCTTGGCGGCAATTCATGCACAGGCGCCTAACTAGTCGTTGTCCAATCACCGCCTTTACGGTTGAAGCGATCAAGAATGGCTCAATTCCCATATCCAGCAGACGTGGCAAACACGTTGCAGCGTTGTTGGTGTGTAGTGTAGAGAACACCAAGTGTCCAGTTAGCGCCGCTTGAACACCAAGGTTTGCGGTTTCGCCGTCGCGAATTTCTCCGACCATGATGATATTTGGGTCTTGACGAAGTAGCGCCCTTAGTCCTGAAGCGAAGGTCATCCCGGCCTTGGCGTTGGTCTGGGTTTGATTGACCCCTGGGATTTTATATTCTACTGGGTCTTCAATTGTGGAAATATTGACATCTGGAGTATTAAGTTCAGACAAGACGCTAAACAAACTGGTCGATTTTCCCGATCCGGTTGGTCCAGTCACCAGGATCATTCCGTTCGGCTGAGCCATTGCGTCTTTTACGGTCGCGAGCGACAGTCCCCAATAGCCAAGCTGATCCAGCTTAACGGCCTGGTTCGATTCGTCCAAAATACGCATAACCACTTTTTCACCGTCAGCGATTGGCAATGTAGAAACGCGGAGCGCGTATTGTTTTCCTGAAACTTTTATCTTAAATCGTCCGTCTTGTGGCACGCGGCGTTCGTCAATTTTCAGATTAGAGAGAATTTTAATGCGGCTCACCAAAGCGCCGTGAACGTTTCGTGGCAATTTGTTAACTTCTTTCAAAACACCGTCAATTCGGTAGCGAACCTGAACGTAATCTTCGCGCGGTTCAATGTGAATGTCGGAAGCGTTGGATTTTATGGCGTATTCCAGTAACAAATTAACGGTTTGGGCAATTGGTGAATTTTCCGCAAAATCATCTTGGCTAACGTTTTGGTCTTCGGCGGAAGCGTCTTTTTGGACTGCGATAACTTCATCGAGTTCGGCATTGATATTACCGCGATAATTTTCCAAACAGTCCAAAATGTTGCTTTTTGTCGCTAGGAAAACCTTAGTGTTGTAGCCAATTTCTTTCTGAATAAAGTTCAACGCCTGCACGTCGTCTGGATCTTCCATTGCAAGCGATAAGCTGTCGTCCTCATTTTTCTCAAAAAGCACAACATTATACTGACGCGCGATATGTTCAGGAATTCGTTTCAACACATCTTCGGGAATATCCTTTGGCTCAATTCGCACGAAAGGCACACCGATATAATCGCCAATTAACTTTGTTAAATCTTCCTCAGAAATGACTTTTTGTTCAATAGCTGTTTCTTGCAATGTTTGCTTCGACCGTTCAGCGATCAATTTCAAATCAGCAAGCTGCGGCTCATCAACAACCCCACCTTGTTTCAGAATACTCTCAATTGTCTGGTCTGAAACACGCATAACTCTTATGGTTATTGTACTATCATCGCCAAAAAAAAGCTAGCATAGTATAATAGAAGAGTGAATATTTCTGGTGAAGATAAAATGCGAGAATTGGGCGCGGCAATTGGTCGGGCTGTTTCTGGTGGGGAAGTTCTGGAATTGGTCGGTGATATTGGCGCGGGGAAAACCACGTTGACGAAGGGGATTGCACAAGCTTTAGAGATCAACGAGCCAGTTCAGAGTCCAACTTTCACGATTTCACGCGTATACGATTCACCTCGCGGTCTGAGTTTGGCGCATTACGATTTTTATAGATTGGGAAATGCTGGAATTATGAGCGAGGAGATTCGCGAAGTGGTGGATTCTAATTCGGTTGTTGTAGTTGAATGGGCTGGCGCTGTTGACGATGCATTGCCGAGTGATCGGTTGGTGATAAAAATTACTGCGATTAGCGAAGAAGGGCGGCTTGTGGAATTTTATCCTGGCGGCAAAAAATCTGATGAACTTTTGGGAAAAATAAAGGAGAATATGGCGTGATAATTTTATTGGACACTTCAACATCAACATGTTTTTTGACAATAGTCAATGGAGAAAATCGTCAGGATTTTGAATGGGAAGCTGGGCGAACGTTGGCGCGGAATTTGTTGAAATTTTTGGAAGAAAAGACTGGCGATTTGCATCTGATAAGCGGCATTGGCGTGATGAAAGGGCCGGGAAGTTTTACGGGGCTGAGAATTGGTTTGACTGTTGTGAATACTTTGGCGGACAGCTTGAATATTCCTATTGTTGGTGCGATGGGTGACAATTGGCGTGATTTGGCGCTGGATAAATTGCGTTCTGGCGAGAATGAAAAAATTGTTATGCCAGAGTACGGTGCTGCTGCGAATATCACTGCGCCGCGAAAATAATTTTTATCGCCCAAACCATCAAAACCGTGTATAATTAAATTACGGCGGTTTGTGATTTTTGATTCGCCGAGTTAGATAGTTTGAAGTTGATTGGCTGTTGATATTTTTCCTTGAGACGAACACTCAGGGGCGGCTGATCGGAAAGGAATGATAATGATAGAAGTAATTATTGCCGCGGCTATTGGAGCTGGCGCGGGTGCTGCTGGTCTTGTTGGATATCAGCGAACTCGTCAAATTAACGGTAAAAATCAGATTGAGCGAGATCTGGCGGATGCAAAAACTAAGGCTAGCGACATTGTCCTTAAGGCTAAGGATGAGGCGCTTAAGATTGAAAATGAACGTCGCAAGGAATGGCAAAAGACTGAAAATCGTTTGGCGGATCGCGAGAAAACCCTGGACAATAAGCTGGAAGAGCTTGATCGACGAGCAGAAAAATTGCGCGCGCATGAGGATGAAGTTGATAATCTTAAAAATGAAATTCGCGACATTCGCTCCAGACAGCAGGAAAAGCTTGAAAAAATCGCTGGATTGAAGAAAAAAGATGCTGCCGATAAGTTAATGCAGATGACTGAGCGCGATATTAAGCAAGACTTGGTCGGTTTGGTGTCGAAACTACAACATGACGCAATGGATGACGCTGAAGAGCGGGCGCAAATGATCCTAGTGACCGCAATGGAGCGAATGAGTAGTGAAGTTACTGCTGAGCGTACGGTGACTGCGGTCAAGCTGACTGATGATGAGATGAAGGGTCGAATTATCGGTAAGGAGGGGCGTAATATTCAGGCACTGCAGCGCGAAACTGGCGTCGATATTTTAGTTGACGACACGCCCGGTATGATTATTTTGTCGAGTTTTGATCCTGTTCGTCGACAAGTGGCTCGACTAAGTCTTGAGATGCTGATGAAGGATGGTCGTATTCATCCTGCACGCATTGAAGAGGTGGTTGCTAAGGCTAAAAAACAGATTGAAAAAGAGGTTCGACAAGCCGGTGAAGATGCTATGCGCGAAACTGGCGTAGTTGGGATTCCGAAGGAAATGCTATTACTACTTGGTGAGCTGAAGTTTCGTACCAGCTTCGGTCAGAACGTTCTGAAGCATTCGACTGAGATGGCGCAAATTGCGGGGATGATTGCTGAGGAGATTGGTGCGGACGTGCGCATTACGAAAATTGCTACACTTCTTCATGACGTTGGTAAGGCTGTGTCGCATAAAATTGAGGGCAAACATCATCATATTGGTGCGGAATTGGCTCGTAAATATGGCATGGATGAGAGAATTGTCCACGCAATCGAAGCGCACCATGATGATATCGAAGCGACAACTCCAGAGGCAATTATTGTTCGAGTTTGTGACGCGGCTTCGGCTGCACGTCCAGGTGCGCGTAATGTTTCTGCTGAAAACTTTGCAGAGCGAATGCGCGATTTGGAAAATGTCGCTACGAGCTTTGAGGGAATTGATAAGGCCTATGCAATTTCTGCCGGTCGTGAAGTTCGTGTGATAGTGAGACCTCAGACGATTGATGATTTGTCGGCGATTAAATTGGCGCGAGATATTGCGACGAAAATTGAGTCGACAATGCAATATCCTGGCACCATTAAGGTTAACGTGATTCGCGAAACGCGAGCAATTGAGTTTGCTAAATAATGAAATTTACAGATGAAGAGCGACGGGCTTGGTTGGCAAGTTTGGATAGGCGTTTTTCCAGTGCGGCGGTGCTGATTGAAAATGAGCAGGGCGAGCTATTGATCGTCAAGGCTGGTTATAAAGACCATTGGTCGCTGCCCGGCGGCATTGTTGACGCTGGAGAATCTCCGTTGGAAGCGGCGGTGCGCGAGGTAAAAGAAGAAGTTGATATTCAAGTTGACCCTAAGGATTTGAAGCTTGCAATGGTCGCTTCGCGTCATTCTGATGAGTTCTTGACGCATCAATTTGTGTTTTTTACGAAGTTAGAAAACGATGCTTTTTCTGAGATAAAATTGCAGGAATCGGAAATTGTGGCTAGCAAATTTATTGCCAAAAATGAGGTTGATTTTGAAGATATGTTGCCGCTCTGGGCAATCAGATTTTGGGCAATTGATAAATTCGGTTACGTAAATACAAAAATTATTGATAATGACGGCGTGAAGAAAGAAGTTGTAGAATTTTTTGCGCCGATGATTGGAGGGAAATAATGGGAATATTAGTTATTAGTCGGCACGGTGAGAGCGAGTGGAATCTGCTAGGTAAGTGGACTGGCTGGACGGATGTTAATTTGACGGAAAAAGGTCATAATGACACAGTGCGATCGGGTGCTTTATTGAAAGATCTGTCGTTTAATGAGGCTTACACTTCGTCATTAAAACGCACACAACAAACTTTGGCGGCGTTACTCGAAGGGTGCGGAGTCGAAAATCTACCAACAACGCATGCAACTGAGTTAAACGAGCGTGATTATGGCGATTTGACTGGAAAAAATAAATGGGAAGTTAAAGCGGAGATTGGCGAAGAGGCTTTTAATGGTATTCGACGCGGTTGGGATTATCCAGTGCCGGGCGGCGAAACTTTGAAAGATGTTTATGCGCGAGTTGTTCCATATTTTGAGCAAGAGATTTTGCCGAAATTGCAGAATGGTGAGAATATTTTATTGGTGGCGCACGGCAATTCTATTCGGGCTTTAATTAAACATCTTGATCAAGTTCCAGAAGCCGAGATGGCGAATGTAGAGATGCCATTTGGTCAATTGCTGGTTTATACGTTCGAGCCCGGTCAATCTTTGCCGATCAAAAAAGAAGTGCTGTCTGTTGAGATTGAAGCCGTGAATGCTTAAATAGTTGTATATATTTCGTACGCACTTAACGCCGATAAAAATTGTTGAAATCTAAGAGTATCGTCGCCATGATATGGCCACGTCGCATGGTTTAGCCAGAAACCTATTAAGGCTAGGCAATGATCTAAATTTATTTCTTTGTAATAGTTTGAAATATTATGACCGCTTTTATGTAGGTCGATTAGTAGGCTAGTGATGTCGCTACCGGATTCTCCAGGTCCAGACCAACTCCAGTCGATTAACTTAGTGCCGCGTTTGGGGTGCCAAGCCATATTTGATTGTCGAATGTCGTGATGACAAAAAACTAATTTTTTTATATCGCTATGTCGACCTCCGGTATTTAGTAAGGTGGGTAAGTCTGCCAATAATTTCTTAGTTATATTTTGGCTATGGGGCGTTAATCTGTCCAAGAATCCTAATGGCAGCTCTCTCAGTTTAGCTATTTTCTGCTCGTCTAACGAAGCCCATCCTTCTTTAATAAAACTATCGCGTGATGATTCGATATCAAAAGTATCAGGCGGTAATGGTATATTTTCCAACTCGTCAAACTTTTCCTTCGCTGATTTGATATAAATGTCTAGTGTTTCGTTTTTTGCTCGCCATAGCCAACCTTCTTCTGGCGCCATTGTCTCCATAATGAAAGTATCATTGTCTCGCAATATTGATCTGTGTGGAATTCCACTATATCCATGGTATCGCAGATAAGACATCGTGAACGCTTCTTTTCTTAGATATTGGCGCAGTCTATTTCGCTTAATATCATCGTATCTAGTCGATGTTCGCTTAATAAATACCGAATGATCATTTTTTGTGGCGATAATTTTGTCGTATTGCATATGACCGCCGTTAATATTGCGATAATTTTCGGAAAACTCTGCTATCTTAATTAGTGACCGACAAGACAAATAATCAATAGCTCTGGCTACTATTTCATCATGTGATGCATATAATTTAGGCAAATTATTGAGCGGTAGCCAGGCTGCGTCGATAGCATCGTCTCGTCCTGACACCTCTGATAGTTCGTTGACTATGAATAGATACGCACTGGTTTCGATCCATGACGTCTGACTGTTGCGTGGATCGTTAACGAGCCCTTTATATATTAATATTGGATCATCACTAATTATCGTTCCAGTTTCTTCTTTTGTCTCGCGAATTGCTGCAGTAAAGGAGTCTTCTTCGGAATTGATGAATCCTCCAGGTAGTGCCCATTCACCGCTGGATCGTTTTATCAAAAGAATTTTTTGTGCGATTGGGTTGATTATTACACTATCTGCGGTGTAATTTGGACCGTCATACCATAATTTACGATTTATAGATGTCGGCATTGTTTTTTCATACAGCAACTAGAGTATTATTCAGTGCACTTTCAGCCAAAGCTGCTTTTACGTATTTACGATACTCTATAATTTTATCACCTGGACCTGTATGTTTGCCAGGGGTGTCGCTCAATTTGACCGTAGATACTCCATCGACTTCTGTGGCTTTCATAACAAAGTTATTGGGTGTAATTCCAAGGTCGTTAGTCAAGGTTGTACCCCAGCCAAATGTTACATTTATTTTGTCCTTAAAGTAATCAGCTATCCGAATGATTTCGTCCACATCAAGTCCGTCACTAAAGACGATAATTTTCTCTAAAGGATCAATTCCATTCTTTTTATAGATTTCAATAGCTTTATTTCCAAATTCTATTGGGTCGCCGGAATCGTGTCGTAGTCCTTTCCACGAAGTCATTTGTTCGGGCGTAAAGTCGGCGAAGAAGAAGTCGGTTGTAAATGTATCGGTTAGGGCAATTGATAGCTCGTTGCCGTATGTATTTTGCCAGTCTCTTAGTGCCTGATTGTGACCACTTAGTGGGTTGTTTCCGGCTTTATCTGCCAGTGCAGCGTAGACCATTGGCATTTCGTGCGCAAAAGTTCCAATTGGTTTTAATCCTAATTTATGAGCCAAGTATATATTTGAAGTTCCGACAAAATTATCGGGGAGCTCATTTGCAACTCGTTCAATTACGTGCCTATGCCAATTAAAACTAAAACGTCGCCTTGTGCCGAAATCAGAAAATTTAATATCTGGGCGGCTTTTTAATAATTTGATCTTTCCGTCTAATCGGCGATCTCCTTCGGCATACACTTCTTTCAAAGAGCGACCTTCGCGCGCGAGTTTATTACGAAAATATATTTCATTTATCTCGCTCATGATAACGGTTTCCCAGAATGTAACTAGGGGCCATTTTCCCGTAGCTTCAACCGCTAGGTCGCCGTGCTTATCATATCCGATATTGACCAGAGGCAAGGGATTACTTATTAGGAAATCAAGGTATTCTTGCGAAAATGTCGCTTTGCTGTCTTGGTTTTGCAGTCCGGCTAAGTAGGCTATTTCATCAGGCCGCCATCCTTCGGCTAGATTATTTAGGTTGTTTTGCAATTCATCTGGAGCTACAAACTCTGACAGTAAATTAGGGGAGCGATTTTTCAGTGTGAAAGTAACTTCTGCTTCAGGATGTTTTAAGAACTCGTTCATCCCCATAGTTACTTTGTAATAATCTAACCCTTGTGATATTTTTGGACTCTTCCTCATTTAAATTGTCTCCTGAATCATCTTCTTTGCTTCTTCAGTCGATATTGCTAATATTCCAGCCTCTTTCATTGCGAATAATGCTTCTTCTTCGGCTGTTGGGGTTAATCCTACAGCACGGATGGCGTCTATAAGTAGGTATGTAGTAACTCGCCTGTTATCTTTGAAATGTTCGGCGATATCTAGGGCGGTAGATTTTACGCAAAAATCTGTTGCTAATCCGCCGAGAAATACTTTAACTTTTTCATGGGGTGTTTTTGGCGTTATGATAGATTCTAACGTTTCGTTTGTCTCGCTTTTACCCTCCCATCCAGAATATCCGTCTGTCTGACCGGTGCCTTTATTGATGATAATATCGCTAGGGTGGATATTTAGGTCTTCGTGAAAATCAGCTCCTCTAGTGTTAGCTACGCAGTGAACTGGCCATTTATCAAAATGTGGTGTTTTTTCGGGGTGCCAGTCTCGAGTGAACACAACTGTGCCGTCATGTTTTCGTATCTCATCGGCAATGGAGTTGACAGGTTCGATGATTTGCTCTGCTCCGGCAACTGCAAGACTTCCATCGATAAAATCATTTTGTGGATCAACCCCGACAAATATATAGTTAGACTTTTCCATAATGCTAAGGACCTCCTTACTTAATGTATAGTTTACACTTACTATCTAGTCTAATAGTCAGTTATTGTATTGTCAACACTAATTTATAAAAAATATAAATTTTCTAGATTTTTACAGGGATATTAGTCGAAACTACGATCTAAATTCTCGAGCTTACTTGAATTGAATTCATATAATTTTGCTGGACGATGCGCGCCGTCTCGCCACAACTCATTAGTCTCATGAATTAAGTTTAAGCTGAGGAATTTTTTTCGAAAATTACGCTTGTCAAATTCACGACCAAAAACTATCTCGTAAACTGTTTGCAATTGTGTTAAGGTAAATCTTCGATCCAGAAAAGCAAATGCCGAATTGGTGTATGTCATTTTGGCAATTAGGCGTTCTTTGGCGTATTTAATGATGCTGGCGTGATCGTATGCTAGTTTTGGTATTTTATTTACATCAAAAAATGCCACTTCTAAATCTTCATTGTATGTAATATTGCGTCCACAACCCATGTAGGTTACGGACACTGCATGTCCTCGTGGATCACGATTGATCGTATCGAAAGTATAAAGCTGTTCAACGTATCGTAGGTCGTCTTTGATTTTTATGCCTGTCTTTTGGAAAACTACACGTTCGAGTGCGTCTGTAGTCGTCTCTCCCTTGGCATTATATCCTCCAGGGAGGGCCCATTCTCCTTTAAAAGGTTCGTTCGGTCGTTTTAACAATAACACTTCCAGGGTATTGTTGTTTACTTGAAAAATTACTGCGTCCACGGTTAGCGTTGGAGGTGTATACGGTTTTGTGTAATTCATACAATATATCTTATCCTGAAGTAAGCTACTTGCCAAGTTATTTTTATGCTTTATGAGATATAAAAGTTTGTTTGCAAATTTATTCTGTACTTATTTAGTGATATATGTTAAGATAGATCAGAACGAATGATAGAAATATCTTCGGGGTGTGGCGCAGTTGGCTAGCGCGCGCGGTTTGGGACCGTGAGGTCGAAGGTTCGAGTCCTTTCACCCCGACCAACTTAATGATCATTCGAATTATTAAAATAGCTGAAAGTTTAGTCAGATATTTTATTTTTTTAAGTCATCTGTTATTATATAAAGTATCATGAGTGTCGAATACAACCCATCGCAGAAGAGTAGTGGAGATACCCCCCGAAGACGATGATTACCTTCCTCCATATTCGGAGATATTTAAGCCGGGATTGCCTGGATCGCGCACGGTTATAGGCGTGGCACAAATGACATACTATCCACGGACACCAGATTTTGAGGCCGCTTGGTTGGAGCATCTTCCGTATCTAGACGAAGTTACTCCAGATACCGTGAAAAAGTGGCTCGGTCTTGACGATAGCAGTGATAAAGAGAATTAAAGCTTATTCACATATAATCCAATAATCAAGTCGCCATCATGGAATTCTTGCTTTAATTGCCAATAGGGCGGAACTTGTTTTTTATATTCGTCATATGTTTTTTCGCGAAGAATAAGCCAGATTCTTGGAGATTTTACTGACTCTAAAGAACTAATTTCTGGAGTATTCAATTTTTTAATTAATCCCCATTCGCCAACCCAACCTAGCTCTTCTTTCGGCTTCAGGAGTATAATTTCTTTATTTGTGCGGTTGTAATAGGAAGTGTGAAAATAAGTGTATATCTCGCCAGAAATAATAACATCACTACTCTGGATATTTTCATTTATATGATTCATGGCTGTGCTGGTGTTGTTCCAGGACGATTCCGCAATATTTTTACCGCCGATATGCCACATGTAATGACCGATAAACAACGTCAGAATGATAGATATTCCAATAGACCACCATTTCTTATTAGAAAAAATAAGCCCGATGAATACTGCAATCAAGCCGTAAAACGCCGGTGCCGAATAAGTGAAGTATCGATCTAAGTAAACTGGTCGACCCTGGCTAAGTATGTAAACGATGATCATCGGCAGCAGCAACCAAATTGTTAAAATCCAAATTGCTGCTTGGTATTTTGAATGTTTTTTGGCTAGGATGAATGAAATTACGACTATAATTGGTGGCAGTAGCAACCCAAAATAGCGGACAATCCTGTCGTCGTAAGTCAAGAACATTGATAATGTTGTTGGGATGGTAAATTTGGTGACTTCAGGGATCCAGAAGCCGCCGCTTACTCGGCTGGTTTGGGAGATCATAACTGGTAGCCAGGGGAGAAATAGCAAAAAGCATGTTCCAGCGGCAAGCCAAACATTTTTGTCCTTAAATATATTTTTTATGGCAGTGAGATTTCCGCCAAGTTTTAGCCAAATATATGCGAAATGCGCGGGTAGCATTAATGCTAGGAAATATTGTGTATAAAGGCCGAGTGCCACTAAAATTCCGTATAGTGCCCACCAGAACTTCTTATTTTTGTGCTCGACCGCCACGACGAATGCGTAAGTCATTGCTACAGCCAAAAATGCCGCCAGCGCATACATTCGGGCTTCATCACTATAGCGAATTAAGAATGGTCCTAGCGCTGCTAAAAAACTTCCGAATATGGCGATTCTTTTAGAGAAAAGTTTTTGGAGTAATAGAAATAATAGAGCAATCGTCAGAACTCCGCACGTAACACTAAACCCTCTGAGTGAAGCTACGGAATTGCCGAAAATCGATTGCCAAACGTGCATAATAACGTAATAAAGCGGCGGGTGGACATCCGTGGTCGTAATGGCGATAATTTCCCTGATTGGCTGCTGAATGATGGCTGCCGTATATCCTTCATCGTGCCAAATGTCGGCTTTTGTTAAATAGGTAAGTCGAACGTTGATGGCTAAAATTAAGATTGGAATTAGCCAAACCCATCCGGGCATTTGATGAAGAAATGCATATAGCTTTTTAAGATATATACGGATTTTTTCCATGAATTATCTGGATAATTTTAACGCTATCTCTCTCGCTTTATTCGCTAAAGTATCGTCAATTTTTTCCAGCCCCGAATCTGCACTTACGCCGCGTCGCTCTAGTGCTTCGCTAATAAGAAAATCTGCAATTTGCGGGTTTTTGGGTAGAATCGGACCGTGGAGGTAAGTGGCAATGATATTGTTGTAGCGAACACCTTCGTTTGCATCGGTCATATTATTGCCAGCACCTTTAATAACTTGCCCAAGAGGTTTGGCGGTCTTATCTAAGAAAGTTTGTCCGCTGTGATTTTCATAGCCAACGATATCGCCAAATTCCTGACTTTTAATGACGATGTTGCCAATCATCCGCTCGTCGCCAGCAATCGTTTCAATCGGCAGAATGTTAGCGCCAACGATTTCCTCGCCCTTGAGTGTTCGAAAAAATCGACCAAATAATTGGTACATTCCGCAAATCATCAACATCGGCACGCCGTCTTTTGCTAATTGTCGCAGTTCATCAGCTCGTGCCAGAAGATCATTTTGAATAATCGTCTGCCCAGAATCTTGTCCGCCGCCGCCAACAAAAATATCAATTTTAGAAAAATCCGTTGAATCGCCTGGATTGTGATCGATAATCTCAACTTCAAAGCCACGTCGCTCCAGTCGTTTTTTCAGGACTAGCGTGTTGCCCCAGTCGCCATAAAGATTCATATCTCGTGGGTAAAGTTGCGCAATTGTTATTTCCATTATGATATTTCCTCCACGTCGGTTTTTTCGCTCAATAGGCGACGAATCGCTGTCATGGCTGTGTAGCTACAAAAAATCTGTTTTGGCTCGTCGGGATTAGTATTAATGAAATCTTCCAGGGCTTTCGAAATATTGGTGTCAATTTTTCCAATTGGAATGTCGTCATATTGAAGCCGCAAAGCCATATCGTAAGCGCGCGCGCCGCTGATCATCGCTACGTTTTTTAATAGCGAAAAATCGACGTCCCAGAACCAACTTACATCTCGTCCGTCGGCGTAATTGTCATTAACGGCGATCATCGTAGCACTATTATTTTTGGCGAACGACAGAAGTGCCAACCGAAAGCCGCTTGGATTTTTCACCAAAATAAGCTCAATTGGTGTGCCGTTCAAGTAAATCGTTTCACCACGACCAAACGCCGGCTTTATGTTTTCCAGCGCAGATAAAATCGTATCGGTAATTTCCGGTCCCGCTATTTGTCGAGCCAGGGCAACCGCCGCCGCCGCATTGAGAAGATTGTAAACTCCAGTGAGTTGCAGATCTACGTCAATTTCTTTATTGTCAATTTGAAAAGTTGCCTGTTGAGCGTTAATCTTTTTCAATAAAACATCAGCAACTACGCTTTGATTCGCGGTTGCGGTGCCGTATTTTAAAGTGTCGTCTGTCGGCATCAATTGAAGTAATTCGCTGGTTGTACCGAAGAAAACTTTTTTAGCCTGAATATGTTCGCTAATCTTAAAAATTCGCGGATCGTCGCGGTTGAGAACGACAGTGTCGCTGGTGGCTTCAGCTATTTTTTGAAGCAATGCGGCTGTATTGTCAATTTCTCCAAATCTGTCCAATTGATCGCGCATAACATTCAGAAGCAGGGAAAAGCGCGGACGAACAATCTGCACAAATTTAACCGCCCAAGCCTCGTCCAGTTCCAGAACTGCAATATCGGCGTCCAGCTTACCGCGGATATTAACCTCATCGAGCAGCGCCGCCGCCACGCCTCGGGAAAAATTGCTACCAGTGCGATTAGTGAAGACTTTCAGTCCAACTGATTCCAGCAACTCTACAACGATCTTTGTCGTCGTTGTTTTTCCATTCGTTCCGCTGATAATCACCACGCCTTGCGGCAAATCTGCCAACGTTCTCTGAATAAATTTTGGGTCAATTTTTTCAATCACCAAACCCGGCAAGGCTGAACCACCACCGCGTAATTTAGCGACTTTCTTGACGCTTTTGCCAATAATAGTACTAATCATCTGTCTTGCCATATTGTCTATTATACTCTGCCGGGTCGATGTGCTACAATATCAATATGTTTTTGGTGGGTATCTTTCAGTGGTGGTATGGCAATGGCTTGTTGCAATATATCCGACAAAGTTTTCTGGGAGTTTTACGAACCGCAGATTTTTTCTCAGTCGGGCTGCTTTTGAAAACCTTATTTAATCCTTTTCGCCAGATTTCAGCCGCTCCGGTTGGTGGCGACTTATCCGTGCAGCTATCTGCGTTTTTTGACAAGATGTTCTCGCGAGTAATTGGCGCGGTGGTGCGCTCGATGGTGATAATTATTGGAATATTGATGATATTGTTACGATTTTTGTGGATGATTTTAGGAATTATTATGTGGCTGGCGCTGCCGCTGATGCCGTTTATCGGAATTATTTTATGGCAAATGGGAGTTTCTGTATGGAAATAGAGCCGAGATTTAATTACGACAGTTTGCGGGCTCAGAAGGCGCGATTTTCTGTAAGGTTTGGCAATGCTTGGCATATCGTGGCGATAGCTGTTGGCATTATGATGGTGTTGCTTGGTTTGTGGTCGTTGATTGAACACGGGGCGATTGGCTGGCTATTATTTGGTCTGAGTGGCCCGATGATTATGGTGTCGATTTGGTGGGAAAAAGACTTAAAGACTGCGGAGATTAGTAAAAATCCTAAGACGATTGACGATGTGATGGCGGCAGACGTTTTGGGTAAATTGCCGCGCAGACCGACGCCGATTGATATTGCTGAGGCGATTACAGGTACGCGAGCCGGGCAATTTTTGGCAGTGCGGCTGGGTTTGACGCCGAATTTCTTGCGTAATATTTCCGTCGATGATCCGAATCGAACGGAGCAAATTTGGAAGGCGGCGATTGAAATTTGGCAGAGTACGGAAAGCCCGAAGATTACTAGTGCGGTTTTGGCGGCGGCGATAGTAAAGCAATTGCCACAGCATGATTCTTTGCTGGCGAATATGAAGATCGATTTTCATGATATCGAGGAGACTATTCGATGGTACGAGCGAATCAAGGCGCTAATTGACCAATATAAGGAGAAGCCGCTAAATACGGGCGGAATTGCTAGGGATTGGTCTTTTGGTTATACGCCACTGCTGAGTCGATTTGCTCAGAATATTAGCGTCAGTGTATCTGGCGGCGCGTTCACAACTAAGTTAGCTGCGCACGAGGAAGCGCTGGGGCAGATGCTTAAAACGTTTAGTTCTGGCGGGCGGCAGAATATTACGCTGGTTGGTGCTGACGGCGCGGGAAAAAGTACTGTCGTGTCGGCGTTTGCGGAAATGTTGATTGACGGACATCGAGGCGTTCCTGGTTCGCTGATGTATCAGCAAGTTTTTATGCTGGACGCGTCGTCGTTGATTAGCGTGGCGTCGGGTCGCGGGGAATTGGAAAATCTAGTAACGATGATTTTGAACGAAGCTTTTCTGTCGAAAAACGTGATTTTATGTCTGGACAATGCGCAATTATTTTTCGAAGAAGGCGTTGGTTCGGTTGACTTGAGTAATGTGTTATTGCCAATTCTGGAGGCGGGCAGACTTAGGACGATTTTAACGATGGACGATCAGCGATTTTTGCAAATTTCCCAGACTAAGCCACAGCTTGCTCATGCTTTGAATACAATTGCAATTCAGCCGTCAAACGAGCCCGAAACTATGAAAATCATGCGCGATCAATTGGTTTTATTTGAGGCGCAGCACAAAGTGACATATATGTATCAGGCGCTGGCGGAGGCGTATCGTGTTGGCGATCGTTATGTTCAAGATTTGGTAATGCCAGGTAAGGCGTTGAAAATTTTGGAAGCAGCAGCAAGTTATGCGAGTGGCGGGCTAGTGACCGCGCAATCTGTGGATGATGCGATTGAGAAGACTCTTGGCATAAAAATTTCAGTAGCATCTTTGAACGACGAAAAGGAAAAATTGTTAAACTTGGAGTCGTTAATTCATCAGCGAATGATTAATCAAACGCGGGCCGTGACAGTTGTTTCTGACGCTATTCGCCGCGCGCGCACAGGTGTTAGAAATCAGAATCGACCGATTGGCGCGTTTCTGTTTCTTGGTCCGACTGGTGTTGGTAAAACGGAGCTTTCGAAAGCTTTGGCGGATGTTTATTTTGGCGGTGAGGGCAATATGATTCGCTTGGATTTGAACGAATTTGTCAGGCCGGATGACGTGGCTAGGTTAATTGCGGATGGTTCGCGAGATCCGGGAAGTTTGACTGCTCAAGTACAGAAGCGCCCGTTCTCTGTCGTGCTTTTGGATGAAATTGAAAAGGCTCACCCTCAGGTCTTGACGACGCTTCTTCAGCTTTTGGACGAAGGAATACTTCGCGATGAAAATAACCGAGAAATTAGTTTTCGCGATACGATTGTAATTGCGACGTCAAATGCTGGCGCGGATAGAATTCGTGAATATATTGAGCGGGGCTATCAATTGGAACAATTCGAGCAGACATTTATTAACGAGTTGATTAATGCCAATTTATTCCGCCCAGAATTCTTGAACCGTTTTGATGAAATCGTTTTGTTCCGTCCGCTAGGAAAAGAGGAGCTACTGCAGGTTGTTGATTTGATTTTGGCGGGAGTCAATAAGACCTTGGCGCCGCAAAAAATTCAAGTTGCGGTCGAGGAAGAAGGTAAGAAATTGCTAGTCGAGGCTGGCTATGATCCAAGATTGGGAGCTCGCCCGATGCGTCGCGTCGTCCAGCGTGCTGTCGAGAATACTGTCGCCAAGCAAATGCTAGCTGGCACAATTGCGCCTGGATCAACTACAATTATTACCACCGAACAAATCCGCCAGATCTTAAGCAGCCAAGCTCCTCAAGTGTCAGTGATTACCCCAAACAGTTAGTTGAGTTTCTTGACGATAGATTTAGCCAACTCCCTATTAAATGGCGCCACTGCCGCCACAGCTACCGCGCCAACACCTCTCATAAGCGCGCGAGCCTTAGCTTTGAAGCGTTCTTCGATTGCCATATTTGGATTTGAAGTGTCAATCTTTGGTGATTCAGACAAAAATGCCAACCGCACAGCTCTTGCGCCCAGTGCCAGACTCCTCTTTGTATCGCCAGCCAGCGCTTCAGCGAAGCCTGTACGAGCAGTAAAGTTAATGTCGTATTGTTCAATCTTGCGGTCCTTGTCGGTAGCATGCTTGCGAGACTCTTCAATATAGCGCAGGCCTTTGCTTAGATTTTCTGTTGCCCGTTGAGAGTTTTCCTGATTATCATAAGAAGGGTCTGTTACGATAAGCTGCAGCTGCAGGGTTCCGAGCGTTGCGACGCTCGCGCCTAGTTCACGTAGTGTACTGCGATTCTCTTCTTCTTCGACCAAAGCTTTGTGTTGCTCCACTGCTTCAGTAGCCCATTTTTCGGATTCATCGTAGTCGCCTTGATGGCGGTAGGCGGCACTTAAATCACGAGCAGCACGGGCTTGTTCGGATAAGTTTGGCGCCAAATTATAAGCCAGGGAGGCTAATATGGCCGCCTGCTCGAAATCTTTCTCGCGTATTGCTTTTAGAACGGCTTCCATTACGCTAGGGAAGTCATTTATAGGCCTTTGTTCGTTAGTCTCCATCATGATCCTATTTATACCACTATTTAATATAAAAAGCAAGCAAATAGTAGTTATAATTAAAACCCGTCACAATAACGGGTTAATCTGGTACTCCGCACAGGAATCGAACCTGCAACCTTTGGTACCGGAAACCAACGCTCTATCCAGTTGAGCTAACGGGGCGTGTGTTTTGTTAATGCAATAAAATGGTACACCCGGCAAGATTCGAACTTGCGACCCCTTGGTTCGAAGCCAAGTACTCTAATCCGCTGAGCTACGGGTGCGTATGAAGTTATTATAACATAGATGACGTGTGAGTAAAATGATATACTATGCACATGGACGTCATGACTAATGTATCACTGAAGCAATATACAACTATGAAATTGGGAGGCGAAACGCGTTTTATGGCGACAGCAGATTCTCCTGGTGACGTTGTGTCGCTTTATCGCAATGCTAAGAATGAGAATTTATCGATTTTTGTTTTAGGTGGTGGTAGTAATGTTATTACTCATGATGAGGTTTTTGAAGGGATTGTGCTGCTGAATAAAATAAAAGGCTTTGAGATTATCTCTGAAAATGACGAAACGACGGATATAAAAATTGGTGCAGGTGAAGTCTGGGATGAGGTCGTTGAAAAAGCTATTGAACTTGGACTTCAGGGGATTGAGGCTATGTCGGGAATTCCTGGAACGGCTGGAGCTGCGCCGGTTCAGAACGTTGGGGCGTACGGTCAAGAAATCGCCGATACGTTGATTAGTCTGGAAGCTTACGATTCAAAAACCGACACAATTGTAACTATTTCTGCTGATGAATGTGACTTTTCTTATCGAAATAGTATTTTTCGCGACAAGGAAAAGGGGCGATATTGCATTCTGAATATTACTTTGCGACTAAATAAAGCAGAGCCGAAACCGCCATACTACGCTTCTTTGCAGAAATATATTGATGAAAATGATATTCGTGAGGTCAATTTGTCAGTGATTCGCGTGGCAGTTCTTAATATTCGTTCAGAAAAATTGCCAGACCCAGCGGAATTGCCGAGTGCAGGTTCTTTCTTCAAAAACGCGCTGGTTGAAAAGTGGAAATTGGAAGAATTGCAAAAAGAATATAGCGACATTCCAAATTATGCAATGTCTGACGGAAGATATAAAATCCCGACAGGTTGGTTGATAGATAAGGCTGGCTTAAGGGGCTATCGCAGTCACGGCATGCGAGTTTATGAAAAGAACGCGTTGGTGCTTGTGAACGATTCGGCAACAGGATATGATGATTTGGCGGCGATTCGTGAGGAAATTGTGCAAATTGTCTTTGGCAAGTTCGGTATAAAAATTGAGCAAGAGCCGTTAGAACTTTCTCTTCAATAAGCATATGCTTTTTTGTAGATTTGCGCTACAATATTGATATGAATCGTGGGACGGGTGGCTATACGATAATTGAAGTGGCAGTAGTTATTGTGGCTGTGTCTATTTTGGCTGGAGTTGCTTTGGTCGGTGGTGATAGGTTTTTAAATCGAACTAGAGATGAGCGTCAGCGCGCCAATGCTGCCACACTATCTCTGAAGCTGGAGCGATATTATAAATATAATAGTGTTAGTGGTATCGGCCACGAGTATCCTTCTTGTGCTGATTTGATTAAAAATTTCTCGTCAATTGTGGGTGATGATTCGTTGAAAAAAGAAATGGTTAGATGTGATTTGATCGACTTTGATAACATAAAGCCTGGTGAGCTATTCTATGGAACGTCTAATATAGATGATGGAGATTGTACGAAGCCAGCTTCTGGTCCTATAACTGACGTAGTGGCGGCAACTTGCACTAAATACGCCATTGTTTATAGAGAGCGTTCGACGGGAATAATAAAAATTGTGAATAGCATATGGAGAGATTAATGAAAAATAGTGATGGTTTTACTATAGTTGAAGTAGCGGTTACTTTGGTCATTATTGGTATTTTTTCGATGGTTATTTTAATGATGCAAACCCAGGTCAGCAATATATCCGTCTTAGAAGTGCAGCACACGAAGGCTAGCTATTTGGCGTACAGCAATATGCGTAAGTATGCAAACGACTCTCCTCCTGTGTGGTTTAAGTGTGTAGATCCTCCTAGAGCTCCAGGCTCCAGATATACGGTTATGACCAGTACAGGTAGAGTTGATGGATTGCCGGGAATGGTTAGGCAGGAAGTGTATGCTTCGGCTCCATATGGATGTTTAAGTGGCACGACAAGTTTTGGTATGCCAATTAAAGTAGAGTCTGTTGTAGAGTATGGATTGCCAAGCTCTGGCACCGGCAGTGGAAGAAAGGTTGTACATGCGACATACGCAGCGTTTTAGAGAAAGTGGGTTTACTGTAGCCGAGCTGGCGATGGTCATGGTGATTATTGCTATGATTGTCGGCGTGTTTAGTCAGATGTTAATTTCAGCAAACCAAAGCGCATCCATAAGTAAAGCAAGAGTTGATATTAATCGTAGTCTTCACATTTCTATGGATGCAATTGAAACTGACGTGAGGCAAACTTTGCGTTTTAAGGTGAGCAGTCGCGATTGGGAAGACACTCTTGCTACGGATAGAAATTTCACTGGCGCGACGCCTAGAGAATGGAGATATAGGAGCAATCCATACTCGAGCGGTGCCGTTCATGATCCCGAGAAAAACTCATTAATATTATTGCAGTACGCTACTACTATGGGTCGTGGTTCCAATACTCGAGAAATTGTCTATTTAAGGACTCCCAGGTTTGACTGTGCGGCGAATAAAACTCAGCAGCCAAAGTATAAGAAGATAGTAATTTATTTCTTAAAAGACGGCGAGTTGCATCGTCGTACCTTATATAATGATTTGGTAGACACTTACAATCCGTATACAGTAGAGCCTGCTAATTATTTCTGCATGAATAGTATAGACAACATCAAGTTTAAGAGCCGTGCGGTATCGATATATCGAGATACAATTTTAGCGACGGGTGTTTCAGAGTTTAAGATTAATTATTATGATGGAAATACGTTGATAAGTAAGAATAGCGACCCGGGTAATAGCGATAAATCATTTCTTAATGCTGCAGATAGTGTAGAAATTACTCTGACAATTCAATCACCTAGCAAGCAAGTTTCTGATTCGCAAACCTTAACAATACGAAAGATAAATAACTTATGATTCAACGAAAAAATGGCTATTCTTTGGTGCTGATCATACTTATGAGCACTTTTATATTGGCGCTTTTGGCTGGTGCTATGAGGGTTGTGACTCAGTCGTATATTTACTCTCAGGAAGAGTACTATTATAAATTAGCTCAAGAGGCTGGCGAGGCGGGTACGGCGTATGCTAACGCCTGCTTGGACGCCAATGGAGCTGAGCAATCGTGGGGCTCGGTTCCTGGTGGGATTGGGCCACTTCGTCCAGAAACCAATTGCAAGGGAGCTGTAGTTTTTCCTGGTAATAGATATGTATTTGAGAACAGCAAGTTAAGAACGACTTTTGAAGTTGGCGATTTGGAGGCGTCAACTAAAGGTGCGTCGTCTGGTGTGGCTTTGTCGGCTGCCACCGCTCAAATCTCATCCACCGGTCGTGTTGAAATAACAAATGGCAGTGGTGTGGTTCTTAAGACTTATACTGCTGTTGTAAAAAAATCAGTTACTTGGCCAGCCGATATTGATGCAACGCGTACAGTAAGCGGCACCAACCGTACGTGTGCGATTTTGTCGAATAATGTATGGTGTTGGGGTAAAAATAATATGGGGCAATTGGGTGATGGGACCACTAGGGACTCCAATATTCCAGTGAAAGTTCGTTCTATTGGCGATATGAGGAATGGTGAGATTATCGATATTTTTACAGCACAACATCATAGTTGCGTGTTAACTAAATCAAGTACTGGCAGGAGAATATACTGTTGGGGTGATAATAGGTCTGGGCAACTGGGCAATGGGGATTCTGGCGGCGGTAAATATTCTAGTGTCCCAGTCGAGATTAAGCCACCTACTGGCGCGCTAGCTGCAGATTTTTCTGGAGATAAAATTAGCGCAATTGGAGGAACGGGTGATACTTCGTGTGCTATCGCATCAGGTAAGGTTTACTGTTGGGGCGGAAATGACTGGGGGCAGTTGGGCTACGATAGTCCAGGTAGTCCCGACCATAGCTCAGCACCAGCGATGATTAATTCAGGCGGACCTAATATAATTCCTAATAATTATTCCGCCACTAAGTTGTCGACTGGCGGATCTCGTTCACGGACTATGTGTGTTATAACTACCGAAAAAAGGGCTTACTGTTGGGGGCAGGCTAGGTTTGGGCAACTGGGCGTTGGTCCAGTAGCTGGCGATAAGTATAGTCGAGCTACTCGAGTTAAGGGATTGGAGGATGTGGTTGATATATCTCAGGATGGATATTGGTGGACAAAAGATCCTAATTATGTAACTCACACCTGTGCTGTCGCCAATGCAGGCAGGGTATATTGCTGGGGCGGTGCTGGGCTTGGGCAATCTGGATCTCCAGGGAAAGGTAACCCTAATAAACATATTGAGCCGAAGGAAGTCTATGGCTTACCTGGAACGGCGCTGCAGGTTGAAGTTGGTATTTCTCATTCTTGCGCTTTAATGAATAATAACAAAAAAAAGGAAGTGTATTGCTGGGGAAATAATGAAATGGGGCAATTGGGGGCAAACAGGAAATACGATGATTCCCCCGACGGAACTAGATGGACATATAAACCTATGCAAGTTAAGGATGGACTACCTGCAGGAGAGAAGATTGTTAGTTTGTCTGCTGGAGCGAACCGTGGTTGTGTCATTATGTCGAATAAGCGTTCTTACTGCTGGGGTTTGAATAAGGCTGGTCAGATCGGTGACGGCACTAATGAAGACAGGAATAGTCCAACGGAGTCTTTATTCTTGCGTCCAGTGCAAAATCGATATATATATTAAAAAACGCTTGCGCTTTTAAAAACGTTGTAGTATTATCAAGTTACAAATCAAACTAACAATTTAGGGGGCACATTATCGTGACTACAAAGAATATCAAAAATCAAGGTTTTACACTAGTTGAGCTTTTGATCGTTATCGTGATCATCGCAATTTTGACAGTTGTTTCTTTGGTTGCATACAACGGTTTGCAAAACCAGGCAAAGACATCTGCTGCTAAATCTGCTGCTGACGCTGTTGCTAAGAAAGCTGAGCTATACAACACAGCAGAGAGCAAGTACCCAGCTAACTTGGCAGAACTAACAAATACTGCTAAATCTGGCGAACCATACTACCTGGATGCAAAGACAGTTAATGCAGGTTCTCTTACTGCCGGTACTGCTCCTAAAGAAGCTAACACTATTGAGTATACATTATGTGGTACAAGCAATAAGGGTGCGCATGTTAAGTACTACAACTTCTCAAAGGACATTGTAGAAGAGCGAACAGTCGGTACTTGTCCTACTACTGCTCCGTAATTCGGTATAGGTAATAAAAAACTCCGGTGTTACACCGGAGTTTTTTATGTGTAACCTTACATTAAATATCGCGTAGAGTATGGCAGAATTCTACTACTTCTTTGCGTAGCTCAGTCAACTTATCGTCATTGTCACGATTATCTATTGACCGCCTCATCCATTCCGCGATTTTTTCCATGTCGTCTTCTTTGGCGCCTCGCGTTGTGACGGCTGGCGTTCCTAAGCGAATGCCGCTCGGTCTAAACCTTGGTAGAGGGTCATCTGGAATGGCGTTGGCATTCAGTGTCAGACCAATTTTATCCATGGCGATTTCCGCTTCCTTGCCGTCAATACCGAAGCTGCTGTGAATATCTGCCAGAATTAAATGGTTGCTGGTACCGCCAGTTACCAACTTAAAACCGCGTTTTTGCAACTCTTCCGCCAATCTTTTCGCATTTTTAACAATTTGCTCGGCGTAATCTTTGAATTCTGGCTGTAAAGCTTCGCCAAATGCTACGGCTTTTGCGGCGATGGTGTGCATGTGCGGCCCGCCTTGCGTGCCTGGGAATACTGCTCGATCAATCAACGTAGGTAAATTCTCGAGAGTTTTCTCTGGTTTTTTCAATGGATTGCCAACTATTCCTCGACTAAGAATCAGCCCGCCTCGTGGTCCACGTAGAGTTTTATGAGTTGTTGTGGTAATTACGTGAAAACCGTAATCGAACGGGTTTTTGGCAACGCCACTAACGATTATCCCCGCGATGTGGCTCATATCTGCCATTAGCATAGCGCCGACTTCATTGCCAATTTCAGCAAATTTTTCGTAATCTAGCTCTCGTGGATATGCCGAAAATCCCGCCAAAATGATCTTTGGTTTGTGTTTAAGTGCTAATTGACGAATTTCTTCATAGTCAATTTCGCCAGTGTCGATATTTTTTATGCCATAGCGAATGAAGTTATATTCTCTGGCGCTACGAGTAACTGGAGCTCCGTGCGTAAGATGTCCGCCGTGAGCCAAATCCATAGCCAGAATAGTGTCACCAGGCTCGCACCAAGCGTAATAAACCGCCTCATTAGCCTGCGCGCCAGAATGTGGCTGGACGTTAGCGTGATCTGCTTTGAAAAGTTTCTTAGCGCGGTCAATTGCCAGCTGTTCGACTTGATCAGTGTTTTCTTGTCCGCCGTAATAGCGTCGACCAGGGTAGCCTTCTGAATATTTATTAGTGAAAACACTACCGAGTGCCTGGAGCACGTCTGACGAAACGTAATTCTCGCTAGGAATTAGTTCCAGGCCGTCCGTTTGGCGCTTTTTTTCTGCTTTTATAAGTTCTTCAATTTGCTTGTCTTTCATGACTAAACCTCCATTAATACTTATTATATCATTGCTTATATATATCATCAGTGATATAATTTACGCATGATAAAAGACAAGTATCTTCAAAAAATCGGCAATTTAATCGCTGAAAATCGCCAAAAACAAGGTTTGACACAGACACAATTAGCTGAGGCGATTGGCACGTCGCAAAGTGCTATTAATCGTATTGAAAACGGGGGTCAGAATATTAGCATTGAGATGATTGCTAGAATTAGTGAAGTGCTTAATAACAATATTGTGACTGTAAATCATTCTGGAAAAATGAATTTTAAGGTAACTGGCGGCAAAAAATTGTCTGGTGAGATACAAGTTAAGACTAGTAAAAACGCCGCAGTGGGTCTTCTCTGTGCGAGTTTATTAAATAAGGGGAAGACGACGCTTAGGAAAGTAGCGCGAATTGAGGAGGTCAACCGAATTATCGAGGTTCTGAATTCGATTGGTGTTAAAACGCGTTGGCTGGATGGTAGTGATCTTGAGATCGTGCCGCCGGCGCGCTTGAAACTTGAAGATATGGATATTGCTGCGGCGAAGAGAACTAGGACGGTAATTATGTTCCTTGGTCCGCTACTACATCAATATGATGATTTCAAATTGCCGTTTGCTGGCGGCTGTAATTTAGGCAAGCGCACGGTTGAGCCGCATCTTAGTGGTTTGAGACATTTTGGAATGAATGTCACGGCGGAAACTGATTATTATCACGCAAAAACTGATGTCAATTCTGGCGATCGAACGATTTTGTTGACGGAGCGTGGCGATACGGTGACGGAAAATATCATCATGGCTGCGGCGTTGTCGCCAAATACCACCATTATTCGCAATGCTAGCCCAAATTACATGGTTCAAGACGTCTGTTTCTTCTTGAAAAAGTTGGGTGTGAAAATTGAGGGAATTGGTACGACGACCTTGAAGATTACGGGTCGTAAACGCATTAGCAAAAATCTGGACTATTATCCGAGCGAAGATCCGATTGAAGCGATGAGCTTTATTGCAGCGGCTGCGGTGACGGATTCGGAAATTACTGTTCGTCGTGCGCCGATTGAATTCTTGGAAATTGAACTAGCGACATTGGCGGAAATGGGTCTTAAATTTGAGCTCAGCAAGGAGTATTTTGCTAATAATGGACAAACTCGTTTGGTTGATATTAAATTGCGACGCTCCAAACTTCAGGCGGCAAAGGATAAACTTCACGCCTTGCCGTTTCCTGGAATTAATATGGACAATTTGCCGTTCTTGGGGCTTATCGCGACGGTGGCCGAGGGGCGTACGTTAGTTCACGACTGGAGTTACGAAAACCGAGCAATTTACTTTACAGAGCTAAGCAAGCTGAATGCGCAAATTGAGTTGGTTGATCCACATCGTGTTTATATCACTGGTCCAACAAGATGGAAGCCGGCCGATGTTGTTGCTCCGCCAGCGCTTCGTCCGTCCGTTGTGATACTTTTGGCAATGCTTGCTGCTCCAGGTGTATCGATTCTTCGCGATGTATATTCAATTAATCGCGGATACGAGGAATTGGCGGCACGCTTAAATTCGCTAGGCGCTGAGATTGAAGTGATTATTGAATAGGAATTCGCTTAATCTGCGGTTCTTTTTTAGGCTGAATTTGCGGTTTTGGAAAAATAAATTTGAGATAATCTTTCATCATTCGGGCGCCAGAAATAATCGGCAAATAGTTGCTTAATTGGTGGCGGATATGTTTTTCTAACAATTGGTCATTTTTCAAAATAGCGGCAGCTTTATGCATATTAACGTACAGAGATGAAACTTCGGCTTCGTAGTTTCTACCAGTAACTTCCAGGCAGGCGATTGGCTGGACATCGGCGACGCCGCCGTCACTAGTGGAGATGAGGATTTTCAAATTGGCGACGTCTTTCTCCCACGAAGTACCGCACGCTTCTAATCCGACAATAGGAATATTTATCGAGGCGTCTGAACCGATTGCTAACGCTCGTCCCAACTCTTCGTCGTAATCTTGTATGTAATGAACACGCTCTTTGAGAACTGGATCGCTATCAATCAATTTTAATACTTCGAGCAATTTCTGATACATCGTCACGTCGCCTTGGTGAACTTTTCCTGTCAGAATATAATGCGCGTTGTGGCTAATGAGAATTTGGCGCAATGAATCTGGGTTTTCAAATGGCATATAAGGTCTTTTGTAATTGGCGAATCTTCGCTTGAAGTCGAACAATATTGCGTTTTCTGGGATTTGTATGGATTTTCCGTACTGATCCTGGCGACTCAATAGGACTCGATTCAGTTCCTTTCGACCGAGTTTTTTCAAATATCTCAAATCCGCGCTACTCAGCGAGTCTAATTTTTCAGAAAAATCATTTGTGGGCAGCCCAAATTTATCGATAATGTCGTGATCACGATATGTTTGCAGCGTTTCAGGTAGCACCCACGTTTCAAGATCTATTCCATTAGTAATGGCTTGAAATTTGACTTTGTCGTTGTTGCGGTCGCGGAAATTTGCTACACGGGCATGTAACTTACTCACGCCATTCTTCGCTTCGGTAAGCTCAATTGCCAAAAGATTCGGCCTCAGTCTGTCATTGCGGAATTGCTCCATTAGCCAGCAGCGCACGGCATTGCTTTTTATATTTGGCAGAACTAATTTTTCAAATTGCGCACGATGAAATTCCGGTTCGGCCGCTTGAAGAAGCGTGTGGTTAGTGTAAAGTGTGTGCTTGCGAACGTAAACGATGGCCTCATATAAATTCATTCCGTTAGCGCACAGCTCGTCTAGTCGTGCCAATGCGGCAAAAATCGTCGCGGTCTCATTAAGTTGAATAACAGCCGGCTTAATACCGAGGAGTTTTAATGCTTTATAGCCGCCAAAACCCAGCGCTACTTCTTGGTATAGTCTATGGTCACCAGATCCGTCACCTTCGTACAATTGCCCAAAGTTCGGTTCTGAAATTGTAACAAATTGCGTTGAACCGAGCGTCTTCTTAAAAATGCTTAAGCTTGCATCTGGAAAACCGTTCGAACTTACAAAAACTTCGTCAATATATTCAAATCCGTAATCTTGAGGTGAAACAGATTCCGAAAACTCTTCTTGTGCGAGGTCGGTGATTTTCTGGTGTGATTCGCTACGATAAAACGGCGTTACTACTACGAATGGAACTTCTAATTTTTCAGCTACACGTCGCGTGTCCGCTGCCAAAACTCCAAGTCCGCCGCCGCCTTTAATGCCGTTGGACTTATCATAAATCTCCATCGTCCAATAGACATATGGTCGGTTTTCAGACAATTGATGCGTTAAGCTGCTTCTTTCAATTACATCATAAAATTCGGACGCATCTTCAATGTCGTGCGGTTGGTATTTTGGCTTTTCTGTATAAATATATGGATCCATTGATGCCCTTTATGGATTGAAATTGTCAAACTTGGTGCGGGTGGGGAGAATCGAACTCCCATCTCAAGTTTGGAAAACTTGCATACTAACCGCTGTACTACACCCGCAAGCTTTTACTATTGTAGCAGAAAGATGTTATAATGTGAATACGCCCTGATAGCTCAGTTGGATAGAGCAGAGGACTTCTAAGCCTAAGGTCGTAGGTTCGAATCCTACTCGGGGCGCCATTTCATATAACTAATGGGGGATATATGGATGCGAACAAAAAGCCGCAAATGACGCGGGAAATGATGGAAAGGCTATATGGTCGTATGAATACGTTGAGCGACAACAGCTCTAGAGCGTATGGGGATACGGGCAGAATGCTGACCGCTAATCGTAGCGTGAATTCGGAGCGCCGATATATTAAGGGATATGGATCTTCGATATCGGCCAATAATTCTGACAATCGAAGACGATTTGGTGCGGAAATAGGTGTAGCGCCTCGGTCGAGAGTCGCTAACAATAATCCTGATGACGCTGGCTTGTCTGGCGGTAATCGACGAGTCAATGGTTTACAAAATAATAATGTTCAGTCAAGCGTGGACAATTCTCGTCAATCGTTTAATGCTAATCGAATTACTTTTCGTGAGCCGCCTTCTCGCGGATATAATCCGTTTGGATAAATAAAAAATCCTCACTTCAGTGTGAGGTTATTTTTTTGGAGGGCCAGGAGGGGCTCGAACCCTCGACACCCTGCTTAAGAGGCAGGTGCTCTAACCAGCTGAGCTACTGGCCCACAACTTCATTATACAACAATCAATAAAAATGTCTACCGTTTTATTGAAAATAATTTATCGGTGTGAATAAATTGTCGTAAAACTTGGGGCGAATGATGGGGTTCGAACCCACGGCCTCCGGAGCCACAATCCAGCGCTCTAACCAAACTGAGCTACATCCGCCATAAACCAAGCTTCTCAAATTATAGCACACACTATATCTGTACTCAAGATGGTAAAATTGCTATACTTAATGACAATGAGAGAACTAAATGGCTCAGAATTAGCTGGATTTATCAAGGAGCGCCAGGCGAAACAGGTGCGAGCTTTAAGGCAGGCTTGGCATATTAATCCTCGTTTGGCAATTGTTACTGATGTCGAAAATTCAGTTATTGAAACGTACATGCGTTTGAAACAGAGATATGGCGCTGATATTTTGATTGACGTGGAGATTCATCGAGTCCCTGCGGGCGGCGCTTTGGAAGTGATTCAAGAATTGAACAATCAAGACGACGTTCAAGGAATAATTCTGCAATTGCCGATTAGCAATCCTGAGCAGACCGAGGAATTACTCGAGAGTATTCGAGAAGATAAAGACGTTGACGGTCTGCGTAAAAGGGCGATTTTTCAGGCGGCTACACCAACGGCTATTAGCTGGCTACTGGCTGGATATGGCGTTGACTTGAGAAATAAAAAAGTTGCGATTGTAGGGCGAGGTCGTTTGGTTGGTGCGCCTCTTGAGAAAATGTGGCTGAAGTCTGGCGTTGATGTGACGGTTTTTGAAAAAGGTGACGATTTATCTCAATTGATAAATTACGATATTATCGTGTCGGCAACTGGAGTTCCAGGGTTGATTAAAAGCCGGATGATTAAACCTAAGTCTGTGGTTATCGATGCGGGAACAGCGTCGGAAAATGGAAAAATTGTTGGCGACGTATCCGAAGAGGTGCGTCAGCGCGATGATGTAATCATTACACCAAAAAAAGGCGGAGTTGGTCCATTAACGGTTTCTGCGCTGTTTGATAATGTAATTACGGCTTGTCTAAAAATTGCGAATCAATCAAAAAACTAAGCGGCTTTTATGGCGGTTTTGACCTGCTCGACAACTTGGCGTGGCGTTAAGTTTGCTTTTACGATGTAGCTGTGAATTCCTAATTTTTTCAAATCGTGTGGGGCTTCTTCTTCGCCGAGATTAGTGAGGACGATAACGGGAATAGTTTTTCCCCAATCTTTAGATCTAATTCGCTTCAAAGCCTCCGCGCCGTCCATTTCTGGCATTTGTAAATCTAGCAAAATAATGTCTGGCTGAAACTTTTCGACTACTTCTATGCCAATTTGTCCGTTGGCAGCCAAGCGAACGTCAAATCCGTCCGATTCGAACTTCATTCGGTACATCTGGCTGATGGTAGGGTCGTCTTCAATGATAGCGATTTTTATCATGCTCTAAGTATATCATATAAACTATGCTATAATTTCTGGCATGGAAAACTTTAGGAACGAACGGTGTATTTCAGAAGCGGGTGATTTTCTTAATGGAGTTGATCATGAAGCTAATGAAAAATTAAATAAGGAAATTGCGGATCTTAGGAGTGAGGGATGCAGGGTTAAAATTGGAGAAAAGACCGATCTTGCATATAACAACCCTGATGGTATTAAAGATACATATAACTATTTGAAACGGGGCAATGCAGAACTAAAAGAGGTTCGTAAAAACTTTATTCATAAAAATCTGGCCACCGCGGCAATTGCGAATGTTTTAGATAAAACTCCTTTTGTGAAAATGGGCAAGTGGGGTGAAAAAATAGATTCGTATCTGGAGATTTTTCGCGATGAGTTATTGTATGGCGAATATCAAACTGCTTCGCGGCCGTGGCACAATCAACGAGGTTCCGCACTGACATTTTTGACAATTTCTGAAGCTTATAGATTAAGAGTTTCTCGCAAAAATGGCGAAATATTATCAGAAGGTAAATATCCAACTATGAGTGGCCCGCTGGATGAGTCGGTATTTGATGAGAAGATTAATGGCTTACCGCTGACAGAAGTTATGATTCAAGATAAAATCAACAGCGGTGTGGATAAAGCGACGGCTATTGAAGAAGTAGAGAAGAGAATTAGTGAAGTCAGAGAGTTTATCCAGGCGCCGGTGACTGAGAAGTTTTCTGACGTCATTCGGCATTGTGCGGATTCGCTTGGTATTCGTGAGCGAGTGGAAACAGTGAACGGTTTGTCGATTGATCATTTGAAGAAAGTGGCAGAAAAAGAGAATCGTTCGATTGACGATATGTTGGTGATGAGTTTTGGCTGCGGAACGGGATTGGCGACTTTGAAGATGTTGAAAAAACTTAAGGACGAAACGGGTGAGGCGCCGACGGTTATCCTGCTAGACCAAGATCCGTTGTCTCTAGCAGCGGCACAAAGCTTGGCGAAAAAATGGAATTTGGAAGATAAGATTGAAGTTCATTGTGAACGATTATTTAGCAAGCTTGGCAAGCCTTTGAGTTTGGAGGGAGTTCTGGGTGGTCGTAAGCTGGATATTGCGGAAGATTCTGGCTTGCGAGAATATCTACCTGATGGTGTTTATAAACAATTGACGCGAGAATCGCTGAAGTTTTTACGAACTGGTGGACTAATGATCACTGGCAATATGAACGTAAATCGCCCACAAAAAGAATTTTTGCATGGACTAATGGGGTGGGTTCCAAAGGTTAGGATGCGTTCAATTAAAGAAGGTTTTAAATTGCTCCAAAAATCTGGCATACCAAAAGAATCTATTGAAGCTACAGTTACTGCGAGCGGCGTTTACACAGTTTTTGCGATTAAAACGTAGAATAAAATGCTATAATAAGCATTAGTATGATGGTACGAGCGTTAGTACTAGGATTGGTTGCGTTGATGGCGCTAATTTTGGGCGTGCTCGTACTTAAAAAGTCGAAGCATCGTCATGATGTAAAGTATTGGTTTTTTCTGGTTTGTTTATGTTTGGCTGTGTGGTCAGCTGGACTTGAGGTGTTTTCTTTGGCAGACAATGGAGTAGTATTAGACACTGCGTCCAGGTGGTTTTATGTAGCTTCGGCTGTTTTTTGTCCTGCGTTGGCTATTTTCACTACAAAGTCATTCCTTCCATCGACAAAATCAACGAAGAGTTTTATTTGCGCATCTAGTATACTAATAACGATTTTTTCGCTATATATTATTTTGGTGCCTGAATTTATTATTAATACATCAGAAATTGTCACGCCAGTAGATTTTTCTCGAATTCCGATTCATGCAGTCAACTATGTCATTTTTGCAACTTTTTTCTCGGTATTCTTCTTAATTTCTATGTGTTTTGGTCATATAGCGTGGCGCAAATCAGATCCTGTTCGACGCAAGCAAGTCGCGATTTACATGATTGGTCTGTTGATATGTAGCATTCCTGGCTTTGTAGTGGATTTGATCCTTCCAGCTTTTGGTGATTATCGATATATATGGATTGGTCCAATTGCTACGATTATTTTCTTGTTTGCAATTATGTATAGCATCGTCAGGTACCGATTGATGGACGTAAAAATGGCGGTGGCTCGAAGCGTTTCGTATATGTTGCTATTAATCGCACTGGCTGTCGTTTACGTTATTTCTGCATATGTCATTTCAATTTTGGTTTTCCAACGTAGCCTGACGGTTGATAGCCACGTAAATCTCATGAATATGATTTTAGCTATGGTTTTGGCGGTCGTATATCAACCAGTGAAGAAAATCTTTGATAAATTTACTGATAGGGTTTTTTACTACGGAGAATATGACGCTGATACGTTTACGCGTGAGATTAGTAAAATATTAACCTATACGGCGGATCTGCAATTGCTAACTCGACGTGTTGGCAATTATATAGCAACTTCTCTTAAGGCGGAAAAAGTGGCGTTTTGTATTCCGGAAAAAGGAATATACGGTCGGGCGGGTCGGCGACGAATATCTGTTGTCGAGGAAGATGTTCGCAGGATTATGGATTACTATTATAAGAATTGTAGTTTTCCGGAAGTTATTTTGGCAAATCAAGTAAAAGATCCAGAATTGAAGAAGCTTTTGGATATTCATCGCACGAAAATTGTTATGCCGCTGCTGCATCAAAATCAAGAAACGGGAATTCTATTTCTGGGCGAACATAAAAGTTTGGGATATAGTTCTCGCGATATTGAAATGCTGGAATCGATTGCCGGGGAATTGGCGGTGTCGATTCGAAATTCTTTGTCATTGGAAGAAATTAATGAGTTGAATAAAAGTTTGCAGCGTAAAATTGACGAGGCGACGAAAGAGTTGAGGTTCAGTAATCGACAGCTTCAGCGACTGGACGAGGCGAAGAACGAATTTATTTCTATGGCTTCACATCAGTTAAGGACACCGTTGACTAGTATTAAAGGTTATCTGGATATGATGCTGGAGGGTGATCTGGGGAAGATTACGCCGACGCAGCGTGCGGTTCTTAGAGAAGCGTTTTCTTCGAGTGAGCGTATGGTGAGACTGATAAATGATTTTCTTAATGTTTCTAGGCTTCAGACTGGTAAATTTAACATTGATAAACAGGAGACAGACGTTGCTCAAATTCTTCGGGATGAAGTTGCGTTACTTAAGGTTGTGGCTGATCAGAGGTCTGTCGAAATGGACCTAAAGATTGATAAAAAAGTTCCATTGATTACGGCCGACTCTGAGAAGATTCGTCAAGTTATGCTGAATATGATCGACAACGCTATTTACTATTCAAATCCGCACAAAAGGGTAATAATTTCTCTGAAAAATAGTAATGGCGCGGTTGAATTTACGGTGAAAGATTCGGGAATTGGTGTACCGAAATCAGAGCAAGCAAATCTGTTTGGCAAATTCTTCCGCGGCACAAATGCCAGAAAAAAGCGACCAGACGGCACTGGCGTTGGCTTATTTTTAGCGAGGAAGGTTATTTTATCGCACGATGGCGAAATGATCTTTGAATCAGAAGAAGGAAAAGGCAGTACTTTTGGGTTTAAGTTACCAGTTCGTTAACGAAATAAACTCAGTATTCCAGAAATAACGATAATTAAGACGATTACAACGAGTCCCGCCACGCCAATGGTGCGAATAAGCTTTTTTCGGTCAAAAAACCATTGAGATAATTTGGAGCGATTCGTTGCTGTAATCCTTGTTACCTTTGGTCGCTGAGATGTCGCGTCCATCCCAGAATATTTTTTATTGCGCTTTTTCTTCTGTTTTGTCATGGAAATATTATACATTAATAGATAACGGCGGAGAAGTGGCTGATTTGCTATAGACAATTCGACAATAATTTGTTATGATATCTGAAGTCGTGGCCTTATCGTCTAACGGTTAGGACACCAGGTTTTCATCCTGGCAATCCGGGTTCGATTCCCGGTAAGGTCACCATAAAGATTGTTTGGAATAGCTCGCTTATTGTGGCGAGCTTTTTCATTGTTGCTTCGTAGTTTCTTTGGCGGCGGGCTCATCGTCAGTCTGAGACATCATTTCAGAATAGGCTTCAAGTATATCGCTCTCCTTATATTTCGGTTTATGTGAGCGCTCGATTGCATACCAGATTGTTACGGGTATCAGCAGGACGGTATTTATGCAATATATCGTAATTGCGGCTTCTATAGACCCAACGATATTTATAAATACTCCAGTATAGAATAAAAAGAAAATAATTACAGTAGTTGATCCGAAAATAAAGAACAAAATTTTTGAGATAATATATTTATCTATTTCTGGCATAATATTTATATTCTAGCATTAAGAAAATAGGTAAGCTAGTTTTGATTAACGCAAATCTTGACATTAAATAAGTATTACAAGTATCCTTGGTGCCATTTCTCATCACTGTTATTTCGTGGTATAATTTTAAAAATGAGCGATAATATATTTAAACGAACAAAAATATTAGCAACAATTGGACCAGCAACGTTCAGCCAAGAAAAGGTTTACCAATTGTTGGAAGCCGGCGTTAACGGCATCCGTATGAATTTTAGCCACGGTGCTAATGAGGAGCGAATTGAGCAGATCGATTGGGTGCGCACAGCTAGTAAACAGCTGGGCAAGCCTGTCGCAATCCTACAAGATTTGCAAGGTCCGAAGATTCGCTTGGGCGTTTTGAAAGATAACATGCTGAATGTTAAGGTTGGCGATATGTTGGTCTTGGATTCAGAAATTACTGAGCATGACGGCAGCTTCAATTTGCCAGTGCAGTACAATTTGGCGGAGAAGATGAAAGTCGGTGAGCCACTTTACATGTTTGACGGCAAGATCAGGACGGTTGTGCGAGAAATTGTTAGCCCAACTGCAATTCGCGTAGAAGTTCAGAACGACGGTTTTTTGATGAGCCGCAAGGGTCTGAATTTGCCAGACACAGATTTTGGTGGTGACATTCTTACTCAGAAAGATATTAACGATTTGGAGTGGGGCGCAAGCCAAGATTTTGATTATGTTGCATTGAGTTTTATCCAAAAAGCTGATGACATTATTGATTTGCGTCGTCGATTGACAGATTTGGGATCGACAGCAAATATTATTGCTAAGATTGAGACTAAGTCTGCCGTTGATCCAGAGAATTTGGAGGAAATCGTTAAGGCTAGTGACGGTATTATGGTTGCTCGCGGTGACTTGGCGGTGGAAGCTGGTGCGGAAATTGTCCCAGTTGTACAGCGTCGAATTATTGCCTTGTGTCGTAAATATTGCAAGCTAGTAATCGTTGCAACACAAATGATGGGTAGTATGGTTGATAATCCAGAGCCAAGTCGCGCTGAAGTAAGCGACGTTGCTAATGCTGTAATTCAAGGCGCTGATGTAGTTATGTTGTCTGATGAGACCGCCAATGGTAAATATCCTGTTGAAACCGTTCGTGCGATGCGCAAGACTATTATCTACACTCAAGAACACAGTGAAGTGATGTTGGTAGAAAAGTCTGAAATGCGTGAAAAAACTGACGCGATTTTAAGCTACACGGCAGCTCAATTAGCAAGGAGAATTAAGGCTCGAGCTATTATTGCGGAAACACACACTGGCGCTACTGCAATTAACGTTGCTGCATATCGTCCGAACCTACCAATTGTTTGTGTGACCGAAGATGTGAAGACTGCGCAAAAGTTGGCGCTAAGGTACGCTTCTCGTCCATATGTTCGACCAAACGATTCAAATGCAGCAACTAAGTTAGCTGATGAGTTGAAACAGGAAGGCTATTTCGGCGCAGACCCAGTTGCGGTTGTGCTTGTTAGTGGTCACAATCCAGAGCCAGGCAAAACTGACAATATCCAAGTTAAGACGTTGTCGTAAGGAGAATTTGGGTGGGCAGAAAATTTCCGAAGCAAACAATTCGCGATGTTGATCTACGTGGAAAAACTATTCTTCTGCGAGTAGATTATAATGTGCCACTAACAAAGCGCGGTCAGATTTCTGATGATCTAAGAATTCGCGCTTCGCTGCCCACACTCCGATATTTATTGGAGCAGAATTGCAAGATTGTTATCATGTCTCATCTGGGGCGACCAAAAGGTAAGGATCTTAAGTTTAGTCTGAAAGTTGTCGCAGATCACCTATCCAAGTTGTTGAACCGTCCGGTAGAATTGCTGGATGATTGCGTGGGCGAAGCTGTTCATCAAGCTGTTCGCTGCTCGCCACTAGGCAGTATTCTTATGTTGGAGAATTTACGCTTTTATGACGAGGAGGAGGCTGATGATTTAACATTTGCCAAGTCAATTCAGCGCGCTGTCCGAGCGGATTATTTTGTGCAAGACGGGTTTGCGGTCGCGCACAGGGCGCACGCCAGCACTCATGCGATTACATTGTGTGTTCCGGGGCTAGCGGGATTACTATTAGAAAAAGAATATGTAACTATCACCGAGGCGATAAATAAGCCAAAACGTCCGTTGGTTGCGGTTATTGGCGGCGCGAAAGTTAGCGATAAAATATTACTGATTAAGCGTCTAATTAAAAAGGCGGATCGGATTTTAATTGGCGGCGCCATGTCAAACACGTTTTTACATTGTCGTGGGTTTAATGTCGGCAAGAGTGTGTTTGAGCCAGGAATGGAAAAGGTTGTCGCGGAAATTTATGATTTGGCAGCGGCTAAGGTTGGCGTAGAGAATGTTGATGATTTTTTGGTATTACCGATTGATGTGGCGGTTGCGCCAGAGATTTCTAAAGATTTTCCTCGTCAAGAAGTTAATATTGATAAAATAAAGGACTTAGATATGGCGCTGGATATCGGAAGTCAGACAATTGAGAAATTCACGAAAATACTGGCTGACGCGAAGATGGTTATTTGGAATGGTCCGCTAGGCTATGCTGAAATTGATAATTTTGCAATAGGTTCAGCGCGAGTAGCGTTAGCTATTGCCCAGAATAAAGGAGTAGTTTCAATAGTCGGCGGCGGAGATACGGCTGATTTTATATTGAAATGGGACGGGCATGACGGCGCCAATTTTACTCATGTTTCCACTGGCGGCGGAGCTAGTATGGCTCTGATGGCTGGTAAAAAATTGCCTGGAATTGAAAGTTTACTAGACGCATACGGTTTGAGGTGATAAACTAAGCATAAGGATTATCTCATGAGAAAAAAGTTAATCATTGGTAACTGGAAAATGAACTTCAATATGCAGGAGGCTAGCTTATATTTGCATAAGCTGATGAACACGCTGCCGTCGCATAGAGATGTTGAAGTGGTGCTGGCGCCTACTATTTTGACGCTGCAGAGTTTGAGTTTGCAAATTAATCGTCGAATCGCTAAGTTGGCGGCCCAGAATTGCTATTGGCGAGATTCGGGGGCGTACACGGGAGAAATTCCAGCGGCGCATCTTCGTGGAATTGCTGATTATGTGATAATTGGACATTCGGAGCGTCGCTATATTTTCATTGAAAGCGAAAAAGACATTCGGCTGAAAGTTCAGGCGGCAATTCGAAATCGTATTCATCCGATTCTGTGTGTTGGTGAAACGATTCAAGAGAAGACTCTTGGCGAAACGAAGGATGTTCTGGCTGATCAATTGACTAGCGGTCTAGCTAACGTGACGGCGGACGAGCTGGATGAAGTAGTTATTGCATATGAGCCAGTTTGGGCGATCGGTACTGGCGACAGCGCTAAAGCGTCTGATGTAAAAAAAGCTACACAGATGATTCGACGACATATTTCTCATTTGTACGGTAAAAAAGCGGCGGAATCAGTTCGAGTTGTCTATGGTGGAAGTATTACGTCAATAAACGCCGCAGATTATTTAGCAATTGATGAACTTGATGGTTTATTGGTTGGGGCAGCCAGTTTGGATGCATATCAATTTAAGGAGATAATCTCAAAAGCACATAAAGGTTAAAAAATAGGGGGCATATGACAGATATTGATTTTGATGAGTTGGATAGAGCGGTAAGCTCTCTTATGGATAAGCAGCGAGAAAAAGAAGCTCCAGTGGTGGCTAATGAAAATAATAGCGAGGTTTCTGTACCTGTGCCCGTAGAGGAAAAGTCTGCACCGGAGAACTCTATTGGTACTAGCTTTGCGCCTCCGGTAACTCCATTTACACCTTCGTCTATTGCTTCTGCTCCTTTATCATCGACCTCTCAGCCTGAAGCAAAAAAAGAGCCTTCTAACGACGATGCGACTCCTAAAGAGATCGATAGTCCTACGAACGAGAAAGTTGCTAACGACTCAATAATCAACAGAGCTCCTGGCGTGGCTGCTAGCGAAGTAAAAAGTACGTCTGTTATAGCAAAGCGTCCAACTGGTCGTTTTATGGATGTTGTCAGGCCTTCATCTGTCAGCACTATCCAAAAACCTGCCGCTCCCGCTCCATCCCGAACTGGCACGACGATTCAGCCTTCACCTGATTTGGTGGACGTGATTAGCATAAATAATAGGCATTCTGCGGTAGAGAAAGAGATGTCTGATATAATTGCTCAACCAGATAATCTTAGTGACGCCCCTGATCTTAAAGACGTACATAATGAATCTACTTTTGCAGAGATTAAAGATATGCCTGCTGAGGAATTGTCATTGACTGATAAGATAGCGCAATCATTAGCCGTAAGTAATAGCGAAGCTCCTGCTGCATCGATGACTACGCCGCTGGAGTCTCCGTTTATTGCTAATGTTGAAGTGGAGAAGCGACCGCTTGGTTCTGTTAACCAAACTATGACTAGTTATGAGGTGAATAGTGATGAAGATGCGTCTGTGTCTGCTGATTCTGAGGACATAAAATTGGAACATCAATATAATACCAATTTATCTAATTATAGCATGAGTGAAAATTCTTTGGGCGATGCACCCGACTCGCCAATGGATTTGAGTCCAGAAATTATAGCAATTGAGGAGGCTGGCGTTCCTGAAGATTCAGACGATAAAATGTCCACTGACATTGACAGCTCTTTGATTGAGTCTTCCGAATTATCCGAAAAAGAAACTATGGATTCTGAGCCGGCACCGATGTTTGCCGCCGTATCTACAGAGGTCAAACCTTCAGCCGACAAAGAAAAGAAAAAATCTGGATTATTAATAGCGTTGCTTATTGTTCTATTTTTAGCAATTGGTATGGCTGGCGGCGCTGTTTCGTACTTTTTGCTGATAAAATAGATATATGTCTAATTTTACTGACGGATTAAATAGCGAGCAGGCTCGAGCGGTGACGCACGTTGATGGGCCGTTGTTGATTTTGGCTGGAGCCGGATCTGGAAAGACTAAAACTCTAACCCATAGAATTGCCTATTTGATTGGCGAGTTGGAAATATTTCCTAGTCGAATATTGGCGGTTACATTTACTAATAAAGCCGCGAAGGAAATGCGTCAGCGATTGGCACAAATATTGGGTAAAGATCCTGAAAATCGGCAATTTATGCCGTGGATGGGAACTTTTCACAGTATTTGCGTGCGAATGTTGCGGATGGATGGTGAAAATATTGGTCTGAATAAGCGATTCTTAATTTACGATACCGACGATCAAATAAGCTTAATGAAGCAAATTATGAAGGCTCGCGGTTTGACGGATAAAGATATTAAACCTCGAGCTGTACTTTCGGCTATTTCGAACGCTAAAAATGAGATGAGAAGTGCTGAGGATTTTTCGGCTTCAACTCGCGGTCCAAGAGAGCAGAAAATAGCTGAATTATTTTTTGCTTACGAAAAAGCCTTGAAAGATGCTTCGGCGTTGGATTTTGACGATTTATTGATAAAAACCGTGGAATTATTGAGAAGTAAGCCAGACATCCGTCATAAATGGCAGCAGCAATTCGAGCATATTCTGATTGACGAGTATCAGGACACGAATGCGGTGCAATATGCGCTAATTAAGCTACTGGTGAATTCGCGTCGCAATTTATGCGTGGTTGGTGATGACGCTCAGTCGATTTATAGTTTTCGCGGGGCTGATTACACTAATATTCTCAATTTTGAGCGTGATTTTCCAGGTACGACGGTGGTTAAGCTGGAGCAAAATTATCGTTCGACTGGCGCGATTTTGAATATGGCGAATGCGCTGATTAGGCATAATATTCATAGAACTGATAAAAATTTATGGACGGCAAATGGCGACGGTGTTGAGCCGAAATTATGGCAATTATACAATGAGTCTGAGGAGGCTTTGGCGATTGCGAATGAGATTCAGGCGCAAATTGCGAACGGTCGTCAATATGGTGACGTGGCGGTGTTGTACCGAACGAATGCGCAAAGTTACGCAATTGAGCGAGCCCTGCGCCAGAGTTATATTCCGTATAAAATCGTCGGCGGTCTGCGATTCTTGGATCGAGCGGTCGTTAAGGATTTATTAGCATATCTGCGATTGTTATATCAGCCGAGTGATCGAGTTAGTTTTTTGCGAATTGTGAATACGCCAAAACGCGGTGTTGGAACAGTAAGTATTTCTAAGTTTCTGGACTGGAATGATGCGTCAGGGAGAGACATGATTAGCGGGTTGCTGGCGGTTGAGGAGGCGGATACTTTGACAGCGCGTGCAAAACGTCCGCTGCTAGAGTTTGGTCAAAAATTGCACAATTTGCAGCAGGAAATTGACGGATCCCCAGCCGAACTGATTGAAAAAATCATGAAAAGTACTGGCTATGAAGATTTTATAAACGATGGAACGCCGCAAGCTGAAGAGCGAATGGAAAATATCGGCGTGCTCTTATCAGAGGCGAAGGCTTACGTTGACGTGGCGACGTTTTTGGAAGAGATGGCTTTGATGTCTTCGGCGGATACAACTGCCGATCAACAAGTAACGCTCATGACGCTTCATGCGGCTAAAGGTTTGGAGTTCCCGGTGGTTTTTCTGGCGGGACTGGAAGAGGGGATTTTGCCGCACGCAAGAGTGTTTGATAGCGGCAACGCTGATGACGTCGAAGAAGAGCGCAGGTTGTGCTACGTTGGTGTAACTCGGGCGAGGGAAGAATTGTTTGTTAGTTGTGCTAGTTCTCGGACGCAATTTGGTCAGATCGGCTATAACATGCCATCGAGGTTTTTGGACGAGATGGGCTTGATGGCTGGTGGTGCTGATAGGTCAGCTCAGCCGATGATAGAGCCTGATTTTTATTCGGAAGATATTGGCTTGGAGGTTGGTGATCGAGTTCGCAGTCCGAGTTTTGGTTCGGGGGAAATTATTGATAGCGAAGGGTTGAGTGTTACGGTTCAATTTGACAATGGAAATATTAAGAAATTGAACGTCGAGTTCGCACGCTTGGAGAAAATTTGATATAATAAGAATACCTACGTTGTGGGTGTGAACTTATGGGTATAAGATTACAAGCAAAACACTATTCTAGGAAAATTACGTTCGTTTCTGGCGCGATATTGATGCTGGTTGGCGGTTTATTTTTTGTTAATCAAGCATTGGCCGACGCCACTAAGCCAGCAGCCAAGGCTGGTGAGAAGTTGGTGACGATTTACGACAGGGGCGCAGAAAAGACGATTGTTACAAAAGCGAGGACGATTCGCGAGGCTTTGAAATTGGCTAAGTTTTCTATTGATGAACGCCAAGATGTAATCGAGCCGAGTCTTGATTCGGAGATGGTGGCGGAGAAGTACAATATTAATATTTTCCGCGCTCGCCCAATAACAATTGTCGATGGAAATAAACGCCTAAAGGTAACTACCGCCGAGCAGACGCCGGCTTTGATTGCGAAGGCTGCTGGAATTGAAGTTTTTGAAGAGGACAAAACCACTCTATCCAATTCCGATAATATGGCGGTTGATGGCGCAAACATGGTGATGAAAGTTGACAGAGCCTCGATGGTTAATTTTGTACTTTACGGCAAAGAATCTGTCATTCGTACACACGCCAAGACGGTTGGCGAGTTATTGAAAGAGAAGAATATCGACCCAAAGAAAGATGATACTCTATCCGTGGATCGTTCGGCAAAAATTATTCCTGGAATGAAAATTGAGCTTTGGCGTAATGGTAAGCAAACTATAACCGCAGAAGAAGATGTGAAATTTGAGGTTGAAAAAATTCAAGACGCGAATCGAGATTCGGGATATCGCGAAGTAAAACAAGCGGGCGAGAACGGTAAGAAAAATGTCACTTATGAAATCGAAATGAAGAACGGCGTGGAGGTGAGCCGCAAGGAAATTGCTAGCGTTATAACGAAAGAGCCAAAGAAGCAGATTGAGATTGTGGGGACGAAAAGCTCTACGTCATTTTCTGGCAGTTTTTCTGAAGCGCTCGCTAGATTGAGAAGTTGCGAGGGTAGTTATACATCAAATACTGGAAATGGATATTACGGTGCATACCAGTTTGATAAACGAACCTGGGGAAAGTATGGTGGGTATGAACTGGCTTCTGACGCCCCAGCTGATGTGCAGGACGAAAAGGCGTGGCAAACTTACAAGGCTCGTGGCTGGCAGCCGTGGCCGACTTGTAAGGTTAAAATGGGACTTCAGGATATCTATAGATAATAGTTTCAAAATCTGATATAATTTTTCTAATACATTGTGTGAATTGTCAAATTATTATGCGCGCAAAAGGTTTATTTTTTGGAAAAATTATTGGATTGGCTGTGTTGGTTGCGATTGCAACTCCAATGATTTCGTTTGCTGATGGGAAGACTTCTGGTGAGCATTTGGTTCGTATTTATGATCGCGGCGAAGAAAAGACCATTATCACAAGTGCATTGACTGTTCGACAGGCCTTGCGTGCAGCTAAGGTTACGATTGACGAAAAGATTGACGCGGTTGAGCCAAATATTGATATGGAACTGACGGGCGCAAAATACCAGGTCAATATTTTCCGCGCTCGTCCAATAACAATCGTCGATGGAAATAAACGCCTGAAAATAACTACTGCCGAACAAACGCCAGCCTTGATTGCGAAGGCTGCTGGGCTGACTTTATATCGCGAAGATAAGACGCATTTTACGAATTCCGACGATCTTTTAGTGAACGGTGTGGGTCTGGTAATGAAGATTGAGCGATCAAAACAGCGAACGATAACCGAAGAAGTTGATATTAATTTTGATATTGAGCAGATTAAGGACGATTCTCAGCCGATTGGATTTAAGAGTGTTAAGCAACTTGGGGAAAAGGGTGCGCGGAAGGTGACTTATCGGGTTGAGGTAGAGAACGAGCGCGAGATTAGTCGTAAGGAGGTTGCTAGCGAAATCACAAAGCAGCCAAAGAAGCAGATTGAAATAATTGGTACGAAGCCTAAAAATCCATTGACGAAAAGCAAGGGCGCGCAGATATTTACCGACTCTAAGGGTGTAGCGCATCGTGAAACGTATTATGACTTGCCGATGAATATTGTGATAAAAGCTTGTGGTAGCGGTGGTACTTATACGGTGCGGGCGGATGGCGCGAAGGTTGATAAAGATGGTTATATTTTGGTGGCGGCTAATTATGGTAATTATCCGCGATGTTCGGTAGTGGAGACTAGTATGGGTCCTGGAAAGGTTTATGACACTGGCGGATTTGCAGCCAAACATCCGCACGGATTCGACTTGGCGACTGACTGGACGAATGGAGATGGGCGCTAAATGGCTTCTTCCCATGGACCAAAAAAATCGCTCGGACAGCACTGGCTGAAAGATCCGGAGATTTTGGCGGATATTGCTGAAGCGGCCGAATTGATGGGTGATGATGTTGTGTTGGAGGTTGGACCAGGGCTGGGTACTTTGACCAGTCGCTTGTTGGCTCGGGCTAATTCGGTGACCGCCGTGGAGTTTGATGCTGATTTGGCACGAAAATTACCAGGGCAATTTCCTGGGAAAAAATTAACTGTCGTGAATCAAGATATATTACAATTTGACCTGAATCAATTGCCAAAAAATTACAAAGTTGTAGCTAACGTCCCTTATTACATTACCAGCAAAATTGTTGAAAAATTGATGACTGCGGAAAATAAGCCGAGCATTGCGGTACTGTTGGTGCAAAAAGAAGTTGCCGAGCGAATCGCGGCAGAGGCTGGGAATATGAGCATTATATCTGTGAGCGTTCAGATTTTTGCCGAAGCGGAGTTGGATATTGAGGTCCCTAGGCAGTTTTTTACGCCACCGCCAAAAGTTGATTCGCAAGTAGTGGTTTTAAGAACTCGTAATAATCCGTTAATTACTCCAGAAGATCAGAGAGATTTTTTCTGCATTGTTAAGGCTGGATTTTCTGCAAAGCGCAAGAAGCTGCGGTCTAGTTTGAGCGGTGGGTTGGGAATTGATAAGATTGTGGCGGAAGAATTGCTGAAAAATGCAGGAATTTCACCAGATGCTCGCGCTGAAGATTTGGCGATTGAAGATTGGAAGAGGCTACTGAAAGAGTGGCGGAATTAAATAAGAACGACTCAGTGGTTTTAAACTGAGCCGTTCTTTACACTAAAAGACTGAATTAATCTATCAGATTTTCGTGCTTTAAATCCTTAACGGCATTAGTGGCCTCTTCTTTGGTGAACTTCCACTGGTCGATAAGAGTTTTTATCAAGTTACTTCTACTATATTTTCCGTTTTTCAGAATATCTATAGCTCGTAGTCGTGCTCGCTCAGTGTAATTAATATTGTATTCTTTTAATACTTCTCGGGTTTCAGACTCTTCGAACAGATTGTACTTTACTATATGGGCTACTATGGATTCTCTTGAGGAGATATCGTTATTGGTTATGAAATTAATTTCAATAAGGTTGCGCAGATTGATTTTAAAGTCATAGTTCAGGCGATTAACTCCTTCTTCTGCCTCTTCTTTAGTAAATTGATAATTGTAAGTCTTATCTGTTAAATATTTTATGATGTACGATCTTGAATCTATGGATTTCTTGTTGAGATGTAAGGTTCTATTGGCTACGTGCTGGGCATTTTTTACAAAATCTATCTTTACAGACTTAAATGCATTGTCAATCTCCTCTTTAGTAAACCCTCTAGCAGCGAGGAATTTTTCATAGTTATTTTTTGATGAGATACTGTAGGCGTGTTCTATATTCTTTAGAGTCTTTATAGCCTGATCTTTAAAGAATTTAGTAAAGTCGATTTCGTTACTTAGCGCCGCAAAAGCCTTATTAACCTCTTCTTCTGAGAACATATAGTAACTGTGGGTATTTTCGCTAACGTCATGGGAAGTGAGGCTGCGTGTTATTGAATGTTTCGAGTGTCGAAATACCAATAGCGCGGGATTGTTAGGGCTATTCTGGTCGTCTACAATCTTTTTTATTGCCCTTTTCGCGTTATCTACAGCGTTGTATTCTGGGTAAATTGTCTCGATTAGCTGAAGTGCTGTATTGTATTCATCTCTTTTTCCAAAGGTGATACTATAGGCTTCGCTATATTTAGAAATATCGGACCTATATAGGTTTAGTGTTTTGCTGTTGAACCGGTTTTTGGCTTTCTCTGCTAATTCTCTTGAAAACCTCTTATCCCATTTTCCATCGCTTCCGACTACATAGTTGTCTGGCGTGACGGCATTCTTTAACATATCGCCATTTTTACCGACGTAGTAGTCGCCGACCCACTGGTCATGCAGCATGTGGCCTTTAGTGTCGAAGTAGTACCACTTGTCTCCGATCATCTTCCAGGTATTTTCGGTCATGTGTCCGCTGGTATTAAAGTAATACCAATGTCCGTTTATATATTCCCATTTACTGTGAATGATATATCCGCGTCCGTCAAAGTAGTACCATTTGTCGCCAATCCTCTCCCATTTGCTCTTTGGGTAGCTGCCGTCCGAATTTCTATACCACCATCCGATTGAGTCTTTGCGCCAATCTCCGCTTGCTGCATGAGTTGTTGTAGGTGTACTTGCTGTGACTATGGTGACACTTACGATCATTGCCGCTACTAAGCTTTTTAAAATTTTCTTCACAATCTCCTCCTGTTAAGTATTGTTTCAATTTTTTATTATAGCATACTATGATTGACATTTCCGCCAGTGGCGGCACTCTGTTGAATCTGTTATAATTTCTTTATGACTAAGAAACACGCTTACATCACTACTGCTATTCCTTACGTAAACGGCTTGCCGCACATTGGGCATGCTATGGATTATATGTTGGCGGACGTGTGGGCGCGATATTCCAGACAGAACGGGCGTGAAGTTCGTTTTCAAACTGGTGTAGATGAGCATGGCAATAAAATTGCCGCTAAAGCCGCCAGCCAAAATCAAACCCCTCAAGAATACGTCGATCAAACGCACGTCAATTTTAAGAAGATGATTGCTGAGCTGAATATTTCAGTGACGGATTTTATTCGAACAACTGACGCGCATCACGTTGCTGCGGTGCAATATATTTGGCAAAAGCTCGTTGAGGCTGGCTATATTTACAAAGGTTCATATGAAGGCTGGTATTGTCAGGGGTGCGAAGCTTTTGTCACAGATAAAGAAGCTGCCGATAATAATGGGGTTTGTCCAGATCACCAAACTCCGTATCAGCGTTTGAGTGAGGAAAATTACTATTTTAAAACCAGTGCTTTTTCGGACAATATTCGTCAGGCAATTGAGTCAAATAAAATGAGAATCGTGCCTGAATTCCGTAAAAAAGAGTTTTTGGAATTGATGAAAGATGGCTTGAAAGATGTGTCGGTTTCTCGTCCGCGTAAAAATCTTAGCTGGGGCGTGCCGGTTCCTGGCGATGATAATCAAGTAATGTACGTTTGGCTAGATGCTCTGAGTAATTACATTACGGTTATTGGTTATCCTGATCGTCCAGAAGAGTGGCAATCTTTTTGGCCGGCTGACGTGCAAGTCATCGGTAAGGACATTCTCCGTTTCCACGCTGGTATTTGGCCAGCAATGCTCATGGCGCTAGATTTACCGCTTCCGAAAGTATTGCTTGTTCATGGATTTATCAATTCTGGCGGGATGAAAATGGCAAAGAGTCTTGGAAATGGTGTTGGCCCGACTGACATTATTCCAGATTACGGCGCTGAGGCGTTTCGATATTATTTCTTGCGCCACGTACCAACGCAAGATGACGGTGACTTTACTTGGGAAAAGTTTGAAGCTGCGTATAATGGTGAGCTTGGCAATGATTTGGGTAATTTGGTTCAGCGAGTCGCTAAAATGGTGCAGAGTTATCAAGCGGGCGTTATTGGCGACGCTCCACAATCAGAGCACGACATGGGACCGTATCGTCAGGCGATGGAAAGCTATATGTTTGACCAAGCTATGGACGAAATTTGGCTGATTGTTCGTTCTTTGAATCAATATATCGAGAGAGTTCAGCCTTGGCAAGTTGCTAAAAATCGTGATAAAGATCCAGAAGCAGAGTCACATTTGAGTGAGATCTTGGCGCACGCTTGTGGCACATTATTGCAAGTGTCCGACATGTTGCGCCCATTTATGCCGCAAACTGCCGAGAAAATTCATGATATGTTTGCCAGTGGTGTCGTGCCGTCAGAATTGACGCCTTTGTTCCCGCGCAAATATATTCACACGCCAGATCCACGCGCTCCGAAAACAGAATCTCAGGTTAAATAGTTTATGATTGAGTCTGATAAGAAAAGTGCGACTGAGGGTTTACGTCTGATAGATTCGCATTGTCATTTGCACGATACGGAATTTTTTACGGACAATCACGAGCAATTTTACAAAGAAACGGTAGAGGCGAATATTGGCATGATTTGTGTCGGTACTAATCAGAAAAGTAGTCGGCAGGCTGTGGAATTTGCCGCGAATCATGAGTTTACTTGGGCGGCAATTGGCGTTCATCCGCACGATACGAAAGATGGCTGGGGAGATGTCAAAACTTTGCTGGAGAATAAGACGGAAAATTCTCCGATTGTGGCAATTGGTGAAATTGGGCTTGATTATTATTACAATAACAGTCCGCGGGAAACACAAATTGAGGGCTTGGAGGCGCAGCTTCAAATGGCGATTGATTACAATTTGCCAGTAAGTTTTCATGTTCGCGATGGTGCGAAGGATCAGCCGTCAGTTTGGGATGATTTTTGGCCAATTTTTGACAATTTTCCTGGGCTTCGCGGCGTGTTGCATAGTTTTACGGACACGCGTGATAATTTGGAAAAAGGTTTTTCGCGAAATTTGTACGTTGGACTTAATGGAATTAGTACGTTTACAAAAGACCAATCGCAGAAAGAATTGTTCGCTTCGGTCCCGCTGGAGCGATTATTGATAGAAACTGACGCGCCATTCTTGACACCAGCGCCGTTTCGTGGTAATATAAATAAGCCAGAATATGTGAGATTGGTGGCTGAATATTGGGCAAAGCAGAGAAATATTGATTTTGATGCTTTAAGCCAAGCTACTCTTCGCAATACAAAAGAACTTTTTGGCATTTGAAAGTGGAGAAAATGAATAGTACGCCGGAATGTGTTACAAAAACACCTGAAATTGAAGCTCGCAAAAAAGAAGTTCGCAAAAAACTTGACACTATTTTTTCTGATGCCGAGCGACGCGATAACTCTAAGGTGAATCCTGAATTGGGAAAGACTGCGTTTGACGTAGCGAATATCCCTAATAACGAGGCGGTTGATTTATGTAATAAAGCACTTGGTAGCTATGGAAAAAGTCTTGATCGCATTAAGAATAGTCCGATTGAAGTTGTGCAGGCAATTAGTAATTCACTCCAACACTTACGTGATGAATACAAAACTAAGGAGAGTTGCAAGTGACTAGGTTTTTGAAAAAAGTACGAAGTTTGGTTTTTGCTGATGATAGCGACGCGGTGTCTTTATTGAAATTCCGTAAAAAAGATCGCCCATTAAAGAAGTTTACCGAGCGCGAACTAATCCAATTGGAAAGTGAAATTGGCGCAACAATTTTTGGCGAGAAGCCGGCGTATGTTGCGCGACGAGAATTTTTTAATTTAGATAAAGATACCTGGATTTGGTATGAAGAAGTTGCTGATGGTAAGGGTGGCCGGCAAGAATTGACTACGCGCTATGAAGTTCAGGCAAAGGGAATCTTAAAGATTCAGCCGAATTATCGCTATAGTTACTTGGAGGGCGACGAGCTTCAGAATTTTGTCTTGGCAACTAAGGAATATTACGAGCGAGTTTCTCGGCAATTATATAAGAAAGATCCGCAAACCGGTCGGTCGCTTTGATATAATAAAAAAGTGAATAAAGACTATATCTATCTTGATCATGCTGCTGCCACGCCAATGGACCCGTTGGTGGTTGAGGCGATGCTGCCGTATTTTTCTGAAAAGTTTTTCAATCCGTCTAGTCCGTACGCTCCAGCAATATTTACAAAGCGTGAATATCAAGACGCGAAGGCTCGGCTGGCGCGCTGCTTGGGTGTGATGGCTGATGAATTGATAATGACAGCTGGAGCAACTGAGTCTGTCAATTTGGCGTTCAATGCGGCAAATGGCGTAAGTTTAATTTCGGCAATTGAGCATGACTCGGTGATTAATTCCGCAAAAGCGCGTTCAGAAGTGAAGCTAATTCCGCCGCTGAAAAATGGACGAATAGACCCGAACGCGGTTAAAAAAATGCTAACGCCAGACGTTGGATTTGTTAGTGTTGCGCTAGTAAACCACGAGCTGGGCTACATCCAGCCAATTGAAGAAATTGCGGAAATTGTAAAAGCTGAGCGGCTCAGGCGCCAAGAAAATGATGAACCTTTATCGTTGATTTTTCATACAGACGCTTCGCAGGCGGCGGCTTTAATTGATGTGAAAATTAAAAGGCTGGGCGTTGATCTATTGACATTATCTGCGGCGAAAGTTTATGGTCCAAAGCAAGTTGGATTATTGTGGGTGCGACCTGGCGTTACATTGAAAGCGAATATTTTTGGTGGCGGTCAAGAGTTGGGGCTGCGCAGCGGAACTGAAAACGTTGCTGGCGTGGTTGGTTTTGCGACGGCTTTGGAGTTGGCACAAAAGCGACGTTCTGCCGAAGTGAAGCGACTGCGAAAACTACGAGAAAATTTGGTAAAAGATTTGAAGCAAGTTTTTCCTGATATGTTGATATCATCAGATATGAAAAAAAGTTTGGTGAGTTTTTTGAATATATCATTTCCTGGAGTTGATGCTGAAAGATTGGTGTTTTTATTAGAATCTCGCGGGGTTTTAGTGGCTACGGGTAGCGCTTGCGCGGCTAATTCTGGAACGCGTTCTCATGTACTAGCGAGTGTTGGTCTGAGCGAATCAGAGATTGACGGAAGTCTAAGGCTCACCTTAGGCAAGTTGAATAATGATGAGAACATAAAGCGAGCTGGCAAATTTATCATTGAGGCTGTGCAAGCGGAAATGAAGAGGATTCGTCGATGATTCATAAACTAGTTGGCTTAATGATTTTTGCTGCTTTGGTGATTTTTGGGCTTAGCGCATATTTGTCGCCGAATGATTTGGGAAAATGCCAAATCGTGGGCGAGGGCGATTGCCGTAAGGCTGATGCGATAGTTGTTGTCAGTGGTGGCGATACGAATGCGCGAACTGACGAGGCTATTAAACTGTATAAAGAAGGTTGGGCGCCGTTGATTGTTGTGTCGGGCGCGGCGGCCGATAAGACTGGTCCATCTAATGCTAAGGCTATGTATCAGCGAGCAATTAATAGTGGCGTTCCTGAGAAGGCTATTGTCATGGATGAATCTTCCGAAACAACCAGACAAAACGCCACTGAGGTGAAGAAAATTGTCGATTCGCGAAAAATTGAAGATGTGATTTTGGTGACAAGTGGATATCATATGCGTCGGGCGCAACTCGAATTTTCAGCACAATTTAACGACGTGAAGATTCGAAGTCATCCTGTCGCTTCTGATAAAAACTGGAGCTCGTGGTGGTGGTTGACACCGTGGGGCTGGTGGTTGGCAATGGGTGAATTAATGAGAATTGGGTTATTTGCTATGGGGTTGTCCAGATGAGTAAGAAAGTTTTTGTTGGAATGTCGGGCGGCGTAGATTCTTCTGTGGCTGCGGCACTTTTAGTTGAGCAGGGCTATGACGTAACGGGTGTTTATATGAAAAACTGGTCGGAAGATCTTCCTGGAATGCATTGTCCGTGGGCGGAAGATGTTGCTGACGCCAAGCGTGTGGCGGTTGGCTTGGGCATTGATTTTCGAGTTTTTGATTTCCAGAAAGAATATAAGCAAAACGTTGTCGATTATATGATTCGCGAATATCAAGCAGGTCGCACGCCAAACCCAGATATTATGTGTAATCAAGAAGTGAAGTTTAAGATATTTTTGGAGGCCTCGTTGGCGGCTGGAGCGGATTATATTGCGACAGGGCATTATGCGCGCGTTGCCCATGAATCGTCTTCGTCAGCCAAATTGTTACGCGCCCGTGATAACAATAAAGACCAAACGTATTTCTTATATCGAGTGACTTCGGAAGCTTTGTCAAAAACCATATTTCCGTTGGGCGATTTTACTAAGGCGGAAGTTCGCGAAATGGCGAAAGAGCGCGGTTTGTGGACGGCTAGCAAAAAGGAATCAATGGGAATTTGTTTTGTCGGACAAGTTGGAATTCGTGAATTTTTGTCGGAATATGTTAAAACTGCGCCGGGAAATATTATTGATCAACAGACGGGATCTGTCGTCGGTAAACATGACGGCACAATTTTCTATACACTCGGTCAGCGTCATGGTTTGAATGTTGGTGGCGGATTGCCTTATTATGTTGTAGGCAAGGATATGGAGAAAAATGAGGTTTACGTGTCGCGCTCAATTGATAATGAAAGTTTGTGGCGAAAAGAACTTAGACTGGCGGATATCCATTGGATTAACCAAGCGCCGCATAAAGATAGGAATGTGCAAGTTCGGCTGCGTCATCGAGGTGTCTTATTTGATGCGAAAATTGACGGAGATATTGTGCGTCTTTCTGCTTCGGAGCGTGCCGTAGCCGCGGGTCAATCTGCGGTAATATATGACGGCGATGAATGTTTGGGCGGCGGAATCGTGAAAACAGATTGACGTTATGGGAAAAATAGTGTAAACTGTTCTAAAGTAAGGAATAATAAAACGTAGAGTTAAAGGAAGAATTAATTTTATGCTAGCAATTCGTTTGCAACGTTTGGGTCGCAAAGGTTATCCAGTATATCGCTTGGCGGTACAAGAAGCACATCGTCATCCATCAAGCGGTCGTGTAGTCGCTTATGTCGGTAGCTACAACCCACACACTAAAGAATCAAATATCCAAGTTGAATTGGCTCAGAAATATTTGGACAATGGCGCACAGCCAACACCACGCGTAGTTAAATTATTGAAAGAAGCTGGCGTTAAATTGCCAAAGTGGGTTAAGGAAGTCTCAGCTGACAAGCACAAAGCCATCCGCAATCCAGAAAAGCTTCGCAAGAATCAACCAAAAGAAGAGCCAGCTGAAGAAGTAGCTGAATAATCTGTTGAGATTGGCGATTTGGCCTATAAACCCCATCTGTAAGGTGGGGTTATTTTATGGTATAATAACACTCATGAATGCCCAAAAAATACGTAGTAAATATCTTGAATTTTATAAAAAACAAGGTCACGCCGTTGTTGAGCGTGCGCCGTTGATTTTAACTAATGACCCGACGACTTTATTTACGGGCGCCGGAATGCAGCCGATGATTCCGTACTTGCTTGGTGAGGCGCACCCCGAAGGTAAGAGAATTGCCGATTCTCAAACGTGTTTGCGAGCGCAGGACATTGACGACATTGGCGATAATCGCCATACAACGTTTTTTGAGATGCTTGGAAACTGGAGTTTGGGCGACTATTTTAAGGAAGAGCAAATTGGCTGGATGTGGACGTTTTTGACTGAGGAAATTGGTCTTGATCCGCAGAGATTGTATGTAACGTGTTTTATTGGTGCGCCGGAATATAATATTGAGAAAGATGTTGAAGCGGCTAAATTGTGGCAGAAAAAGTTTGCAGAAAAGGGCATCGATGCAAAAATGGCGGACATCGGTAGCGAAGAGCAGGGCGCGGCACGTGGTGTAAATCCAGGTGAAAGAATTTTCTTTTATGACGGCAGTAAAAACTGGTGGAGTCGTAATGGCGGTCCAGAAACTACTCCGATTGGTGATCCGTGTGGTCCAGATAGTGAGATGTTTTATGAGTTTGATTTCATTGAGCACGATCCAAAATTTGGTGAAAATTGTCATCCGAACTGTGATTGTGGTCGATTTATGGAGATCGGCAATAACGTATTTATGGCGTATAAAAAAGTTGCCGAGGGAAAATTTGAGCCACTTGATAAGCCAAATATTGACCATGGATCTGGACTTGAGCGAATTGCGGCTGCAGTAAATAATGATCCTGACGTCTTTAAGATTAGCTTGCTCTGGCCGATTATTGAAAAGCTGCAAGATCTGAGTGGCAAGGATTACACTTCACACACCGAAAGTATGCGAGTGATCGCTGACCATTTGAGGGCTGCGACGTTTATGGCTGTTGATGGGTGTGCACCAAGTAATAAAGAGCAGGGCTATGTAATGCGTCGTCTGCTCCGTCGGGCAATTCGCTATAGTTTTGACTTGGGTATCGAGCAGAATTTCCTGCAAGAAGTTGTGCCGACGATTGCTGATTTGTACGAAGCTGATTTTCCAGAGGTGAAGAATAATCGCGACAATATAATTGCTGTCCTTGTTAAGGAAGAAAAAGCTTTTCGTCAGACTTTGAGAAAAGGTTTGCGACAAATGCAGCGCTACATTGACGATGGCTTGACTGGTGAAGAATTGTTCACTTTGTACGATACTTTCGGTTTCCCGGTGGAGCTCAGTACGGAAGAGGCGTATAAACAAGGAATTAAACTTTCGGACAATTGGCGCGATGAATTTACCGCGAAAATGAATGAGCAGAGGCAGCGCTCTAAGACGGCTCGCAAGGGGCAATTTAGCGGCGGTTTGGAAGGTCATGACTCTATTCATCTGAAATATCACACGGCGACACATTTGTTGGGTGCGGCGTTGCGTAAGGTTTTGAATGCGCCAGATTTACAGCAGCACGGAAGCAATATTACTGCCGATCGATTGCGCTTTGATTTTAATCACGATAAATTGACGCCAGAAGAAAAACAGGCGGTCGAAGATCAGATTAATGCTTGGATTGATGAAGATTTGCCAGTTAGTTTTGCTGTTTATCCAACAGGCGAGGCATTGAGCATGGGTGCAATTGGCGCGTTTGGTGAGCGTTACGGCGACGAAGTTAAGGTGTATTCTATTGGCAAGGATGATAACATTGTTAGCTTTGAAGTTTGCGGCGGTCCGCACGTCGAGCACACTGGAGTTTTGGCTGAAGATGGCAAGCGATTCAAAATCACCAAAGAAGAATCTAGTTCGGCTGGAATTCGTCGAATCAAGGCTGTTTTAAGATAGATAATTAACTGTTGCTCTAAAATCACAAGCGTTATATAATATTTCTTATATGGCATTGAAAGACATGTTAAAGAAGTCTGATAAGGATAGCCGCGAGCTATTGGTTAGCTTAGATATTGGTACGGAAGTGGTTAAGGCGTTGATCGCCGAAGTTAAAGACGACGAGCTGAAGATTATCGGTGTTGGGCGAAAACAGCAAGAAATGGGCGACATGCATAGTGGTGCGATTGCTGATATTGCTGGTGTTGTAGCGAATTGCGAGGAGGCTCTGTCTGAGGCTGAAGATCAAGCTGGCGTTCAGGGCAAGCGAGTTGTTATTGGCATTGCGGGCGAATTAGTTAAGGGTGTTACGAACACTATTCGCTATCGCAGGCCGCAGCCGAATAAGCCACTAGACATTGCCGAGATGGAATTTATCATTGAGAAAGTTCAGGAGCGCGCTCAGGGAAAAGCTCAGGCTCAAATTGCGCTAGAAACTGGCAATGAGGATGTTGAAGTGAAGCTGGTTAACTCGGCATTGGTGAGTATTCATATTGATGGCTATAAAGTTTCGAACCCGATTAGTTTTCAGGGGCGAGACGTGGCGGTGCAGATTTACACGGCGTTTGCTCCGATGGTTCATATTGGCGCGCTGGAGAAGGTTGCGGACGAGCTTGCACTGGATTTGGTGGCTGTGGCTGCCGAGCCATTTGCGGTGAGTAGGAGTGTTTTGGGATCTGATACGGATAGCAATTTCACGGCGATTCTAGCGGACATTGGTGGCGGCACGACGGATATTGCAGTTGTTAATGACGGCGGAGTCGAAGGTACAAAGATGTTTGGTATTGGTGGACGAAGTTTCACTAGGACTATTGCGGCTGACCTGGATTTAAGCTTCAAAGATGCAGAAAAGTTGAAGTTGAATATTGACAATGAGAATTTGAAGCCTAGTGTAAAGAAAAAGGTTGACGCAGCGATCGACAAGACTTTGGAAGTTTGGCTATCGGGCGTTGAATTGGCACTGAGCGATTTTGATAATGTCGATTATTTGCCGAATAGGATTTTACTGTGCGGCGGCGGATCGAGCCTAAAGAAAATTACTGAAGCTCTGAAAACTCGACGCTGGCCAGAGGAGTTGCCTTTTACTAAGAAGCCTGTGGTTCAATATATCAATCCAAGTGATATTACAGGAATAGTTGACGAAACCGGAGATATTAGCGATCACACATTCGTAACTGCAATGGGCTTGTTGCGAGTTGGATATGATACAATTATCGGTAGTCAAGACGGTAATAGTTTAGTTGAAAAAGTAAATAGGTTGTTAAAGATTTAAAATGAATAAAGACGTTATTTATATCGATGTAGAAGACGACATTACGACGATAATTAGTAAGATTAAGGCGTCGAAAGAGAGGATTATTGCGTTAGTGCCGCCTCGAAGGATTGGCGTTTTACAGAGCGCGGTCAATATTCGATTACTGGCTCGGGCGGCAACTTCGGCGGATAAGAGAATTGTATTAATCACGAATGATTCGGTTTTGGCTGGATTAGCGGCAACGGCAAAAATTCCTATTGCAAAAACGCTTCAGAGCAAGCCAGAAATTGCGGAGATTCCAGTCTTGAAAGTTGATGACGACAATGATGTGATTGATGGCGGCAAGCTGGCGGTTGGAGATATGGCGGATTCCGCGAAAAGATCAAAGAAATCTGATGAAGATTCTGCTGTAGATAATGTTATAGCTGACGCAAACAAGAAGGAGCCTAAGGGGTTGGACTCTCTGAAAAAGATGGTTAAAAAACCAAAAGTCCCTGATTTTAATACATTTCGTAAGAAGTTCTTATTGATAGGCGGTGGCGCCTTACTTTTGATTGTATTTTTGGTTTGGGCAATTTGGTTTGCGCCACACGCTACGGTTATTATTTCAGCAAAGACGACTAGTGTGACAGTCAGTGATACAGTCAACTTGAATGAAACAGCTTCTACAAATGCGAAATCTAATGTCATTAAGTCTGTAAAGAAAGAATTAGCAAAGGAAGTTAGTGTTGAATTTTCTGCTACGGGCAAGAAGAATGTCGGAGAAAAGGCGACCGGAGTGGTGGTTTTTAAGAATGTTTCCCCAGATAGTGTTACTATTGCAGCTGGTACAATTTTGAAAAATAGCGGACTATCTTATACTTTGAATTCTTCTGTGACTGTTCCAGGGGCTACATTGGGTTGGAGCTGTCCAGGATATAAATGTCCGGGATCTGCTTCTGGGGCTATTACTGCTAGTGAGGGCGGAGCTCAGTATAATGCAGCCACTGGCAGTATGAGTATTTCGGTTGATGATATTTCTGCGTCGCTACGGTCTGCTACTAGTGGCGGCACCGATAAAACTGCGACAGTTGTGACGGCTAGTGATATAGAATCGGCAAAAAGCAAGCTGAGCGAAAAGAAGATTGATGGATTAAAGGAGCAATTGTTATCATCGTTCGGCGATTCGGCAACGGTTATAACTGAGAGCTACGTTGAAAATCGATCAGATCCTAGCTCGAGCGTGGCTGTGGATGGTGAGGCGACTGGAGCTGTAACTCTAAAATCGACAATTACCGCCAGTGCATTGGCTATTGATAAGAATGAGTTAAAAAACTTTGTGGAAGCAAAGCTTAAAGAAGAGATTTCTGGTAAGAAGTCGCAGAGAATTTATGACAATGGAGTAAGCAAGATTGCGTTCTCGCAATTTTCTAAGGCGCATAATGCACAGACTGTGCGCTTAACTACGAACGGAAAGGTTGGCCCAGATATTAAAGAAGCGAACGTAAAGGATCAAGCCAAAGGCAAGAGTTACGGAGAGGTTCAGTCTGCTATTGAATCTATCGAAGGTGTTGAAGATGTCGATGTTAAATTCTCGCCATTCTGGGTTAAATCTGTTCCGAAAGATATCAATAAGATTAATGTCGAGTTTAAGATAAAAGATGTCAAGTAAAAACTTCTTAGCGCTAGATGTTGGATCTCGGCGAATTGGCTTGGCTATGGCGGATTCGCAAGTGAAAATTGCCGTGCCGTTTGGTTGGTTGGAGAATAATGAAAATATCGTCCAGGAAATAACAGAGCTAGTATTGAGGCATGGTATTGATACGATCGTAGTGGGCTATCCACGAAATCAATCTGGCGAACCAACGAAGCAGACGGAATTTGTAGAAGAATTTGTTAGGCAATTTGAAGACATTGAGCTTGATACGGAGATTGTTTTTCAGGACGAATCTTTAACGAGTGTACAGGCTGAGCAGAGATTGGGGAATAAAATTAAAGATAAGGGCGAGATTGATGCGGAGGCTGCTAGCATAATTTTGCAAGATTTTTTGGAGGAGAATTATGAAAATTCGTAAACGACGTATTTGGCTATTGGTGTTGTCAATAGTTGTGGCTATCGCTGGAATCGGCGCCCTTGGGGCAACAGTGTGGTACAAGCAGATGCTTTCTCCTGTCGACGTAAATAGTCAGCAAACCTTCAGAATTAATATTAAAGAAGGCATGGGGTCTAGTGATATCGCCAAAACTTTAGAGGATAATAAAATTATTAAAAACTCTTTGGCGTTTTCTATTTATACAAGGCTCCACAATTCAGCGAGCAAATTTAAGGCTGGCGTTTATTCTGTAAAAGCTTCACAATCCGTCGATGAAATAATTAATCATTTAACCAGCGGTAAAACTGATGAGATCGCTATAACATTTTATCCTGGATCGACTTTGAATAAAAAAATAAAGAATTCTGACGGTAGAGAAGTTGAATCCGTGTTGCTTAAGACGGGATTCTCGGACGATCAGATAAAAAAGGCATTTGCCGCTAAGTATGACAGTCCAGTTTTTGCGGGTAGACCGGAAAATGCTGGTCTTGAGGGGTATATTTACGGTGAAACATTCTATATTTCCCCGGACGAAACTGCAGAACAGGTTTTGCAACGCTCAATTGATCATTTGGAGAAAATTGTTAAGAAATATAATTTGGAGGAGAAATTTAAAGCTCACGGGCTGACTTTGTATCAGGGGATAACACTAGCGTCGATTATTCAGCGCGAATCGATTGGCTGTGGGTCTGGCGTGGAAACTTGTGAGGATCAGCGTAAGATTGCTAGCGTGTTTTACAATCGCCTGAAAGCCAATATGCCGTTGGGTTCTGATGTGACATATCAATATATTGCTGACAAAACAGGGGTAGAACGCTCGCCAAACCTTAAGTCGCCATATAATACACGTATTCAAAAAGGCTTAACTCCTGGACCAATCGCTTCGCCTAGTTTGAGTGCGTTGAACGCCGCCGCCGACCCGATAAACTCTGATTATCTATATTTTCTGAGCGGCGACGATGATATTACGTATTTTGCGAAAACCAACGAAGAGCACGAGGCTAATGTCAAGGCTCACTGTCAAAAGAAGTGCCAGATTTCTTGACAAAAACGCATTTTATAAAATTTATTGACTTTATTGTCAATATTGTGTAAAATAGATGTTAGATCATTTGTCTAATTTATCAACAGGGGTGAATTACGATAAATGACCTGCCAAAATTGTCGCTACGGATATAGCAAAACTAATGTAGAATAATAATAATCAATTAGGTCGACAACATATCCTGTTCTATTGCGAGAAGAAAGACAATTTGGTAGAGGTGTTGATGGTAACATCAACACGAGGAGAACGATTATTCGTAACCATTTTACATCTCTTCGGAGTAAAAAACGTAAACTGCAATCATTTGCAATCTACGGTGGAATATTTTTATTGACTATATCATTTTTGGTCTACGGCAATAGCGGTAGTAGCGTATCTGCTGAAAGATCAAAAACTTTAGCATCATCTGAAACTACTGGTGTCTCATCGGTATCTAAGTCTGCTAAGTCTAAAACAGCTTCAGTAGATGAATTAACGGCAGCTAATGCTGTAACTAACTTGGCAGAAACGGCAGAATTACCTTCGGCTGGTGACTTGCGCGAATCTGAAACTTCACTAACAATTAAGAAGAATCTTTCTCAGAATGATGCAGAAGTCATAACAAAACCTGACATTGTTAAGCCAGACACTTCGGCGGCGCGTGGTATTTCATCTTACGTAACCAAAGATGGTGATACGATGGAGTCTATTGCTAAGAAATTTAAGATTTCATCTCAGACGCTTCGTTGGGCCAATAATACTACCTCGGACGCTGTAGAGCCGAATAAGACTCTAGTTGTGCCTCTTGTTGACGGTGTTGTCTATACTATTAAAGACGGCGATACTGCCCAATCTCTGGCAGAAAAGTATAAGACGAGCGCTGAGCGTGTTGTTCTATATAATGATATCGATGACGGTGCTAAGCTGTCTACCGGCTCTAGAATTGTGTTGCCTGGAGGCGAACTTCCAGAAAATGAGCGACCTGGTTATGTTGCTCCACGAAGTAGGTCTTATGGTAACCGATATTCTTCTTCGGCATCATCTACTACTACGAGCGCGAGTCGAAGCTGGTTGACTGCTTCTGTCGGCAACCGCTATGCGGCAGGTAACTGTACATGGTATGCATACGAGCGTCGTTTGCAGCTTGGTCGTCCGATTGGTAGCTTCTGGGGTAATGCTAATACTTGGGCGACAAGTGCTCGTGCTGCTGGATTCGTAGTTAATAATACGCCAGCACCTGGTGCAATATTCCAGACGACTGCCGGATATTATGGTCACGTTGGTATTGTTGAGCGAGTTGAAAACGGTGTGGTTTACGTTAGTGACATGAACTACGCAGGTTATGGAATCATTACTCACCGCACACTCAACGGTGCAGGCGGTTATCTATATATCCACTAGAACTAGTTAGTATTAGCACCTCCGCTATCTCTCGGGGGTGCTTTTTGGTATACTAAAGATATGTTTGTAGATATTGCAAAAGTTTTAGTGCGCGCCGGTAGGGGCGGCAATGGTGTAGTCAGTTTTCGTCATGAGAAATATGTTGATAAGGGTGGTCCTGATGGCGGTGATGGCGGTCGTGGCGGTGATATTGTTTTTTTGGCGACGAAAGATCTTAACACGCTTTTAAATTTTAGATATAAGCCAGAACTTAAAGCCGAAAAGGGTGGTGATGGCGGAAAACGTAATAAGCGAGGGAAGAGCGGTGCGCCGCTAATTGTTAAGGTGCCGATGGGCACCCTGGTGAAGCGCGATGGTATGATAATCGCGGATTTGACCGAAGATCAGCAGCAGGCGGTGGTGGCTCGTGGTGGAGACGGTGGATTTGGAAATGCACACTTTACGTCTAGTACGCGCCAAACGCCTAAAATTGCTGAACTTGGTGAGGCTGGCGAGGAATTCGAAGCAGAGTTGGAATTGAAATTATTGGCCGACGTTGGTTTGGTTGGCTTTCCGAACGCTGGTAAGTCGACGTTCCTGAGTGTGGTTTCAAATGCGCGTCCAGAGATTGCTAATTACGAATTTACGACTTTGACGCCTAATTTGGGAGTGGCTGATATTGACGATGGATCGATTTTGATCGCTGATATTCCGGGGTTGATTGAAGGCGCATCAGAAGGTAAAGGTTTGGGTGATCAGTTTTTGCGACATGTCGAGCGAACGGCCGTGCTGCTTCATATGATTGATGTGTATAGCGATGATCCGGCAGAGAAATATCAAGCAATTCGTCGCGAGCTGGAAAAATATTCTGAATCATTAGCGGAGCGTCCAGAGATAATAGCGCTGACCAAATGCGAAGGCTTGGATGATGAGATTATTGCTATGCAGTCGACTGCCCTTCAAAAAGTAGCTAATGGCGCGCCGGTCGTGGCGATTTCTTCTCAGACGCACGACGGAGTGACTGAGCTTTTACGAATGTTGCGCGATGAAGTTGCTAAATATCGAGAGCGTGAAGCTGAGATTGTTGATGAAAAAGAGGAAGATTTGCCGACAATTTCGTTGGACGATCAGGTTGTTTCTGATGCTTGGTCTGTAAGGCGTGTTTCTGATGCTGAATCTAATGAGGCTGACGATGAAGATGAGAAGATTGAGTTTATTGTTACGGGCGCTAAGATTGAAAAATTTGCTCGTCGGACTAATTTTGATCAGTTTGAATCTGTTAATCGCTTGCGAGATATTATGCGAAAAATGGGAATTACTCACGAATTGTTGCGTCAAGGAGCGATTGGCGAAAGTTTGATTCAGATTGGCGAATCTATGCCATTTACATTGGTCGAGCAATAGATTCTGCTGGTGTAAATTAGCATGAGCTTGATGGTATAATATAAATATGGCGCAAACATTTTTCTTCTACGATCTTGAAACTAGCGGTCTTAATCCCAGGCAAGATCGGATTATGCAATTTGCTGGTCAGCGAACAGATATGGATTTGCAACCGATTGGCGAACCGTATAATATTCTCGTGACACTAAATGACGATACGTTGCCGAGTCCTGATGCGTTGATGGTGACGGGTATAACGCCGCAAAAAACTGTCGAAGAAGGCTATACTGAGGCTCAATTTGCGCGTATGCTAAGTGAGGAAATATTTACACCCGATACGATTGCTGTTGGATTCAATAACATCCGTTTTGACGACGAGTTTATTCGTCATTTGTTTTGGCGAAATTTTTACGATCCATACGAGTGGACTTGGAAAGACGGTCGATCCAGGTGGGATTTATTGGATGTGGTGCGTTTAACCAGGGCGCTTCGACCTGAGGGAATTGAGTGGCCAATTGACGATAAAGGTGAGCCGAGCAACCGTCTGGAACTTATTACGAAAGCTAACGGTATAGAACATGAAAACGCCCATGACGCGCTGGCGGACGTGACCGCGTTGATTGCTGTGACTAAATTAATTAAACAGAACCAGCCACAAATGTACGACTATTTGCTGAAAATGCGCGATAAGAAATTGGTCCAAAAACTAGTGAACGTTGATGATAAAAAACCTTTTGTTTATGCGAGTGGTCGTTATGACAAGGAATTCGCCAAAACGACCGTGGCTTTTCCGCTGACCACGAGTCGAAACGGTGGAGTTGTTGTTTATGATTTGCGCTATGATCCGACGCCGTTTATTGATCTGAGCGTTGAGGAACTGTCGGCGAAGATATTTGCAACGTGGGAAGAAAGGCAAGCTGAAGATTTTGTTAAATTGCCAGTTAAGGAATTGCAATATAATCGCTGCCCAGCAGTTTCGCCACTTGGTGTGTTGACTCAGGGTGATGGTTGGAAGAAGATTTCTCTGGATGCAGAAACTGTACAGAAGCACCAAGATATTTTACTTTCTCATCCAGATTTCGCTGAAAGGCTGCGTAGTATATTCGAGAATAAGCCAGAGTTTAAGAAAATGACCGACCCGGAAGCACAATTATACGATGGATTTTTGGACAATAGCGATCGAGTTCGCGTTGAAGCCGTACGTAATGCTGGCGAGCGCGAGTTGGCTGACTTTCATCCGGATTTCCAGGATGAGCGATTGTCGCCACTATTGTTGCATTATAAAGCGCGAAGTTTTCCTAATTTGCTTAGTGAAGATGAGCTGCGACAATGGGAAGAATGGCGCAATGAGCATTTACAGGCGCAACTGCCGCAATTTATGAAATCTCTGCAACGATTGGCACCTAGCGCGACTGACGAACAGCAGTTTATTTTGCAAGAATTGCAATTATGGCTGGAATCTGTCCTGCCTTCTGTTGACGCCTGAAATATGGTTATGCTAGAATTGAAACAATTAGATAAAAAAGTGGAATATTAATTAGGTAATTTAATTTAAGGAGGGTGGCTCTGATGTCATTTAAGAGTAGGGGTCATAAACTATATGTGGGTGTGATGGTATTTATTTCCATGTTCGCGCTTTCTTTGTCCGTAGTATTAGCACCGTTCGCCAAGGCGGAAGATGCGCCGTTGTATACTTGGAGGGATATAACTATACCTGGACAGGGGGATATTTCGGAGTCGCGCGTTAGTCCTGACGGATCAAAACTTTTTGTCTTGCGTAGAGATTTAGCTAGCGGTAGTGTTAATCTTCTGGTCTCTGCGAATGATGGTGCAAGCTGGAGCACTTTCGCTGCACCAGAGGGTGCAAATGGACTACTAGTTAGCTCCGATGGCTCTAAGTTGGTCGTAAAGGGGAAGTATGGTGAAAATGCTATCTATGTTTCTACCGATGGTGGTCGAACTTGGGCTAAGCGTAATTCGTCTGTTCCTCATACCGCGCATGTATTGATGAGCCCAGACGGCTCCACGCTGGTCATGTACTTTGAACATAGTCTCTATAATGATCCTATGGCAGTATCTACTGATGACGGCAATACTTGGGTTCCAAAGGGAGATGAATATCCCGACTATGTCTTTAATAGTGGAAAGATGGCTCGCCGGAGTAGCGACGGTACATTACGACAATCTACCGACTATGGCATGACTTGGTCTGCGATTGGGAGTTCTGCTGGTCGTACTAGTTTCAGTTCTGACGGTAAAAGCGTGTTTGACGGTTTTCGCACGTCTATAGACAGCGGTGCCAACTGGATTTATCTGCCCGAGTATCCTATAGACGACATACGCGATGTCGTGTTGAGCGGCATTAGTAACGACGGTAAAAAACTATTTGCTACATTTGATGGCACCCCAACTGTACCGGTTTTTGTATCTTCAGATGGAGGTAAAACTTGGCAGAAATGGGGTGATGAGAGGGTTTCTTTCTCATCCGTTTCTATGTCTGCTGATGGTTCTAGAGTATTCGCAACAGCACAATTTACAGATCCAGATTATAAGTCCGTCTATCGCCTAGCAATTCTACCAAGGCCTCAGCCCGTAACTCCCGGTGGTACCGGTACAGGTACAGGCGGAACTACCACTCCAGCAACTCCTACCACTCCATCCACAGGCTCTGCGTCTTCGGGCGTTTCAGCTACCTCAACGCCACCATCCACTTCCAGTAAAAAACCAGAAAAATCATCATCAAACCTTGCTGAAACAGGAGTCTCTGTTTGGGTAGTTGGTGGGGTAGCTGTTATAGCTGTCGCAGCTGGTGCGTTGGTGCTGAGAAAACGGCTGTAGATGTTATTGTCAGTCTCGCGAGCCTCTATACTTCGTTGACTTTTGGTATATGGTTATGCTAAAGTTGTGGTAATAATTGTGTATGCTAAAAAACAGCAAATTGGAGGGGTAATGTTAACTAAGAGTAAAAAATACATAATGCATAGGGGGATGTTATCCTTAATATTTGCATTTGCACTATCAGTGTCGACGATCCTGTCGCCTTTGGTTAGGGCGGAGGAGCCTTCCGGGTATATGTGGAAGACTTTAACATCAATGCCGGCACCTTCTAATAATTTGAGAAATATTTATATCAGTCCAGACGGCTCGAAGCTTTTTATCTTCGAGGAAGAGAGTGCTTCTAGGACAGTTGTATGGATGTCCGCGGATGATGGAGCTACTTGGAAAAAAATATTTTCGAAGCAGGGAACGGTAATAGGCTATCTGTCATCTACGGTAGGCGGATCTAAGATAACATTGGTATCTGATGACAGACGACATCTCTATATATCGACAGATGGCGGCCAGAACTGGACAGGGAGGGCGCTGCCTCCATGGTATCTGCGGGTAATTGCTAGTCTAGACGGCTCTTTTTTAGTTGCCTGCGGTGGGGACGATGATATTGGTTATACGACTGACATATCTACTGATGATGGTCAAACCTGGACTCAGCAATTCATTGGATCTATAGGGTGTCCTACTTATATAAGTAATAACGGAACAATGATGGCTCCAAGGGATGCTCGCGAAATAGTGAAATCAACTGATTATGGTCAAACTTGGACGGAAATCTTCAATTTTTCAAACAATCCACGGTTGATATCATTCAGTAATAATGGAAATAATGTATTTGAGGGAGATAGGATTTCGTTGGATGGTGGCAATCACTGGACTCCTTCAAACGCTTCAATCCCGTCCGGTAATAAGATTATGGAGGTGGGTATTAGCGAGGATGGTAAAAAACTGTTTATTAATACCCAAAACCAGACCAGCCCTGTAGTGGCGACACTTCTTACGTCAGTAGACGGGGGCAGAACTTGGCACGCAGAGAATACTGGCGAGAGTATGATGATCATGTCGAGTGATGGATCTAAACTGTTTCATCGGTATGAGGATCGCGCCGGAAACAGTATCTTCCGCGTAGGAACTCTGTCGACTTCTCAGTCTGTAGCTCCCGGCGGTGCCGGCTCAGGTACGAGCGGAGCTGCCACTCCATCCACAGGCTCTTCATCCTCAGGCGCTTCAATTACTGCGGCATCGTCATCCACTTCCAATAAGAAACCAGGAAAATCTTCAAGCATTCTTGCGGAAACAGGAACTTCAATCTGGGTAGTTGGCGGAGTAGCTATTGTAGCTGTTGCGGTTGGCGTGCTGGTACTGAGAAAACGACTGTAAAAATTAGGTCATAGATGGAGCGAGCTTTTGAGATTCGACTTCATGATCAGGCTCGCTCTTTTTCATGTTGGAAAGAATATAAATTGATAATAAAATAAGTTCGCTTTTTTGATTTGGTGTAAAATAGCGGATTTTTCTGTTGATTCGTCGTTGCGCGATTTCGCTGGCAATGTCAATGGACTTCCAAAACAGGACAGAAAGTGATTCTCTGAGGATGATTACCAACGGTACGATAATTGCCCAGAAAATAACCATTAAAATTGCGGGCAGACTGATGTTTGTGAAGGGGATTTTTCCTAGGAAAAAGAAGAAAAATAGCTGGTCGATCACAAAAGGCGCGAGTAGTATCGCTCCGATGATCATAATTAAGTAAATGCCCAGCTTTCTCATAGATCTAACTGTAGCAAATAAGATATTGACTTGCAATCATAAGCGTAATGTGTTTTAATTCTGATTTGCGTCGATGTTTGGACTGGAAAAAATTGTCAAAAACCTGTATAATATAGCGGTTATGACAGAGGTAATTCGTGTTAAAGGTGCTCGTGAGCACAACCTGAAAAATGTAGATATTGAGATTCCGCGAGATCAGCTGGTGGTGATTACTGGGCTTAGTGGCTCTGGTAAATCCAGCCTGGCATTTGATACGATTTACGCTGAAGGTCAGCGTCGCTACATGGAGAGCTTGAATTCTTATGCGCGTCAGTTTTTGGGGACGATGGATAAGCCTGATGTCGATTCGATTGAAGGGCTTAGTCCAGCGATTTCAATTGATCAGAAATCGACCAGCCGCAATCCGCGTTCGACCGTGGCTACGGTTACGGAAATTTATGATTATCTGAGGCTTTTGTTTGCGCGAATTGGCGTGCCGCATTGTCCGATTTGTGGCAATGAAGTGACGCGTCGCACAACCGAGGTGATTATTGACGAGATTCTGCGACAATTTGTTGATAAGCGAATTCTGCTATTGGCGCCAATTGTTAAGAATAAAAAAGGTGAGTTTGCGCACATTCCGGAGCAATATCAGCGACTTGGTTATGCCAGGGTGCGCGTGGATGGCGTGGTGTACGCGCTGGATGAATTTCCGGAGCTGCAAAAAAGTTACAAGCACAATATCGAGCTGGTGGTTGATAGGCTGGCGTTGACGGCGGAAATGCGATCTCGACTAAGTCAGAGCGTTGAGCAAGCGCTGGACTTAGGTCAGGGAGTCATCGAGGTTTTGGACGCGGATAATGATGAAGTGAAGACATTTTCGCAGAGATACGCTTGTGTTGATCATCCTGATGTCGATATTCCAGAGCTGGAGCCGCGACTGTTTAGCTTTAATGCGCCGCAGGGGGCTTGTCCTGTGTGTACGGGTTTGGGGTCGAGGTTGGAGGTCGATCCAGAATTGGTCTTTAATAACAATTTGACAATTTCCGAAGGGGCGATTCGACCGTATAATAGAATGAATTCTGACGCTTGGAATATGAAGCGATTGGCGTCTGTTGCTGAAGTTCACGGCTTTAGTTTGAAAGTCCCCGTAGGCAAGCTTTCTGATGATGCTAAACATAAAATATTATACGGAACTGGTGACCAAAAATATCGCGTTGATTTGGGTGGCGGTCGACATTACGATACGACTTATGAGGGTGTTATTCCTAATCTGGAGCGACGCTGGAAGGAAACTGATAGCGATTTTATGCGGCGAGATATTGAGCGATTTATGCGCGAGAGGGATTGTTATGCCTGTAAAGGTGCGCGCCTGAAACCTGTGGTTTTGGCGGTGACGGTTCATGAATTGAATATCGTTGACGTGTGCGATTTGAGTGTTGATGACGCGTTGGATTTGTTTGACAATAAGCTCCAATTGACCGAGCAAGAAATGATGATTGCTCGCTTGATTATGAAGGAAATCAAATCTCGTTTGGCATTTATGAGTAATGTTGGGCTGAACTATTTGGAGCTAAGTCGAGCGGCTAATACGCTTAGTGGTGGCGAGGCGCAACGAATTCGCTTGGCGACGCAAATTGGTGCTGGGCTTCAGGGCGTACTTTATGTGCTGGACGAGCCGTCGATTGGGCTTCACCAACGCGACAATGATAAGCTGATTGATATGTTGAAGCGTCTTCGAGATTTGGGAAATTCTGTCCTGGTGGTCGAGCATGATGAGGACACGATTCGTCAGAGTGATTTTCTGGTTGATATGGGGCCGGGCGCTGGCGTGAATGGCGGTCAAGTAGTGGCAATGGGGACGCCTGAAATTGTTGCGAAAAATGAGAATAGTATAACGGGTCGCTATTTATCTGGGGCGGAAAAAATTGCCGTTCCGAAAAAGCGTCGCAAAGTCGTGAAAGATAGAAAGTTGATTGTTCGTGGCGCTCGTGAAAATAATCTTAAGAACATTGATGTGGAGTTTCCTTTGGGTTTGATGACTGTGGTGTCTGGCGTTTCTGGTAGCGGAAAGTCGACGCTTGTGAATGATATTGTGGCGCGGGAACTAGCGGCGGAACTTAATCGCGCAACGACAGCGCCAGGACTGCACGACGCTATAGAAGGCGTGAATTTGCTTGATAAGACGATTGTCATAGATCAGTCGCCAATTGGTCGAACGCCGCGCTCCAATCCAGCAACATATACTGGGATTTTTACACCGATTCGCGAGCTTTTCGCCAGCACACCCGAGGCTAACGTTAGAGGTTATAAATCTGGACGCTTTAGCTTTAATGTTAAGGGCGGCCGCTGTGAAAATTGTCAGGGTGATGGTGTAATAAAAATTGAAATGCACTTTTTGCCGGACGTTTACGTTCAATGTGACGAGTGTCACGGCAAACGTTACAATCGCGAGGCACTGGAAATTAAGTATAAAGATAAGACGATTGCTGATGTTCTGGATATGACAATCGATCAAGCGGCGGAATTTTTTGATAGCGTGCCGAATATTGCACGTAAACTTCAGACGTTGGTTGAGGTTGGGCTTGGCTATATTAAACTTGGTCAGCCAGCAACTACTTTTTCAGGCGGTGAGGCGCAGCGAATTAAATTAGCGACGGAGCTCTCCAAGCGTTCCACTGGAAAAACTATGTACATTCTGGACGAGCCTACCACTGGGCTTCATTCTGCTGACGTAAAACGACTGTTGGGGATTTTACAGCAATTGGTTGAAGGCGGCAATAGCATGATTATTATTGAGCATAATTTGGACGTCATAAAGTCAGCCGACTGGATAATTGATATGGGTCCAGAGGGTGGAATTGGCGGCGGTACCGTTGTGGCTTGCGGTACGCCTGAAGATATTGCCAAGGTACCAAATTCATTCACTGGCAAATATCTGAAAAAGATGCTTTAAGGTTATTTTTTACGCTTGGTTTTCGAGAGGAGAACCGACAATTGTTTTCTTAATAAAGCGCGAGTATTTGGCTGTTTCAAAGCGTGAATAGCCATTGGTGAGACAGACAGGAAGATAATGAGGATTGCTGCAACTTCAATATTTACGCCTGCTTTGGTCAAAAACTCGCCAGCGTAGAAGCCTAGATAAACGAACAATGACGACCAAAGAAATCCACCGATAAGATTAAAAGTTAAGAATGTTTTATAGTGCATTTTACTAGCGCCGGCAACGATTGGGGCGAAGGTTCTTACAATTGGTACAAATCGAGCCAGGACGATTGTCGCTGAGCCATGCTTATCATAAAACTTTTCTGTTTGCTCCAAATATTTTTTCTTGAAGAATCGGGAATTTTCTTTTTCAAACAACTTGCGTCCAACTTTGTGACCGAAACTATAACCAACACTGTCACCCAGCACTGCCGCCGCAAAAACCAAAAGCGCGAAAATGTGAATGTCAATGTGTAGAATGTTCTGCTGAACCATATACCCAGCGGTGAAAAGCAGACTGTCGCCAGGTAAGACGAAGCCGATTAGTAGACCAGATTCTGCGAAAACTACTAATAAAATTGCCAATACACCAAAGCTAGTTATCAAGTGAATGAAAGATTCCATACCTTAATTATAGCATGATTGGCGTATGCAGATTGGGCTATTCTTCAATAAATCCACCAGATTGTCGCGCCCATAATTTTGCGTAAACGCCGCGTTTTTTATTGATGAGTTCATCGTGTGATCCATCCTCGACAATTTTCCCATCCTTCAGGACAATTATACGATCCAGCTTAGCAATTGTAGATAAGCGATGAGCAATGACAATTGAGGTTCGATTCTCCATCAACGTTTCCAGAGATTTTTGGATCAACGCTTCTGACTCAGAATCTAGCGCTGAAGTCGCCTCGTCGAGGACTAGAATTGGCGCATCTTTTAGGATTGCTCTAGCAATTGCAACTCGTTGTCGCTGTCCGCCAGATAATTTAATTCCGCGCTCGCCAACCATTGTGTCAAAACCGTCTTTAAGTCCAACAATAAAATCGTAAGCGCCAGCTTTTTTGGCTGCTTCTTCAATTTCTGCGTCAGTTGCATCAGGTCGACCGTAAGCGATGTTTTCGCGCACGGAGCGGTGGAATAGCAATGGCTCTTGCGGCACGTAAGCGATTTTGGCGCGCAAACTTGCTCGGGTGACTTCGGAAATATCTTGTCCATCAATGGTAATTTTTCCCGAGTCAATATCAGCGAAGCGTAATAGCAATTTGGTGAGCGTCGTTTTTCCGGAACCGCTCGCTCCGACTAAACCTATTTTTTCGCCCGGTTTAATCTCCAGAGAAAAGTCGTGGAATAGAGTGTCGCCTTGACCTTCGTCGTGTGTGAAAGTTATTTTATCCATGGAGATTTCGCCGTTTGTAACTTTTAGCTTTGAATCGCTTTTATCAATCAATGTTGTTGGTGTTTGTAAGATTTCTACCATATCATTTGCGTTGCCGATAATTCGGTTGTAATTGCGCATAATTCCGTTCATGTTCCACAACTCATGTGCGACACTTCCAGTGTAGGTGATAATAAGATAAACAGACGCCACTGACACCAAATCATTCTGAGCTGCGTACACTGCGAAGGCGATTGCTCCAATTTTAATAACCATGTTGATTGACGAATATATAGTGCTGACTTTTAAGAATCCGCGCATTACGTTGAGACTTGAGTTTCGCCAAGAGTTGACGGTTTTTGCGAAAAATTTCTGTTCTGTAGCTTCGGCGCCAGATGACTTGACCGCTAGAACGTTTGAGATTGCGTCGGCTAATTGGCCGTTTAATTTATTGCTGGCTTTGGCTTCTTTTTTTGTCAATTTCGCCATTGGCTTGGATCCGTAATAAACGACGATGCTGAAGACAATTGAGAAAATAAGCAAGAATAACGCGTATTGCCAGAGGAGAGTTGATAGAACGATTATTGAACCGACCAGCGAAACAACTAGCGGCAAAACTGACCAAATTATCGTGTCCCAAAAACTTTCCACCGCGCCGACCAATTTATTTGTTTGGCTAACGAGCGATCCGCCGAATTTGTTTGAATGGAAGAATAGTGTTTGATTGGTCAGTTTGCTAAAGCATCGAGCGTACAAATCTCGTTGCATGGCAGTTTCGAATGTCCAGACGAGATATAAGACTAATCGCCAGCCGATGACGCTTGACCACAATCCACTGACGCTATATAGGGCGATTAATGTCCATAGGTTTTTTGAGTCGTGCAGCTGATTATGTTGGATAATACTAAGAAGTTGAGCAATTATGAGCGGACCGACAAAAATAGTAACCACAAGAGTCAGCATCGCAAAAAATATTGCCAAGTTTCGGCGGTGTTTGTACGGCGCTGATGTTTTCCAGAATAGACGAAATATTTCTTTACTGTTCGGTTTGTTTTTCAAATCAATTCCTTTCGATGATAAATTAATATTTATAAACTGCACAGAAAACTGAGCGTTCTTAATTATTCAAAACGTATATTAGAGGAACTCGCTGTCGGGAGTTCATAGACTTTGACTATTATATGGAATATATAGATATAAGTCAATTTGTGGAGCAAAGGCCTTGTTTATTTATTGTAAATACTTTACAATAGGAACATGACGCAAATTGTTAGGCGATCAACGAAACACACGAATGATGTGATGGCGATTTTAAAGAGTAAACATCACGCGACGAATGCGGAGATTGCTCAGGAATTGCGGAACATTCATCCTGAAGTTAGCGACACGACGGTGCATCGAATAACTCAGCGCCTGTGTGGCGACGGGATGATTGGTTTGGCGCCATCGACCAAAAAGGGTTGCTTGCGATATGATATTCGTAAGGACGATCACGATCATTTTGTATGCAGTGACTGCGATGGCTTGATGGATATTAAAATTGCCGATGAAATGAGAAAACAGATTGCGCATGAAATTAGTGATTGCTATATTGATGGCCCGTTGGTTGTGACGGGAGTTTGTAAAAAATGCCAGAAAAGGAGGAAATAATGGCTTTATATGAAATTACAACGAAGCAAGAATTCGAAGATAAGGTGCTGAAGAGCGACGGTCCTGTACTAGTTGATTTTTGGGCGCCGTGGTGTCCGCCATGTCGTGCAATGGCTCCGCTTTTGCATCAAATTGCTGAAGAAACAGAGTTTGATATTGTTAAAGTTGACACTGAAGCAAGCCAAGAAAATGCGCAATTGGCTATGGAATATCGCGTGCAGGGAATTCCAAACATGAAGATTTTTGTTGGCGGCGAGGAAGTTGTCGAAATGATCGGCATGAAGCCAAAGCAGACGTTGATTGACGCTTTGGAAAAAGCTGCGAAATAAAAAAATAGGAGGGGGATTTATGAAGGGTTTTAGTGAAAATATCGAAGAGCTTACGTTGGCAAATAATAATTTTCGTCAGGTTCTATATACTGCCAGGCATTGTCAATTGGTATTGATGAGCTTGCCTGTTGGCGGGGAAATTGGTTCGGAGATTCATGAGGAGAATGATCAATTTTTCCGATTTGAGTCTGGCGAAGGTAAGGTTTTGATTGATGGCAATGAATATGCTGTTTCCGACGGTAGTGCGATTATTGTGCCGGCGGGCGCTGAGCATAATGTGATAAATATCGGCGAGGAGCCACTTAAGCTTTATACTATTTATAGTCCAGCGCATCATAAAGATGGAATTGTTCGAGCAACTCGCGAAGAAGCGGAGGCTAACGAAGAAGATTTTGACGGTGTAACTACCGAATAAACTGTCGCCAAAGGAGAAAGTCTCTACTGATTATGTCTCACAAAGGATCGATAGTTGGCGAGGTGTTTAGCTCATTCGGGCGGGCGATTTTTCGTGGAATTGCGTGTGTCGTATCGCTAATTTTTAGGATTGTACCGAAGAAGGACCGCGTACGGGTGATTGTTTATCGTGATGATGGTAGGATTTTGTTAGTTAGAGGTCGCTTTAGTCGTCAAGAATGGACTTTGCCAGGAGGCGGAGTGGATCGTAATGAGAGTTATGAGCAGGCTGCCGTTAGAGAAGTCTTGGAAGAAATTGGATTAAAGATACATAATCTGCGATATCTAGGAAAAGCTAATTCTCATGAATCATATGCCAAATTTTCAGTTCGAGTTTTTGCGGCGCACACGTCTGATTGTGACATAAAATGCAACTTTGAAATAATGGAAGCCCGGTGGTTTAATAGAGATCATCTTCCTGAAGAATACACTTTACTAACCAACTCTTTATGACATAATTGTAATATGGAGAATATATTTGATATTATTGAGAAAAGTAACAATTAATTTACTTTATCAGTGTTGATAATATAGTAAAATTGATTAACATAAGAAGGTGCTTTATGAAGTATGAAGATATTAGATTAAATGTTTCAAATGATACTATTAGTGATTATAAAGTATTCAAAGGAATAAAATTATATTCTGAAATGTTTAAAGCAGAAGATGGAGAAAAACTCATTAATAAAAGAGTGTTTGTAACTCCAAAAAGAAATTATGTATATTATGAAAGGGCAGATATAAATTGGAATTATTGGTCAGATAAAACAAAATATGACTCGAGTTTTGATTTAAGTGATAAAAATCATAATATAATATTTGAAGTAACATCTGAATTGGATGATTTCTCAAAATACTTAGATGAAGAAGTAATCAAAAAAATTATAATGAAAGAAAAAAGAGAAGAGATAGTAGAAGTACTAGATGTTTGAGACTGTGTAAAATTCTGTGTATAGAAACCTCCTGATTATGGCTAAGAAAAACTAATCAGGAGGAATTTTTATACCATAAGAAAGCGATCAGAAATAAAATTTCTAAGATGTTAATTGAAGAATATGAAAATGCATTAGTTTTAAATAAAATGTTAAAATAATTTAGAAATAATTGAGAATAAATATATTCCTATATACGAGACTTGTGGACTTGCCGCCACGTCTGGACTTTGCTAGAAAGTGGCATCCGCGTTTGTTGGCTCAAATGCCGAATGTGCGATTGACTATATTGGTCGGGTCTTATGCTCAGAGATACTATTTGAACCATCGCGCTGAACGTAACTTAACGGCAACTGTATCTAATTTCGATGCATATTTACCAGATTATTTTCCGTTGGTTCATCCATCGCCACTTAACATTGGCTGGCGTAAGCGTAATCCGTGGTTTGAAATAGATGTTGTGCCGGTTTTGCAGTCTATAGTTAGGGAATCGTTGTTGTAATAGCAATAATTTATCGTAGGCTATCTTCCTAAAGAATATTACGCTCTAGTAAGCTCCAGCAAGCGACTTTGCTTTTATGTATAATATGAGTATGAAAGATCGACAAATTTACCAGCTTGAAATAGTAAAGGTTAAAGTCCGGCAGTTGCTGGGCGGCGACACTTCGGGGCATGCTGATGATCATGTTGAGCGAGTGGCGTTGCTGGCAGAGCGTTTTGCTAACGAATGCAGCGAATCAGTGAACCTGCAAGAAGTGCTATTGACGGCTTGGCTGCATGATGTCGATGATTATAAATTAGTCGGTAAAACGCAGGCGGAAAAATTGACGAACGCGGTAAATATTATGGCGCAGGCAGAGATAGCTGATGATTTAAGTCAGGTTGTGCTGGAAAATATTGCGGCGATTGGTTATAGTAAACGGCTGAACGGCAAGCAGCCGCAGCGGCTGGCGGGGAAATTGGCGTCTGACGCTGATATGTGTGATGCTATTGGTGCGGTCGGCATTGAGCGGGCGTTGACTTATGCTTATCATCACGGCGGTCGGATTTTTGATCCTAAAGTCTGGCCGAATATCAATTTGGCGGCGCACGAATATAACGTTGATGGCAATACGCATGATACTGACGGATTTATCAATCACTTCTTTGAGAAGCTGCTGAAATTGAAAGGTTTGATGTTGACTGAACCGGGGCGAATAGAAGCGGAGAATCGTCATCAAATTATGGTTGATTTTCTTCGCGCCTATTTCCGCGAGAAGAATGCGTCCGACTGGAGTGAATTTTTGGAGGAATATTTACGTAGTGTTGATTAAATATTGAAGAATGGTCGGCTTTCGCTTTTTATTGACCTGGCTAGCGCTTTGTAGTTATATGAAATTATGACAAAGTATAAAATTGAACGGATTTATGAGTCGACCGCGTCGGATGGTAGTTATCGTGTGTTGGTCGATCGGTTGTGGCCGCGCGGGATTAGCAAAGAACGAGCTGCATTGGACGAGTGGAATAAAGAAATTGCCCCGACCGATGAATTACGCAAATGGTTTAATCACGATCCAGAAAAATTCCCGGAATTTTCTCGCCGTTATATGAAGGAGCTGGATAATAATCCTGCGGCAGCCGAGGCGAAGAATAATTGGAGTAAACAATCTGCAGTTACACTGTTATATGGCGCCAAAGATACGGAACATAATCAGGCGATAGTTCTCAAAAAGTGGTTGGAAGATTACTAATCGCTAGAAGAATGCTTGCATAATTGCCGTGTTTAGATTGTAATGTATTTAATGAATCAAGCATTGCAAGCCAAGCTAAAAACTTTGCCGCGAACGCCCGGTGTTTATTTTCATAAGTCGGCGAGCGGCGAGGTAATTTATGTTGGTAAGGCGGCAGTTCTTAAAAATCGCGTACGTCAGTATTTTCAAGATTCGCGCGGGCGAGATAACAAAACTATGGCACTGGTGGCGGAAATTTTTGATACTGATTGGATTGAAACCGAGAGTGAGGTTGATGCGCTATTTTTAGAGAGCGAGATGATCAAGCGTTATATGCCGCGATACAACGTTCTGTTGCGCGACGACAAATCTCAGATGTATGTTCGGATTGACATGAAAAGCGATTGGCCGACGGTTAGTTTTACGCGGAATCCTGCCGATGATGGTGCGGATTATTTTGGTCCATTTTACAATGGTTTTGCGTTAAAAAAGGCATTGCGCTATTTGAGGCGAATTTTTCCATATCTCACTCACCAAAGACGCCCCGGTCAATCAAAGTTGGATGAAGATTTGGGCTTAAGTCCAAAAATAAGTGATGGATCGGACGCGTATAAAACTGGTTTGCGTAAATTGATAAGTTATATTAAGGGAAATCGCAAAGCTATTGCTGTGGAGCTGGAGCGTGATATGAAAACGGCTGCGGGGCTTCATGATTTTGAGCGGGCGGCAAGTCTGAGAAATAAGTTGCGCGCCATGCAAGAGCTTCAGCGACGCGTTATGTTTGGCGATAAGGAATTTTTGGATATTTCAAAAGACAAGGCGCTGGCTGATTTAGCAAAACTACTTGGCTTAAAAAATATTCCAGTGCGAATTGAGGGTTATGATATTTCGCATATGAGCGGACGCCAGGTTGTGGCGAGTATGGTAGTTTTTACAAATGGTGCGAGCGATCGTGCGGAATATCGCAAATTTAAGGTTAGCGAAAAAAACGACGACACTGGAAATATGTACGAGGTGATTTTTAGGCGACTTGGCGAGCGAAATATCAAAAGCTGGGGCTGTCCAGATTTGTTGTTGATTGATGGCGGAAAGGGTCAACTTTCGGCAGCGATTAAGGCGAGGGATGAGCGCGGGATAAAATTGCCGATTATTAGCATCGCCAAACGCGAGGAAGAAATTATTATTCATAAAACTGGCTCACAAATCGGCATGTCATATATTGAGGAGTTACAAAAATCCATTTATCGGGATGTCGCCATTTACGAAGACAATGATGTGTATGTGGTAAATTTGCATCCCGCTCAGCGCAACGCTGGATCTCATTCAAAGAATCTACGAGGCTCTGCTATTGATAATGATTCCAGCCGGGACAATTTTACAAAAAGTTCTATTGCGACGACGGATATTGTCAAGCTTTTTCAGCGGATTCGTGACGAGTCGCACCGATTTGCTGTGAGTTATCATACAGCGCTGAAGCGTCAAAATCAGACGAAAAACCAACTGGAAGAAATTCCGGGAATTGGTCCAAAGACGCGTGCGAAATTGTTGAGGAAGTTTGGTAGTGTGAAAAAAATTATCGAGGCGGATTATACGGAATTGCAGGCGGAAGTTGGCACGAAAAAGGCAGATTTGATTAAGCGCTCGTCTTAAGTTTGGGCGACCAATCGACAATAAAGCATAAATTATATATAATAAGACTAATGAAAAGACAATTTGCAACGTTTTTGATTCGGCTAATTCTTAACTCGGTAGGTATTTGGGTTGCAGTGCGGCTGCTTGGAAATGAAACTCCGGGTGCAACTTCTGCGTGGACGTTTATGATGGCTGGGCTGATATTTTCGGTAGTGAATAGCGTATTGAAACCAATTGTTACAATTCTAGCCCTGCCAGCAATTCTATTGACATTAGGACTGTTTACCTTAATTGTGAACGGCTTTATGGTTTATATCTCGCTCGCTTTGGCGCCAGGAATTTCTATGACTTTTGCGCATTCAATTATTGCCGGGATTATATTGAGTTTGGTAAACTATATTATAAGTAGCGCGCTGGTTTTGCAGCGGGAAGAAAAGGAGTAATATGTCAATTGATACAATTTTACCGTACGTGACGCTTGGATCTGCCGTACTGATGATTATCGCAATTTTGTTGCAACAACGAGGCGCAAGTTTGGGCGCAGGATTTGGCTCGTCTGGGGAATTATTCACTACTCGTCGCGGATTTGATAAAAACTTGTTTGACGTAACTATTGTTTTTGCGGTGATTTTTGTGCTATCGATTTTGGCAAGTATGATTTTGCCGGGATTACAAAAATAGGAGAATAGATTTGAGCTCGGATAATTCGTCATGGAATCGTTTTGCGCGGCTAAAAGTTTCCAGTAAAGATGTCAATAAGCGTCTGCGTAAGATTGAAAAGGGAAGCTTGCGCCATGCGCATAAATTCGTGACGTCCAGGTTGGATCGTTTGTCTAATGTGCGACGTCGGGTTTCTGTCTGGATTATTCTAGTATTGGTGATGATTGGCGCCAGTGCGGTGCAGTGGCATATTTCTCGCAATTCTTTCACGACAATGGCGTACACTTCTGGCGGATCATATTCTGAGGGTGTACTGGGTCCTTTGGAAAACTTAAATCCGATTTTCGCAAAAACCAATGCTGAAAAATCCGCCGCGAAATTGCTATTTTCAAGTTTGTATCGATATGACTCAACGGGCAATATAAAGGCTGACATGGCGGATAGTGTCAGTGTGAACGATAAAGAAACTGAATATACGGTTAAGCTGAAGAAGGGATTGAAGTGGTCGGACGGACAAGATTTAACGGTGGACGATGTAATTTTTACGTTGAAGCTATTAGCGAATCCAGAAGTTGGAGCTGAGATATCTGGCTGGAAATCTATAAAATTCGAGAAAGTGTCTGACGATTCGGTGAAGTTTATCTTGCCGTCGTCATATTCGCCGTTTGTCCACGCTTTGACATTCCCGATTATCCCTAAACATATATTAAAAGATGTTAAACCGTCGAATTTACGTGAACATGATTTTAATAAGTCGCCCATATCCAGCGGTCCATTCGCCTTTAGATTGCTGCAGAATGTAACGAGCGATGGTAGTAAAAAAGTGCTATATCTGCAGTCGAATAGCAATTATTATGGTAGCACACCTAAGTTGGAGCGATTCCAGTTGTACGCATATCCGACGCAGGATGATATTGCGAAAAGTTTGCGTACGCGAGAAATTACAGGAACTCCAGAATTAATTTATAACGATCAGTCCGCCGAGGTAAAATCTATGTACGCCGCAGAAGCGCATTCTTTGAATAACGGAGTTTACGCGCTGTTTAATAACAATAGCCAGTTCTTGCGATCAAAAGCAGTTCGCCAGGCTTTGTCGCTCAGCGTTGACACATCCAAGCTGCGTCAATCTTTGTCATTGTCTACGGAAGAACTATCTGGCCCAACGCTTAACAAATTCTTAGGAAAGAGTTCGAATTCGTCTAGTTATGACGTCAAGAAAGCGAAATCTCTACTTGACGCTGAGGGCTGGAAGAGTGTAAATAATGTTCGCCAGAAGGGAAATGATAAATTAAAGCTCAACGTGGTTGTTTTGAAGAATAGCAATTACGAAAAGGTCGCCAGGTACTTGGCTCAAGTTTGGTATGACGATCTAAACATAGAATCGGATATTAAAGTTGTCGATCCAAACGACGCCACTCAAAATATTCTTCAGACAGTTTTGCAGCCGCGCAATTTTGACGTGCTGGTTTACGAGCTTTCCTTGGGTGGCGACCCTGATGTTTATGCCTATTGGCATTCTTCACAGGCAACTAACAATGGTTTGAATTTCTCCAATTACAATAACGCGATAGCGGACGATGCTCTGGAAAGCGGTCGATCTAAAATATCGGCGAAGCAACGTGCTGATCGTTACGCCAAGTTCACTGTCACTTGGCAAGCGGACGCCCCAGCAATTGCCTTGTATCAGCCGAAGTTTGATTATATCCATATTCGGAACGTTAAAGCCCTCGACGCAAGCACCGAAGTTGTCAATCCCGTCGATCGCTATGTCGATGTTCAATATTGGGCGACAGAGAAAAAATCCGTTTACAAAACCCCGTAATCGGGTATAATGGTAAGTGGCTATGCGGGCGTGGCGGAATTGGTAGACGCGCTAGCTTGAGGGGCTAGTGAGCATTGCGCTCGTGGAAGTTCAAGTCTTCTCGCTCGCACCAAATCTGAATAATTTAAATTGCTACTGTAAATAAGTAGCTTTTTATTTTGGTATAAAATAAAAATTCAACCAATATAACTTGATTGAATTATCCGACTAAATATGGTGGGCGCTGAGGGTCTCGAACCCCCGACCTCTTCGGTGTAAACGAAGCGCTCTAGCCAACTGAGCTAAGCGCCCTCACTATTTAATAGCCTTTATACTACAAGGATAATTATATAGACTTAATAGAGAAAATGCAATAGCTATATTTTGTATATAACCATTCAACTGATATAATCGCACTAAGGAGACTAATAAAAATAGTAATTTTATGGAAAATTCACAGAAAATTCGTAATATTGCGATAATTGCCCATGTGGATCATGGTAAAACCACTATGGTTGATGGGCTTTTAAAGCAAAGTAAAACTTTTCGCGATAACCAAGCTGAAATGAGTCAGGATCTTATTATGGATTCGGGTGATCAGGAACATGAAAGAGGTATTACTATCACTGCAAAGCAGACCTCGATTTTTTATGGTGATTATAAAATAAATATTATTGATACGCCTGGTCATGCTGATTTTAGCGGTGAGGTTGAGCGAACACTCAATATGGCTGATGGAGTACTTTTGATTGTCGATGCGCAAGAGGGTCCTATGCCACAGACGAAATTTGTGTTATCAAAGTCTCTTGAACTTGGTTTAAAGCCTGTTGTAATTATCAACAAAATTGATAAGCCATCTCGCCGTATTAATGAGGTTTTGGATGAGGTGTCGGATTTATTTTTGGAGCTTGCAATTAGTGATGATCAACTACAATATTCAGTTTATTATGCGATTGGGCGTGATGGTAAGGCATGGAAAAAAATGCCTGACAACCCAAGCGAACATGCCGATTTAACTCCTATATTTAATGCGATTATTGAAGATATTCCTGCGCCTAAAGTTGAGCAAGGTTCTTTTCAGATGTTGGTAACTAGTTTGCAATACGATTCCTTTCTGGGTAAATATGCTATTGGTCGTGTTGCTCGTGGAAATGCAAAGCCTGGTATGCAAATTGTACTCATGAAGCGTGGGAATCAGACGATTAACGGGCGCATTGATAAAATATTTGGCTATAGAGGGTTAAACCGTGAAGAGCTACAAGAAGCTGTCGCTGGGGATATCGTCGCCTTAACAGGTATATCTGAGGCACATATTGGTGATACTGTAGCGGATAAGCAATCTCCTGAGGCTTTACCTACTATAGATATTGAATCTCCAACACTAAGTATGTACTTAGGTCCAAACACTAGTCCTATGAAAGGGAGGGAAGGTGAGTTTACAACCAGTCGGCAAATAGGCGATCGTTTAAGTCGTGAAATTGAAACCAATGTTAGCTTAAGGGTTGAAGAAAATGGTATAGGTTTTACTGTATCTGGTCGTGGTGAGTTGCATCTTTCTGTATTAATAGAAACAATGCGACGTGAAGGTTATGAATTTGAAGTTGGTCGACCGCGCGTAGTTACAGCAATGATTGATGGTATTGAACAAGAGCCAGTAGAAGAGCTTTTGATTGAAACTGGTTCTGAATTTATTGGTGCGATTAGCCAGGAGCTTGGTGCCAGGCGGGCGGAAATGCGTGGCCAGGAGACAACTTCTAGTGGATCTGTGAGACTTACCTACATTTTGCCAACTCGAGCCCTAATTGGTTTGCGAAACGTGTTACTAACTGCTACAAAAGGTACGGTAATTATGAATAGTTTACCACATGGATATCAGCCTTTATCTGGTAAATTACCTAGAACGAGGAACGGAGTGTTAATTGCTTTTGAAGCTGGAATAACAACCCCTTATGCTTTACAGGCTGCTGAGGCGCGCGGTGAATTATTAGTCGGTGCGGGAACTGAAGTATATGCTGGAATGATAGTTGGTATATATAATCGCCAAGATGATCTAGAAATTAATGTCTGCAGGGCTAAGCAGTTGACAAACATGAGAAGTAAATCTAGTGATGGATCTGTACAACTCACACCATTCACAGACTTCAGTTTAGAGCAATGTTTAGATTTTATTGAAGATGATGAATTACTTGAAGTTACTCCAAAAAATTTACGATTAAGGAAAAGATATTTAGATTCAAACGAGCGAAAACGTCATGCGAAAAATGCCATCTAAATTACAAAATGATTATTACTTAATGCGCCACGCCTTAAGTATTCCAAATGAACGCGGTATAATCATATCTTGGCCAGAAAATGGTAAAAGCTTAGTTAATGGTTTATGCAAAGAAGGTATCAGCCAGGCACAAATGGCTGCCAAAAATTGTGGGCTTGGTTCTGAAACTATAATTTATTCATCAGATTTTTCTAGCGCAATGCAAACTGCGCAGATAATTGCTGATGCAATAGGTGCTGCTAACCCAATAGCATCTACGGAACTTGGGGAGCGTAATTTTGGAGAATTAGAGTTTGAATCTGATAAAAAATATGCAAACGTATGGCATGTAGATTCTACAGGTAGGGAATATGGACATGGAGTAGAGAATCTCGTTAACGTTGCTAATAGAGCTATCCGTTTAATTGAGGGTATTGAAAATCTTCATCGTAATAAGACTATATTATTGGTTTCGCACGGCGATAATCTTCAAGCTATACAGGCAGTATACCAAAAGATGCATCCTGCTTTAGATTGTACAAAGATTCCTTTTATGGCTAATGCTGAGATTCGTTATCTTGGCCATGACTAGAATTGTAATCTAATATCTCTTTTGGTAAAAATCCTTTTTCATGTTTAAAACCAGCTTGCCATTTATAGTTCTCTCCGTAACCTAAGTCTTTAGTTATTGCTGATGTAGAATTCCTAAGATGTAAGGGTATTTGGCTGTTTGGGAATTTTTTAACTAGAGATTGAGCATTATTCATTAGATTTGTAACTTCGCGTGATTTATTGCTTCTAGCTAAGGCGGTAGCGCAATGGAATAGATTATAACTAGCCTCGGGCAAACCAACTCTCTCGACTGCTTGAAATGTTGCAACCGCTAGACTAAGTGCGCCGTTGCCAACAAGACCAATATCTTCAGATGCAAAGATAATCATTCGCCTTGCAATAAACTTTGGATCCTCCCCAGCATTAATCATGCGAGCCAGGTAATAAAGGCTTGCTTCTATGTCTGATCCTCGCATTGATTTTATAAATGCACTTATTGTATCGTAATGATAGTTTCCATTTTTATCATAGGTTGGCGGGATTTTTTGTAGCGCGGTGTTAATGGTATCTGGGGTAATCTTTCCTTTGTTAATTCCAAGTACCAACTCTAAGTTACCCAGAGCAACTCGTGCATCTCCACTTGAAATATGAGCTAAATACTCTATTGATTCATTTGTAACTAACTTAGATTTATCTAGCTTTTCTATTGCTTTAGTTAATATTTGCTGTATATCTTTATCTTCTAATGGTTTAAGGGTCATTACTTTTACTCTACTGAGTAATGGGGTAATAATTTCAAAACTTGGATTTTCGGTAGTAGCCCCTATTAATGTAATTAATCCAGATTCAATGTGTGGCAAAAAAGCATCTTGCTGAACTTTACTAAATCTATGAATTTCATCTACAAAAAGTACTGTTCTGAGCTGCAGGTTCCAATTTTGTCTTGCTATTTCTATAATATTATTTATTTCTTTTTTACCACTAGTTACTGCGCTTAATTCCATGAAATTAGCTTCAGTTTCTTTTGCAATAATTCTAGCTAGAGTTGTCTTGCCAGATCCTGGTGGCCCCCATAAAATTAAACTGACGGGCTCTTTTTGCTTGATTATTTTATATAAAATTTTACCCTCGGATAATAGATGTCTCTGTCCAATAACATCTTTTATTTTTTGGGGTCTCATAAGTTCAGCTAAAGGTGTTTTATTCATTACTTATTTAAACTACATTAATTTATAAACTAAAAAACCGTCCACAAGGACGACGATTTAGTTGTTCTAACTTGGTGCGCAAGGCGGGAATCGAACCCGCACGGATTATTCATCCAAGGGATTTTAAGTCCCTCGCGTCTACCAATTCCGCCACTCGCGCATAGTTTATAATTTAAACTCGTGCATATTGCACGTATATACATTTTAATACTGATGAGCTAAAAAGTAAACTAGTTAGCCTAAATATTAATAATTTTCCAGCCATGAACATACTCAATCTTTGTGTTGCCAAGTTGCCTGACTAAATTACTCTCATTTGGATAAGTGTGTCCGTGTAATAGTATTTTTGGCTTTCTTTTCAAAACGTAATCCCGCAACCAATCCCAGCCTTGATGAGCCAACTCTTCTTCGTCATTAACACCTCGTGGCGGGCAATGGGTTATGAATATGTCAACGTAAGGGAAGCTGGCTGTTAAGTTCACAGCCTCTTCTTGAGTAAACATTATAGCGTAGGGTGATGATTTATAGCGCACACATCCGCCAAATCCCCCAAAGGAAAAGCCATTATATCGCCATATTTTACAATGCATATCCCACATGCCAATTTCTGGCATGTAAGTGCCACTACAATGATTACCATATACACCTATCTTTGGAATACTATTAATCAATGATAGCTGTAGTAGTTCTTCTCTTGCAAAATCACCTAAAGAAATTAGTAAGTTAATATTTTCATTCTTGACTGTTTCGACTAAGTCTATTGTTGGATTTCTATCGGCTATAACTAATGCTTTCATAAATAGTGGAGGCACCTACCGGATTTGAACCGGTGTACGCGGTTTTGCAGACCGCTGCGTAACCACTCCGCCAAGGCGCCACGCATCATAATTATATCACATATAAATAGTATTGAGATATATTATAATAAGCACGGCACTTGTAGTTTTTTGGTATTTAATGTAAAATTGTTCTAGATGTGGCTCTTTAGCTCAGTTGGTAGAGCAGAGGCCTGAAGAGCCTTGTGTCCCCA